>Ga0070730_10003411_pt1 | contig 14274 bp, 15 predicted proteins | sample Coa_R1_3_FD_66447 | JGI IMG/M metagenome (GOLD analysis project Ga0070730, IMG submission 66447) | Surface soil microbial communities from Centralia Pennsylvania, which are recovering from an underground coalmine fire - Coalmine... | ecosystem: Environmental > Terrestrial > Soil > Unclassified ...
GTGCGCAGTGGGCACCTCACCCTGGTCACCAAGCCGGGCATCGTCGTGGACACCGACGACGTGGTGCTGCGCAGCGGGCACGTCAAGGTCCGCGCCCCCTGGAATTCCGACGTCCCGGAATTGCTGCGAGTCGAGGTGTCAGGAAAGATCGGCAGCGGCCATTTCGTCGCGCGGCCACCGCACCGGACGTTCTGGCAGTGGCTGACCAGGGCGCCCCGGCCGTACGAGATCGCGGCGCGCTGATTTGACCCTGATCGTGGTGTCCGGCGCGCCGGGCGCCGGCAAGTCAACCATCGCCCGCGAGCTCGGCGCCGGCCTGCGGCTCTGCGTGCTGTCACTCGACCCGATCAAGGAAGCGCTGGCGGACGTCCTCGGGCTGGGCGACGAGGACTGGTCCAACCGGGTGGGCGACGCGGCGGCCGAGGTGGTATTCCGGCTGGCCGCCGGATTCCCCGACGCGATCGCCGAAGGCTGGTGGCGCGGGGCCCGGCGGGACCGGGCGGTGGCCGAGTTCGCCGGAGCGGTCGAGGTGTTCTGCCACTGTGATCCGGAGCTGGCCGGCTCCCGCACGGCGGCCAGGCGCGGCGCCGGGCGGCATCGCATCCATCGCGACGTGATCAATCCCGGCGGCGCGGGCGCGCCCGCTCACTTCGCCTCCCTAGCGGCGACGGTGACCCCGCTTGGCCTGGGCGGGCCGCTGGTCGACGTGGACACCGGGCCGCCCGGCGCGGGCGCGCGGGCCGTGGCGGCCGTCCGGGCCGTCCTCGGCTGACGGCCGTGTCGCGGTTGCCGGGCGCGCGACGCCGGTGGCAGGCTGTCCGGGTGCCCACCCGGCTCGGACACCTGGCCGCGAAGCGATGACACCCGCCGAGTCCAGGCACCTGGCCGAGATCCGGGCCGAGCTGAACAGGCTGGTGCGCTACGACGACGAGTCGATCGTGCACGAGCGCTGGATCAGGCAACGGTACGATCTCGGCGCCGCGGCGAGCTTCGCGCCCGCCCGGACGGCGGCGGTGCGGACGGCCTGGCACGAAGCCGGGCACGCCGTGGCCGCGCTGGCGGTCGGGGCGCGGTTCAGCTCGGCCAGCATCCGCCACGGCGGGACTAGCCAGGGCCGGGTCCACGGTATCCAGGGCGGGGGCGAGCAGGCCTTCGTCATCGACGCGGCGGGCCAGATAGCCGAACGCCTGCGCGACTGGTCCATGCTGACCGCCGACGATCGGCTGCGTGCGTGGCTGCCCACCTGGCGCGGCGACGGCGGCGACGCGCTGCGGTTCCGGCGTGACATACGCGCGCGGTTCGGCGACGACGAGTTCGGCGCCTGGCGCTACTGCGAGCAGGTGCTGACGCCGCTGCGGCTGCGGATCCGCCAGGTGGCCAGGGCCCTGCTGGTCTACCCGCGGCACCTGCCCTACGAGGTGGCGGCGGCGGTCGCCGACGGCTAGCCGACGGGCGTCCGGTACCAGTCCGGGAAGGCCGCCAGCGAGTCGAGCACGACGTCGGCGCCCGCGCCGGCCAGCTCATCACGGGAGAACGAGCCGGTGGTGACGCCGATCGCCCGCACGCCGGCCTGCACGGCCGCGGCCATGTCCGGCGGGCTGTCGCCGACATAGGCGGCGGCGTGCAGGCTCCGCAGGATGGCCGCCTTCTCCGGCCCGTGCACGTGGGTGAACACCTCGTCGGCGGCCAGCCCGACGGCGCGCAGGCTCGGCTCCACGGAGACGGGATGCTTGGCCGTGATGATCACCACGCGCTCCCCCGCCGCCCGGACCGCCGCCACCGCCTCGTGCGCACCGGGCAGGATCGTCGTCAGCACGGGGGCCAGGCGCACGTAGTACCGCCGGTAGCAGGCGGCCGCCGCGGCCTGCTGCCCGGGCGGGAACCAGAACGCCACCTCGTCCTCGAGCTTGATGCCCAGCCGGCCGTCCACCTCGGCCAGGTCGATGGCGGTCGAGGTCTCCCTGGCGAGTTCGGCGAACGCGGCCATGATCGCGCGTCGGGAGTCGATCAGCGTCATGTCGAGGTCGAAGCCGACCGGGCCGCGGTGTGTCACTTCAGCATTCTGCCAGCCGCGGCCCTGGCCGCCAAAACCGTAAATTCACCACCCTTTTCCCGAACGCCGGTGGTATCTCCCCCGCGTGACCCGGCGTCACGGCTAGTCGGCATTCCTCATTATATTGCGGCCTATTAAATGACGAGGCCCGCGTCGTGCGCTAATGTGGCATTCCCCAGCGGCGATATCGGAGAGAGGGCGCGATGACGTGGGAACAGCTGCTTGCCTACTGCCTGGCCAAACCGGGGGCCTGGCAGGACGAGCCCTGGGAGGGCGACGTCACGGTCAAGGTCGGCGCCAAGATCTTCGCGTTCTTCGGGTCCGGCGTGACCGCCTCGGTGGGCCTCAAGTGCGGCGCCTCTCGTGAGGCGGCCGACGAGTGGCTGCTGCGGTACCCCGATGACGCCTCGGTGATGGCGTATATCGGCCGGTCAGGCTGGAACACCCTGCGCATCGGCGGCGGCATACCGGACGATGAGCTCGTCGAGGCCATCGACGCCTCTTACGCCACCATCGTCAGCAAACTGCCAAAGAAAGACCGTCCGCCGCAAAACTGAACACCGTGCTTGCTTTGCAGTAATATGCTGATTCAAGGACTTATCTTGAATCATTCCGAATCGTGGATTTATTGACTTAGCGAGATGTCGATTCATTAATTTAACGAGATGCCGATTCGTCAATTCATCAATTCGTCGATCAATCGCCTTTCGCCGTCGCCGCCTATCCTGCTGGCCGTGGTGGTGCTGGTGACCGGCTGCGGCGGGCCGGGGTCGGTCCCCGCCGCACGCGACGTACCGTCAGAGCCATGACGGCGCGACCGGTCCGCACATGGCCGATCCCTGAGCGGGTCGTGGTGGTCGGCTGCGCAGGCAGCGGAAAGACGACGCTGGCGCGCTCGATCGCGGCGCTACTGGACGCGCCGCACATCGAACGCGACGCGCTCGGCGATGACGAGGCCCCCGGCTTCGCCGTACTGGTCGCTGCCGCCGTCGAGGCCGCCGGCCGGCGATGGGTGTTCGACGGAGCGCCCTACAACGCTGAGGCGCTGGTGTATCCACGCGCCGACGCCCTCGTCGCCCTGGACTATCCGCGCCGGGTCGTATGGCGCCGCGTGGTGACTCGTTCTCTCCGGCTCTGGCTTACTCGCCGGGGCGACGGGGCGCACACCTCCACCTCCCCGCCCTGGAAGTGGTGGGCGCCGACCCACCCGGTGCGCTGGGCCGCGCAGACGCACGCCGCGAGGCACGCGGAGATCGCTGCGCTCCTTACGCGGCCGGAGTTGGCGCACATTCAGCGATTCCGGTTCACCTCTCCGCGCCAGGCCGCGACATGGCTCACCAGCCTTCACCGCTGAACCGACGGCGGGACGATCCGGCTGGGATCACGCCGCGGGTCAGAACTGACCGTGCGGGACGATCTCCACCCTGGTCGGGTCGTTGGGATCGATCCGCACCGTTAGCCGCGTGCCGGGCGTGGCCACCGCGGCCCTGCGCTCCGGGGTGATGACGCTCAGCCGGGTGTGCGTGGTGTAGATGGAGCCGTCGGCGCGCCTGACCTCCAGCGTCACGTCGATGGCGCCGCCCGGAGCGGCGAACCCGGGCATCGGCGCCACATCCTGGGCCGCGAGCACGATCGCGCTGGCCAGTTCGCCTTCCCCGCCCGCGGGAAACTGCGTTGGCCGCGCGGGGTCAAAGCCTGGTTGCGGTCCGGCGCCGGGAGCGGCCTGGTCGGCCCACGAGACCTGCGGGAAGCCAGCGGCCCCCTGGCCGCCCTGGCCGCCCTGGTCGGGCCACGAGACCTGCGGAAAGCCAGCAGCCCCCTGGCCGCCCTGGCTGCCCTGGCCGAACGGCGGCCCGCCCGACGGGTCGGGTGGCGGCGCATACGACTGCCCGGCTCCGGCACCGTACGGCTGGCCGCCAGCCGGGTTGAACGGCTGGCCGTACGGCGGCCCGCCAGCGGCACCGTATCCGCCCAACGCTTGGCTGAGCGCCTGACCGATCGCCTCGCCGACGGTCTCGCCCGGCGGGCCCGCCTGGCTGAGCCGGATCATCGCCTTTTCAATGCGGGCCGCGACGTGCGGGGGCACCGGCCAGCCCCGCTGCCTGAAGGCCTGATCCAGGGCCGCCTCCACCCGGGCGGCGATGTCCTGGGGCGAAATGGGCGGGGCGCCCGGGTCGTATTGGAACGACGACGGTGAGCCCGCCCCGGTCACGGGCTCGTCCCACAGGATCGCGAACCTGGACGGATTGGCCCGGTCTACCAGGACGGCCAGTTCCTGGCCGACGGCGCAGCGGCCGCGCTGGTCCGTCTTGTGGTCGACACGCCTGGACCGGATCCCAGGAGCCGTGATGATGCCGATGATCTTCTCGTGCGAGTGCCCCTCGCGGACTTCGGTGACGCGCAGGATCCCGCGTTCGGGAAGCTTCATGCGCGCCATGGCCCACCGGTCACTGTCCACTGGGCACCATCCTGCCTGCTCGGAAAAGGACATCTGCCGTGAGCATAAGGCACTACCTGACCACTAGGCAGAACGGGTGCCCGGCGGGATCGCGGTAGACCCGCCACGGAATCGGCTCGCCCGCCGGGCCCGGCCGGGGTGAGACGTGCTCGCCGATCATCACGGCGCCTGCCGAGGTGACCCGGTCGTGGGCGGCGCCCAGGTCCTCGACGAGGATGTCGAAATGAACCCGTGACACGTCGTCGACGCGGGGCGAGGCACTGGCCTGGAAGGAGAGCCGCTGACCATGCGGGGGCGGCTCCAGCGTGACCCAGCCCTGGTACCACTCCACCGGCGTGCCGCCGAGCAGGCCGGCCCAGAACCGCGCCAGGGCCCACGGGTCGGCGCAGTCCAGCACCACTTCCCTGAGCCAGCCGATCGCATCGCTCATCCGATCATGATGCACGGCCTGGCCTCAGCCGCGCACCGCCCAGCCGCGGCCGTCGGGATCGCGGGACTTGAACGCCACCCCGGCCGCCTGACCGGCGCCGGCGGCACCATCGGCCGGCCTGAGTCAGCTCGACGGGACGTAGGTGAGGTGGACGACACCGGTGCCGAACGCCTCGGATCCGGCCAGCTTCATCGGCACCTGGCCGTCGGGCTCGCTGAACAGTCGCTTGCCGCTGCCCAGCACCACCGGGAAGACGAGCAGGTCGAGCTGGTCGAGCAGGCCGTGCCGGAGCAGCCAGCTGACCAGGGTGGAGCTGCCGCTCATGCCGATGGTCTGGCCCGGCTGCTGCTTCAGCTCGCTGATCTGGCCGGCGACGTCACCGCTGATCAACGTCGAGTTCTGCCAGTCGGCCGAGGACAGCGTGTCCGACACGACGTATTTCGGGGTGTTGTTCATCGCGTCGGCCATGCCGCCGGACTGGCCGCCGAAGGCCGCGGCGAACCCCTCGTAGGTCAGGCGGCCGAGCAGCATGGCGTCGTTCGGCGCCATCAGCTTCCCGACGGCCTGCCCGACTTCATCGTTGAAGTACGGTCCCGTCCACTTCTCCGGCGCCTCCACCACACCATCGAGCGAGGTGAACAGGCCGGCGGCGATCTTTCGCATGACTGGGTTCCCTTCTAGTTGCGAGCGTTGAAGAAGCTGGTCAGCATGGGGGCGATGGCCTGAGCCTTGACCATGTGGTTCTGGCCGGGCAGCGTGCGGTACGTCGAGTCCGGCAGCGCGTCGGCCAGCGCGCGCGTCCCGTTGGTCATCCAGGCGGGGCTCTTCCCTCCGGCCGCGACCAGGGTCGGCACCTTGACGGCGGCCCACTCACCCGGGGTAAACGGCGTTCCGCGCTGGTGGTCCGCCAGGAGCGTGATGTCGTAGACCAGCGTGGGCGCGGCCGCCTTGAGCTTCGACCAGACGGGGGTGAGCGGCATCACCGCGGTGAAGATCGCCGGCGTGCCCACGAAACTCATGAACATCTTGACCGCGTCGCCCCTGCGTCCGGCGGAAACCAGGCTGGTCAGCCGGGGCAGGTAGTCGTCCGGCAGGGGCGTCCGAGAGTCATCGACGATGAACGGCGGCTCGTATGCGGCCAGCTTCGCGATGGCGGGGATGCGCTTGGCCGCCTGCAGAGCCAGGGCGGCACCCGATGACGTGCCGTGCACGTACACGGAGTCGCCCGCCTGCGCGACCAGCGCTTCGAGGTCGTCGACTTCGCGCTCCGGCGCGTACGGAGCGGTATCGCCGCTCTCGCCGCGGCCGCGGCGGTCGTAGGTGTACACGGTGAAGCCCGGGGCCAGCTGCTCGGCGAGGCCGGGCATGGGGCCGAACTGCCTGCTGCACAGGGCGCCGTCCACCAGGATCAGCGGCGGCCCCTGGCCGGCCCGGGTGAAGGCGATCGTCGTCCCGTCGGCTGAGCGAACGGTGTCCATGGTGTCCTCCATCAAGGGTGGGTGCGTGAATCGTCAGGCGAGGGTCCGGCTGAGCCAGGAGGCCCAGGCCTCCTGGGCCCGCTCGGGATCCGCCGGGGCGGTAGCGAAAAGCTCGTGGGCCGCCATGACGGGCTTACCGAAGCCGCGCAGGAACCGGTAGAGCGCATCGTGCGTCCGAACGCCGATGGTGTGGGCGTTCGCGAAGTAGACGACGCCGTCCACGGACCCGATCCCATCGGCGGCGAACCGGACCGGGTCACCGCGGGCCGGTGAGCCGGTCAGCCCCAGGCCGCGGCAGAGCAGGTCGCGGTCACGGGCCCACGGCGTGCCCGGCGGGCCGAACGCCGTGACCGGCATCGCGAACCGGCCGGCGAAGTGCGCCACGTACTCGACCAGCGTGCGGAAGTACAGCTCGCCGCCCAGCCGCATGGCTTCGAACTCCTCCGCCCAGTCGTCGCCGGGGATGAAGCCGCTGGTGACGGTGCGCAGGACCGCGCTGCCGCCCGCGCGCCCCTCGACCAGGAACTCATACGCGATGAAGCGCCCGTCGGGCGCCTGGCCGCTGCGGTAGGCGAACCGGCGGGGCGGATCCCAGCCGGTGATCTCCAGCTCGGGCGCGTACTCGCCGAGCACCGTGCGGACGGTGCCCCCGGCCCCGGGGCGGACCTCGCTTCGGCCCATGAACCAGGAGTCGATCCCCGGCCCGGTCGCGATCGCGGCCCACACCTGGTCCGGGCTCGCGGGCACGTCGGCCGTATGGTCCTGTGCGAATGGCTGGCCCATCACGCTTCCTTGCCCTCGGCGCTCGGCCGGGCCGTGACGCTCGGGTGAATGGCGAGGACCAGGTGGTGGTCGCGCCCGCCCTCGGCCCCCTCGTCGTGGTACTTCGCCACCAGCGAGGTCACGGTCTGCATCAGTTCGGTGGTGAAGGCGGCGCGGTCGGCGGCCGAGGCAAACCGGACCGTGCCGTCCATGGCGAACGTGGCGAGCTTCTTCTGGGCCCGGGCGGCCCCGGTGATCAGGTCGCCGACGTCCCGGATGAGCTGCGCGGCCAGGGCGATCAGCCAGCCCGCGGACAGACGGTCCGGGGCGCGCGCCGGGTCGGGGGCGACGGCCGCCAGCGCGGAAGGCGAGATCACGTACGACGCCGCCGCGGCCCGCAGCAGCCGCTCGGTCACGTTGCCCTTGCGGCGCTCCTCCACCAGCTCGACCAGGCCGTGCTGTTCCAGGGTCCGCAGGTGGTAGTTCACCTTCTGCCGGGGCAGGCCGACCGAGGCCGCCAGCATGGCCGCCGACCTCGGCTCGGTGAGCTGGGCCAGCAGCCGGGCCCGCGCTGGCTCGAGGACGGCTTCCGCCGCCGCCGGGTCGTCGATAACCGCCACATCGATCATGGGACTAGTCTGCCATCCGACAAATTTTCTTGTCAAGAAAAAAAATATCGTCGGTGCGGATGGCGGCCATGCGGTGACTGTCGGAGCCGAGAGCAGCCGGACGGTGGCCGATCGACGCCGACTAGTAGCTGGACGGTCCCCTTCTCGTCATCAGTCGTTTACCTGCGTGTTGAACCCTGATGGCTCATACGTCACCCAACTGGCATACAAGTCTTTCCATGACTAATCTCAGTCTTCTCAGGTTTCGCACAGCTTCTAGGCTGGGCGCCTCGGTCGTCGCGGCTGGTCTGCTGGCTACGGCTGGATGCTCCAGCTCCAGCAGTACTTCCAGTTCCAGTTCCAGCCCCAGTACGGGCTCTCCCAGCGCCAGCGCCAGCGCTGCCCCTACCTCATTTACCGTTAAGCAGATCCTCTTCGGCACCGTGCTGCACCACACCTTCCAGGTGAACGGCACAGGCGCCTCGAAAAGCGAGCACCTGGCCCAGCCGGACGACATCGTGGCGGCCGGCGGCAACCTCTACGTCGGGTTCCAAAACAACGTCGGCTCGCAGGGCGAGGTAGCCCCTTCCGGCAACCTTGACAGCACCCTGGTGGAGTTCACGCCTACCGGGTCCGTCGTGCAGCAGTGGGACCTGACGGGCAAGATCGACGGGATGGGCGCCGACTCCGCGGGCGGGCAGGTCATCGTGACGGTCAACGAGGACTTGAATTCCAGCCTGTACACGGTTTCCAACGGGACCGTCATGCACTACACCTATAGCCCGTCGAAGCTGCCGCACCTGGGTGGCACCGACGCCGTCTGGGTGTACCAGGGGCGGATCATGATCGTCGCCTCCGCGCCCGGGACCGGCGGCAAGGCGCCAGCGTCCGCTCCGGCCGTGTACGTGGTCACGCTGAACGCCGGGTCCAAGACCGCCACGGTCGCTCCCTTCCTCGCCGACAACGCGAAGGCCACCGCGGCAGACGGCTCGAACGCCGGCAGCAAGGTCACCCTCGCGCTCACGGACCCGGACTCGAACGGGGAGGTCCCGTCGAGCTCGTCGGACTTCGCCGGGGACTTCATGCTGAACGCCCAGGGCGACGAGCAACTGATCTTCTCCGACGCCAGCGGCCAGAACCTGCAGGTCCTGAAGATCGCTAACTCGGTCGACGACATCCGCTTCGCGACCTCGGCCACCGGCACGATGTACATTACGGATTCCACGGCCAACACGGTCGACGCCCTCACGGGCCCGTTCGTTCCGGGGACCGCATACACCTCGGTGACCCCGTGCAACGCCAACAGCGCACCGACCGTCTGCCCGGCCACCGGTTTCGCGGCCAACTCCCTGGGCACGATCGACCTGAAGACCGGCGCGCTCACCGCGGTAACCGTCATCGGGCCGCTCACCCCCAAGGGCATGATCTTCGTCCCATAGCGGCACGACCTGACGTGGGTCGCCAGCCCTTAGACGGGATGACCTGGCGACCCTCGGCAGGCCCGCGGCGGGCTGGCGCCGCGGGCCGGGAGACGCTGCGTGGCGCGTTAGACCACGTGCCGCTGAGGGCGGGTCAGGGCCGAGCCGCGGACAGGGAGGCGCGGCGGGCTAGTTCGGCGTGGCCGGCGGCGCGCATGGCGGACAGGGGGGCGGGCTCCCCGCCGGTCATGAGCTCGAACTGGAGGGCGGCCTGGTGCAGGAGCAGGTCGAATCCGGCGATTACGGGAACACCTGACCTGGCTGCGGCCTGGGCCAGGGCCGTTGGCCACGGGCTGTAGACCACGTCGAGCACGGCTGCGGGAGCGGGGCTCCCGGCCAAAGCTCGTTCGGCATAAAAGTCGGCGGCACCGGCGGGGACGGTGGAAATAAGCAGGTCGCCGTCGCGGACCTGCGACCCGAACGGGCGCAGTTCCACCGCCACGCCCAGGCGGGCCGCGGCGGCCAGGAGGTCGCCGGCCCGGGCCTGGTCACGGGCGTGCACGACCGCGGCCGCCAGGCCGGTCGCGCGCAGGGCGGCCAGCGTGGCGCAGGCCGTCGCGCCGGCGCCGAGGATCGTGGCGCTGGCCGGGGCGCTCACCCCGGCCTCGGCCAGGGCCGTCACCATGCCGGGGACGTCGGTGTTGTACCCGTGGCGCTCGCCGCCGACGAAGACGACGGTGTTCGCTCCGCCGACCTCGGTGGCGAGCGGCTCGGTGCGATCCAGCAGCGGCAGCACCGCCCGCTTCAGCGGCATGGTCAGGGACAATCCCGCCCACTGGCCGTCGCGCGAGGCGACGAAACCGGGCAGCCCGGCCTCGTCGCACTCGATCACCGAGTAGGTCCAGCCGTCCAGGCCGGCCGCCGCGTAGGCGGCCGTGTGCAGCGCCGGGGACAGCGAATGGGCGATCGGCGAACCGAGGACCGCCGCCCGCACGATCAGCCCTGGGCCAGGAAGTGCTCGAGCTCGGCCCGGTACTGCTCGAACTGCGCCTCGCTCGCGGTGAACTTCGTCAGGCCCGTCTTCGGGTTCACGGTCACGAAGTACAGCCAGTTGCCCGACGCGGGGCGCAGGACCGCCTCGATCGCCGCGGCCCCCGGGCTATCGATCGGGCCTGGCGGCAGTCCCTTGAACTTGTAGGTGTTGTACGGCGAGGAGCTGTTGAGGTCCTGGTTGCTGGCGATGATGCCGTACTTGTGCAGGCCGTACAGCACGGTGCTGTCCAGCTGGAGCGGGATGCCCTGGGCCAGCCGGTTGTAGATCACGCGGGCGATCTTCGGGTAGTCGGAGATCCGGCCGCCCTCGGCCTGGAGCAGGCTGGCCATGATGATCACCTGGCCTTCGGTCAGGTTCACGTGCCCGGCCGCCGCCGCGAGGTTGAGCGAGGCCGCCTCCTGGTCAAAGCGCTGCACCATGGCGGTCAGCACGCCGAGCGCCGTTTCGTGCGGCAGCACCTCGTACGTCGCGGGGAAGAGGTAGCCCTCGGGGTTGCCCTTCGCGAAGGCGGGCAGGTGCAGCTGCGCGGGGTCCCTGAGCACCTGGTCGTACGTGCTGGACGGGAGGCCGGACTTCGTGCCGAGCCACGCCACGATCTGGCTCAGCCGCCAGCCCTCCGGGATCGTGACCGTGATCTGCACCAGGTTCTTCGGGTTGAGCAGCAGCGCGTAGGCCAGCGAGGCCTTCATGTGCTCGTGCATCTGGTAGAAGCCGGGCACCAGGCCGTTCGGATTCGAGCTGTGCTCGGCCGCCAGGACGAAGGCACGAGCGCTTTCGACCACACCGAGCTGGACTAGCTTCGGGCCCAGGCTGGTCGGCGTGTCGCCGGATGCGACCTGGACGACGACATCGCCGCTGCCCGAACCCGTGTAGTCGGCCGGGTGGTACCGCTCCATGTAGAGGTGGTAACCGTAGGAGCCGCCTATCGCGACCGGGATGAGGACGACCAGCAGGGCGAACAACGGCGCGAGCCAGCGGAACCTGCGGCGGCGGCGCGGTGGCCTGGGCGGACGGCCGTTCGGGCCGCGGGGGCTCCGGGGCCGACGGCGGCGTGCATCGTCCGCGTGCGCCCAGTCGTCGCGGTCATCCCGATCACCCCGGTCATCCCGGTCATCCCGGTCACCGAAGCCGGGGACGAAACGCTGCCCGGTGTCGTCGTCCTGGTAATGGTCGTACGTGTTCGGGTCTTCGTACCGGCCCGCCGGGTAGGTCTCGTCGCCGGGACCTGGCGGCTGGTAACTCGCGCTGGCGGGCACCTCGGGCTGCCAGCCGGTGGCCTCCGGGCGGGAGTGCCGCTGGGCCCGACTCCACGGGGAGTCCTGGCCGTACCGCGGATCGCGGCGCGGATCCTGGCGCCGCGGATCCTGATGCCGGGGATCCTGATGCCGCGGATCGGCGTTCCTGGGGTCGTGGTGCGTCGGCTCGTACCCGGGCGGCTGCGGGGGCCTGGGCCTGCGGGACGCGGCGGGACTCCGCGGGTCCCGGCCCCTCGGGTCCTGGTATTCCCTGGGGTCCTGGAAGACCCTGGGGTCCTGGCGAGCTCTTGGGTCCTGGAAGAGCCTCGGGTCGACAGGCCCGCGCGAGCCTGGGGGCCAGGTGCCGCCGTTCTCGCTCACCTGTCGGCCTCTCTTTTCGTGCCCACGAGCTGACCGGGGGGGTAACCGGTGGCTCGTTCGGCGTCCAGGGCGGACTGTAGCAGCACGGCGGCTGCCGCGGCGTCGACTACCCGACGGCGGGCGCGTGAATCCCGGCCGCCGCGGCGCAGCGCGTCGTGGGCCTGCGTGGTGGTGAACCGCTCGTCGACCAGCCGCACCGGGATGGGGGCCACCCGGCTGGCCAGGTCGGCGGCGAAGCTCCGCGCGCCGTGGGCGGCCGGGCCTTCCCGGCCCGACAGCGAGGTGGGCAGGCCGACGATGACCTCGATCGCGTCCGCGCTGGCGGCCAGTCCGACGAGCTCGTCCAGGTCGGCGGGGCCGCTGGACAGGACGGCGAGCGGGCTGGCGAGGATGCCGCCGGGATCGCTGCGCGCGACACCGACGCGGACCGAGCCCACGTCGACCGCGAGGCGCACGCCCTGTCTCACCGGCCCAGCCCCGGACTGGCTAGGGCGTAGCAGCATGGCAATACGTTACCTACCGGATCCGCGGGATATCCCGCAAAGCGCCGCGAACAGCCTCAAATGCATCATTGATCACAGCAGTATGGCGGTCCTCGGTAATGGCTGCCCCGCCACCCTGGGCGATGTCCGGCTTACCGCCTCCGCCACCGCCGAGCGCCCGCGCGGCGATCCCCACCAGGACCCCGGCCGACAGGCCCGCTTCCTGGCCGGGTTCGTTGACCGCGATGACCACCACTGGCCGGTCCGACGGGACGCCGACGACCATCACCACCGCTGGGCGCGCCTTCGGTATCCGGCCGCGCACGTCCAGCGCCAGCGTGCGGATGTCGTCCGATTCGGTCCCCGCCGGGACGCGGTGCGCGACCAGCGCCGTCCCGTTGACGTCTTCGGCGCCTTCGGCGATGTCCCCGGCCGACTCGAGCAGGCGGGCCGCGCGGAGGCGCTGCAGGTCGCGTTCGGCGTCCCGCAGCCTGGACACGACCGAGGAGATCCGCTCGGGCAACTGCTCGCGCGGCGTCTTGAACTGTTCGCTGAGCTGGCTGACGAGCGCGGATTCCCTGGCCAGGAAGCGGAACGCGTCCAGGCCCACCAGCGCCTCGATTCGGCGGACGCTCGAGCCGATCGACGCCTCGGACAGGATCTTGACCAGGCCGAGCTGACCGGACCTGGCCACGTGGGTGCCGCCGCACAGCTCGCGTGAGTAGTCACCGACCTCGACGATCCGGACCACGTCGCCGTACTTCTCCCCGAACAGGGCCAGCGCCCCCAGGTCGCGCGCTTCCTGCTGCGAGGTGTAGAAGGCACGCACGCCCAGGTCGCCGATCAGGACCTCGTTGACCTCGTCCTCGGTGTCCCGCAGCACCGACGCCGGGACCGCGCCCGAGGCGGTGAAGTCGAACCTGAGCCGTCCGGGCGCGTTCTCCGAGCCGGCCTGCGCGGCGGACTCCCCCAGCGCGCCGCGAAGCGCCCGGTGCACGAGGTGGGTCGCGGTGTGCGACCGGGAGAGCGCCCGGCGCCGCTCGATGTCGATCTCGGCGAACGCCGGCGCGCCCGCCATCACCTCGCCGGCCTTGACGCGGCCGCGGTGGACGATGAGGCCGGGCAGCGGCGTCTGCACGTCGAAGACCTCGATCTCGCCGCTGGTCATGACGATGCGCCCGGCGTCGGCTAGCTGCCCGCCGCCCTCGGCGTAGAACGGGGTCCGGTCGAGGACCACGTCCACGTCGGTGCCCTGGCCCGCCGACGGCACGGGCGCGCCGTTGACGAGCAGGCCGAGGATCGTCGCCTCGGTGGCCACCTCGTCGTAGCCGGTGAAGGTGACGGCGCCGGACCGCTCGATCAGCTCCGCGAGGACCGAGACGTCGGCGTTGCCGGTCTTCTTCTCGGCCGCGTCCTTCTTCGCGCGCTCCCGCTGCTCGCCCATTAGGCGGCGGAACCCTTCCTCGTCCACCGACAGGCCCTGTTCCGCCGCCATCTCCAGGGTCAGGTCGATCGGGAAGCCGTAGGTGTCGTGCAGCTGGAAGGCCTGGGGGCCGGACAGCGTGCGCAGGCTCTTGCGCTTGTTCTCCTCGACCGCCGCCTCGAAGATCGCCGTGCCGGTGCGCAGCGTGCTGCTGAACGCCGACTCCTCCCCGTCGATGACGGTGTGGATGTTCGCCGCGTCGCGGCGCAGCTCCGGGTACAGCGGGGCCATCGCCTCAACTGCTACCGCGGTGAGCTCGTGCATGTACCGCTCGCCGGACGGCCCGCCGCCGCGCTGGCCGCCGCCCAGCAGGCGCAGGTTCCTGATGCTGCGCCGCACGATGCGCCGCAGCACGTAGCCGCGGCCCTCGTTGCTGGGCAGGACACCGTCGTCAATGAGCATGACCGCGCTGCGCACGTGGTCGGCGATGAC
>Ga0070730_10003412_pt1 | contig 14271 bp, 8 predicted proteins | sample Coa_R1_3_FD_66447 | JGI IMG/M metagenome (GOLD analysis project Ga0070730, IMG submission 66447) | Surface soil microbial communities from Centralia Pennsylvania, which are recovering from an underground coalmine fire - Coalmine... | ecosystem: Environmental > Terrestrial > Soil > Unclassified ...
CGTGCGCCCAACCACACCGTACGAATGCGATTTTGATTGCCGCGACCAATCCCAGGTCACAGTTGAAATACACGAGAATGTGATCCATGACAAGGAAGGCCGCGCGACCGGAATCCGGTCGGCGTTGCTGGACGTCACCGCGCGCCGGATGGTCGACATGGCGGTCAAGAAAGTTGAACAGTATGCGCAAGAGCTCAGGACCAAGAACGAAGAGCTGCTGCTGGCGCTAGGAGCTGCCCGCGAAGCGAGCGCAACCAAAGGACGCTTCCTCGCGGCCATGTCCCATGAGTTGCGAACTCCTTTGAACGGCATCATGGGCCTTGCTGAACTGATGTTCGATGGCATAGCCGGACCGGTGTCGGAAGAACACAAAGAGTATCTGGGAGACATACTCGCCAGTTCGCGTCACTTGCTGCAGTTGGTCAATGATGTGCTTGATTTAGCTAAAGTGGAATCCGGCAAGCTGGATTTCCGCACCGAGCCCATCGAGCTCGCGCCGCTGTTTTGCGAAGTGCGCGACGTGCTGCGCATACTCGCGGAGAAGAAGAACATCTCGATCACGATCGACGCTGGCGGAGTGGGTAAGGTGGTGGCCGACGCTGCCCGGCTCAAGCAGGTAGTTTATAACTACCTATCGAACGCCATCAAGTTTACTGCCGAAGGAGGCGCCATTCAAGTTCGCGCGCTGCCGGAAGGTGCGCACGCGTTTCGTATCGAAGTCGAAGACAGCGGACCTGGCATCCAAGACGCCGATATTCCGCGGCTGTTCGGTGATTTTCAGCAACTCGATAGCGTGCGGCCGGGCTCGGGGACGGGACTGGGGCTGGCGCTCACCAAGCGCATCGTCGAGGGCCAGGGGGGGGCGGTCGGTGTGCGCAGCCAGCCCGGGGTCGGCAGTGTATTCTTCGCCGTTCTACCGTTGGAGCCGGCCGCGAAGTACAACGCGGAGGCCGCGCAGGAAACGATCGAGTTTGGCGCCCTCGGCGACGCCCGCATGAAAGTCGCCATTTTCCCGGCTCCCATGCGGGCGTGCCCCCGCTCACTCGAGGACGCTCTGCGGCCTTGACCAGATCGATCGATGGACATTTTTCGAAAAACCGCCGGGCTTTTACCGTTAAATCCACGGATTTTACTTTGCGCTCAGACCGGGAGAAAAATACAATGAAATCGCAGCATGGTTTTCCCCGGGTGGACCTCTTCACCCGCGGGCGATTCTGCATCCAGACGCCGGTTCCCCAGCGCGGGAGGATTCCAAATGCGCACTGATTCGATTCTCATCGTTGACGATACTCCCGTGAACCTGAAGCTGGTCCGCGTTCTCTTGTCGCGCCAGGGCTTTGATGTTCGCACGGCGAGCACGGCCGAAGAAGCGCTGGAAATGGTGCAGACCTTTCGCCCCAGCCTGGTTCTGGCCGACATTCAACTGCCGGGCATGGACGGTCTGGAGATGACGCGACGGCTCAAGGCCGACCCAAAGACCGGCGGTATCGTGGTGCTGGCGCTGACTGCGTTCGCCATGAAGGGAGACGAGCAGAAGGCGTTCGAGGCCGGCTGCGACGGCTATATCACCAAGCCCATCGATACCCGGTCGTTTCCCGCCCTCATCCGGCAATATCTGTCCAAGAATGACGGCTCCGCCGCGGAGGCGCCTGCCGCACCCCCCGCGACAGCTCCCGCGACCCCGAAGCAAGTTCAGCAAGCCTTCCTGGCCGAAGGCATGCAGCAGAGTGGCCGGTTGATCAGCAGCCTGGGCAACGGCTTCGACACGGTGGAAGCGCTTTCGGTGGTGCAACGGTGGGCGGCGAACGCAGGCTCCGCCGGCTTTCCCGAGATCAGCCATTACGCGCGCGAACTCGAGAACCTGCTGCAACAGAACGGCCGCGGATCGATGGTGCGGACACGAGAGCTGTTGGTACGGCTGGCGCGCGCCTTCGCCGAGAGCATGGGCTGAGGGTGCGCGCGGGCTCCGAGTGTTCGGCGTCGATCGGCTAAGGGACGGAGTTGAGCAGCATCGGGCCGAGCTGAGTTACGATTTGCAGCACTGCTGGGCCGAGCGTAACCAGCAGCATCGCCGGAAAAATCAAAAAAAAGACAGGAAAAACCAACTTCACCGCTACCTTGCGCGCGGCTTCTCGAGCCCTCTGCCGCATGCGCAGGCGCAGATAATGCGTGTGCGTACGCAAAGCCGGCGCCAGACTGGTTCCGAAGCGATCGCTGTCGATGAACACCTGAGCCAGCCGGCGAATCTCGATCTCGTCGCTCCGTTTGGTCAGATTGCGAAACGCATCGGCGCGACTCTTGCCGGCGGTGATCTCGTGCAGCACAGCCGTCAGTTCGGTGTTCAAATCGGGGAATGGCTGTCGCAGTTCGCGCGCGGTTCGCTGGAAGGCCGCGTCCAGCGACTGGCCCGCCTCGAGCCCGAGAACCATCAAATCCAGCGCCGTGGCCAACCCGGCCCGCAGCCGTTCGGAGCGGCGGCGGATCCACCGGTTCAGAACCAACTGCGGAAGAATGAAACCGACAAGCGAGCCGCACATACCCGCCAGCACCGCGTTATACAGGCTCCGTGTGTTGAATAATGCAACGGCGAATAATGTCATTGCGATGAGCGTCGCGGAGGCCACACGGATGCCCGAGTAAACGGGCGGCGCGGCGGGCGACCGGTATCCCGCCTGGCCAAGCCGCCTCTGCAGAATGTCGGATTCGCGCGGCCGCAAGGGGGTCGCCCGGCCGATAAGTCCCAGTGTTTCCATGAGCGGGCTGTCGCCTTCCGCCTGTTCGCGGCGGAACAGCACCGCATAGGCGGCCAGGCCCGTGCCCATCATGACTGTCGCGAAGAAGCCGGCAAGTATCCAGAGTTCGCGCATGCTCTCACACTTTGATGTCGATGATGCGCCGGATGCTCAGGTGGCCTAATGCCAGACAAGTCAGCGCGCCCGCCACCAGATACTTCCCATAGGGGTGCCGGAACAGAACGCCGATATACTCCGGGCTCGTGATCCAAAGAATGGCCGTGAGAGCAATGGGCATGACGGTCAATACCGCGCCGCTGATGCGGCCTTGCGCCGAAATGGCGCGGATGTCGCCACGCAGCGCGATGGAATCCCGGATGGTCTTGGACAGTTCCTCGAGCACGTCGGTGAGCTTGCCGCCGGAGCGGCTCTGGAGGGCCACCGCGGCCGCAAACAGCCGGACTTCGAGCAGCGGGACGCGGCGCGCGAGATTGGCAAGAGCGTCGCTCCAACCCAGACCCAGCCGCCACTCGTCCCACGCTTTGCGCATTTCCTGAGCGAGCGGTTCGGGGCACTCGGCGGCCACCAGGTCCATGGCGGCGCCAAACGATTGTCCCGCGCGCAGGGCGCGTGCCAGGGAATCGAGCGCGTCGGGGAACTGGTCCTCCATACTTTGCAGGCGGTTCTTGCGCTTGCGAAGAATGAGAAGGTAGGGCGTCAACAGGCCCGCGACGGAGGCCAGCGGAACGCTCACGATCGGGGCCCAATCCGCCGCCAGCAGGATCGCCGCGCCCAGAGTGCCCAGCAGCAGCATTATCAATGTCACCCGGCCCACCGACCACCGCAGCCCCGCTTCCGCGATGCGCGTTTTCAGAATCTCGGCGAAATCAAACCGCGCCAGAAGCTGGTGCCAGACCGAAATCGTGCTCAGCGCTTCCTGCCGCAGCAGCAGCGGTTGCTCGTGCTCGTGCGAGCCGGCGCCTTCCCCGGGGGGGACGCCGCGTCCCAGCAGAAACGAACCGGTGGTTACGGCGACAGCGGCGATCAGGAAGGTCGTCGCGAAGATGAAGATGAGGATGGCAGCCAGCATGGCGCCCGCTACCGGCTCCGGGCGAGAGCCGTATGGGTGGGCTCGGCCATGTGCGGCGTCACGATCACGACTAGTTCACGGCTGCCGCTGCTCGCGCGAGGCACGGCGAAGAGCCGTTCCGCCAGAGCGGGCCAGGTAGAGGCCGAGGTGAGGCCCATAATCAGGAAGCTCTGGCCATCTATCAGGTCGACTTCAGTTTGCATTCTGCGAGCACGTATCCCGGCGGAGCGTGAAGCGATCAGCTCCGGCTGCACGCGCAAGCGCAGCATTCCATGGTTGCCGAGCCGCGGGAGAAACCGGATGCGCAAGCCCCCGCGTACACCGCCTACCTCGATCCCTGTGCGGCGGTTATTTCCGGCCGAGAGTTCAGTGGACGAGAGGAACTCGATCTGGTGGTTGTCTTCGAGGGCGCTTAACAACTGGGCCGTGGCGGGGCCGGCGGGTAAAGCGGCCACCTGCAGACGATCTTCCCGGCGCGGGACGAATGTTCGGGACGCCAACTGCGCCAGCGCGCTTGACTTCACATTGGCTGTCACCACCAGCAGCCGTACGCGCCCAGCGCCGAAAGTTTCTTCGGCGGCGGCCGGCGTCACCACTGAGGAGGCCTCAGCTGCAACCTGATGCAGACTCCCGGAAAGCCTGCGCGGCGCGTCCCAATCCTCAAAGATGCTCGCCAGGTTCAGGCCGGACCGTGCTCCCCGGGCTTCGTCGAGCGGGTTGCGCAGAAGCAACCGTATGCGCGCGCCCGAATCCGCCAGCGCCAGGTGATCCGCGTCCTCCGGCGTAGCCAGCAGCGTGATGACCGGCGCCGAGCGTGCTCCACTTGCATCGGCTGGTGAGACCGACAGCACCTCGACGTTCTCGATCGCGGTTTTCAGCCTCACACTCCCTCCGCGGTCTCCCATCACGACCTGCACGTCAACCTTGTGTCCGGGGCGCAGCAGAGCCACCACGCCGCTCGAATCGGATGCATGCACGGAGACGGCGCGCATCCCCAGGGCGATTGCGTTTCCGGCGCTCTCGTCGATCCCGCCAAACCGCGCCTGCGTGAGCGGCTCGTTCTCCTGCACCGCGCTCGCCAGCGTTTTGCCCGTAATCTGCTCGATGGCCGAATAGCCGCCTTTGAGAGGATACTGGCCGCCCCACGTGGACAGCTTGATGTCTGCCGCGGTCACGGTCGCCCCGCGTTCCAATCCGCGCGCCGCCACCACAATGGATTGCCGTGGCGTGTCGGCCGACGCCTCCCGCAGACGGCTGCCGAGCAGCCCATAGAAGATTGCCGTGGCCACGCTCGCGGCCACAAAAGCAATGCACACCAGCGGAACCAGGTTACGTTTGAATGCTGACACAGCTACCCCGTGCCCAGTAAAGCATGCAGTGGATGTCGCGAAAATCAGGCTTGCGCTCTAGGGAAGGCAGGCAAATCCACTTAGGTGAGCGGCGCCCTCAGGTGCTTCTACGCTTCTTCTTTCGTATCCAGTTGTTCGCTGCACAGCCGGCGCCACTCTGAGAGTCGGTTGCCCAATCCCAGCGACTTGAGGAAAGCCAGATCGATATCGGGCTGAATCATGGGATCCACCGCCGCGCGCTCATGCTCGAGGGCGTCGGCGACATGAATCGCGGCCGCTGCCGTGAAGGTCTTTGCCGGCACCTCGCGCGGGCGGTGATGAAACGCCACCGCGCGGCAGACTTCATCCGGCAATCCCCAAAGCCATAGCAGGTAAGATCCGATCTCGGCGTGGGTGGCGCCGAAGACTCGGCTTTCGGCGGCATAGGCCGCGATCCTTTCCTTTCCCATAAGGACCAGGACGTCCGCGTACTCCTCGGGGCAGTTCGCCGCGAGCACGAGCTTCCCGGCGTCATGCAGCAGGCCCCCCACCAGGCTAGCATCGCAGATCTTTTTCGGCGAATTCTCCGCTTTCGCGATTGCCTGTGCCACCATGCCGGTGGCCATGCTGTGTTGCTGCAACTGGCCGATGAAAGTGGGATTCAATCCCGCTTCCTGGAATGCCGAGAACACGGAAGTCGAGAGCGTCAGCGCGCGTATGGTGTCGATGCCCAGATAGACCGCGGCTTCCGACGGATTGGCCACATAGCGATACAGGCCGAAGAACGCCGAGTTGGCGATCTGCAGAATTTTTGCGGTCATGCCGACATCCTGCGCGATGATCTCGCCCAGCTCGCGGCTTGAAATCTCCGGATCGTCGAGCGAAGCGACCAGCTTGGTATACATGGCCGGCAGAGTCGGCAGCGTCGTCATCCGCGACACCACAGTGCGAAGCCCCGGAGACGCGAGCATTTCACGAATGCGCAGCGCCCGCTCGAGCGTCCTCCGCAGCGTGGCGGCATCGCATGGCTTGGTCAGGAATTGATGGGCGGTGGTGGAAGAACGAAGCACGATCTCGACGCCCGCGTTGTCGGAAAGCAGGATGCGCACCGTTTGCGGGTAGAGCCGCATGACTTCGGTCAACAGGTCGGCGCCGCCGGTCTCTGGCATATGCATGTCGGCGACGATGACATCGAACTCGCTCTCCGCGAGCTGCCGCAGCGCCTCCGGAACGCTGGTGGTGAAGGCCACCTCGTAGTCGGAGCTAGTGTCGAGAAGGGTGCGCTCCATGGCGTCGAGGACGGCACGATCGTCGTCCACGAACAAGACCCGCTTCAGTGCTGTGGCTGCGTTGATGGCCCGAGGTTCGTCGTCTGGGAACATGAATTGTATCGGCCTGGCGCTTTTGTGAATAGACCCGACAATTATCGGGTAAAACGGTGGAAATTTGTAACAATTCATTATCAACGCAATGATCGCGGCCGATCAAGTGTTCTGCGGCGCTTGGGATTTTAGCGCCTGGAGTTGGCGCAGGCTGCCGAATGAAGTTTGTCGCCGGCGCGCGCGGTGGCGGCCTTCGCTAGGCTGCTGGCTGGGCGCATCGAATTGTGGCGGACCCGGATCCGCGGGAGCGGGGAATACTGGGGCCGGACCCATCGTCCGGCCCGGGGTGGCGGATTCCAGATCAATGCGTCTGCGCGACGCTGGCTGCTTGTTCGTCCTTATCGGGCGGCTCAGCCGCTTCGAGATCCTGGTGGGCCTGCTTGTCCGCCGTCTTCACGTCGGTTTTCACGGTCGCGTGGCTGAGATTGGGTTCGAGCGTCGCGATCGCCCGGCCGAGCGAATCATGGTTTGGCCCGGTCATCAAGTTCTTCAACTGATCGAAGGGAATATTCAGGTTGTGCGCCACGTGAACGGCGGCTACGAACTGTCCCAGGTTCTTGAAGCCCGTCGCGGCGGTTTGCAGGTTGGTGCCAGTTGGCAACAGCGGCTGTAGGCGGGACGCCAGCGCCGAATTTTTGGCCAGCAGCGTGCCGGCGGTGGCCGAGGTCACGGGCATGTGGGCTGTTCTCATCTCGGTTTCTTGCGCTTCGTGCCCTTCGCCGTGCATGCCCATGTGCCCGGCGCCGTGGCCATGCTGCGCCAGCACCGGTAAAGCGGCTGTCGCCACGGCCAGCGTAATCATCGAGAGAATGCTTTCAGGTTTCATGCGATAGCTCCTCGTAATTTAGTGGAGTCCCCGGGCATAGTTTAATGAAGCCCTCGAACCAGGGGACTCAGGTTGAAGTCAATACCAAAGAAAACGCCGTTAAGTGCGTATTCGATGCTGCGGCTGTAGCCGATCTCGAAGAATGCATAGCGTGACAGTCGCGCGGAAAACCATCCGGAGAAGCCGTCGTCGCGGGTGATTGTGGCGGTGCCGACGGTCTGGCCGGACGTATCGAACACGCCATGATGACCATGGCCTCCGCCGGGATTTTGCGCATTGCCGCGGATCAGCTTGCTGTAGACCGTTTGCTGGCCGGAGGGCGCGATCGCATAGCCCGACGCGCCCACGCTGAAGATGCGCGCCAGCTTATAATGGGCGCCGCCCTCCACATGTGTGACGAATCCATAAGAACTGAACGGCCGGACGAAGAACGGCGTATCGGTGATGGTGTTGGCGATGCCGAGATCTACGAAAGGCGTCATGCTCCCGAAACTGCGATCAAAAAGATTGCTCCAGTCGTAGGTCACGTGCCCGGTGCTGAAACCGGTGTTCTTATCTCCCGTGGGCGCCGCGACCGTGAAAAGGGAAGTCAGGTTGACCGCCGAATTCACCAGCGTCAGGCGGACATCCCCGTAGGCATTCCCAACACCCGTGGCGGACTGAGCACCCGTTGTCTGTGAAACTGAGCTGGACGGGTGCACCGTGTAGAAGGGCAATCCGCCCTCGACCGCCAGGTATCGATTGAACTGGTAGCCCAGCGAAGTATCGAACTTCGAGATGAATCCCAGCATGCTGCCGCTGCCCGAGATTCGCTCATGCAAGGTGATGCCGCTCTCATCGGTCAGCTCGGTCTGTGCGAACAGTACGGCCTGACCAAGCAGAATGGATGAGAGGAACATGATTTTGGTCAAGTTTTCCCCCTAGGCGCTCAGGACAGGTAATGCAACTTACATGCCAGCGTATTTTATTGATTTGCCGAGGGTTGGACCTAGATGCGCGTCTCCCGGATGTGTACCTTTTACACAGCTCCGGCCACACGCGTCCTACTAGCTGTAAAACCGAAATGGATCGACGGCGCCGGGGGGCTTAGGTTTGGCTGCTGCCCCCAAGCTCCCACAGGTTAAGTCCCGACTCACCTAGGGGCCGCTGATGGCTGTATGATAGATAACAAAATCACTCCGATGCCCGTGCAGAAAAAGATTAAGGACCGCTATGACACCCTCGATGTAATCGGCAAGGGTGGTATGGGGCTGGTTTATAAGGCCTTTGACACCGTCGTACAACGCGAAGTCGCGCTAAAAACCCTCCGTGACAGTCCCAGCAAGCTGGCTCTCGACTTATTCCGCAAGGAATGCGGCGTTCTGGCCTCCATGAGCCACCCCAACATCGTTGAGATTTTCGATATCGGCGAGTTCACCGAGGATGGTTCGGTCAAGCCGTATTTCGTCATGCCATTGCTGCCTGGCGTGACGCTGGACCATCTGATCCGCACCTCCAGCCAGCGGCTCACGGTCGAGCGTTCGGTCGAGATCATTCTGCAGACCTGCCGCGGATTGCATGCCGCGCACGAGCGTGGGCTGGTGCACCGCGATCTCAAGCCCAGCAACATCTTCGTGATGCCGGATGACACGGTCAAAATCATCGATTTCGGCGTGGCGCACATGGCCGATACCACCGCCACCATGACCGTCGCGGGCGGAACCCTTCCTTACATGGCGCCAGAGCAGCTGGAGATGAAGCCGGCCTCGCCGCTCTCCGACATTTTTTCGCTGGGTGTTGTTTTCTACGAGACCCTGACCCGCCGCCGCCCCTTCGACTTTCCCACCGAGCAGGAGACCGCCAACGCCATCGTCCATTTGGTCCCTCCGGCCGTTTCCGACCTGAACCCGGCGGTCAGCCAGACGGTGAGCCGCGTCATCCACAAGGCCATGGCCAAACAGCCGTGGAACCGCTTCTCGACCGCCAAGGAATTCGCCGACACCCTGATCAAGGCCCAGCGCAACGAGACCATCGAGATCTTCGATACCGCGCGCTTGCAGCCGCGCATCCAAAAGGCCACCAAGGCGTACGAGTCGGGGAACTATCAGTTTGCCGCGGAGATTCTGAACGAGCTCGAAGCCGAAGGCCACGTCGAAACCACCATGACGCTGCTGCGCCGCCAACTCGATCAGGCAGTGCGCCAGAAGACCATCGGGCAATTGCTGGAGAGCGCCCGCAATTGCATGGAGGAAGAGGAGTACCTGCTGGCGCTTCAGAAAATTCAGGAGATTCTGCAGCTGGATCCCACCAACGGTGCCGCCCTCACTCTCAAATCCGGCATCGAGACGCGCCGCAGCGAAGCCAAAGTGGACGAGTGGCAGAAGTTGGCCCGCCAGCACCTGGAAAATAATGCGTTCAGTCACGCGCGCGAGGCGCTGCAAAACCTGCTGCAACTGCGGCCGAAGGATACCGGCGCGCTGCAAATGCTTTCCGAAGTCGATCGACGCGAAGACCAATACGTCAAGGCGCGCAAGGAAAAAGAAGAGCTGTACAAGCAGGCGCTCGAAGCGTGGCAGAGCGGGGAAATGAGCTCGGCGCTCACCAAACTCGAACGCCTGGTGGATCTGGATCGCAAGGTCCCCGACACGGCGGCGCCGGACCGCGGCATTTCCTATCAAACGTTCTACAACCAGGTCCGCTCGGAACACGATCTGCTGCGGAACGCCTACCAGGAAGCGCGCGCGCATCTGGTAGATGGAAATTTCGCCGCCGCGCTGACCATCTGCCAGCAGTATTTAAGCAAGTACCCCGGCCATGCGCTGTTTCAGGCGTTGAAGTTCGACGTCGAAGAGCGCCAGCGCCAGGATCTGTCCTCACGCGTGGCGGAAATCGACCGGAAAGTGGAGGGCGAGCCCGACCTCGAGCGCCGCGTCAACATCCTCAAAGAAGCGCTCGATACTTATCCCGGTGAACCGCATTTCGAACGCGCCTTGCGGCTGATCCGCGACAAGCGCGATCTGGTGAACTCGATTGTCGCCAAGGCCCGCAATTACGAGGAGCGCGGCCAGTTCAACGAAGCTCTGGGTCAGTGGGAGATTCTCCAGACCATTCACAAGCAGTATCCAGGCCTGGACTTTGAAATCGATCGCGTGATGAAGCGCCGCGATCAGCAGTCGCGCAACGACGCCAAAGCGCGCTGGGTAGAGCAGATCGACCGGCATCTGGAGACCGGCGACTACGACCGCGCCATCGAGCTGTTGCACAACGCCGGAACGGAATTTCCGGGCGATCCCGAAATGGCTGCGCTCGAAGAGCTGGCCAAGCAAAGCCAGTCGCGCGCGGCGCAGGCGGAACAGTTTTTCAAACAAGGTCAAGAGTTGTGCGGCGAGCGCAAGTTCGAGGAAGCTATCGAAGTGCTGCGCCGCGCGTTTGCCATGGACGAGCGGAACAATGTGATCCGCACGTTCCTGCTGGAGACGCTGCTCGAACAGGCGCGGGCGGCGATGGATACGGACTGGCGCACCTCTGAAACCCTGTGCCGGCAGGCGCTCGAGCTGGACGCCAACCATTCGCTTGCCAAGGGCGTACTCGGAATGGCGCTCGACCACAAGCGCGAGGCTGAGGTTAGCCAGTGGGTGGCCGAAGCGCGCCGCATGCAGGCCGCCGGCAACGTGCAAGGCGCACTGGCGCAGATCGAGGACGGCCTATCGGCTTATCCGCGCGAGCCGCGCCTGGCGCAATTGATGTCGACGCTCACTAAGTCCGCGCCGGAATATGTCAGCCGCGCCGAACTGGCGTCGAGAGCGACCATGGCCGCCGCCGCGCAGCAGGAAACGGTAGCGGTCCCGACCGCCGGAGGGCACAGCGCACCTCCGGGCTGGGAAGATTTCGAGCGAAAATTGCGCGAGCAAGCGCCTCAGGGGCAGCAGCCGCCCGCGACAGCGGCTGATCCCGGTGAAACGCAGCACATCGCATACGCGGCAGCACTAGGGGCGACCGTTAGCTTACCCGCCAGCCAGCCGCCCGTTGGAGCGTCCGGCGCTGGTTTCGAAAATCAAGAGCTGGCTGCCGGAAACGCCAGTGGACGTTTTGCCACCATGGTGCTGCAAACGCCGATCTCCGGCGGTGGCCTCGCGGCTCCGCCGTCCGGGCCTCCATCCGCGCCATCGAAGTTGCCCGCTCAGGGCCCGAATCCGCCAGCAAAAGCCGCCGCACCGAAGAAACCCGGCCTCAACCCGATGGTGATCTGGGGATCGGTCGCCGCCGCCGTCGTTCTCCTCGTAGTGGGCATCTTTGCGTTCGTGATGCGCTCGGTCGCGGTGGAGATTCACACCAACCCGCCCGGCGCGACCATCCGCGTCAATAACGAAGTCCGCGGCGCTAGCAATCTCTCGCTCAAATTGCGCGCGGGTACGTATCAGATCGCTGCCGAAAAAGAGGGCTTCCTACCAGCCAGCACTTCGCTGGTCGTGAAGAGCGGATCGCAGCCGGCCGTGGATCTGACGTTGAACCCGGTGCCGCCTCCGGCTTCCGTGGTCGTAGTGCCGCAGAGTCTTCGTATCGCGAGCGATCTGGTCTCCGGCAAGGTCAAGCTGGACGATCAGCAGCCCGCGGAACTGCAAGAGGGCCAGTTCACCAATGAAGCCGTTGCCTGGGGCAAACACACGATTGAAATCACCTCGGGCGGCGTCAAGACCAGCGTTGCGTTCGACGCCGCCCCGGGACGCGCTCCCGTGCTGAGCGAACCTCCTACCGCCAAGGAAGCCAAGGCCGTAGTGGTCACCAGCTTCGGCACCCAGGCTCACATCCAAGCGACTTATTCGCCGGTGAAAGTCACGATCGACAATCAGGACCTAGGCGAAGTGGGCCCCAACGGCCTCGATGTGCCCAACCTGAGCGTCGGCAATCACGATGTCGTGCTCACCGAAGGCAAAGACCGCCACACCATGGGCCTGACCGTAGGCGCCGCGCCCGTGCTGCAAGTTCAGCTCTACTCCGACAGAAACGTAGGTTCGCTGCTGATTCTGACGGGCGAAGATGGCGTGGGCGTCGAGATCGACGGCAAAGCGCAAAAGAAGGTAAGCAAAGGCGGCCAGGTGCGCATCACTAATCTCGCGGTGAAGCCGCACACAGTCCGCGTGTTTAAGGACGGTTTCCAGGAAGTCGCCGCTCTGCCGGTGGAAGTCAAGAAGGGCGAGGAAGCCAAGGTTCAGTTTGCGCTGCACCCGGTCCCGACGGTCGGCGCGCTCGCGCTGCACGGCGCCGCCACCGGGCTGCAGGTGCTGGTGGATCAGAAACCCGTCGGCACCGTAGGAAACGACGGGACGTTTTCATTCTCGAATATCGCGCCCGGCAACCATACCATCGACCTGACCGACGGCCACCGGCACAAGCAGATTACGCACGCATTCAAAGCCGGGGAAACGGCGCAGTTCGGGCCTCCGGATGTCATTCTGCAAGCGGCGAAAGTCGCTGTGAAGATCACTGTCTCGCCGGCCAACGCGGCCGTCACTTACCGGACTCCGGACAATAAGGTACACGAAGTGAGAGGCCCGTCGATCGAGCTCGAAGAAGGCCAATACGTCTTCAGTGCCAGCGCTCCGGCTCACAATGACGCGACTCAGACCGTGACGGTTGCGGCCGGCAAGCCGGTCAACATCGCCCTGAACCTCACGCCTAAAGCCGGCGGTCCGGCGAAGATCGTCGGCCCGGCCAAAATGGAGGAGTGGGCGGCGGCATCGGGCTGGAAGGCGGAAGGCGACTGGTTTGCGCATCGCGGCGGCGGGCTGGTTCTATATCCGACGATTCCCAGCGCGGGCACCATCGTCTTCACCGCTCGCCGTGACGCCGGCGCATTTGGGAAGGGCAGGATTCAGTGGGTGGCGGGCTGCGTGGAGAACAAGAGCGACTACGTCCTGTTCGGCATCGACAAGAAAAATTTCCACCGCCAGGAGATGGCCGGCGGCAAAAAGGTGAAGGACTCCGAAAAGAACGAGCCGCTGAAGGGTGCCGCCGTCAAGGAACTACAATTCACCGTCAAGATCGACATCTCCGCCGAGCGCGTCATCACCAGCATCCAGCAGGGGAGCGATTGGGCCGTCGTCGACACCTGGCCCGCCTCCGGCCTCAACCCGGCCAACGGCCGCTTCGGCTTCTACCTGCCCGGCACCGACGAAGTGTATATTTCCAACTTCAGCTTCACCGCAGCGAGATAGTTGGTTCGGCGAGCAGTCCTAGCTCTAGCGAACGGCCTCGGGATCGATCCAGCCAACCGAACCACCACTAACCTCGCATTGGGAGCTCTTGATCACACTCCTCTTACCAGTCTTAACGTCGAGAATCTGCAAACTGCCAAAGTAGAGGTCAAGGGTGCACCGCAGCTGCGACTTCGAGAGCAAAAGGTATTTCGAGTCCGGGGACCAATGGACCGGCGTACCGCCCGATGGCCCGAGATTTCTACGGCGGGACGTGTTGGTTGCGTCAATTAGCACGATACGATTGTCGCGAATGGCCGCAATCCAGCGCCCATCCGGTGACCATGTGCATTCGCTTGGCCAGCTAACACCACTCATTCCCTTTACGGTCTGAAGCGTGCCGGTCTCCAGATCTAGCAGGCTTAACTGCTTGTCCGCATAGCTGAGCACGTGCTTGCCGTCGGGAGATACCGCACCGCCACCGCCTCCATATTCGGGGCAGATCCCGGCCTTCAATGTCCGGAACGTTCCCACATCTGGATCGATTTCGAAAGTGCCACACTCCCATTCATCCACTGCTTGGGCTGAACCGGAGACGAAGATCTTACCCGACAATGGAACGATGGTTAATTGCCAGATCTCACGCAGCCCATCCGAAGCGCTGATTACGCTTTGGCGATCCGGCTTAAACTCGATTTTGGTGATGCCGTCGCGGAGGTGCGGGCTGACACTTTGGCCGT
>Ga0070730_10003413_pt1 | contig 14268 bp, 13 predicted proteins | sample Coa_R1_3_FD_66447 | JGI IMG/M metagenome (GOLD analysis project Ga0070730, IMG submission 66447) | Surface soil microbial communities from Centralia Pennsylvania, which are recovering from an underground coalmine fire - Coalmine... | ecosystem: Environmental > Terrestrial > Soil > Unclassified ...
GCGCGCGCAAGACGGTCATCCTGGACGGCGTCACGTTCAGCGTTCCAGCGCGCAGTCTCTTCGCCATCAACGGCCCCTCCGGCAGCGGCAAGTCCACACTCCTCAACCTGTTGACGGGCATTGACCGGCCAACCAGTGGCCGAGTGGTCTTCGGCAGCACAGAGCTGCGCGCCAGGAGCGAGAATCAGCTTGCCAGATGGCGCGGCAAGAACGTTGGCATCATTTTCCAGTTCTTCCAGCTGCTGCCCACGCTGACGGCACTGGAGAATATTCTTCTGGCGCTGGAGCTTGGTGGGGGTGGGGGGCTGCCTCGTCGGGCCTGGCGCGAGCGGGCATTGACCTGCCTGGAGGCGGTGGAGCTCCGCGAGTATGCGCGCCGGCTGCCGAGCGAGCTCTCTGGTGGACAGCAGCAGCGCGTCGCCATTGCCCGCGCGCTCGCCAACGATCCGCCGGTCATTATCGCCGATGAGCCAACCGGCAACCTTGACTCCAAGACTGCGCATCAGGTCTTCGAAACGCTGGCGAGCCTCACCCAACGCGGCAAAACAATCATCTACGTAACGCACGAGCCGGCGCTGGCCGCCCGCGCGAACGCACGTATCGAGCTGCTGGATGGCCGTATCGTCGGCCAGGAGGCAAAACGATGACACCATTTGGACGGGCCAGTCTGCGCAAGTCGTTGGCCGACGTAACACGCCGCAAGGGGCGGACGCTTCTGATGGTGCTTGGCATCTTCATCGGCGTCTTCGGCCTCACTGGCATCAATGTCACCCAGGACACGATACTCGATGCCTATGCCTACACCCTGGGCCTCCATACGGTCCAACCGGACATCTTGCTGCGTGTAGACTCGTTTGACTCCGCTCTGCTTCCCGCGCTTCGTGCCGTGGCAAACGTCAAGACCTTGCGCTACCAGGAAAACTTTCTCACGCAGTGGCACATCGCCGCCGCTCCCGGCCACGTTGCTATGGCGATTGACAGCTTCGACAATCTCCAGCAGGCGCCGTTTCAGTTGACGAGCGGCCGCTATCCCGGCGCGGGCGAGATCGTGCTCGAATATGGCGACACGGGTATCCAGCCGGCCGGCATCGGCGCTATCGTAACCGTGGATTCGCCGCATGGGCCGGTCAATCTGCGCGTGGTCGGACTCGCCCGCAGACCCGGCGAGAATCCAGCGTCCTCTGGACTGGCAATCGGTTTCATGAGCCAGGTCTCACTCGAACAGCTGGCCGGAGGCGCGGACCCCCAAGCCCTTCAGCATGTCATTCAGGTCTACGTCACCAACGGTAGCCAGGTGCATACGAGCGCCTCCGCTCTCCAGCATCTGCTCCAAGCTCAGCATGTCTCAGTCCTGAGCGTGAATTACGCGCACTCGCCTGATCCCGCTGTTTTGGCTGCGATTGACGGTGCCTTCACAATGCTACGAATCCTCGCGATCCTGGCGCTGGTTCTGAGCGGCCTGCTCATCCTCAATATGGTGACGGCGCTTATCGCGGAGCAAACCGCCATCATTGGCACCATGAAAGCCCTCGGCGGCGGGCGCGGCACGATTCTGCGCGGCTACCTCGTCTCTGTCGGCATCTACGGTCTGTTGGGCACAGTATTTGCCGTGCCGTTGGGATGCGCCGCCGGTTACGCGCTCGCCACCGCGCTCGCCCCGCAGATACCGCTTGATGTTGGGCCGTTCGCTATCGCGCCGTGGATCGTGCCGCTCGGCTTGGCTGTTGGTTTGGGTGTGCCGATCCTGGCCGCGCTCGTGCCCCTCTTGAATGGCACTCGCATTAGTATCCGTGATGCGCTGGCGGCCTACGGGGTCAGCGCGAGCAGCGCCGGCTGGACGGCTCACCTACCGGGCATGACGCGCGTGCCACAGACCGTATGGCTCGGGCTGCGCGGACTCTTTCGCAAGCGCTGGCGCGCCTCACTGACACTTGTCACGCTGATTGTAGCTGGTGCCAGCTTTCTCGTCGTGCAGACCACTGCCAGCTCCATCAACAGCACCATTGCGGCGTCGCACAATCTGTTTGACTACGATGTCTCGCTCTTTCTCCGTTCACCACAAGCATACGATCAGGTGCTCACGACGCTGAGCGCAGTGCCCAACATTGGGCGCATCGAGCCCTACGCGAGTACGAATACCTCAACGCAGTGGGGAACGGTCGGCGTGGAGGGCTACGCGCCGGACACACAGATGTATCACTACCAGCTCACCGGCGGGCGCTGGCTCCGCTCAGGCGACACAAACGTTGTGCTACTCAGCGACGACGTGGCCGCGAAAACGGGACTCCATGTTGGCGACACATTGTTTGTCAACAACATGGCGCTCACAATCGTCGGCACCGTCCATCAGCACATTGATACGCTCGGCTGGATTGGCGCCGTTGTCACGACGGTAGACACGGCCAACCTGCTCGCCGGTCTCCCCGCATCTCTACGCCTCGCCGTCCAGGCGCGCGACCGCTCGCCCGCCGCCATAAACACGTTGACCGATGCGCTGGATACGCTGCTCAGCTCGTCTTCACCTGATCTGACAAAGAGCGGACTGGATACCGGTGCGCAGGTCGAGACGCGCCAGTCCTACACCGCCCGGCGCCAGCAGAACTGGTACGTCCTCTACTACCTGCTCTACGGCGTGGCGATGGTCGTCGGCGTAGCGGGAGCGCTCGGCCTGGCGAATGCGCTGGCCGCCTCAGTGCTGGAGCGCCGCCGCGAGATTGGCATGCTGCGCGCGATGGGCGCGAGTGGCCGGCGAGTGGCACAGGTCTTCTGGGTTGAGGCACTGGCGCTGGGTGCCGTTTCATGGTGCTGCGGCGTTGCTCTCGGCCTGCCCCTGGCCTACGCCTTCCTGCGCGAGCTGAGCCGGCTGGTTCTGCCAATGGATTTCTACGTGGACCCGCTGGCGTTCGCCGTCATGCTGGCCGCTATCATCGCCATCGCGTCACTGGCGAGCCTCGTCCCCGCCTGGCGGGCCTCGCATGTACGCATCGCGTCAATCCTGCGCTACGAGTAAACCGCGTGCGACGTATACTGGATGCATCGCTCTTGCTGACAACCCCGGAGACGGCCCATGACGAAGAAGAGTTTACGTGAGCGCTTCGGCGGCCTCTATGTGCGTCTCATCGCTTCCTACGTGCTGGTTACGCTGGTCACGATGAGCACGCTCATTCTCGTTGTGGGTGTCAGCCAGTATCTTCAAGGCAGGCGGTCGCCTTCCAACCAGAAGATGGTTGTTCAAGTGCTCAGGGAGCAGGCGCCGCAGCTTGTCGGCTATCTCGATGGTACGCCGCCTGACCAGCAAGACCTTCAGAGTCGCATCAGGCCACTACTCCTCGATCCGCTCCTGACCAACGCGAACAGAGTCATCCTCTTCGTCGCCGTCTGGGGGCAGAATGGCCAAATAGTGGCCTCTGCTGACTGCGGCCAGGTGCTGCGCATCACGAAAGAGTGTACGACGTCGGTTTCGGCGTCCACCCTCGATACACGTTCAGCTCCGGGGATGCAAACCGCTCTTCACAGTGTGCTGGCCGGGGATAGCGTAGAGGCGAATGTACCGGATGCTCTGCCAAACGGCGGCTCATTCCTCGCGCTGCCGGTTCGTGGCTCCTTCCAAACCATCGTCGGTGCGGTTGGTGTCGTCTACGGCGGGCGCGTGGACGATGATACGTCGTTTGGTGGTTTTCTCGCGGTATATCTGCACGGCCTGCAACAGAACAACTGGCAATACTTCTTGCTGCTCGCGACGATCATCGGCACCCTCGCCGGTGTGCTCATCTCGCGTGGACTCCGCAGCCGCCTGCGGCGTATCACCCGCGCGGCGGAGGCCTGGAGCCAGGGAGAGCTGGCAGTTGCCGTCCACGATCCCACCTCCGATGAGCTTGGTCAGCTCGCCCGCGATCTTGACCGCATGGCTTCCCAGCTTCAGACGCTGCTGGCGTCGCGCCAGGAATTGGCGGTGGTGGAGGAGCGCAACCGGCTCGCCCGCGAGCTGCACGACACCGTGAAGCAGCATGTCTTCGCGGGCGCGCTGCTGGTACGCGCGGCGCGCAAGCTTGCAGCGAGTGAGCCGGAAAAGGCGCAATCCTACCTGGCGGATGCGGAGACACTGGCGGGCGAGACGCAGCAAGAGCTGATCGCGTTGATCGCGGCCCTCCGGCCCGCCGCCATCGCCGATAAGGGGCTGGTCGCCGTGTTGCGCGATGAAGTAGCCGATTGGTCGCGGCGCACGAGTATCCTGGTAGATCTGCGCATTCAGGGCGAGCGCACGACGCCGCTGGATACGGAGGAGGCGCTGTTGCGAGTCGCGCAAGAGGCGCTGGCCAACGTCGCCCGGCACAGCGCCGCGCGGAATGTGGATGTGCGGCTGTCGTGGGTGGACGAGCGCGTTCGCTTGCTGATTCAAGACGATGGTCACGGGTTCGACCCGGAGCAGGTAGCAGGCAAAGGTGTCGGGCTGGCAAGCATGCGCGAGCGCATGGATGCGCTGGACGGCGTGCTAACGATCGCCAGCGCCCCCGGCGGGACCATCATAGAGGCGTCGGCGCCCATGCCCGCTGTGCTACCTGCCGCACAGGTGGTCCCGAACACGAGTAATGTGCAGGAGGTGCGCAGATGAGCGAGTCCATCACAGTGCTCATCGTAGACGACCACGCCGTCGTGCGGCACGGCATTCGCGCGCTGCTGGAGGCCGAGGGAGACTTCGCCGTCATCGGTGAAGTCGCATCCGGCGGCGAAGCCGTGTTGCTGGCGGCGGACCTGGCACCGGATGTCGTGCTGATGGACCTCGTCATGCCGGAGATGGATGGTGTGACGGCGACGCGGCTGCTCAAGCAGCAGAGTCCCCACTCGCAGGTGCTTGTGCTGACCTCATATCACGATGATGAGCACATTTTCCCAGCGATCCGCGCCGGTGCGCTCTCCTATCTCCTCAAGAGTACGGGGCTGGACGAGCTCACTGAAGCGGTGCGGCGGGCGGCGCGTGGCGAGGCGACACTGCATCCGCACGTCGCGGCGCGCATCGTGCGCGAGCTGAGCGGCGCGTCTGGCGAGACGGCGGCGCTCTATGCGGCCCTCACTGAGCGCGAGCGTGAAGTGCTGCGGCTGATCGCGGATGGCTTGCACAACGCGGAGATTGCTGAGCGGCTGGTCATCAGCGAGCGTACCGTCAAGAGCCATGTGAACAACATCCTGGCAAAGCTCCAGGTGGCCGATCGGACGCAGGCGGCCATCTTCGCCTGGCGCGAGGGCATCATGGGACGGTGAATGCCCGATGCTCATCCCATTGTGCGCCGCCAGCCGCCGGGATAGTCCACGACGAGGCCATCGTTGTCTACGGTCAAGTCCGCCGTGAAGCTGCTCTCCAGGCTCTCATAGCGATAGCGATGAGGGGCGAGGCGCGTATACCGCTGGTGCAGTGGCTGCACGGAAAGATCGGGGAAGCGCACCCAGGCGGCGGTCACCTCCGCGCTCTCGCCCGCGCCGAGGTTGAGCCTGCGGATGGGTAGGGTGTTGGTGGATGGTGAGCAGCCCAGGTCCACATCGAGACAGCCTTGCAGATCAGGCCGTTCCCGCTCGTTCATGCTCCAGTTACCCATACCGTCCGCGGTCAGCGTGATAAGGGGCTTCACGTCCGGGAAATCCACCAGCTTCAGAGGGTTCGTCGCCGTGGCCAGCAGAACTCGCCTCGTCTGCCAATTGGCGTCACATGCTACGAGGTAGCGCACCCACAGCGCCTTATCATCATCTACTGGGAAATCCACGAGGCCCTGTAATATCCAATGCGGCGCGCTATCGGACTCAAGAAGACCAAACTCCTCTTCGCCTTCTTCATCCACTCGTCGCCACGTAATGCGCCTGGTGAATCGAGGAGCTTCCTCTGCTCTGGCCGCCTTTCCGTTGTTCATTATGCCCTCGTTTCGTTCATCACTCGCTGGTACATCGCAAACGTCTCGTCGTTATAACACACGAAACGTGCAGTTTCGGGTGCCGCGTGCGACTCCAGAAACTGCCGTACCTCGCCGACGGCGATGCGTGTGGCCCGCTCCAGCGGGAAGCGGAAGATGCCGGTGCTGATGGCTGGGAAGGCGATGGATTGGCATTCATGCGAGGCAGCAAGCTCCAGGCTGGTACGGTAGGCGCTGGCCAGCAGCTCATCTTCGCCAAAATAGCCACCTGACCATCGCGGGCCAACGGCATGTATGACGTACTTCGCCGGTAGGTTGTAGCCACGAGTTATCTTCGCGTGCCCCGTCGGGCAGCCGCCGAGCATGCTACATTCCGCGAAGAGCTGCCGCCCCGCCGCGCGATGGATGGCGCCATCCACGCCGCCTCCACCCAGCAGAGACGAGTTCGCCGCGTTCACGATGGCATCCACCTGTTGCTGTGTGATGTCTCCCTGGACGACCTCAATACGCTCGCGCATGGCTCCCGCTCCTTTGCATAGATGCCACTAACGTCTTGCGCGCTCAAGCTTCACAGTACAGAGTATGTACCAGCCGCCCCATCAAAACGACCACGATCACGAGTGAGATGACAGACTCGCTCATTAGCAGCAGTTTCCTCAGTGCCGCGAGCGGCATCGTGCCGGTTCGACTGAACGCCGTAGCTGTATTAAACGCCAAATACAGGTGATCCACAAATGCCGGTATCCAGCGTGGCGGCTCGCTGTCATGCTCCTGTATAGGTCCGTCCCCGACCGCGCCTGAGCGTGCCTGTCTGTGGCGGCGCCAGCCTTCCTCCTGCTACAGCGTTTCGTCTCATCGCCCGAAGTAGCGTTGCGTGAAGGTTGCGATGAAGCTCAGCTCGATGATGAGGCCCACGATAGCTTCCACTGCCGCCGCGATGGTCACCGGATCACCCGGTGTGACGGTGCCGGGAAAGAAGCCGCGCCCATGAAAGCTATTGATGCTGAGCGCGGCGGCGCCGATCCACGAGAGCGGAGTTCCAGCGGCACGCCCCAGGACAAAGAACACGACGCAGAAGACCACGAGAGTCAGCACGTATGCGGCAAGGCTGCGCCCCGGCCGGTAGCCGTACCCGGAGAGGCCGTCGAGAAAATGGGAAAAGAGATAGGCGCCGAGCTTTTGTGCCCGCTGCCCGACACGGAGCCGCCGCCGCGCTCCCTGGCTCTCGGATATGCCCCAGAGCGCCTGGCGCCAGAGGACTTCGCGGTTGAGCTTCTGGGCGCGGTAGGAGTAGCGGTCCGCCTCTTCGCTGAGGCCCTGGTCGCGGAGCGCGACGGCGAGCTGGCGGTTGGCCCGCACGGCGATGCGGAAGGCTTCGAGGAGCTCGCGCCGTAGCTCCGGTAAACGCGAGGCATCAGCCTTTGCCTTCTCAAAGTGCTGTGCTTCCCGCCATGCCGCTGCTTCATCGCCGAGGATACGCACTGCCACCCAATCCACCACCGCGAGATTGACGCCGCCCCAGTGCAGATCTGCCAGCGAGACGCTTTCGTTCTCATCGCCGCTTAGGATAGCTTCATCCAACGACGTGACGGGATCGAGAAAGGCGCCGCCGAGGAACGCGCCCGGCAGCGTGTCGGGGAAGTCAGGCCGCCAGCGGCGCAGCCGCGCGAGATCCGCCGCGGAGAGCCGCTGGCCGGCCAGCGTCGCATCCCGCAGCTTCGCCCCTTCCAGATGGGCCGCGAAAAGCTCGGCGCCCGAGAGGACGGTATGCCGCAGCGCAGCGCCTTCCAGATGCGCGTCATTGAGGTTGGCGCCAGCCAGCGACGCACCGACGAGAGATGCGGCTTCCAAGTGCGCTTCCGGCAAGTACGCTCCTTCGAGCATTCCGAAGCTGAGGTTCGCTTGTTCCAGGTGCGCACCTCCTAGTTTCGCTTCTTCCAGATGCGCCCCTTCGAGGATCGCTCCTTCCAGGTGCGCGCCGGTCAGGAGCGCCCGCTCCAGGTGCGGACGCGCCGTGGCGAGCTGGTCCGCGGGAGCGTTACGCCATGCTTCTTCTGAAAGGCCGCCACGCAGCCGGGCGAGGGGCAAGCCGGAGAGGTCCACATCATGCAGGTCCGCACCGCGCAGGTCGAGGCCGTCGCGTCCACGCTGCCCCGAATCGCTCCAATTTACTGGGCCGCGCCCACCATCGTGCGTGGCGAGCAGCCATTCCACGTCGGCGCGACTGAGGCGCATGGCGGCGAAAGGATAAATACCATGTGCGATGTCTGGATGGATGTCCCGCGCGCGGGCAAGCTCGCGGAGCCGGGCCTCGGATACTTCCGGCTCGCTGCGCCAGGATTGCCCCTGCGCTCGCCAGAACGCTCGCCACGTAGCAGGGTCATCTCCATCTGGCCGCGGAACATCCGCTTCCCAGCGCTCTGGCTCATCGCCCATGTGTGTTTCTCCCGCAACTACCTGACGACATTGGATGCCAGCGCTCAGCTCCTGTGCCATTTCCGCTGTCCAGCCACCCGACACAGTATACCGGAAGCGGTCCACCGGAGTGGCGCCCGGCGATACAACGTGTGATTTCCCACACGAGCAGCCCCTGGCGAGGGCCTGCGCTTGAGAAGGCGCGGCGAGTAGGGTAGAATGCGGCGGAAGCCTAACGAGGAGGACGCTGTTGTATGGGAGGCTTCGTACACGTGGCGCGGCTGGACGACATCGCGCCAGGGGAGCTGTTGCGTGTGGAGATGGAAGGGCGGCTGATTTGTCTCGCCAATGTAGACGGGCGCATCTATGCCGTGGACGACGACTGCACGCACATCAGCGGTCCGCTTGATCAAGGCGAGCTGGAAGGTTGCGTACTCACCTGCCCGCTGCATTTCGCTCGCTTCGATGTCCGCACCGGCACAGTGCTGCGTGGCCCCGCCCGCGAGGACCTGCCGACGTATCGTGTCCGTGTCGAAGGGGAAGATATTCTCGTCGCCACACCAGAATGGCCGTAGGGGTGTCCGGGTGGACGCGCTCCGCCCGGCAACGATACAGTCTGCCGTACACACTATCGTAAGAAGAAGGGGTGGCTCGGGTGGAGGGACCGTCTCACGTCGTCTTCGGCTTGGCCGGCGCCGTAGTAGTGGACAGCGTGTTCCACGTCTCCGGTCCACCGCTCATCGGGTCGGGCCAGCCGTTGACCACGGATTTTCTGGCGTTGAAGGTCATCTTCTACGCCTTCGCGGCGCTGGGTGCGCTGGCGCCGGATATAGACAACGCACGCAGCACTATCGGCAAGCGCGCCGGCTTCGTCAGCAAAGGCATTCAGCACCTGGCTGGGCACCGCACTCTGTTTCATAGTCTACTGGGCCTGGTGCTCGTCGGCATCGTCGTCTGGGGCCTACAGTACGCGCTTGGCCTGGGATTATACCAGTTGGGGCTGCACACCACCGGCGAGTATCTGGCGCATGGTGTGCAGCCGGGGGGGAATCTGCAAGCAGGGCCGGGCGTCGCGCTGATCGCGCTGCTGGTCGGCTACTTTCTGCATCTCGTTGCCGATAGCCTGACGGTTGGCGGCGTGCCGTGGCTGTATCCCAACCCCGCGCGCTTCGGCTTCCCGCCAGGTCGTAGTTGGCGTTTCAAGTCCGGCAGCGCGACGGAACCGGTGGTCGTGGTCGCCGTAGCGGTCCTGGTGATCGTCGGAGTGGTGTTTCGCTACCTCACTATTTGAGATTGACGCCCCGGCTTCTTCTCACGCGGACGCGGAAGGGGCATAGCAATAGATGGTGGCTGCGGTGAATATCGCGACTGGAGCAAGAGGCATGCGGGCATGAGTGAGCAAACGGGTACCCCGGATATAGCGCCGCAAATACCCGAGGTGGCGGCAGTCGCAACCAGCGCGGAGCGACCGGTGCGTAAGCCGAGCATGGCCGCGCGCGTGCTGGCGGCGAGCGCACATCTCGCGACACTGGTGAGCATTCCCGGTCTGCTCGTGGCGCTCGCGATCTGGCTTGTCAACCGCAAACGCTCGGCGTTCGTCGCGCATCATGCGCGCCAGGCGGTCGTCTGGCAGATACTTTCGAACGTGCTCTTGCTCGTCTTCGTCGTGTTACTGATCGGTACGGCGCTTCGCGAGCTCGGCGGCACCCTCAACGCGAAAGGCAGCGCGGGGCAAGCTGACCTGGTGAAGCTTCTCGGCTCGCTCGTCGGTCTCTATGTCGTGCTGCTCGGCGCGCTCATCATGTGCTGGATCTCGGCAATCCTGGGCGCGTTCGCGGCGTTGCGGGGCCGCGGCTTCCGTTACCCTTTCATCGGGCGCAAGCGGCGCGGATAAGAAAGCTATCCGATGCGGTAGAGAGGACACGGCGCAAACGGAGGAGTGCGGTGGACAAGAGCGGCGTCTCTGCCTCCTCGTTCGTTGATGGTTGAGAACATGAAACGGGAGAGATAGGGCATGACGACCGAGCAAACGGGGTTCGCGGCGACGTTCGAGGATGTGCTGGCGGCGGCGGAGCGGCTACGCGGCAAGGCGCACCACACGCCGGTTCATACGGCGCATAGCCTGGATGACGCGGCGGGCATGGGCGTATGGCTCAAGTGCGAGCAGTTCCAGCGCGGCGGCGCCTTCAAGTTTCGCGGCGCCTTCAACAAGATCGCGACTCTCCCCGCGGAGCAGCGCGAGCGTGGCGTCATCGCCTTCTCATCGGGCAACCACGCACAGGCAGTAGCCCTCTGTGCCCGCATCTTCGGCGTTCCGGCCGTGATCTGCATGCCCACGGATGCCCCCGCCGTGAAGGTAACGGCGACCCGTGGCTACGGCGCCGAGATTGTGCATTATGACCGCATGAAAGATGACCGCGAGGCGCTGGCGCGGCGACTGGCGGAAGAGCGCGGACTGACCCTTGTGCCGCCGTACAATGATCCCGCCATCATTGCCGGGGCCGGCACTGCCGCGCTGGAGCTATTGGAGGAGCAGCCAGAGCTGGATGTCATCGCGGCGCCCGTTGGCGGTGGCGGTCTTATCTCCGGCACGAGCCTCGCGGCGCGGGGCAAGCGGCCCGGCATCCATGTCGTCGGTGTGGAGACAGAGGCAGCAAACCACGCCTATCTGTCAAAGGTCCGCGACGAGCGCGTCACCATCTCGCCGCCAGACACGATTGCCGATGGCATTCGCACGGTGGCGCTTGGTACGCTCACGTGGCCTATCGTCGAGCGCAATGTGGACGCGGTGGTGCTGGTCAGCGATGAAGAGGTGAAAGAGACGATGCGCTTCCTGTTGCAGCGTCTCAAGCTGGTGGTTGAGCCGACGGGCGCCGTGGCCGCCGCCGCCGCCCTCACCGGCAAGCTGCGTCGCTTCGGGGGGCGCGCCGGCATCATCCTCTCCGGTGGCAACGTGGCGCCGGAGGTGCTGTGTGATGTGTTGTCTTAGCGCTCGCCGCGCTGTCTTTCCTCAGTAGCCGAAGGTCCGGCCGGCACGCGCAACGCCACAGTGGGAAGCCCATCCATGCCATCGGAGACGCGGCGGGCGTGCTCCGTGAAGGTATTGGTGGGGAGCGCATCTGGCGGGAAAAACCGCACCTCGCGCGTTTCGTCGCTCGTGGCTAGCGCGCCACCCGCGACGGTGCACGCGAAGACGAAAATGAGATCGTTCTTGTGCGGCCAACAATAAACGCCAGTCAGGCGCTCGACAAGCACATCCAGCCCGGTTTCCTCACAGACTTCGCGAACGACCCCCTGCCAGGGCGTTTCGCCCGCCTCGACGCCGCCACCGGGCAGGCCCCAATAATCACAATCGCGACGGTAGCCCAATAATACGCGCCCCTGATCGTCGCGGATGATGGCAAAGGCGCCGATGCGAAACGTATGCTTCATCGGGCTTCCCGCTCAACTGCCGATTGGGACGGGCGGCGTTGGAGACGGGGTGGTAGTGGTATTGGCCGGCACCCAGTCTACATCGGCCTGGAGCGACTTGAAGACGTTCTGTAAGTCGCTCTGCGACTGGCGCGAGGCGATGGCGATGCTGGTGTTCGCGATGACGCCGAGGCAGATGGAGGTGTCGCTGCCGGGTGTCTGGGTGGCGGGCGTCGCGGTCTGCGTCGCAGAGCCGCTCGTGCCCTGGACGCACGTGAGCTTATCAGAGACGCCGGATCGCTTAGGCGCTTCGGAGAAGCTGATAGGCACACCGTTCGGAAGATCATACGTGATCTTGAATTGACCGCCAAAGATGGGATCATGGATGGAGCCACCAGCCAGCACGAGGCATGAGCTCTTGGGCAGGGTCGTGGGCAGATAGGTGGTGAAGCCAAGCTGACCCTTCACGTCGTCCCATTTCGTGAGCGTGGCCTGATTTGTGGTGCTGTTATCCTGAAAGTTGATCAGTGGCTTGTCACACCAGGCGAGCTGGCTGAGTGCGACGTTGTTGGTGTTGTTGCCGGAGCTGGAGCCGCCACCAAAGAGGTCGCATCCCGCTAGCGCGACCAGCAGCACCAGCACGAGCGCACTCAACGAGACCAGCGCCGTTCGCCGCGAGCGCTGAATCGAAGATGCCTGCGTCATATCGTGTAGTTTCCGTTCTCTCTGCGTGTCCCGTGCCGCTGGGCATCCCCACTATCGGGCGAGCGGCTTCCGCGCGGCTGACTCCACCGCAACAAGTATAACGCACGGCGGTTGGCGGAAGGTTTCGTTAGGCGAGACGAACACGTCGCGCCAGGCGGATAAGTGGTCCCAGCGCAGGCTCGGCGATAGGACGGACGGCGGCGGCGGCGCCACCAGCGATGGCGCCTGACGCGGCGCCGCCAAGGATGTCGCCAGGATAGTGGACGCCGACGTAGACGCGAGAGACACCGATGTACGCTACGGCGAGCAGGCCCAGCACAGCGAGAATAGTAACAACCGCGGCGAGACGACTCAGCACGGCGAATTCGGGCGAATTTGCGCTAGCCATGCGGCGCAGTGGCAGAATGACGGTCATGAGATAAAGCACGAGAATGGTGGCGACGGCGGCAATGACCGTTTCATGGTCGCTGGGAAATGCCGCATCGGCGGGGTGGGGCACTAATTGGTGCACGATGCCAGGATGCGAGACGAACGGACGCGGCTCGAAGAGCAGGTTGCCGATAGTGAGGGTGAGAAGAATGCCAAGGACGACGGCGAGACAGCCCAGCAGCGCAAACCGCTGCCCCTGCGCACGCGCTTGCGCCACGAAAGATCCGCCCGTCCCTTTGCCGGTGGGAACGCCTTGCGCCCGCGACAACAGGCTGAGCCAGAGCATGAGCAGCAGCAGGGGCGCCAGAAAGATGACGTCATTCGCGCCGAAGATCATGAGCTGCCCCAGAAGAGAATGCGAGGAGGCGGGTTGATTGATGGCCTCGAAGAGATTCCAATTGACGGTGAGTATCTCGTTCATAACCTGTTCCTTGGCGACGCTCTCGTAACGGAAGCCGCGCCTGGTACGGCCAAACCGCGCACGGGCCTTCCCCGGTATCTCGCCCGCATATGTTAACACAGCGTTAAAGGAATGTAATCATCGGTAGCCGTGAGCGTGCGGCGGACAGAGATCACAGGTCGAGGACGCGACGGCCCTTGATGGCAAGCTGGAGAGCAAAGCGCAGCTCGGGGTCGTCCAGGTCGCGGCCAAGGAGCGCATGGGCGCGGTTGAGGCGATAGAGCAAGGAGTTGCGGTGGAGATTGAGGCGGGTGGCCGCGCTGGAGAGGTTGCCATTGCAGGCGAAGACGACATCGAGCGTTTCAACCAGCTCGGCGCCGAGGCGCTTTTCGGCGAGCAGGGGCGCGAGAGTGCGCTCGACGAAGGGAGCGAGGTCGCCGCTGTCGCGCAGGGCGAGGAGGAGCCGGTAGACGCCTAGATCAGTGGGGCGAGCGATGCGGCGCGGACCGAAGATAAGCTGGCCAAGACGGGCGGCGTCGCGCGCTTCGATGGCGGCGCGGTGGATCTGGCTCGGCGCGGTGGCGGGATCGCTGAGGCCGCCGGCCCATGCGGGCGCGGTGGCGTCATCGCCCAGGGTGCGCGCGAGGAGGAGCGCGGCGCGCTCCGTTTGCTCTGGCAGGCCGCGATCCTGGCGGCCTAGCGGAAGGAGCGCGGCTATCTGGGAGTCGCGGGCGCGCGCCCAGGCTCCCATGCCCGCGGCGACGGATTCGGCGACCTGTGTGGCAAGCGGATCAGGGGATAGAGACGGTTCGCCAGCAGGTTGCGTTTCCGGTGTGGGGAGCTCGATCCAGAGGACGGCGTGCGGCTGGGTGAGGTCGTAGCCGAGCTGGAGGGCACGGGCACGCATGGCGGCATCTCCGGCGTAGGTGCCGGTGAGCAGCGCGTCGAGCGCCTCACCGCGCAGGGTATCGCGGAGACGAGCGGCGTAGCGTTCGGGTGGCTCGGCGA
>Ga0070730_10003414_pt1 | contig 14268 bp, 9 predicted proteins | sample Coa_R1_3_FD_66447 | JGI IMG/M metagenome (GOLD analysis project Ga0070730, IMG submission 66447) | Surface soil microbial communities from Centralia Pennsylvania, which are recovering from an underground coalmine fire - Coalmine... | ecosystem: Environmental > Terrestrial > Soil > Unclassified ...
AGATTTTGTGAAAGTGTTTCCCTGTGCGCCAGTGGGAGGCGATAAATACATCAAAGCGATCAAAACAGCCTTGCCCCAGATTCCCCTGATCGCTGCCGGCGGTGTAAACCAGCAAACGGCCACAAGTTTCATTTTGGCCGGGGCCGAGGTCATCGGCGTTGGCAGGGAACTCATACCCCGAGAGTCCATTGAGTTGCGGGAAGCCGAACGAATCAGGGAGCTGGCACGCCGCTTCCTGAAATTCGTGCAGGACGCCCGCCAACGTCTCTCTCCGGCGCGGGAGAGAGCCGCGGCCCCAGAGAAGCTTTAATCGCGCCCTGGCCTGACTGAGCCCTTTCCGATCCCTGCGGCGACAACTCCCGCGGCTCCGTTGTTTTTATCTCTTATTGTTATTCAAAGAGTTGCCACGCCAGACAGTTGATCATACTGAAGACAAAATAAAAACCCGCCGGCTTGCGCCGGCGGGGAGATCAAAGAGTCTGATCTTAAGCGTAAGTTAGAAAGTGATTTTTCCACCAAGGAAGATCACGCGTCCAGCGGCCGCAGTAGCATTGGGAGCGCCAAAGCTCGATCCGAAGAACTGCTGCGTATTGAGACCGGCGAATTCAATGGTGGGATTCACGGTTGCGAAGTTGAAGTGATTCAAGGCGTTGTTCGCGGTAAGGTTCATGGTGAACTTCACGCGCTCGCCCAGGTTAAAGGTCTTGTAAATGCTGGCATTGACCAGGTTTGAAACCGCATCACGCGACTGATTTCTTGCGGCAGTGCCGAAGGGCGTGCCGAAGACCGTCTGCGCCTCGCGGCTGTTGACAATGTAGCGCACCTGGCTATTTGTAACCGTCACCACACTCTGCGCCAGATTACCCGTTACCGGGTCAGTATTGTTCAGAGCATTGAGGCTGACCAGTTGGTTTGCTGGCAGGGCATTGAGAGCGGCTACGGTTGAGGCCGTGCACCCCAGAGCAGCGGAATTGCAGGCATCATGGGCAAAAATGCCAATTGCGTTGGCCGGTGCGCTCAGGTTACCAACGAAGGGACGAGCGGTATCCGTTCCAATAAACGCATTGACCCAGTTTCTGTCATACACGTTGCCGAAGGGTGAACCGCTAATCGCTTCCTCAAAAGCCTGAACCGGTGTGTACGGCTGGCCAGATCCCCAGACGTAGTCAGCCGAGACTGTCCATCCACCAAGCACATGGCCGAGTGCGCCTTTTTGTGACTTGAAGAAGGGTATCTGCTCGATTGCCACCAGAGTGAAGACATTCGGAATATCCAGGCCGGAGAAAGAGCGCTCCGCGCCGCCGGTCTGGAATGGGTTTTGTGCGGCAAACAGAGAATTGCCCGCCGTGCCGGTGGAAAAGATCTCGCTCACGTTATCGAGAGTCTTCGCGTAGGTGTAGCCGGCGCGCAGGGTCAACTGCTTGAACAGATTGCTGGAGCGGAATTCCGTTTGCAGCGCCTGGTAGTCGGAGAACCCGGTGTTATTGCGCGAACGTACTACACCCAGACCGCACGAAAGCCGGCCTACATCGGTTCCGGCGCCTGGTCCCTGCTGTGTTGTTGCCGCACAGCTTGTGGTACCGGTGGGCAGCAATCCAGCCTGCAACTGGCCGGGAGCGGCTGTGGTGCCAACGTAGGGATTGCCATCCACGGTTTGGAAGAGGTTATAACCATGGTTGCCGGTATAACGGGCTTCAAACGCGGAGTTTTTGCTGAGTTCGCGTTCAAAACCAAGGCTCCAGCTATTTACCTTGTCCGGACCAAAGTTCGGGGACACAAGGGTCTCGTTCTGGGTCCGGGGATCAAAGGTGTTGTGCTGCAGGAACGGGCTCAATTGCGCCCGCACGTTGGGTCCTGTGGGATTCGCCAGCAGCGGATTTGCCGTTGCACCGGCTCCCGTCAGGGTCTGCAGGAAGGTCAGAGGCGATGATGTGGAAACGTTGAGGAAGATGTTATAGAACGCAGGATCATAGAGCAGGCGATACCCGCCGCGGATCGTGGTCTTACCATGTCCGGTCAGGAATCCACCCCATTGTGGCGAGTAAGCGAAGCCGATGCTGGGGCCAAAGCTGTTGGTAACCGCCGGAATCTTGGGATCCGTGGTCACCGAGGGCGGCAATGTGTTCAGCCAGAACGCCGTTGCCGGATTGGCTTCCCGCTTGGCGCTGATGGAATTGAACAGATTTTCCGGCTGGCCATAGTAGGTCCAGGTCACACCCAGGTTGAGCGTGAGGTTCTGGGAGATTTTCCAGTCGTCACCGGCATAGAGGAACGTGTCATACTCGCGGAAATCCAGTACCGGCTGGCCCTGCGCGATTTGGACGCGGTTCGGAGTGTCGTTCGTAAGAAACGAACTCAGGTTGTTAAACCGGAACTGCCCGTTGATATCCGGCAGGAAGGTATTGGGAGAACGCTGGTAAGTCCAGTTAACTCCGGCCTTCAGCTGGTGCTTGCCCAGCACGTAGTTCCAGTTGTCCTGCGCCTGCCAGGTATTCACCAGGCGCGCCTGGGGAAGGTTGGTGGCGGGACCGATGCCCAGTCCGTTTCCGGCCTGGAAGGAGATGTTGGTAAACGCGTTCTGCAGCTGCCCCGGTTGCGGCTCCAGCTGATTGAGTCCGCCGCCAAACTGCACGTTGAGCCGAGTGAAACCAATACGGGCTTCATTCACCATATGAGCGCCGATGTTGCGCGTCCAGCTGGTCAAAAGGGACTGGTTGAGGTCCGGCACATTAAATACCCAGCCTGCCGCGCCGTTGTCGCTGTTGGTGAAAGAATTGTTACGGTTGAAGAGATAACGAGCAAAAAAAGTGTTGTTGCCCAGGGTCAGATCATGCTTCAAGATAAAGTCAAATCCATGATCTGGCGTATTCAGGACACGCGTCACGCCTCCGACTTCGACGCCATTGCAGCCCGCCAGCGTCGTGAGTGTCGCATTACGCGGAGCGGGGTTGCCAAAGCTGAAAGCATACGGTCCAAAGTTCTTTAACACGCTCAGTGCCGTGGCATTGATCCCGGCGCAAGCGGACAAAGTATTCAATCCATTCGGCGTGGGGGTAAGTGAAGTGGTGGTAAAAACGTTCTGACCGGAGAACAAGTCGCTGTCAAAGCCGCCAAAAAGGAACGCTTTATTCTTGACAATGGGTCCGCCAATGGAGCCGCCGCTGAATTCCTCGTTGAATCGGGGAGGACCGGTAAACGGCGTTTTAGTTCCAGGCTGATCGGTATTTTTCTGCGTATTGCTCAGGGCCGCCAGGTAGCTGGTGCGGTCCTGGCCGAACAGCACGCCGTGCCAGTTATTGGTTCCCGACTTGGTAATCACGTTAACCACGGAACCGGCATTACGTCCGTATTCCGGACCAAAGTTGTTGGTAACCAGCACATACTGGCCGACAAATTCCGTGTTCGAAAGGAAGAGGCTCGGGCCGCCTACGCTGTTGTCATTATTGTTCTGACCATCAATTTCCTGATCATTGTTGCGGCCGCGAAGGCCGTTGCTGGAAAAACCAACGCCGTTCGTGTTGGAAAAGTTGTCGCTGCGACTGGCCACGACGCCAGGCACGAACAAGGCCAGACGATCAAGGCCTTCATTCTCCTGCACGCCGGCAAAGTTCTGCAGCTCGGTTCCGGCAAAGGTATTCGTTACCTGTGCCTGTGTGGATTCGATCAGCGGCGCCGCGGCCGTGACTTCGAGAATGTCGGACGCTTCGCCCACCGTCAGACGAACAGAACCCGTCCCAGCGTCCTCGCCTGCCACCACTTTCACGTTCTTTTGCGTGGTGGTTTTAAAGCCCTGCTGGCTTATTTCGACGTTGTAGGTGCCGACCGGCAGCAGGCTGAACCGGAACAGACCGGAACCGTCACTGGTGGTGGTGGAAACTGCTCCTGTATCCACATTGGTCGCTTTCACCTGCGCTCCCGACACGACCGCTCCCTGGGGATCGGCTACAGTACCGGAAATCGAACCCTTGGTGACCTGACCTGTGACTGGTATGCATAATCCCAGCGTCAGGAGTGCGACGAGGAAAACCGTAAAGTGTTGTGCTCTTCGGGTCATTCTTTTCTCATCTCCATTTTGGTTGGTTTAAATCGAATAGGGATTCCCCGTATTATTGGTAAGTTCTAACATTACCGCCGAGGCTGTCCCTTGGGGGGTTTTAATATGCAAGCAGCTGCCCAGATTACCAATCAAATAAAGTCATTGGTTGCAATACTTTGCAGGAGCGCTTAACAATTCTTATCCTAATTTACGGATTTGCGGACAACTAAAAATCCCAAAAACAGAATTTTTGCAAGGAAAGCTGTCTTCCACCAAATAAAAAAGCCCGCCGGAAAACCCGGCGGGCATGAAGGGTACGGATGGTTAGAACCTAAAGGTGCCGCCGAAGTAAAAGCGCCGGCTGGCTGCCAGATTCGAACCCGGAATGGAGTCACCGGTAAGACCGGGTACACCAAAGCCAGCTCCAAAGTTCGGGTTTCCCGCCGTGTCGATAACGGGAACAACGCTCGCAAAGTTTGCGTGGTTAAACGCATTCAGTGCGGTGAAGCGGAACTCGAACGAGGCACGCTCATTGAATTTGACGAGCTTCGTCGCGCTCAGGTTGATGTAGTTAAGAGGATTGTCAGTACCGAAATTGCGCGGCACATTGCCAAACGGCGTGCCAAAAACTGACTCGGCAATACCTGTATTGGCGATATACCGAACCTGGTTTTTGGCTACGGCTTGCGGCGTGTACGTCGCCGGATTGAACCCCGAACCGCTCGCAGCCAGGTTAAGGTTATTCAAACTGATCAGCTGATTAGTCGCTCCTGTGCAAAGCGGTGCGCCACCCTGGGCGGCCAGGGGCACAAACAGGGTACAAGCATCTCCCTGGAATATACCCACGCTGTTTGCGGGAGCGGAAGTGCTGCCAAGGAACGGACGAGCCACAGTTTGACCATTATTGAAAGCACCCAGGAAGCCGGAGTCAAAAAAGTCCCCGGCAGCGGTGGGCTGAGTGAGATTTTCGGTCAATGGCGTGTACCCCTGACCGGACTGGTAGATGTAGCTACCCGAGATTCCCCAGCCGCCGAATGCGTGGCCAAGGATGCCGTGCTGCTGTTTGAAGAATGGCAGGGCTTCCACTACGGACACGCTGAACTGGTTGGGAATATTCAAACCGGAGAGAGAGTACTCCGCGCCACCGGTGTTGAATGGATTCTGGGCCAGCGAGGTGGAGTTTCCACCGCCACCGGTACCGAAGATTTCACTCGAATTGTCCAGCGTCTTGCTGTAGGTGTATCCAATACGAGCGGTCAGCTGGTTAAACAGGTTGTTGGTCCGAAACTCTGTCTGAATGGCCGCGTAATTGGAAAAACCAGAGTTGTTACGCGACAGCAGAATACCTTCATTGCAATTCACGCGGCCAACTGCATTAGCGTCAAACGCATTGGCAGGTGAGCAGCCGGTAACTCCTGCGGGAACCAGATTGGGGAAAAGCTGGGCCAATCCGGGGTTCGCGGCAGTGCCGACGAATGGGTTCTGGTTTACGGTCTGGAAAAGCTGGCTGGCATGATTTCCTACAAACCGCGCTTCGAAGGCCGAATTCTTGGTGACTTCACGCTCAAAACCGAGGCTCCAGCTCTGGACCTGGTCAGGGCGGAAGTTCGGAGATGTGGTTACTTCGGTCAGGTCGCGGGGATCCAGTTGGCTGGCTGGCGCCAGGCCGGCAAGCAGCAAGGGACGAACATTCGCCGCGCTGGGCACCGCAGGAAGAGCCGGAGCGCCAACAAATGCCTGCAGGACAGATGGCGCGCCACCATAGTTATTGAGAATGATGTTGTAGAAAGACGGGTCATAAGATAAGCGATATCCTCCGCGGATTGTCGTCTTGCCATGACCAGTCAAAAAGCCGCCCCATTGCGGCGTATAGGCAAAGCCAAAGCTTGGGCCAATCGCCTTTTTATAGGATGGCACGCTCGCGGGGGTAGTAACCGAGAGCGGCAGATTCGTGTTAAACAGAGGATTCGGCCCCTGTTGCTGCGCCAGACCAAGCGTGTGGAGCTGATTAAGCGGCTGTCCGGAGTAGGAGTAGGTTATACCCAGCTGGAAAGTCAGATTCGATCTGAACTTCCAGTCGTCTCCAATGTAGAAGAAGGTATCGTACTCCTTGAGTGGCAGCTCCGGATTGCCTTTTGTGATGAGACCGAACAACGGGGCGTTATTCACGAAGGCATCGAGAGCGGTGGTTCCGGGACCCAGCGTTCCATCCGCAAAGAAATAACCGCCGTTGACAAAGGGAAGGAAAATATTGGGCGATTGCTGATAAGTCCAGTTCACACCAGCTTTTAAGGTGTGCTTGCCCAATACATAATTCCAGTTATCCTGGGCCTGCCAGGTATTCACTACACGACCCTGAGGAAGTCCGGGGCTTGTTCCGAAACCAAGAGTGGGCTGGCCGCTCAGGAAGTTTACGGAAGTTATGGCATTACCAATATTGGCGGTAGTCGGATCGGTATTGTCTGAACTTCCTCCAAACTCAACATTCAGACGATCGAACCCCAGGCGGATTTCGTTGACCATGCGGCTGGTGAAGTTATGCGTCTCGCTCAGCAATATAGCCTGACTAAGAGCAGGTATATTGAAAATGTAGCCCGCAGCTCCGTTATCATTAGCATTAAAGTTGTTGCCGCGGTTGAAGACATACCGCGCGTTAAGGCTGTCTTTGCTGCTCAGGGTAACATCTTCCTTGGTCACAAAATTGAAACCGTGGAACGGGGTGGGTAGTGTGCGAGAAACCTGCCCCAACTGCACACCTGGGCATCCAACAAGGTCTTTGGTAACCAGACCGGACACTACTGGATTGCCTGCTGATATACCTAAAGCGCCAAATTTGGAAAGGGCGGCAACCGCGTTGGCGCTGGCGCCAGTGGGGAAGCAGCCTGCCAGCGTAGCCAGGCCAGCTGTAGTAGGCGTCAGCGCACCGTTAGAGGAATATACCGTTCCAGTGGAGAGGATTTCCTGGTCGAAGCCGCCAAAAATAAAGGCCCTGTTTTTTACGATCGGACCACCGATAGTGAAGCCTCCGAACTCATCATTGGCCCGCGGAGGCTGGAGGAGATTTACAGTAGGCTGCTTCTGCGTGCTTGTCAGACTGTTGAAGATCGAGTTGTTCTCGTTTTCGTAAATGCTGCCGTGCCAGTTGTTGGTGCCGCTCTTGGTGATAATGTTGACCACCGAACCGGCGTTGCGGCCGTACTCAGGGCCAAAATTGTTGGTAACGAGCACATACTGCTGCACAAATTCCGGATCGGCCACGAACAACGCCGGGCCGCCAACGCTGTTGTCGTTATTGTTTTGACCGTCAATTTGCTGGTCGTTGTTGCGCCCTCTTACGCCGTTAACGGCAAATCCGCCGCCACCGTTGGTATTGGAAAAGTTCTGATCTCTGGACGAGACGACACCGGGCACAAACAAAGCCAGGTTGTCCAGTCCCTGGTTTTCCTGGACACCGGAAAACTCCTGCAGAGCTACTCCGGAAAATCTGTTTGTAACTTGTGATTCTGATGTGTCCACCAGTGGGGCCGCGTCACCAGACACATCAACCACCACGGACGATTCGCCCACCGACATCTTCATCGAAACGTCGGTGTTAACCCCAGCCGTGACCTGGATTCCATTCTCGACGGAAGTCTTAAATCCCTGGGCTGTCGTTTCAATTTTGTATGAACCGGCCTGTATCAGATTAAATCGGAAAATACCAGAGCTATCGCTCGTGGCTTTCAGGACGACTCCTGTCTCCGTATTCGTCGCCTTTACCGTGGCGCCGGATACAACCGCACCCTGGGGGTCAGTCACAGTGCCCGAGATCGAGCCCTTGACCACCTGCCCAAAAGCCGGTATGCACCACACCACGGCCAGGCTGAGCGCCAGCAGGGCCACTGTATTGCGCAGTTTGAAACTCATTCAGTAGTTCTCCATTTCTTGGTTATGTTTAAAAGCTGAAAAGCGCAAACATCTCATGCTCTTCTCATTGATTTGCTGGGTCTGGGTCCCCTTTTTTCTTAATAATGCACGTGAACAGGGAATTCAGCTTTGGCTTGAGCAGCTGCATGTCTGATTCCATCTCTGTTTATTCTGTAATTAATTTTTAAATGAACAACTTAGCAGCATATAAGCCACCCTATTAATACCAAGTTTTAAATATTAAAAATTATTTATATTCATAATTTGGAATAATCTTTCCCCCAAATGGGATTCGCCTCTGTGCTGAATCGCGCCCAGCAGTCCAATCCCGACGTACCAATTCTCCCTGCTTCCCAGGGGCATGGCTCGTTAGCGCGATATAATCGCATTTTCGCCTTACGAAGCAGGGAGGCAAAGTGCGCCGTGGCGGCTTCAGACTCGCCAGAATAACCGCCTCGATCATGCTGTCTGCTTCTGCGCTCTTCGGCAAACCGCCGAGAGTCCATTGAGCTGCGGGAAGCCGAACGAATCAGGGAGCTGGCACGCTGGTTCCTGAAATTCGTGCAGGACGCCCGCCAGAAACTGTCTTCAGCTCGCCGTGGCAGCGGAGTTTTGAATTGCTGCCAGAAGTTCTGCTAAGTGCTAACGGCTAAAGGCTAACAGCCAAAAGCGAATAGCGAAGGTTCAACAGCTAACAGCCAACCGCCATCCCCCGCACCACCTTGCTCAGTTCAATCACCTCCAGTCTCCCCGGACATTCCGGCCAGTTATGCCGCCAGCAGATGATCACATCGCAGGCATCGGCATGGTGCCTGTGCTTCATAAAGTTGCGGCTTTCGAATTCAAATTCAATGCTCACCCGCTGCCACTTGCCCGGCTCCACGCGGCGCATGGCTTCGCAGTCGGGAAAGCCCGTCTGCATGCGCTGCACCATAAAGCCCATCTGGCCGGCCACCATGCCAAACAGATACACCACGCCAATCTCCGAGACCGGCTCACAGGCCAGCCCCGGCATGGGCAGCGGCTCGCCATAAATCGGACGGTCGCGCAGCAGCACCGGCTGGTCCCAGCGGCGGGAAGGCGACGCTTTTGTCCTGATTTTGCCGCGGTTATCCCCCGTTGGCTTCCTACTGATCATCTGAATCACGTCGTCCCATTCGGATTCAATCCCTTCCTCATGCACGAAGCGCAGAAATGCCTGGGGAATGTATTGCCACCGCCCAGAGCGTTTGATCAATGGAGTGGTGCTGTACCGCCCGGACTTCGCATAGTTCCGAGCCGAGGGCAGCCGGCCCATCCGGCGCGCCAGGGCAGCCCAGTCGAGCAGCAGGGTTGAGGTGCGGATCTCAAACCCGGAGCCCATAGGCTCCAGTTTGGCGGCGCGCAGCGCTTTGGCCAGACTGCCAAAGTTTTTGTACACCGTCTCTTCGGTCACGCCGCACATGCGGCACAGTTCGCGCATACGCGGATTGCGCCCAAGTTTGCGCACACAGTCATGGAGGGCAGAGAGGATCTCTTCTTTTGTCATGGCAGGAAAAAAGGGGCAGGTCGAGGGTTGATGTTGAAGGGTTGCGTTTTGCACGGAAACAAAAATGCCCGCCGAAGGGCGGGCTGTTTTGGGAAATGCTGCTTTCTTAAAATCGCGGCAAAAGTTCGGCTAAAAGCCAGGAGCGAAGAGCCAAAGGCCAAAAGCCGTTAGCTTATTTTTAGACACACAAATGTCGTCAGATGCGCTCAGCGGGATGGAGTCCGTTCGTTGCACACGGGTATGCCGCTGAGCAGGTTGCAGGCCTTTGGGTTTAACGTCCGGCGCCACTCCCGGACAAAATACGAAAATACCTTACACGAAGGAAATGCGAAGAGCAAGAGAAATTTTTAGTAATGTCAACATTAAAGACCTGATCGGTAGTGTCCCTAATTTGCCTCATCTGCTACCGCCTTCGCTGTGAGGGGGCTGCGGTTCTTGGGCCGGGAGACGGATACGCGAACAGCTGCCTCGCCACCGGCGATAAGGATCGTAGCGCCCGTGGCATTTTTTGAATTTCTTTCCACTGCCACAAGGACAGAGATCATTTGGAAAGAGTGGCGGTACGGCATCTAGCTGAGTGAATCTTTGAGTGCCACGGCCGTCTGGAAAATTGTTCTGCAGCACGCGCGAAATGCCGGCATTGCCCAGCTCACGCCGCACGATTTGCGGCGGACCTGTGCCCATCTATGCCGGCGAGCTGGCGGCGCCCTCGAATAAATTCAGTTCCTGCTGGGGCATTCATCGGTTCAGACAACGGAGAGATACTTAGGTGGGAAGCAAGAGATAAAAAAAGCTGTTAATGATCGGCTGTTTGCCGGAAAAAACCTTGAAAGGTGTTTTTGAATGAGTAAGTAGTGGGAGACTGAACTTTATGAGTTTGAAAGAAATGATTCTACTACGTCGCGAGGTACGGCGGTCACAATGGCATATGCCTTGTATAGGCGCGGGTCAGCCTTATTTGTGGCAGCGGTGGCATCGAGAGTCGCAACTATGTTGGGAGCTCCATTTGATAGTTTGAGCGCGACGAATGTGTTCAGTTTGATCTCAGGGATACCTGCCAGCTTCTGGGCTAGCCTCCCATCTTGAATGTTCATGCGCTGTAGATCTCTTACGATGGCTGCCGCAGCCGCTGCAGTCAATGCTTTGTTGATCCAGATCTGTATCGTCAAAACGCCCTTATCGAGAACGGTGACGTTGGTGTTCTTGAGGATCGTTTCAAATGCGAAGATTCCGAAGAATGCTGCGAAAATAAAATAATAGGGCGCGAGTCGCGCATCCATCTTGGCCACCAAAATCGACGCCATCAGGGTAGTCACAACGTTCCCAAAGATCAGTAGACAGCAATAGAAAAACGACGACGCGACGATGCATGATCGCAAAGGCTTCTTCGCCTCAGAAGATATCTCGATTGCTGCCAGAACGAACGAAAAGGCAATCGCAATTGCGATTGCCCAAGCGAGATGCTCAGGCAGACCATTCCCGCTTCCGCTCGAAGGCGTGCTAACAGCCTCGGTGATAATCATCTACTAGAGTTCAGCCAACTCCGCTTTAATACTCGGACGCTTCATAGCCTGTGCCACGTTCAATCCAGTTGCGGTTACATAAATGGTGTTGAAATCATCAATCACAGCTGGCTCTACCTTGATAAGATCGGCATTCTTCAGCAGGGCAATGGAGCGATCCAGATCCACTTGAGGGAAATTGATACGCAAATCTCTTATTCGGATTGTTCTGGGATTCGCGACAGCCTCAAAGACCCCTCGCGTGGTCGGGTCCTTCAATAAGTCGGCAGTTTTTATTGTGAGGATCATATCCGCTCCTTCCCTGCGAACTCGCCAAATGGCTCTAGCCGCACTGAGAGCACCTGATTCAATTTCTCAACGGCCATAGGACTCGGCCGAGAGACTCCACTTTCCCAACGAGCCACAGTTCTTACAGCGACCCCTAGACTACGAGCCAGAGCTTCTTGCGAAAGAACTGAAGCCTCGCGTAACTGTCGAATTTGAACCGCATCCATACCTGAAGCCTATACGATGTCATGACACATGTCAAGACATAAGCTAATCTACACTCCTTTCCCATCGAGTCATCGGCAGTAGGCTCTAAGGCTATTGAATTCAATTGCTTACGGGTGGCTGTGCTTTTACGACTCCCCGCCCCTTAAGTCTGCGGCGGGAAGAACTGGTCCAGCTCGATGTCGATGCGGTCCACTGCCACATGGACAGGGATCATTTGTAGAGAGAGGTGGTTTCCATTATGCCTCCAGTGCAGCCAATAGCGTGCTTCGAATCCATTCGGATCGTTTCTGCTTGCTGGCCTTCGCTGCCTTATCGAAGGCCAGCAACTCATCAGGAGTGGCCCGAACGCGCAGCATCTCGGCTTTGGCGTTTCCCTTGGGCAGTTTGGGACGACCGACCTTCTTAGGCGTCTGCGTTGGCATTTCTAAACTCCTGTGCGATGAAAGCTCACACTGCGGTTATGGGGGACACCACAAGGGGATATGGAGCACTGTGACGTGTTGGATTGGTTTGTTAGGGCCGCCCGTACTCGTCCATCTCCAACCGCTTGCAGGACAGGTTCAGCATCTTTGTATCCATCAGAGCTGTGCACCACTGACCAACCTTCACGCCAAGACGCATGATCGTGTCGCGGTGTACTCCGGTAATCCGCTCGATAGAACGAATGCTGGAACCCTCTGCCAGTGCTCCGATTACCGCGATTTTCTTGTCCGTACTCAGTACGTTAGCCATAGCCAACCCTCTATAATTAACGTACCCCAATAATTACACAAGGTCAAGATGTTGTTGGGGTACAATTTCCCCATGATGCTCAAGGTATTGGCGATACTTGCGTTGTCTTTCCTCGTCATCCCTGTGCAGGCTCACGCCCAGATGAACAAAGCACAACAGACTTCCAAAGGCGATAGGCTATCCTCGCCAGTTGCGTTTATTATTCCAGAGCATACAGACGGCCCAACTCTCCAACCCAAAGCCGACAACCACAGTAACGCCGATGTAAGGGTCATTTCTACCCCCGCCAAGGATGGTTACGACAAAGCCGTCGTCTGGATCAATCTGGCCCTGGCCGTGATTGGAACTTTTGGTATTAGCGCCGCCTTCATAACCCTCCGCAAGTTGGAGCGGCAAACCAAAGCCACCGAAGATGCGGTAGATGTTGCCAATCGCGCACACGCCTTGGCCGAAAAAACGGCCCAACAGCAGTTGCGCGCCTACATCGCTGTCAAAAATGCCAAAATGCTTCTTCTCGAAGACGGTACAGTCGAAGCGTCTCTTGAGCTTTGCAATTCTGGGCAAACACCCGCTTACCGATTGCGTGTGGCACACACTTGTGGATTCAGTGCCTATCCGCTGCCCGCGATACCCGGCCCTCCAGACGACCTCAGAAAGTCCAACAGTATCGTCGGCGCTGGCGGAAGTCATTTCATCCTTGCGAAACCAAAAAAATCTGGTCCGTTCGACAGGGAGGGATTGCTCAAAGAATTTGAGGTAAATCTACATTTCGTTTTTGGGATGAGAGGGTATTGCTCGTATGAAGATATCTTCAAGGAGACGCATCGTTTTCGATTCCAATTGATCGCTGGCGGTCCATCTGGCCCCGCTCGTTTGGATGTGGACGAAAAGGGAAGAATATACGCTGCGCTCTGTAACGATTCGGAGGGAAACGAAGAAACCTAAGCACGCCGCGACCAGTAGCGCCCCAAAAGCAAATTAGGACACCACCACCTGATCATTGTACTCTGTGCAAATTAGTAGTGAATTTTCCTGAGTCAGAAGTTGCAGCAATCATGCGTTGTTAGCCGTTATGAGTCCAGCAATTTTCGCCGTACACTTTGAGCTTGTAAGTAAGCTATGCGCGCGGCAGCCATGTAAGGCCGTATGCATAGCGGAAAAGAGCTGGTGATGCGACCGCCTTATATCGGCGTTTTTTGTCTTGCTGTTCTGGGTACATATGGCTTTGCCCAAAGCGGCGATTTCAGCGCTGGACGACATCAACCTTTCGCAATTGAGAAAGGAAATCATTGAAATGCTAAGAGAGTGGCACGAAGTGTAATATGCGTCAGAAAAGCCACGAGTTGTTGCTACTGTCACCAATGAACAATGGGAACTACAGGCTGCATAGGGCGTTCACTGCGATAAAAAGACCCGCAACTACAAATCTAAAATAATATTTTCAAACCGCAGCGGCGCAAAATTCAAAAGGTGTCTGCGTGTCATTTGCGCTTTCGCACAGCCGGGGGCGGCTGTGCCACACGGGCATGGGTGGTGCTGAAATTACTGAACACGTCGTTTATTTGACGTATCCTTACCTGCACTTCCGCTTCGCTCCCGGATACGCTGCACGTCTTTCCTTAGATGCCGCCGCGATATAATCGCGCTTTGTTGCAAAAGCAGGAGGCAGAGTGTGCGTGGTGACCGTTTCAGAGTCGTCAGCCTGGCAGCAGCGCTGATGCTGTCTGCTTCTGCGCAGCAAAACCCCGATCCTGGCATGGTTCTTCGGCAAACCGCCGTGCGCCTGCTGGCCGATCTCGACCGCATGCCCCGTTATACCTGCGTCCAGACCATCACTCGGACTTATTACGACTCGAAAGCCGTATTCCACACTCCTGCCTGTTCTGTGCTCATCGCGGAGCATGATAAGCCCAAACACAAACTGCCGGTGCTGGGCTGGGACCGTCTGCGCCTGGAGGTTGCTCTGGTGGACAGGCAAAGCGTTTATTCGTGGGTGGGTGCGCCCCGGTTTTCCGATGAGACGCTGGACAAGCTGGGGGGAAATGGAC
>Ga0070730_10003415_pt1 | contig 14265 bp, 13 predicted proteins | sample Coa_R1_3_FD_66447 | JGI IMG/M metagenome (GOLD analysis project Ga0070730, IMG submission 66447) | Surface soil microbial communities from Centralia Pennsylvania, which are recovering from an underground coalmine fire - Coalmine... | ecosystem: Environmental > Terrestrial > Soil > Unclassified ...
ACGCTCGAGAACGGGGCCTCGATCGCGCTTGGTCCAGACGCGCGGATCGAACTGACCTCGCGCGAAGGCCGCATCGGGGTTCGCATCAATCGTGGTGACATCCGGTTCCGCTCTCCCGACCCCGTGCGACCCATGTTGGTGACGGCGGGCGACGACGAGCTACGGATCGCCAGCGCGTCCGCCGAAGTGCGACGCCGTGACGGACACTTGCAGGTGCATATCACCGAGGGCGCGGTTCCAATCGGCCCGGTGGCGGGCGCCTATGGCCCGCACGTGACGCTGCCGGCGGGCGGCCAACTCTACCACGTCGAGGGCACGACGGTCTTCGACGTCCGCCAGCCGGGCGCGGCGCCCGTCATCATCCGCTGAGGTAAATTTCCGCAGAATTCTGCTGTGGTGATCGGGGCGCGACTCCGTCTTTCGCGAACTTCAGGACGGCGGAGACCCACCCCATGCATGCGCCCCACAGGCCCCCCTTGGCCTCGCGGAACGGAGCCTTGACGCAGGCGGCGTGTCTGTTCGCCGCGTTGCTCCTGGCCGAACGCGCCCACGCGGCCGCGCAGCGCGGCGCTGCGTTGATCGCGCTGAGCGCCAGTCAGGAGCGGAGCCTGGGCGTGGTCACCGCGCCGCTCCGTTCGTCCGCGACGCGACCGCTGGCCAGCCTGCCCGGCACGTTCGCGCCGCCGCCCAACGGCCGCGCGGCCGTGGCGGCGCCCTTCGCCGGCACGGTGGTGCAGGTTTATGCGGTGGAGGGACAGCCTGTCTCGCGCGGCCAGATCCTGGCTTCGGTGTTCAGCCGCGACGCCCTGATGGCCTCGGCGGACGCGGCCCAGGCCACGGCGGAGGCGCAGGCGGCGGCGCAGGCGCAACGGCGCATGAGCCTTCTGGTCAGCGAGGGGATCGCCGCGGGCGCTCGCGGCGAGGAAGCCGACGCGCGGCTGAAGAGCGCCCAGGCCATGCTGACGGCGAAGTCGCTGTCGGTCCGCACCGCCGGCGCCGATCGGACGGGGCGCTACACGCTGCGGGCGCCCTTCGCGGGCCGTGTCGCGCAGGTCGGGGTCAAGCCCGGCATGGGGCTGGAGGCGATGGCCCCGGCGTTCCTGGTGGACCGCACCGATCGCATCCAGGTGCAGGCCGATCTGCCCGCCGCTCTCGCCGGGCGGGTAAAGGTCGGCGATCGGGCGAGCGTGGAGGGCGTGACCGGCCATGTGGTGGCCGTGGGCTCGGCGATCGACCCAAGGACTCGATCTGTCCCGCTGCTCGCCGAGGCGCCGCCACGGCCGGACTTCATTCCCGGCCGTCTGACCCGCGTCGAGCTCTCGGACGACCAGGACGGGGGCGTGCAGACGGTCAGCCGCGCCGCGGTGATCCGCGTGAACGGCCGGGACGTCGTCTTCGTCCGGCAGGCGCGCGGCTACGCTGTCGCTCCGGTTCAGGTCGTGGCCTACGACGGCGACCAGGCCAGCCTGCGCACAGGCCTGCCGGACGGGACGCAGGTCGCCACGCGCGGCGTCAGCCAGATGAAGTCCCTGGTCGAGCAGTAACATGCTGAAACGGCTGATCGACCTCTCGCTGGCCCAGCGCTGGCTGGTGCTGCTGGCGTTCGCGGGCCTGGCGGCGGCTGGAATCGGCGTGGGGCAGGGCCTGCCCATCGACGCCTTTCCCGACGTCTCGCCGACACAGGTGAAGATGGTCTTCAAGGCGCCGGGAATGACGCCCGAGGAGGTCGAGACCCAGGTCGTCGCGCCGCTGGAGCAGGAACTGCTCGGGATCCAGAAGCAGGCGATTCTCCGCACCACCTCGAAGTACGCGATCGCCGACCTGACGCTCGACTTCCAGGAGGGGACCGACCTCTACTGGGCGCGCCAGCAGGTCGCCGAGCGCTTGAACCAGGCCAGGGACGTGATCCCGCCGCAAGCCACCGGCGGCCTTGCGCCGATCGCCACACCCTTGTCGGACGTGCTGATGTTCACGGTCGAGGGCGGTGATCTGAGCCTCACCGAGCGGCGGAGCATCGTCGACTGGGTGATCCGCCCGGCGATACGGGAGCTGCCCGGCGTGGCGGACCTCAATGCGCTGGGGGGACTCGTGAAGGCCTATCAGGTCGTCCCCGACCCCGACGCCCTGGCCCGCTCGGGGCTGACCACGGCCGACCTCAAGACCGCCATCATGGCCGCCAACCGCAATGACGGGGCCGGCCGGCTGGAGGAGAGCGAGCAGGCGCTCATCGTCCGCAGCGTCGGCGCGATCCAGACGCCGGACGACCTCAGGGAGATCGTCATCCCGCTCAAGGACGGCCGCCAGGCGCGCCTGGGCGACCTCGCCGAGGTGCGCTTCGACGCCCTCACCCGCTATGGCGCGGTGACCAAGAACGGCCAGGGCGAGGTGGCCGAAGGGATCGTCCTCAGCCTGAAGGGCGCCGACGCCAACGCCGTGGTGCGTGCGGCGCAGCAGAAGTTCGCCGAGCTGCAGCCGAACCTGCCCAAAGGCGTGCGCATCAAGGTCTTCTACAACCGCGCCCAGCTCATCACCCGTGCGGTCAGCACGGTGATCGAGGCGCTGTTCGAGGCGGTGCTGTTCGTCGTCCTGCTGCTTGTCGTCTTCCTGGGGAACCTGCGCGCGTCGCTCGTGGTGGCGCTCAGCCTGCCGCTGGCGGCGCTCCTCACCATCCTGGTGATGCGGGAGACCAACATTTCGGCCAACCTCATGAGCCTGGGGGGCCTGGCGATCGCCATCGGCATGCTGGTCGACGGCGCGGTGGTGATCGTGGAGAACGCCGTCGAACGGCTCGCGGCCGACGGCGGCCGGCGCTCGCAGCGTGAGGTGGTGGCGGAGGCGGCCAAGGAAGTCGCCACCCCGGTGTTCGCCGGCGTCCTGATCATCTGCCTCGTCTTCACGCCCCTGCTCGCCCTGCAGGGACAGGAGGGCAAGATGTTCTCGCCGGTGGCCCTCATCATCGTCTTTGCGCTCGCCGGCTCGCTGCTGCTGAGCGTGACCTTCACGCCCTCGCTGGCATCGCTCCTGCTGGCCCGCAACGAGAGCGGCCAGGAGCCGCGTCCGGCGTGGATCATGCGCCAGATCACCCCGCTCTATCGCCGGTTGCTGAAGGCGGGCCTGGCCCGGCCCAGGACCGTGGTCGCCGTCGCCGCGGCGAGCATGGCGCTCGCCTTGGCCGGCTACTTCGCCGTCGGCAAGAGCTTCATCCCGACGATGGACGAGGGGACCATCGTCATGCAGCTGACCAAGCAGTCGTCCATCGATCTCGCCCGCTCGCTGGCGCTCGACACCGCCATACAGAAGGCCTTGCTGGCGAACGTTCCGGAAATCCAGGACGTGGTCAGCCGCACCGGCTCCGACCAGCTCGGTCTCGATCCGATGGGTCTGAACGAGACCGACACCTTCATCACGCTCAAGCCGAAGAACACCTGGCGCAAGCGGGACATCGGCTTTGTGGAGGACCAGCTGCGCAAGGTCATGACCCGCTTTCCCGGTACGGCCCCCTCCTACACTCAGCCGATCGAGATGCGCACCGACGAGATGCTGACCGGCGCGCGCGGCGCCGTGGTCATCAAGATCTTCGGCCCGGATATCGCCAGGCTCTCCCAGCTCGCCGTTCAGGTCCGGGACGTGGTGGGCGGCGTGGACGGCGCCTCCGAGCCGGTCACGACCGCCGCCGACACCCTCTCCTATCTGGAGCTGAACACCGTGCGACCGGCGGTCGGGCGCTACGGGCTCAGCGTCACCGCCCTCGAGGACGAGATGCGCGCGGCGCTGGAGGGCCAGGACGCCGGTCTCGTGCGGGAGGCCGACCGCCGCACGCCCATCCTCATCCGCGGCCCCGACGCGCTGCAACAGCATCCGGAGACGTTCGCCCAGACGGCGATCGCGACGGCGGACGGCGGCAGCGCGCACATCGAGGACATGGCGACGGTCACCCGCCGCGACGGTCCGGTCATGGTGCAACGCGAAAACGCCGAGCGGACCGCCACCGTCCAGGTCAATGTGCAGAACCGCGCGCTCGTCGCGTTCGTGGGGGACGCCCAGCGCGCCGTGCGGCACGAGGTCAAGCTGCCGCCCGGCTATCGTGTCACCTGGGGCGGGCAGTTCGAGAGTCAGCAGCGCGCCGCCGCCCGGCTCTCCCTGGCGATCCCCGTCGCCCTGCTGCTCATCTTCGTCGTGCTGTACCTCACGGTGAAATCCGTGCGTCAGACGCTGCTCGTTCTCGCCAACATCCCCTTCGCCCTGGTCGGCGGCATGCTCGCCCTGTGGGTCAGCGGCCAATATCTGTCGGTGCCCGCCTCCGTCGGCTTCATCGCCCTGCTCGGGATCGCGGTGCTGAACGGCCTCGTGCTCGTCTCGCACTACAACGACCTGCTGAAGGAGGGCGTGCCGCTCGCACGGGTGGTGGTGGAAGGCGCCGAGCGGCGACTGCGACCGGTGCTCATGACGGCCAGCATCACTACGCTCGGATTGACGCCGCTGCTGTTCGCCAGTGGCCCCGGCGCGGAGATCCAGCGGCCGTTGGCCACGGTGGTGGTGGGGGGCCTGGTCTCCTCCACCCTCCTGACGCTCGTCATGCTGCCGATGCTCTTCAGCCGCTTCGGGGTCGCCAAACCGAAGGAGGCCCGTCCGTGAAGACCGTCCTGACCCTCGCTTTCACCTTCGCGGCGGCGGCCGCGGTCGCCCAGCCGCTCACGCCCGGTTCCAGCGACACGATCACGCCGCCGCCGGGGCTGATGGACGCCCTGCCGCCCGACGCTCTGGCCCGCGCCGCGCTGGAGGACCACCCCGACGTGATCGCCGCCAAGGCGCGCCTGGAACGCGCGCGAGCCGAGGAAGAGGGCTACCGCGCCGGATCGCACGAAGTCGAACTGCAGGCGGCCACCGGGCCGCGCGACGTGGTGCGCGATCGGACCTACTACGAAGCCAACGCGCAGGTGACCCGGGCCTTTCGCCTGCCCGGCAAGGCTCGTCTGGATCGCGAGACGGGCGCGATCGGCGTCAAGGCCGCCGCCGACGAGGTGGACGACGCCCGCCACCAGACCGGCCTCATGCTCGCGAGCGCCTGGTTCGACTGGATCAAGGCCGGCGCCGAAACGGCCCTCGACGATGAGACCGTCCGGAGCGCTGCGAGCGCCGTCACCGCCATGCAGCGCCGGGTCGAGCTGAAGGACGCCGCGGCTCTGGAGCTGGATCTGGCGGCGTCGGCGCTCGACCAGGCCCGCGCCCGGAGCGCCGCCGCCCAGGGCGCCTGGCAGCAGGCGACGCTCGCGCTGTCGCGCGGCTTCCCCGACCTGCCGCTGCCCGCCCGTGCGCCGGATTTGCAGAGCCCCGCCGCCGTGCCGGCCCCGCCGGGCGGCTGGCATGACGCCATCATCGCCCGCAGCCACGAGATCCGCATCGCCCGCTACAAGGCCGATCAGCAGCGGACCATCGCCGCGCGTGCGCGCCTGGACGAGCTTCCCGACCCGACCTTCGGCGTGCGCCTTTCCGACGAGTACGGCGGCCGGGAGAAGACGGCGCAGCTGGTGTTCTCGATCCCCTTCGGCGGCCGCTATCGGCAGTCGCAGACCGCCGGCGCTTTCGCCATGGCCTCGGCGCTGGAGGCGCAGGCGAGCCTGGTCGAGCGGCAGATCGATATGCTCGCCGGCCAGGACGTGGCGGCGGTCGACAGCACGCTCGCGGCCTGGCGCGCCTCGCACGACGCCCTGGCCACGACCGAGGCCGCGACACACCGCATGCAGCGCGCCTATGAGCTTGGCGAAAAGGACCTCAGCGAACTGCTTATCAGCAACAGCCAGCTCTACGAGGCGCGCCGGGCGGAGGTCGACGCCCGGGTGGCCGCCTGGAACGCGCAAGCCAGGCTGATGCTGGACTCGCACGCCCTCTGGGCGGACCGGGAATGAGGCGTGGCTCTCTGGCGCCTGCGCGCTCAGCCGAGGTGCGCGCTCTGATCAAGGCGGCCTGCGACTCTCGAATTACGCCCGCAGCGCCGCAAAGCCGACCCTTGGGAAATGGACGTTCACCCTGCCGACCCGGGGGTCCTCGCGGGCGATGACGATCCGCTCCCGGTTGGCGGCCACCAGGATTCCCGCGATGGGATCGCGGCCGTAGTCGTCGGCGACGACATGCACCGCCGCGCCGGGCGCAAGGCCGATGGGGTCCTTCGGATCATGGGGAAGGTGGTCCGCCGGCGCCGGATCGGCCGCCCTGGCGACCTCGATCGCCTCCGCGGTCGTCATGTCGGTCCGGGTCGATCCACCGCCCAGGACCGCGACGCGCTCGCGCCAGGCCGAGACCTTCGGGAAGTCTTCCAGCAGGGCGGTCATCTCGGCCTTCAGGGCGCTGCGAAAGAACCAGAAGTTCATGTACCAGGCGATATCGGCCAGGCCGGGAGCTTCGCCGGCCACCCAGGCCGGGCCATCTTCCAGTTGCCGCTCCAGCCAGAAGGCCATGCCGCGAAACTGGCCCTTCATGGGCTCGGCCGCGGCCTTCATGGCCGCCACATCGAACGGTCGACCGCCGGACATGGCCTCGCGATCCTTGATGAACTCCGCAGGCACCGTATGGCCGATGGCTCCAAAGATGATCCCGACGGTGGGTTGGAAGAACAGGCGGTCGGCCCACAGGTTGAACGCCCAGTCGGCGCCATGGATCACGCGGGGCGCCGGTTGACGTCGCTCGATCTCGGCCATGATCACGGCGCTGTCGCAAAAGATGTCGGCGCCGATCTGCATGACCGGGATACGCCGGTAGCCGCCGGTCAGCGGCGTCAGGTCCGGCTTGGGCATGATGGTCGGCTGGATCACCGACCGCCAGGTCAGCCCCTTGATGCCCAGCAGAATGCGCACCTTCTCCGAGAACGGCGAGGTGAAGTAGTGGTGCAGGATGATCTCGTCGCTCATGGCGTTCGGCTCCCTTGGAGCCTGTACTCAGGCGAGCCTGACGGCGCGTCAGGCAAGCGCAACCGACGGTGGGATGGCGATCACCTCGCCACCCGGCTCAGCATGGAGCGGACGATCAGGTTGTGGAACGGCAGGATGGCGGCCAGATAGGCCCGGCCCAGCCGGTTGTTCAGGCGCACCAGGGTGGTCGCCGTCACCTCGCTGACGCCCCCGGCGCCCGCGACCTCGACCACGACGCGGAAATCCAGGTGTCTGTCGTCGAAGCCGAGCACGACGCGGTTAGGGGTCGCGGACTCGATGGGGAAGAGCCCGATCCTCTCCCGTCGATCGCCAGGGCCCGCATCGGTCTTCAATCCGAACGGCGCCACGAGCACGTTGCGAAGGGCCATCAGCCTGCGGGTCCACGCCGGCGGCTGGGCCAGCATCGATCGCGCCGCGTCCGCCGCGTCGAGATCGCCGGCCGCCACCCTCACGCGATAGGCGTCGATGAAGTGCGCGCCGACCAGAAATCTGCCGACGTCGGCTGCGGGCCTGATGGCGTAGGCTTCGGTCAATGGGTCATCCTCAGGTTGTGCCGGCCGCACCCGGCTCCACACTCTGCAAGTGCGCCGGCGTCCGGACTCGGCTCATCGGGCTTGTGAAAAGCTACATTTTGGGCATAATGGATAAATTGGAGATTGAACATGGAAGCCACGCGCGTCACCGCCAGCGAATTTCAGCAGGCTTTCGGCATGCTCAGCGACAAGGCCAGGCGCCAACCGGTCGTGATCACCAAGCATGGGCGGGATTCTCTCGTCGTGATGCCCGTCGAGGAGTGGGAGCGGCTAAAGCGTCGGGACCGCCATGTCGGTCTCACCGCAGACCTCTCCGTCGAATGGCTGGAAGCCGTCCGCAATGCCAAAGTACCGGAGGAGTTTGCGCATCTCGACGCCGATCTGAAGTAAACACGGGGTGGCGTTTCCGCAGCCGCTTCCGGGTCTCGTCATTCGCTATAGCTATCTCTGGCACAGTGAACACCTGGAGGGGCATGAGGAAGGTCAGAAGGACCGCCCCTGCGCCATCATCGCTTCCATCCGCGTCGACGCCGCCGGCGATACCCGCGTGCTGGTGCTGCCGGTGACGCATACGGCGCCGACGCACGCCGGCGTCGCTGTTGAAATTCCCACAGCGGTCAAGCGCCGCCTGGGGCTCGACAGCGCCAGGTCTTGGATCGTGCTCTCGGAGTGGAACGAGTTCATCTGGCCGGGCCCTGACCTGCGGCCTATGCAAGGCGCACAAGGGCCTTCCATCGCCTACGGGATGTTGCCGCCCGGCCTGTTCGCTTCGGTCCGCGATCAGTTTGTGGCTCTGGTTGAATTGCGGGGCGCACAAAAGGTGTGGCGGACCTGATGGCCAAGCGCCGGCTCATTTAGCGCTGCATCGGAATAAGCCATATCCCGATCGGAGCCTACCGGCAGCCTGGTGGAATGGACACCTGAGCTCCCACGAAACGCCGTCGGGTTTTCCGGCGGCAACGAGGGATGCAGAATGAGCACTCAAGTTGTCTTGATCACCGGCGCCCTGACGGGCATCGGGCGGGCCGCCGCGGTCGCCTTTGCGAAGACGGGCGCCAAGGTCGCCGTCTCCGGCCGCCGGGATGAGGCCGGCCAGGCGCTCGTCCGGGAACTGCGCTCACTCGGGGCGGAAGCCGAGTTCTTCAACGCCGACGTGCGCAAGGAGGACGACGTCCGCGACATGGTCGACAAGACCGTCGCGCGGTTCGGCCGCCTCGACGTCGCGGTGAACAACGCCGCCACCGAAGGCGCGGTGGGTCCGATCACCGACCAGACGGCCGAGACCTTCAACCAGACGTTCGAGACCAACGTTCTCGGCGTGGTGCTGAGCATGAAGCATGAAGTGCGCGCCATGCAGGCCCAGGGGAGCGGCAGCATCATCAACGTCTCCTCGACCTACGGTCACCGGGGCGCCGCCTACGCCTCGATCTATGTCGGGGCCAAGCACGCGGTCGAAGGGATCACCAAGTCGGTGGCGCTCGAGCTGGCGAAGTCCGGCATCCGGGTGAACGCCGTGGCGCCTGGCCCCACGGACACCGGCATGCTGACCCGTTTCACCGGCACGGCGGAGAACAAGGCCGCCCTCGTCAAGCAGGTGCCGCTGGATCGCCTCGGCCTCTCTGAGGAAGTCGCCGACGGCATCGTCTTCATCGCCTCGGACGGCGCCAAGTGGATCACCGGCGAGGTCCTCAACGTCGATGGCGGCATGACCGCCAACTGACTCTCTGGGCGCCAGAGGAAATTGCAATGACCCAGCATACTCACCAGACCGCACCGACGCAGTTCGTGGCTGCAGCCGGCACGCGGTTCGCCTACCGACGCTTCGGCAAGCCGGGCGGCGTCCCGCTCGTCTTCAACATGCATTTCACCGGCACGATGGACCACTGGGACCCGCTGGTGACGGACGGGCTGGCGACGGGGCGGGAGGTGATCCTGTTCAACAACGCCGGCGTCTCCACCACCAACGGAAAGGTCCCGACCTCGGCCGAGGAAATGGCGGCCAACGCGGCGGCCTTCATCAAGGCGCTGGGTCTGTCGAAGGTGGACGTTCTGGGCTTTTCGCTCGGTGGCATGGTCGCGCAGGCGTTGACCCTCGCCGAGCCTGCTCTGGTCCGCCGCCTGGTCCTGGTCGGGACGGGACCGCGGGGCGGCGAGGGCATGGCGACCCTGACGCCGGAGGCCCAGGCCGTATTCGGCGCCGCCTACGCCAATCCGGACGAGGTGTGGCTGGGCGCCTTCTTCACCCCGACCGAGGCAAGCCAGGCCGCCGGCCGGGCGTTTCTGAAGCGGTTCCGCCTGCGCCAGGACGATCGCGATCCGGAGACCGGCGAGGCGGTCGCGGCCGCGCAGCTCGAAGCTATCGGCAAGTGGGGCGCGCCGCGCCCAGACGCCTTTGACTATCTCCGAAAGATCACCCAGCCGACCCTGGTGATCAACGGCGGCGCCGACGTGATCGTCTACACCGTGAACTCGTTCATTCTTCAGCAGAATCTGCCCAACGCCGAGCTCATCCTCTATCCGGACGCCAATCACGGATCGCAGTATCAGTACCCGACGCTCTTCGTCGCGGACGTAGCCCGGTTCCTGGACGCCGCGGAGCCATTCCCAACCTCGAAGGATCATGATCATGGCTGAGCGATCGATAAAGGTTCCCGGTCCCGACCACCCGATCACGATCGAGGCGAACCCGTCTCGTGTGGTGGTGAGGGCGGGCGGGAACGTCATCGCAGACACTCGCCGGGCGCTGACCCTTCGCGAGGCCGGCTATGCGGCCGTTCAGTATATCCCCCGCCAGGACGTCGACATGGCCGCGCTTACGCGCAGCGAGCACACGACCTATTGCCCCTACAAGGGCGACGCTTCCTACTACAGCATTCCCGCCGGCGGGGATCGGTCCCTCAATGCGGTCTGGACCTACGAGACGCCGTTCGCGGCCATGGCGCAGATCAAGGACTACGTCGCCTTCTACCCGGATCGAGTCGACGAGATCGGCTCGCCGACGCGGGCGATCTAGCCCGGCGTCCGCCGCCACGCCGCACGGACCGAGTTCGTGGCCACCACCTATGTCAGCTGAAGGATAAACGTATTCCAGACCGTTGGAAGAAGGCGCGATCGAGACTATGTCTTATTCCAACGGAGAGCTAAATGGACAGACTCGCGGCGCTGGAGATCTATGTGGGCGTCGTCGACGCCGGCTCGTTTTCAGCGGTCGCCCGGCGGCAGGGGATCGGACAGCCGGCCGTTTCGAAGGCCGTCGTCCAGCTCGAGCAGTGGCTGGGCGTCGGCCTGCTGCTGCGATCCACCCGCAGCGTGGTCCCGACGGAGGCGGGCCGGGTCTTCTACGAGCGGGCGAAGCGGGCGATCGAGGAAGCCGACGAGGCGGTGATGGCCGCGCGAGGGAGCGCCAGGAGCCTCTCAGGGACGCTGCGCGTCTCGACGTCGGTCTGTTTTGGACGGCTGCACGTCATTCCGTCCCTGTCGGCGTTCCTGGCCCAACACCCTGACCTCGATCTGGAGCTTGTCCTCGACGACCGCTTCGTGGATCTGGTCAACGAAGGCATCGATGTCGCCCTGCGAACGGGCGCGATGCCGAATTCGAACATGATCGCCCGCCGGATCGCCGAGGGCCGCAGCGTGGTCGTGGCCACGCCCGCCTATCTGCAACGCCACGGAACCCCGATGTCGCCCGATGAGCTGAGCAGCCATCAGGCGATCATCCTGACGCGCGGTGGTGGGCGCGATTCCTTTGTCTTTCGCCAGGACGCCACCGAGACGCCGGTGACTCTCCAGGGGCGGTTGAAGGTGACGCAAGCCGAGGGCCTGCGGGAGGCGGTGACTTGCCACCTGGGCCTGGCGGTGACTTCGGAATGGCTTTTCTCGCCGGAGCTGAAATCCGGACAAGTCGTGCCGATCTTGCAGGACTGGACCTTGCCAACGACCAGTCTGTCCGCCGTCTACCCGACAGGGCGGCTCGCCAGCACCAAGGCGCGTGCCTTCGTGTCGTTCGTCGAGGAGCTCATGGCGGACTGAGCCGCACACCCCGACCGCGTGATGCTGTCGAGAGCACGCCTGTTGGGAGCACGCCTTGCCTTTTGACTATGCATAGTGCAAACTACCGGGGCTAAATCCTGCTCTTTGCCATCGTGAATCAACCCATCCTGCGTAGCCGCGCGAGCGGCGTCGCGTCGCGTTGTCGCGAATGATGCGATCTGGCGCCGAACGGTCGCCGGAAATCGCTTTTTGGCGCCCGTTCGGATCGGAATGATCTTTTTGGTCGCCGAATGGACGCCGGCGGTTCGCTGGTCTGACCGCCCGAACCCGCCCGGATCCGGCCGGCGCTCACCGTGTCTACGGTCATCTACGGTGAGGGTGTGGGCGGCGCCCATGAGTTGCGACGTATCCCAGGTCCATCCGCCTGTGCTAGGTCCCCCCGCTCCGTAGCCTAGCCCGAAAGTCTCATGGCCCTGAAAGTCGCCATCGTCGGCCTGCCCAACGTCGGCAAGTCGACCCTGTTCAACGCCCTCACCCAGACGGCGGCGGCCCAGGCCGCCAACTATCCGTTCTGCACCATCGAGCCAAACGTCGGCGAGGTGGCGGTGCCGGAACCACGGCTGGACGCCCTGGCCAGGATCGCCGGGTCGAAGGAGATCATCCCGGCCCGCATAACCTTCGTCGACATCGCCGGCTTGGTGAAGGGCGCGGCCCAGGGGGAGGGGCTCGGCAACCAGTTCCTGGCCAACATCCGCGACTGCGACGCCGTCGCCCTGGTGGCGCGCTGCTTCGTCGACAGCGAGATCGCCCACGTCGAGGGCCGCATCGACCCCCTGGCCGACCTCGACATCATCGAGACCGAGCTGATGATCGCCGACCTCGACAGCCTGGAAAAGCGCCTGCCGGCCCTGGAGAAGCGGGCCAAGGGCGGCGACAAGGAGGCGCTCGCCAACCTGCGCCTGGCGAGGCTGGCCCTGGAGGCCCTGAGCGCCGGGCGCCCGGCGCGCTCGGTCCAGGTGGCCGAGGAGGACCAGAAGGTCTGGCGCATGCTTCAACTCCTCACCACCAAGCCCGCGCTCTATGTGGCCAACGTCGACGAGGCCTCCGCGTCCACCGGCAACGACTACTCAGCCCAGGTGGCCGAGCGGGCGATCCGCGACGGCGCCAAGACGGTGGTGATCTCGGCCCAGATCGAGAGCGAGATCGCCATGCTCGACCTCGGGGAGCGCAGCGAGTTCCTGGAGACCCTGGGCCTCGAGGAGCCGGGCCTGAACCGGCTGATCCGCGAGGCCTACGCCCTCCTGGGCCTGCGCACCTACTTCACCGCCGGGCCGAAGGAGTCCCGGGCCTGGACCATCCCCGTGGGCGCCACCGGGCCGCAGGCCGCGGGGGTCATCCACACCGACTTCGAGAAGGGCTTCATCCGCGCCGAGACCATCGCCTATGACGACTACGTCCGGCTGAACGGCGAGGCGGGGGCGCGGGACGCCGGAAAGCTGCGCTCCGAGGGAAAAGACTATGTGGTGCAGGATGGAGATGTCATGAATTTCCGGTTCAACGTCTGACAGGCCGCCCACAGAGCAGGCGGCCGCGGACCCCCGAACCAATGCCACAAGGCCAACGCCACGAGGGAGAGGGACGCCATGGGAGAGATGACCAGGATCAAGAGCGCCGCCGACGACGGCTTCACCTTCGACGCCTACCACGCTTCCCCTGCCGGTGAGCGCAAGGGCGGGGTGATCGTGGTGCAGGAGATCTTCGGCCTCGACGAGCACGTGCGCCGCGACGTCGATCGCTGGGCCTCGCTCGGCTATGAGGCCACCGCGCCCTCTCTCTACGACCGCCGCCAGCCGGGCTTCACCGCCGGCCACGACCCGGACGGCATGGCCGCCGGCATCGGCCACGCCCGCGCCACGCCCCTGGACCAGGCGCTCGCCGACATCGCCGCCGTGCGCGACACCCTGGCGCCCAGGGGCAAGGTGTTCATCGTCGGCTACTGCTACGGCGGCTCCCTGGCCTGGCTCGCCGCCGGCAGGCTCGACGGCCTTTCCGGCGCCTCCAGCTACTACGGCAGCATGGTGCAGGCCAACGCCGGGCTGAAGCCGAAGTGCCCGACCATCGTCCACCTCGGCCGGCTGGACACCGGGATCCCCGCCGACGCCGTCAAGGCGGCGGTGCAGGCGGCCAACCCCGACGTGCCCGTCTACATCTACGAGGACGCTGGCCACGGCTTCAACAACGAGGATCCGGCAAGGCACGCCTCGGCCAGCGCCGACCTCGCCCGAAAGCGGACCCTGGAAGTGTTCGGGCGCTGAGATGGGCGACACCGTCCGCCTGACCAGCCCCCACGACGGCTTCGCGTTCGACGCCTACCGCAGCCGCCCGCGCGACGCGCGCCGTGGCGGCCTGGTGCTGATCCAGGAGATCTTCGGCGTCACCGGCCATATCCGCGACCTCGCCGACGGCTTCGCCGCCGATGGATACGAGACCATCGCCCCCTCCCTCTACGATCGCCGCCAGCCGGGCTTCGCCGCCGACTACGACGCTCAAGGCGTAGCGCGGGGACGGACCCTCTCGGAAGCGACGCCGTGGGACGAGGTGGCCGCCGACCTGCAGGCGTCGATCAATTCCCTGGCCCGCCCGGTGTTCGCGGTCGGCTACTGCTGGGGCGGCACGGCCACGTGGCTGGCGGCCTGCCGTTGCACGGGGCTTTCCGCGGCTTCCAGTTTCTACGGCCGCCGCATCCCCGAACTGCTGGGCGAGACGCCGCGCGCGCCGATCATCCTCCATTTCGGCAAGACCGACACCTCGATACC
>Ga0070730_10003416_pt1 | contig 14264 bp, 13 predicted proteins | sample Coa_R1_3_FD_66447 | JGI IMG/M metagenome (GOLD analysis project Ga0070730, IMG submission 66447) | Surface soil microbial communities from Centralia Pennsylvania, which are recovering from an underground coalmine fire - Coalmine... | ecosystem: Environmental > Terrestrial > Soil > Unclassified ...
TGGTGCGCATGTCATTCCTCCCGTTAGTCGTGGTCTCTGGGAAAAGTGGTTTCCCAACCGCCGCCCAGCGCCTTGTACAAGGCGACCAGCGCGTCGGCCACCGACCCTCCCCGTCATCCATGCGCTCGACTTCCCGCTGGCGATGATTGCGAGTCCTAAACGCCGATCACGAGGATCTGGTTCAAAAGACACGCCAATCTCACAGGAAAAGCGAACCGGCGGCGCTGTTTGCGGGTTAGGGGGGAGAGTCCAAAACGCAAGGAGCGAAGAGATGGCACAGCAGCACATGCCACAAGAGCCTGGGGCCGCCATGGCCGTGCGCGAAGCGGTCGGCATTTTCACCGACGAGCACTCCTACCAGCAGGCCATCGACGACTTGCTGTCATCGGGTTTCGATCATGGCGATATCAGCATGCTGGCCGCCGAGAAGACGGTGCAGGACAAGCTGAAGGATAGTTATACCCGGACCACCGACCTCGCCGACACCAGCGAGAGCGACGTCGAGCGGCGCCATTACGTCGCCACCGAATCAGTCGGCAACGCCAAGGGCGTGATGATCGGCGGGCTGGTTTATGTCGGCGCTCTGGTTGCCGCCGGGCCCGTGATCCTGTCGGGCGGCACCCTGGCCGCCGGAATCGCGGCGGCAGCGGTGGCCGGCGGCGCCGGCGGCTTCCTCGGCTCGGTATTGTCCAAATGGCTGGGCGATTCCGAGGGTAAACTTATCCAGACCCAGCTCGAAAATGGCGGGTTGCTGCTGTGGGTGCATACCCGCGATGCCGAGCATGAGCGCCGGGCGCTGGAGATCATGCAGCGTCATGCCGGCCAGGACGTGCATATGCACACTTTGCCGATCCAGCGCGAGCAGGCGCAGGAATCGCAATTCAAGTTCCAGCCGCCGCTTTCGCCGTAGGCTCGATATTTCCGCGGGTCAGGGTCTTTCCCAGAACCGCAGCTTGCGGCAGGTTTCGAGGAACTTGACCGCATCTGCGCTGCCTTTCAGGGCGAGCGTTCCGTCGTCCAAATCCCCGAACTTGCGGAGCAAGGGCTCGGCGGCTGCCGAATAGCCGATGAACTTCTTATGCGCCACCGCATCGGCGATGAAATCGCGCGCCGCGGGATCCTTGGCCAATTTCGCGGCCCCTTCCGCGGTCACCACAATGGCGACCGCGTCGAACAGCACCGAAGGCGTGCCGACCAGGGCGCCGTCGCCGGGGAACAGGGTGCCGTCATCGGCATGGACGCCGCAGATGGTCGGCGTTACCAGGTCGAAATCGGCACCTTCCTGTTCGGCGGCTTTTTCCAGCGTGTCGAGCAGGGTCGAGTCGGCCCCCTCGCTGGCCAGCACGCCGAGACGCCGGCCGCGGAAATCGCCCGGGCCGTTCTTGAGGATGCTGAGCGCCGGAGACGGCTTGAGGCTCAGATTGGTCGGCAGCGCCGCGTCGGACGGGGCGGGCAGCTCCTTGAGGCCGAGTTGCCCGGCGATCTCCTTGGCCAGCCCCTCGTCGACATTGAGCAGGTTACCGATCATGCGCGTCCGGATGGACGGGGTCTCGACCTTGGCCAGCTCGAAGGCGAAGGCGGCGGCGATGTGCCGGCGCTCGATCTCGGTCTGCGACAGATAGAATTGCCGCGCCTGGCTGTAATGATCGGCGAAGCTTGGTGAGCGGACCCGCTGCTTCTCGCCGCTCATCGGTTCGGGGAAGGATTGGAAGCCTTTCGGCGTCTCGCGCGGACCAGCTTCGGTATCCTCGCGGCTGCCCCAGCTGTTGGGTTCGTAATTGACGCGGCCCTTGGGATTGGCGAACGCCATGTGCCCGTCTTGCTGCAAGGTGTGGAACGGGCATTTCGGCGCATTGATCGGCAGATAGGTGAAGTTCGGGCTGCCGAGCCGTTTGAGCTGGGTGTCGAGATAGGAGAAATTGCGGCCCTGCAGCAGCGGGTCGTTGGTGAAATCGATGCCCGGCACGATGTTCTGGGTACAGAAGGCGACCTGCTCGGTCTCGGCGAAGAAATTGTCGACATTGCGGTCCAGCACCAGCCGCCCGACCTTGCGGATCGGCACATCCTCCTCCGGGATCAGCTTGGTCGGGTCGAGAATGTCGAATTCGAATTTGTCGGCGAAATCATCGTCGAACACCTGCAGGCCCAATTCCCATTCCGGGTGTCGGCCGGACTCGATCGCGTGCCACAGATCGCGCCGGTGATAATCGGGATCGGCGCCGTTGATCTTGACCGCCTCGTTCCACACCACCGATTGCAGGCCCTGCTTCGGCTTCCAGTGGAACTTGACGTAGCGCGACCTGCCCTCGTCATTGACCAGCCGGAAGCTGTGCACCCCGAAGCCTTCCATGAAGCGCAGCGAGCGCGGGATGGTGCGGTCGGACATGATCCACAGCGCCATATGCGTGCTTTCCGGGTTCAACGAGATGAAATCCCAGAAATTGTCGTGGGCGGTCGCCGCCTGCGGCACGCCGGTATTGGGCTCCTCCTTGGCCGAATGAATCAGATCGGGAAATTTGATGGCGTCCTGGATGAAGAAGACCGGGATGTTGTTGCCGACCAGGTCCCAATTGCCCTCCTTGGTATAGAACTTCACCGCGAAGCCGCGCACGTCGCGCGCCAGGTCGGGCGATCCCTTGGCCCCGGCCACCGTCGAAAAGCGCAGGAAGACCGGCGTCTTTTCGCCCTTGCGCTGGAAGATGTCGGCGCGGGTGAGGTAGGGCAGCGGCTCGTAGGTTTCGAAAAAACCGTGCGCCCCGAAGCCGCGCGCATGGACCACGCGCTCCGGAATGCGCTCATGGTCGAAATGGAAGATCTTTTCGCGGAAATGGAAATCTTCGAGCAGCGTCGGCCCCCGCGGACCGGCTTTCAGCGAGTTCTGGTCGTCGGCGACCGGAACGCCCTGCTGAGTGGTGAGGACGGGCACGTCGCCGCCCGCCTTCTGATGGGTTTCGCCGCCTTTGGGGGGAGTCTTGGACATGGGGCCTCCTGAACTTTTCGCCTCCAGAAACCGGCATGGTTCGATTCGTTCCGAAAGGGAACCTCCGTGGGGGGGGAGGGGGTTGAGGAAGTGGGAGAAAACAACCGGAGATGGAACCCATGAAGAAAACAGCCATCGTCGCCCTTTGTGCCCTGTTCGCCGCTTCGGCAGGTGCCCAGAGCTTGGGTGAGAAGACGGGGGTCGATGCGATGATGGGCGTGACGCCCTCGACCGAGGATTTCGTCAAGGAAGTGGCGCTGAGCGACATGCTGGAGATCCAATCCAGCAAGCTCGCCGTCGACAAAGGCGACGCCCAGGCCAAATCCTTTGCCCAGCACATGGTCACCGACCACCAGAAGACCACCACCGAACTGCAGGGCCTGATCAAGACCGGCGCAGTCAAGGCGACGCCGCCGGCCGAGCTGGACAGCCCGCATCAGAGCAAGCTCGACAAGCTGAAGAAGGAAACCGGCCGCGACTTCACCAACAGCTATGATGAACTGCAGGTCTCGGCGCACAAGGACGCGGTCTCGCTGTTCGAGCGCTACGCCAAGGGCGGCGACAATCCGCAGTTGAAGGATTGGGCAGGCAAGACCTTGCCAACCCTGCAGCAGCATCTGCAGATGGCCCAGGCCCTTAACAAGTAAGGCTACTCCGCCACAGTCGGCGACCGGAACCTATCGCCGCCGCAATGGGTTAGACCCTCGACACAGGCAATTCAACCTATCGAGCGTCAGCCATGGCGGCATTAGGCCCGGGCGTCGGACTGGCCGCCAAAGCGAGCGTGATCGGAGTACTCCTCATGATCATGGCAGGGGTCGGCTGGTGGTGGGGCGGAGCCCGCACCGATTACGAGACCGGAGTCGGCTGGGCACGCGACCAGCCGGTGCCGTTCAGCCATGAGCATCATGTGGCGGGCCTCGGCATCGATTGCCGGTTTTGCCATAGCGGCGTCGAGCAATCGGCCCATGCCGGGCTTCCCCCGACCTATACCTGCATGACCTGCCATTCGCAGGTCTGGACCAATGCCGGCGTTCTCGAGCCGGTGCGCGCCAGCCTGGCGCAGGACAAGCCGATCCGGTGGAACCGGGTGGTCGATCTGCCCGGCTATGTCTATTTCAACCACGCGATCCACATCGCCAAAGGCGTCGGCTGCGCCAATTGCCATGGCGCGGTCGACCGCCTGCCGCTGATGGCCAAGCAGAAGCCGTTCACCATGAAATTCTGCCTCGATTGCCATCGCGATCCGGGGCCGAAGCTGCGGCCGCGGTCGGCCGTGTTCGATCTGCATTGGCAGCGCGACGCCAATACCCCCACGCCCCAGCAATTGCTGGATTTCTATCACATCGGCGGGCGCAGACTCACCGACTGTACGATCTGCCACCGATGAGCAGGCCTCCGATCCCTCCGTTCGGCGACCCCTGGGAGCGCCGGCAGATATTGAAGATGATGGCGGCCGGCATGGCCCTGGGCGGTGTGTCGGGTTGCGACGACGAGTCCGATTCGCTGGTGCCCTCCGTGCTGCCGGCGACCGAGATGGTGCCCGGCGTATCGGGCTTCTACAGCTCGGCCTCGGTGATCGGCGGCTATGCCGAGGGCGTGCTGGTCGAGCATCGCGACGGAAGGCCGGTCAAGGTCGGCGGCAATCCCAAACATCCGGCCAGCCTCGGCGCCACCGACCTGTTCGCCCAGGCCATGCTGCTCGGCTTTTACGATCCCGACCGGGCCCGCGGCCCGACGCTTCACAACCGCCCGGCCGGCATGTCGCATTTCATGATCGCGCTCGACCGGCAGCGCCAGCATATGGCCGAGACCCGCGGCGCAGGGTTCCGGATCCTGACCGGCACCGTCACCTCGCCGACGCTGGCCGTGCAGATTGCCCAGCTTCGCTCCGCCTATCCCGGCCTGCGCTGGCATCAATGGGAGGCGGTGTCGCGCGATTCGGTGCGGACCGGCGCGCAATTGGCCTATGGCCGCTCCGTCGAGATGCTGGCCCGGCTGGACCGAGCCCATGTGATCCTGGCCCTGGACAGCGATCTGCTATCCTCGGCGCCGGGGCACCTGGCTTATGCACGCGCCTTCGCCGAGCGGCGCAACCCGACCCGTACCCAGCGCATGAGCCGGCTTTACGCGGTCGAAAGCATGCCGACCCTGACCGGAATGGCCGCCGATCACCGCTTCGTCGTTGCGCCGTCCGATCTGCCGGCGATACTGGCCGGGCTGGCCGCCGCCATTCTTCGCGACGAGGCGCCGCCTGACAGCGCGCCGTCCTGGCTGGCCGGCGTCGCGGCGGATCTCAAGACCCATCGCGGCAGCGCTCTGCTGCATGTCGGGCCCGACCAGCCGGCCGAGACCCATGCGCTGGTGCATGCGCTGAACGAAGCGCTGGAAGGCAGGGGGCGCAGCTACGATCTGCTGCCCTCGGCGGAGCCGGCGCCGGTCGACCAGCGCGCCTCGCTGACCGACCTGGTGCGCGCCATGGACCGCGGCGCGGTCGATACGCTGCTGATTCTGGGCGGCAATCCGGCCTTCACCGCGCCGGCCGATCTCGGCTTCGAGGGGGCGCTGTCGAAGGTGACGTTCAGCGTCAATCTCGCCGACGAGCCCAACGAGACCAGCGCCGTCGCCACCTGGCACATTCCCGAAGCCCATCCCTTCGAAGCCTGGAGCGACGCCCGCGCCTTCGACGGCAGTTCCACCATCATGCAGGCGCAAGCCCTGCCGCTCTATGGCGGCCGCAGCCCGCACGAGATGCTGGCGATTTTCGGCGGGGACTATTATCCGGACGGCCACACCATGCTGCGCCGCGCCTGGCATACCCGGCTGGCCGGCGACCAGGCCTGGCGCCGCGCCCTGGTCGACGGGGTCGTCGAGGAAACCGCCAGCGGCCCGATCGGCGACGCGCTGCGGCCCGACGCCGGCGCCGCGATGCCGCCGGCTGCGCCCGCCGGCGCGGTGACGGTGCTGTTCCGGCCCGATCCGCAATTGCTCGACGGACGTTTCGCCAACAATGCCTGGCTGCAGGAATTGCCGCGGCCGCTGACCAAGCTGGTGTGGGACAATCCGTTGCTGGTCCCGCCAGCCATGGCCGACCGGCTGGGGCTCGCCAAGGGCGACAAGGTGGTGCTGACCGTCGCCGGCCGCCGCGTCGAGACGGCGGTCTGGATCCTGCCGGGCCTGGCCCATGACTGCGTCACCGCCTTGTTCGGCTTCGGCCGTCGGCGCACCGGCTCGGTGGGCGAGGGAGCCGGTTTCGATTATTTCCGGGTGCGCGGGACGGAGGGGCTGTCCCAGGCGGCGGCCAGCCTGGAGAAGATTCCCGGCCGCCATGTGCTGGCCTCGACCGACCGGCGCGGCCTGCTGACGGAGGAGGAGCGCGAGTTGGCTCGCCAGTCGACCCTGGCGGCCTTCCTCGCGGACTCACAGGTGTTAAAAAGGCCCGGGGCAACCGACCTTTCCCTCTATGACAAGCCTCCTCCGCGGTCCGCCGAAACAGCATGGGGCATGAGCATCGATCTCAATGCCTGCATCGGCTGCAATGCCTGCATCGTCGCCTGCCAGGCCGAGAACAATATCCCGGTGGTCGGCAAGGAGCAGGTGGTCCGCGAGCGCGAGATGCACTGGCTGCGCATCGATCTCGATGAAGGTGGCGTGTTCCAGCCGGTGCTCTGCATGCAATGCGAGGAGGCGCCCTGCGAGGTGGTCTGTCCGGTAGGCGCCACGGTGCATGACGAAGAGGGCCTCAACGGCATGGTGTATAATCGCTGCATCGGCACGCGCTTTTGCGCCAACAATTGCCCCTACAAGGTTCGGCGCTTCAATTTCCTGGCCTTCTCCGCCGAGGAGAAGCGCCCGGCCCAGTCGCGCAATCCGGAGGTCACGGTGCGGGCGCGCGGCGTGATGGAGAAATGCACCTTCTGCGTCCAGCGCATCGCGGCCGCCCGCATCCAGGCCGATATCGAGAACCGGCCGATTCGCGACGGCGAACTGAAGACAGCCTGCCAGGCCGCCTGTCCGACCCAAGCCTTCACCTTCGGCAATATCCGCGACCCCGAGGCCGAAGTGTCGCGCCGCAAGGCCAGCCCACTGAATTACGCCATGCTGGAGGAACTCAATACGCGCCCGCGCGTCACCTATGAGGGGCGCATCCGCAATCGCTCGGCCGATGTCGGGGAGCAGGGATGACCGCGCAAACGGTCGAGGGCGTGGCCGACAAGGTGGCGGGCCTGGCGCTGAAACCGGGCGTGGAGGCCTGGTGGTGGTGGGCCTTCATCCCCTCGATGGGCCTGACCGCGCTGCTGGCGGTGGCGGTATCCTGGCTGTTCGCCAAGGGCATCGGCGTGTGGGGCAACAATCACCCGGTGATGTGGGCCTTCGACATCATCAATTATGTCTGGTGGATCGGCATCGCCTCGGGTGGCACCTTCATCTCGGCCTTCTTCTTCCTGATGCGGGTAAGCTGGCGCACCGCGCTGAACCGTATCGCCGAATCGATGACCTTGTTCGCCGCCGCCTGCGCCGCGCTCTATCCGATCCTGCATCTCGGCCGCGCCTGGTTCGCCTATTGGCTGGTGCCCTATCCCGACACCATGGGGCTGTGGCCGCAATTCAGAAGCCCGCTTTTGTGGGACTTCTACGCCATCCTGACCTATGTGATCAGCTCGGTGCTGTTCTGGTATCTGGGCCTGATCCCCGACTTCGCCACCTTGCGCGACCGCGCCGAAACGCCGGGCAAGCGGCTGGTCTACGGGCTGCTGGCGGTGGGCTTCCACGGGCGGGGCGAGCAATGGCGGCATTACCGCGCCACTTATGGCGTGCTGGCCGCGCTGATGGCGCCTCTGGTGATCTCGGTCCATTCGATCGTCGGTCTCGATTTCGCCGGCGGCGAGGTGCCGGGCTGGCATTCTACGCAATTCCCGCCCTTCTTCGTGTTCGGCGCGGTGCTGTCGGGCTTCGCGAGCGTGCTGCTGCTGGTAATCCCGTTGCGCCGCCTGCTGGGTCTGGGCGCCTATGTCACCGAGCGCCATTTCGAGGTGCTGGGCCGGCTGATGCTGACCGCCAGTATTTGCGTCGGCTACGCCTATGTGATGGACGTCTTCTCCACCTTCTATGGCGGCGATCCGGCCGAGCACCGCCAGTTCCTCGACCGGCTGACCGGGCTCTACTGGCCGGTCTATTGGGCGACCCTGCTGTTCAACGTCTTCATTCCCCAGGCGCTGTGGTGGCGCCGGGTGCGCACCGATCCGGCGGCGCTGATGGCGATCTCCTTCCTGGTGGTGGTCGGCATGTGGTTCGAGCGTTTCAACATCATCGTCACCAGCTTGCACCGCACCGCCATGCCGTCGGCCTGGGGCGATTTCCACCCGACCTTCTGGGACTATGCCACCCTGTTCGGCACGGTGGGGCTGTTCTTCAGCGGCTTTCTGCTGTTCGTCCGCTTCCTGCCGGTGATCTCGATCTTCGAGATGCGCGAGTTGCAAGCCTCGGGAGAGACGCCATGAGTCTGGCCGGGAGGTTCGTCAATGAGCAGGCGCTGGCGGCCGCTGCCGCCCGGCTGCGCGAGGCCGGCATCGAACCGCTCGAGATCATCACGCCGCATCCGGTGGAACAGCTGGAGCGAGGGATCTCCCCGGTGCCGGTGATCGTGCTGCTGGCCGGGATCGGTGCCTTCGTCGCCAGTCTGGGGCTGCAGATCTATGCCGCCTCGCGCTCTTATCCGATCGATATCGGCGGGCGGCCCTATAATTCCTGGCTGGCCTTCATTCCGACCGCTTTCGAGAACGGTATCCTGCTGGCGGTGGTGGCCGGTTTCCTGTCCTTCCTGGTCCTGTCCTGGCGCCGGAGCCCGATCACCGAGGCGCCGGGCGAAGGCTATTGGCTGGCGGTGGCGCCCGAAGCGCGCGCCGAGCTGGAGGCGACCCGTCCCTCGTCGATCGCGGAGCTGGCGCCATGAAGCGGATGGCGATCTGCCTGCTGCTCGGCCTGCTGGCCGGCTGCGACGACATGAACAAACAGGCCAAGACGCCGCCCGATGGCGATAAGAGCGGCCAGGCGGTGGTCAAGGAGCCGGAGGGTCTGGTGGCCGCCACACCGGAAGTGCCGCCGCCGGCCCTGACCCAGAGCGTGCTGGAGCGTGGGCAGGATGAATTCAACGCCTTCTGCGCGCCGTGCCATTCCGAGCGCGGCGACGGCAAGGGCATGGTGGTGCAGCGCGGCTTCCCCCAGCCGCCTTCATTCCATACCGATCAGGCGCGCTCGATGGCGCCGGCCCGGATCTACCAGGTGATCAGCGACGGAAGCGGCGTGATGTACAGCTTCTCGGGGCGTATCCGCCCGGTCGATCGCTGGGCCATCGTCGCTTATGTGCGGGCGTTGCAGATCAGCCGCAATGCCAAGCTGGCGGATGTGCCGGCGGACGAACGGGAGAAGCTGCGATGATCGAGCGGCTTTCCTGGGGGCTCGGGGGACTGGGCTTGATGGCTGCGGCCATCGGCTGGTGGATAGCGCCGCGCGATTTCTACGGCGCCTGGCTGGCCGCTTTTATCGCGCTGGCGGCCTGGCCGTTGGGCAGTCTCGGTTTGCTGCTGGCTCACGCCATGACCGGCGGGCGCTGGGGCGAAGTGGTGCGGCCCGCCTTGCAGCGCGGCGTGATGCTGATGCCGCTGCTGGTCCCGGCGGCGATTCCGCTGCTGTTCGGCCTGTCCACCCTCTATGTCTGGCTCTCGCCCGAGATCGCCGAGAGCCTGCCCAACCGTTTCTATCTCAACGGGCCGTTTTTCGCCTTGCGCGCGGTGATTTATGCGGTGGTGTGGCTGGGTCTGTCCTTTCTGGCCATCCGCGCTTTCCCTCGCCCCGCGAGCCGGCAGATCCTGGCCCGGCTCGCGCCGCCCGGCGCGATCCTGCTGGCGCTGACCGTCACCTTCTTCGCCATCGATCTCAGCCAGTCGCTCGAACCCGGCTTCAATTCCAGCGCCTATGGCCTGTTGACCGGCGTGGGCATGGCTCTGTTCGCCTTCTCCGGCGCCCTGGCGGCCACCTGTCTGGCCGGCAATCCCGATCGGCGCATGATGCCGGTGCTGGCCCGCATTCTGCTGGGGTTGGCCATCCTGTGGGCCTATCTCGAATTCGTCCAGGCGCTGATCGTCTGGGAATCCGACCTGACCGTCGAGGTGCCCTGGTATCTGCACCGCACCACCGGTTCCTGGGGACTGGTCGCCTGGGCCATCGCCGGCGGTCATTTCCTGCTGCCTTTCCTGCTGCTGCTGTCGCCCCGCAACCAGGCCGACGCCCGCAGTATCGGCGTGATCGCCCTGGTGCTGATGGGGATGGAGTTGGTGCGCTGGTGGTGGGTGGTGCTCCCGTCCTTGTCGCTGCCGTTCAGTTGGATCGACGCGGCGGCGATGATCGGGCTCGGCGGGGTCGGTTCGGGCGTCTATCTCAAGGCGCGCCATGTCTGAGCGCGTCGAGACCCAGGATGTTTCCATCGCCCTGGCCCTCAAGCTGGCCGGCGGCGCCTGCGCGATGCTGATTGCGTGCGCGCTGCTGATCGTGTGGATCGCGCCCGGATCGCTGCATCCGCGTCCATCCTCCGTGCCGTCGGTGCCGGCCCCGGTGCTGCAGATCAATCCGCGTGCCGACATGGCGCGCTTCAAGGCCGAGGAGGAAGCCGAGATGACCTCGTATGGCTGGGTCGACCGCGACAAGGGCGTGGTGCGCCTCCCGATCGGGCTGGCGATGGCCAAGGTGGCGAAAGACGGCATAGCCGGCTGGCCGGCGGAGGCGCGATGAGGCGGCTTCTGCTCCTGCTTCTCGCGCTCATGTCGGTTCGCGCTTGGGCCGAGGAGCCGGGCTATCGACAGTTTCCCGGCGCCCTGATACCCGACGAGGCGGTGCTGGCCGACGAGGCCGGCCATCCCGCCCGCTTCGAGGTGCTGATGGGCGGCAAGCGGCCGGCGATCCTGGCGCTGATTTATTTCCATTGCCCGGCTTTGTGCGGGGTCGAGCTGTCCGACCTCTTCACGGCGCTGGGCCGGACCGGCCTGGTGGCGGGGCAGGATTACGACCTGTTCGCCGTCAGCATCGATCCCAAGGATGGCAGCCGCGACGCCACCGAGGCGCGCGCCGCCTATCTCAAGCGCTTTCCGCTGCCGGGCGCGGGCGAGGGATGGCATTTCCTGACCGGCGATCCCGAGGCGCTGGCCGAGGTCGAGCATAGCGTCGGCTTTACCGCCCGCTACGAGCCGGTGCTGCAGCAATATATCCACCCGGCCGGGGTGGTGCTGCTGACGCCCAAGCGCCGGGTCTCCAGCTATCTGCTCGGCGTCGGCTATGATGGGCAGGAACTGGGCCGCCGGCTGCACGATGCCGGCGAAGGACGGATCGCGCCGGCCGGCAATCCGATCATGCTGCTGTGCTTCCATTTCGATCCGGCCAGCGGGCGCTACAGCCTCGATATCTTCAACGCGCTGAAACTGGCGGCGCTGCTGACCATCACCGGCATCGGCGGCACCATCCTCCTGGCATGCCGGCGGGGACGCGGATAGTGACCGGGTTTCCCTACACCGCCGTTTCGATCACCGGAACCGAGACCGACCATCTGCTCTGGGCCCTGCTGGCGGTCTCGTTCGCCGTCATGGTGCTGGTGGTCGGGCTGCTGCTGCTCTACGCCATCCGTTATCGCGAGGCCAGCCGTGCCGACCGCGGCAATCCCGAGGGCAAGAGCTGGGCGATCGAGATAAGCTGGACCTCGGCCACCCTGGTGGTGTTCTTCGGCCTGTTCCTGTGGGGCGCGGATCTCTTCGTGCGGCTCGACGGGGTGCCCGACAACGCCATTCCGATCTATGTGGTCGGCAAGCAATGGATGTGGAAGGTCGAACATCCCGACGGCCAGCGCGAGATCAATGCCCTGCATGTGCCGCTGGGCCATCCGATCGAACTGATCATGACGTCGGAAGACGTCATCCACGACTTCGCCATTCCCGCCTTGCGCATCAAGCACGACGTAGTGCCCGGCCGCTACGACACGCTGTGGTTCCAGGCCACCGAGGCCGGCGAGTATCACCTGTTCTGCACCCAGTTCTGCGGCACCGACCATGCGGCGATGGGCGGGATGGTGACGGTGATGAGCGAGCCCGATTATACCGCCTGGCTCTCGGCTCAGCCGAACGAAGGCAATCTGGCGGCGCTGGGGCGCGCGGTCTATCTGCACAATGGCTGCGATGGCTGCCATGAGGGGCGCGGCACCAGCGGCGCGCCGCCCTTGGCCGAGGTCGCCGGCCGTGAGGAATCCTGGCTGCGCGACTCCATCCTGCATCCGGAGCGGCGAGGGGCCGTGCGCATGCCGTCCTTCGAGGGCAGGATCGGCGAGGAAGACCTGGCCAAACTCGTCGCCTATGTCAAATCGCTGGGCGGAGGCGGCCGATGAACTATCTCACCAATGGCTGGACCATCCGCTCCTGGCTGCTGACCGTCGATCATAAGCGCATCGCGCTGCTCTATATCGGCGCCATCACCCTGTTCTTCTTTTTGGGCGGGGCGGCGGCGGCGCTGATCCGGCTCCATCTGCTGACGCCCGCCGGCGCCTTCCTGTCGGCCGAGGCCTATAACCGCATGATGACCATGCATGGCGTCATCATGGTGTGGTTCTTCCTGGTGCCGGCGATCCCGGTGACAATGGGCAATTTCATCGTGCCGCTGATGATCGGCGCGCGCGACCTGGCCTTTCCGCGCCTCAATCTGATCAGCTGGTACCTGTTCATGACCGGCGGACTGTTCGCCCTCTACGGCATGATCGCCGGCGGGGTCGATACCGGCTGGACCTTCTATGCGCCGCTCTCGACCGCTTTCTCGCATGGCCATCTGGTGGCGGTGGCGCTCGGCATCTTCATCTCCGGCTTTTCCTCGATCGCCACCGGGCTGAATTTCGTCGTCACCATCCACCGGCTGCGCGCCCCCGGCCTGACCTGGTTTCGGCTGCCGCTGTTCATCTGGTCGCTCTACGCCACCAGCCTGATGCTGCTGCTGGCCACGCCGGTGCTGGCCATGACCCTGATCCTGCTGGTGCTGGAAAACCTGTTTCACATCGGCGTGTTCGACCCGACCATCGGCGGCGACCCGCTGTTGTTCCAGCATCTGTTCTGGTTCTACTCGCACCCGGCCGTCTATGTGATGATCCTGCCGGGATTGGGCGTCATCAGCGAGCTGGTGTCGGCCTATTCGAAGAAGGCGGTGTTCGGCTATAAAGTCGTCGCCTGTTCGAGCATCGCCATCGCCGTGGTCGGCTTCTTCGTCTGGGGCCATCACATGTTCGTGGCCGGCCAGTCGCTCTATACCAGCCTGCTGTTCTCGATCCTGTCCTTCCTGGTTTCGGTGCCCTCGGCGATCAAGGTGTTCAACTGGCTGGGCACGATGCACAAGGGCTGGATCCGCTTCGATGCTCCCATGCTGTACGCGTTTGGCTTCATCGGCCTGTTCACCATGGGCGGGCTGACCGGCCTGTTCCTGGCGACGCTGGCCGCCGACGTGCATCTGACCCAGACCTATTTCGTCGTCGCCCATTTTCACTACATCATGGTGGGCGGCATGGTTTCCGCCTATTTCGGCGGCCTGCATTACTGGTGGCCGAAGATCACCGGGCGCCTGTATCCCGAGATGTGGGCGCGGGTCGCCGCCATTCTGATCTTCTTCGGCTTCAATCTGACCTTCTTTCCGCAATTCATCCTCGGCTATTTCGGCATGCCGCGGCGCTATTACGCCTATCCGCCGGAATTCCAGATTCTCAACATCCTGTCCTCGGCCGGCGCCTCGATCCTGGCGCTGGCTTATCTGCTGCCCTTCGGCTACCTGACCTGGTCGCTGTTCCGGGGCGCGCGGGCGCCGGCCAATCCCTGGGGCTCGCCCGGGTTGGAATGGACGACGCAATCGCCGCCGATCACCGAGAATTTCGAGGAAATTCCGGTGGTGACGGAAGGTCCTTACGTTTATCCGCCGCCGGAGGTTCTATCGCATGGCTGAGACCGAGCGATACGAGGCGGATACCGACCTGATCGGCATGTGGCTGTTCCTGGCCACCGAGGTGTTGTTCTTCGGCGCGCTGTTCTTCGTCTACTTCGCCTATCAGCATCTCTATCCGCTGGCGCTGGCCGAGGGTGTGCGGCGCACGGATCTGACCCTGGGCACGATCAATACGGTGTTGCTGCTGACCAGCAGCCTGGCCATGTCGCTGGGCATCGTCCGGCCGGGCTGGCTGGGGCGCGCCTTCGTCGGCGCCGGGGCGCTGGGCGTC
>Ga0070730_10003417_pt1 | contig 14264 bp, 10 predicted proteins | sample Coa_R1_3_FD_66447 | JGI IMG/M metagenome (GOLD analysis project Ga0070730, IMG submission 66447) | Surface soil microbial communities from Centralia Pennsylvania, which are recovering from an underground coalmine fire - Coalmine... | ecosystem: Environmental > Terrestrial > Soil > Unclassified ...
GTGCGCGAGCGTAGTCCAGCAGCGTGCGCAGGACTGACCCACACGCCGACGCCACCTCGGGATCACCGGCGGCGATGTCGCGGATATGACCGGCAATCTCGAGCGCTTGTCGATGGTCTCCGTTTAAGGACTCATCTCCGTCGGGCTCGCGGAGTGTCTGATTCTGCACGTGTGCAGCAAGTCGCCGGAGTTCCACGACGAGGAGGTGCACAACGGCCTCATGCAAGTTGGACTGCTCGATCGTTTCAGCTGCCTGGCTTGCGAAAGCGCCGAGCGCCTCCATGTCCGCCAGGTTGAACGCCGTGTCGCCGTGCTTGTCGAGCAACTCGAGGACGCCGACGATGCGCTCGCCACTCTGCAGCGGGACGCACAGCATGTTTTTCGGCGTATAGCCGGTCTGCTCCGCGATGTCCGCGGCATGACGTGGGTCGTCGGCTACATCGGAGACGGCGATGGGCTGACCAGTAACAGCCACCAGCCCAGCGATGCCCCGTCCGAGCGGCAGGCGGAACCGGCGCAGCTGCTCGAGACGTTCGCGGAGAGAGACCTCGAACACCAGCTCCTGACTGGCCTGGTCCACCAGAAACAGGGATCCGTACTGCGCACCGATGGCCTGCGCTGCGGAAATGACGATGGACTCGAGGTCTCGCGAACGCGCTGGCAGGCCCCCCGCTGGAGCGATGTGCAGGGCGGCGAACGCGTCGTGCAGCGGAATCTCAGTAGTCGGGTCCGCAGTTTCGCCCGGACCTGTCCCGGCCAGCCGCGCGAAGGCGCGCAGAATGTCGAGGCAGGCCACTGTCTCCTGCTGGCCCATTTCGGCAACGCTGTGAGCCACCCGGGCGAGATCTCGTGCGCGCCCGAAGGGCGGCTCTGCCTCGAGCCGATCAGCGATGTCCCGCACGAGTGTGCGTAGCTCGGATGTGTCGCCGAGCGTGGCGACGGCCTGGTCCGCCAGCTCCACGACGTCGTCGACTACGCCGAAGGTCATGCCGAGCGTCAGGACCCGCCGCACCGCCTCAACTAACAAGCCCGGCCACGTTAGCAAAAAGCCACACTCAGATCGAGGCCACCACGCCTGTGCACCGAATTGCGCATGGCGGCCCGCCCTGGCCAATTGGCTCGATCAGTCCGTCGCCTGGAGCGTCAGCCTGGTGAGGACGGCTTGATTGTTGTCGCCGCCGACGAAGACGCCCGCGCCACCGTCCTGGAACGTGGCGTCTGTTCGCATCGCGACCTCGCTGCCGTTCACCGACAGCGTCATCTGGTCGCCGACCAGCTTGACTGCCAGGCTGTTATCTGCGTTGAGCGGATGTACTGCGGCAGAAGGCATCCAGGGCAACAGATCGATCCACTGGTCGTCGTCGCGTCGCCACATGCCCACGTCGCCTCGATCGCCGACCTCGACCACCAGGAACCGACCGCGTTGGTTCAGCCCATCGCGTGGACCGGGGCCCTGGTCGCGCACGATCAGCCCGTAGCCGCCGCCCGCCGGCCCGCCTGTCTTGTGGAACGTGGCCGTCAGCACCACATCGCGCAGATGTCGATCCGCCAGCACACCAACCGCGACGAACTGGCCAGGCTGGCGCGCCAGCAGGTGGTATCCATCCGGACCAAACCAGGCCGTCGAGGCCGGATCGTTCGGCCAATCGGCTGGAGCGGCTGCCTGTGCGGAGAAGTCCACCAGCGTCCGTGGTGCTGACGCCGGTTCGATAGGCAGTGGCGTTGGCACTGCGGGCAACGGGGTTGACGGCGCGGCGCGAGTCGGCTGGGCGCCGGCTGCCTCGGGCTCCGCGAGGGCGACGGCGGTGGCTGAGTGCCCCGTTCCGGCCAATTCGGACGGCGGTCCGAATGTGGGCTGCGTTACGGCAGTCGGCGCCGACGGTTGCTTCGTTGCGGCCGGCAGGCCGCCAGATGTGGCGGGTTCGGACGCAGCGCCGGGCCACGTCGCGAGCACCACGACACTGACGGCCAGCACTGCCACAGCTGCGCTGGCGAGCGCAAGACGCCAGCCGTGGAGTGGTAGCTGCGGGACCCGGAGCCTCAGCCGCGGTGGGCGAATCCGCATCGCCGGCCGTGGCGGGCGTAGAGCGTTCAGGGCCTTCAGCTTCGAGTTATCGGCCTGGACCGGCTCGCGCACGATGGAGCGGCTCTTCGGGCGCGGAGAGGCCAACCGTGAGTCGCGCTGGTTATCTGGGTCGTGAGCACCGGGCGAGTGCGGCACCGGTTGTGGCGCATCGTCCGCCCTGGGTGCCGCCGGCGAAGACGCCAACAGCCGCGCAACTACGGTTGGCTGACCGGCGAGCCCGAGTTCGGCGCGGGCGATGCGCTCCTGCACCACCGCCACGGCAATTCGGCGCAGGCCGACTTCGTCAAGCCCGCTCCCATCGACCCATACCTGCAGCTCGATTGCCGCCTGGTCACCCAGCCGCGGTGGCGAAGCCACAGCTTCGACCAGGATACGCCGGGGGACCTGACCTTCAGCGGCAATCGCCCGCGCGAGACCGGCGGCATATGCCGATATGGGTAGGATTGCTTCCTCAGACCAATCCGCCGCGGAGCGGCCGTTGCTGTCGAGCTGGCTGTAACGCACCGATACCAGCGGGTAGCCGTTGCGCACCCGTAGGTGAGCGTCCATCCAGCCGGTCTTGTGCGCCGGCCCGCTGTCGCCTTCAGGTGTTTCCGCCGGTATGCGTTGCTGCATGAGGTCCCACGTGCGCCGCGGATCACAATACAGCGTGTAACGGTTTGTTCACAACGTTTACGCTGCTGACCATCAGCGTAACGACGGCGGGATGCGTGCGCCTGCGGTGATACGCTCAAGAGCCCCATGATCTACGAGATTCGCACGTACACGTTGAAACCGGGCAACGTCGCCGAGTACGAGAAACGCTATGCCGTGGCGATCGAGGTCCGCTCGAAGTATTCGCCGCTGTATGGCATGTGGCACACGGAGATTGGCCCGCTCAATCAAATGATTCACATCTGGGCATATGACAGTCTTCAGCAACGAGCGGACACCCGCTCCGCGGCTGCCGGGGACCCCAGTGGCAAATGGCCGCCGAAGACGAACGACCTGGTGGTCTCTCAGGAATCGGACATCCTCCTGCCGATCAATGGCATGCACCACCACACCGGCGTGCAGGAATTCGGTGGGCTGTACGAGCTGCGGATGTACACCTACCCCGCCGGGGCGCTCTCGGGCGTGGCCCAGACGTTTGCGGCAGCATATTCAGCCCGCCACGGTGTCTATCCGGTGGGTGGCATCTGGACCAGCGATCTCGGGAACCTGAATCGGCTTTATCAGCTCTTCCCGTACAAGGACTGGAATCAGCGCGATCAGGTCCGCGGCGAGCTACGCGAGAAGGGTCTCTGGCCGCCGCACACCGAGGCCCGCCCGGTGGCACAGCTCGTCCGTCACATGGTGCCTGCGGCGTACTCGCCCTTGCGTTAGCGCTGCTCAATCTGACCGATCAGCGCGAGGCGCGCGGGTCGAAGACATCGCGCAAGAAGTCGCCCATCACGGTGATGGACAGGGCGGTTGCTGCCAGCGCCAGGCCTGGCAGCGTTGCCAACCACCAGGCGGTGGTTAGATAGTCGCGGCCTTCGCCGAGCATGTTGCCCCAACTCGGGGTGGGCGGTTGGACTCCAAGTCCGAGAAAACCGAGCGACGACTCCAGCAGGATCACATTCGCTACTTCGACAGAGGCGACAACCGCAATGGAGCCGAGGATATTCGGACCCACGTGACGCCCCAGAATACGCACGGCGGGCGCTCCCAGCGCTCGGGCAGCCAGTACGAATTCGCGCTCGCGAAGCGACAACACTTCAGCGCGCGCCACTCGAGCATAGATCACCCAGCCAGTAATCCCCAGCACCGGAATCACCTTCTCAATGCCAGGCCCAACAACGGAGATCACTGCAATCACGAGCAGGATGAACGGAATCGCGAGCTGGCCATCGGCGATCCGCATCACGACGTTGTCGAGCCAGCCGCCAAAGTAGCCGGCCAGTACGCCCCCGGTGACGCCGATCACGCCCGAGATCACGACTGCCGCCACTCCGACGAGCATGGATACCCGGGCTCCCCAGATCACACGACTCAGAATGTCTCGTCCAAGCTGGTCCGTGCCCAATGGGTGCGCCCACGATCCGTCCGCGGACCATGCTGGGGGCAGCAGTCGCCCGACCAGGTCCTGATCCAGAGGATCGGCGATCGGCAAAGCCGGAGCCCCGATCGCCAGAAGCACCAACACCACGAGAACGATCACGGCGACATATGCGCTGCGGTCGCGCCGGAGATGCCTCCAGGCCAGGCGCCACCCGGACCGCGAGGTACGGGAGGGTCCGACGATCTCTGGCAGCGCCACCCCTGGCGCGGTGGCGATCATGACAGGCGAACTCGTGGGTCCAGTGCCCCGTACAGCAGGTCTACACCCAGATTGATCAGGAGGAACAACACCGAGAATGTCAGGACGATGGCCTGCACCAGTGGAAAGTCGCGCTGCGAAACGGCATCTAGCAGCAGTCGACCCACTCCCGGCCACGCAAAGACGGTCTCGGTGATGATGGCGCCACCAAAGACCACGCCAAAACTCAGTCCCACTACAGTGACGGCGGGCAACAATGCATTCCGCAACGCGTGTTGCAGGACCACTCTCGACTCGCTCAGCCCCTTGGCGCGAGCCGTCCGCACGTACTCACCGTGCAGCGCTTCGAGCAGTGAAGCCCGCAGCACGCGCGAGATACGCGCAGTCGGCCATAAGCCAAGCGTGATCGCTGGGAGCACCACACTGGACGGTGAGGAGGCTCCGGCCGCCGGCAGCCAGCGGAGCCAGACGGCGAAAACGATGATCAGCATGATCCCCAGCCAGTAGGCGGGTAACGCCTGTCCCAGCAGCGACACCGTTCGCGCGGTGCCGTCAGCCAGTCCGCCCGGCCTGGCCGCGGAGATGATGCCCGCCGGGATGGCGACGACCAGGGCGATGGCCATGGCGGTCGCCGCCAGAATCGCTGTGGCCGGAAGACGTCCGAGGATGATTGACAACGCGGGCTGTTGATAGCGCAGCGAGCTGCCAAGGTCGCCACGGAGCGCGTGGGTGACGAATGTGACGTACTGGACAGGCAACGGCTGGTCCAGTCCAAGATCATGTCTGACCCGCGCGACTTCGTCGTTGCTCGCCTCGATGGGCAACATTAGCCGCACTGGGTCACCCGTCAATCGGGCCACGACGAACACGACGACGGAAACGACCAACAGCGTCACCGCCGCCGAGATCAGCCGGCCGATCAGATAGCTGAACATGGAGCCGGATGGTTCAGTATGTTTTAGAAGGTCGCGTCCCAGAAGTGCATGAACTCATTCGACGAGGGCTCCCATTTGAGGTTTTTGTTGATCCCGTAGAGATCCTTTTGCTCCCACGTGAACAGGAATGGCGCGTTGTCGTGAATGTACTGTTCGAGCTGATGGAAGGCAGTGATCCGCGCGGTCTGGTCGAGCGTCGAGCGCGCTTTTTCGATCAGTGTGTCCATCTGCGCATCTGTCCACGAAAATGGCCACGCGCCTTTGGAGTGCAGGAACAGATTGAACAGCGACACCGCCGTTCCGTCAGGCTGGGTGACGCCGATCATCGACATGCCCTTGTAGTCGCCCTTTGACCAGGTGTTGAAGAACGTGCTGTATTCGGCCGTCAGCAAATTGGCCTTGATCCCGACTTTGCCCAGCATCTGAGCAATCGCCTGGGCAGCCTCCGCATCCTTCATCCACCGTCCCGTTGGGTGATGAAACTCCATGTCGAATCCGTTGGCATAGCCGGCGTCCGACAGGAGCTGCTTGGCTTTTTCAGGGTCATACGCATACGGCTGAATATCGGGGTTGTGGCCCTCGATCAGCGGCGAGATGGTCGCCGGCTGTTGTTGGGCATAGCCGCCCAGGATGTTCTTGATGATCGCGTCCTTGTCGACCGCGTAATTCATCGCTTGCCGCACGCGCACATCCGACAGCGGCGGGCCGCTGCGCGTGTCGATCATGAGTGGTACACCGCGCAGACCGGTCACTGCGCCAAGCCGCAATTGGTCGCTCGATTCAACCTGTTTGGCTTGCTCCACTGGCAAATTGACGACGACATCGGCCTGGCCCGCCTGGAGCATCGCCGTTCGTGCTGATGCCTCAGGCGCGGCGCGGTAGACGACGCCGTTGATCTTCGGAGCACCGCCACAATAGGTAGGGTTGGCGTTGACCGTGATCTGCTGGCCCTGGGTGAATTCGGTGAGCTTGAAGGGCCCCGTGCCAGTCATCTTGCGCCCGAAAACGGTCGGGTCCTTCAGGTCGGCCGGAGAAAAAATCCACAAACGGGACAGGGTGTTGGGAAAATACGGCTCGGGCGCCTTCGTCTTCACGCGGACTGTGCTTGCGTCGACTACATCGAGACTGGCCCAGTTCGTGAAGAAGGTCCGCGAGCCGGCCGCGCTGTCCGTCTGATAGTCGAAACTCGACTTGACTGCCGAGGTGTCGAAGGGCGTTCCGTCGTGGAATTTTGCGTCTGTACGGAATTTGACTTCCCAGGTCGCGTCGTCGACGGCTTTCCAGCTAGTGGCGAGTCGCGGCTGGATCTTCAGGTTGCGGTCGAGATAGGTCGGAGTATCCAGGACGTTGTCGGCGACGTTGTAGACGTGTACCACCAGGTTCCGAGAGGGATCGAGGTTTGGAACGTCGGCGGCCTGGACGACGGTAATTGGTTTCCCGCCAGCTGTACTTGGTGCCGCCGTCGCCGCGGCCTGGCTCGTCGGCGCCCCGCTACTGGTGGGGGCCGCCTGGGCGGTGGGCTTTGCTGCCACGGCAGAAGTTGGTGCCGCGGCTGGCGCGCTGGTTGCGGGCGCCGGAGCGGCGGTGGGCGCACACGCCGCGAGCAGAGACATCAGAGAGCCACCAGCCAAACCGATGCCCGCATACTGCAGGAACTTCCGCCGATTGAGGTGCGAACGATCGTCTGACATCCAGGTCTCCCTCTCTCAAATGGGTCAGTCGCGAAGTGTGTAGGTCAGCGGCCAGCGGATACGCATGAGCTCGGAGTCCGTGTTGTAGGCGCGACAGACGCGCGCATACGGGCAGGCGAGCTCGGTCTCAGCAATGCCGGGCACGCAGCGCCGGCAGCGATGAAACGCATTGTCCCAGGTTTCGGCGGTCGCGTTGAAGAGCGGCATATGGGACAGGTCCGTGAGCCGATTACACGCTTCGATGGTCGCCGCGCGCCATTCGTGCTCGACCGTGGACTCGGGCTCCTGGAGCTCCTCGCGCACGAGCGAGTCCCGCAGGCGGTCGCTGATCGCCAGGGCCCCAACGCGCATGAGAAAAAACGGTCGATAGTAATCAGCTCCACAATCAAAGCGTTCCGCATCGCGGAAGTCCGTCAGCCGGTCGAACTCGGCCGTAGACGGCACATCGGCCCCGCGGCGCTGGTGCAGTCCGCGTGTAATGACGTTTGCGAGCTTGGCGAACGGCCAGTCGCCATAGCTGATTGGGAACTGCTCCACCAGCGCCTGAATGACGCCTCTGCCGTCATCGCGGAACAACCAGCCATCTGCTTCAGCTAACAGGTTCAGAAAGTGCCCATCGTAACGCTGCCGCAGTACGGCGCCGATCTCCTGATATTTAGCGAGTCGACCCTCGAGGTACTGGAGTGTGGTGCGGCCGGTGGCCTCGTCACGGTAATAGGCGTCGAGGTCGGACGCTGTGAGCCGAGTGAGTATCTCCGAGTCCAGGATGTTCAGCCCATTGCGGAGCGCCCGCATGTGACAGGCGAACAAACCAGACGCACCACGATAGTGGCGGCCACCGACAGTTATCTCCCAGGGCGTCGCATGCCCGGACGCATCTCGGACCCAGATGAAGAAGCCTTGACTGCCGCCCACGAATGTGTACTGGATTGCGTCCGCGTCATTGCGCCGGAGTGTCTGATCCGCAAATTCAGCGGGAGCCAGGTTCAGCTTGCTGTAGGTACGCTTCGCGACGTGGGCTGGCGGCAGATCGGCCATCACGGTGGCGACCTTTTGGAGCTGCTCGTCGTCGATTCGGCAGTCCTGCGCCTGCTCTGTCATCTGGTGGAGGAGTGCCGCGCGAGCTGCGAATGAAGGTCCGGAGGTGGTGACGGGCGGGATGCTGACCATGATTACTGGACCACACCTGCCTGTCGCAGCTCGGTGATCTGTTCGGGTGCGTAGCCCAGCTCAGCCAGAATCTCGTCATCGTGCTGGCCAAGGAGCGGCGGTGCGCGACGCACGCTCGCCGGGGTGTCCGCGAGTTTGATCGGTGAGCCGATCCCGCGTACGGTTCCCTGCGGGTGTTCGAACTCGATGACCATGCCGTTATGTCGGACCTGTGGATCTTCAAGCGCTTGCTCCAACGTGTTGATCGGGCTGCACAGGATATCGGCGGCCTCCAGGTCGTGGAGCCACTCGGCGCTGGTGCGCTTGCGGAAGGCATCGGCCAGTAACGCTTTCAGCTCTTCGCCGTGGTCGATGCGGGCTTCGTCCGTGGCGAAACGTGGCTGCGTCGACAGGTCCTCGATCCCCAGCACACGACACATGTCCGCCAGCGGGTTGGGGCGGAAGGCGCCGACGACAGCAATATGGCCGTCCCGGGTGGGGAACGGATTCCCCAGCGGAAGATAGCCCCAGTTCAACATCCGGCCAGTGTTCAGCAGGAACGTCGCCTCCTGGATTTGCGTTGCGAGCATGCCGTCCAGCAGTGACGTGTACACCTCCTGGCCGCGTCCGGTGCGCTCGCGCGCCAGCAGCGCCAGCAGAATGCCCTGGACCAGGAGCATGCCCGCCGTGAAATCTGCGATCGGGTTGTGAACCTTATGCGGGGCGCCCCCCGGCAGCGCGTTGGTCATCATCATTCCGCTCGCAGCCTGCGCCAGAATGTCCTGTCCACCCTTGTGCTGATAGGGGCCAGTTGGACCCCACCCACTCCCGTGCGCATAAACCAATCGCGGATTGTGCTCGCGCAGGTCGTCGAAGCCGAGTCCCAGCCGGCACATCACCTCCGGCCGAAAGTTGTGCACCAGGACATCTGCCCGCTCAGCCAGTCGACGCACAATGTCGCGGCCCTGCGGATGTTTCAGGTCAATCGCCAGACCGCGCTTGTTGCGATTCAGCGCGAGGAATACCGGATTCTCGCCGTCTGCTGGGAGCAGCTTGTGGCGCGACAGATCGCCTACCCGCGGCCGCTCCACTTTGACAACATCGGCGCCAAAATCCCCGAGCACCTGCGTGCAGACCGGGCCCATTTCGACCTGGGTGAAGTCGAGAACCTGAATGCCTTCGAGTGGCTGCACGCGTGCATCCTCCGGCACTCCGCGGTACGGCTCGGACGGCATTGTCACCGGCCCTGCCAGCTTGGTTTGCGCTTTTCGACGAACGAGCGCGGACCTTCACGTGTGTCCTCGGCGGCAGCCCAGCGCAGCAACTCATCGTAGCGACGATTGATGGCGTCGGCCAGCGGCAGTCCCAGACCGGCCATCGCAGCCTGCTTGCTAGCCCGCACCGACAGCGGCGCGCACATCAAGACCTCATCAGCCCAGCGATGTGCGGCGTCCATCAGGTTGTTCGCCGCTACGACTTCATTGACGAGCCCCCAGGCGTACGCCTCACTCGCCGCCAACTGACGCCCGGTGAGCAACATGCCCATGCCGACTTTGAGCGGTAACTGACGCACGATCCGGTGAACGCCACCGTCCGAGGCCATGACACCCACGCGCGGCTCGGGCAACGCGAACCGGGCGTGCTCTGCCGCAACAATGATGTCGCAGGCCAGTGCCAACTCGAACCCACCGCCCAGGGCGTAGCCGTTGACGGCGGCGATGACCGGCTTGACCATGCCGAACCGTTCGGTTAGCCCGCCAAAGCCCCCTGGCTTGAGAGTCATCCAGTAGTGTGCAGACGACGAGTCCTGGTGTGCCTCCTTGAGGTCGGAACCAGCACAGAAGGCCTTGTCGCCTTCTCCGGTCAGGATCGCGACCCACGCGTCGTCACTGGCCTCGAACCGGCTCCAGGCGGCGTCCAACTCCAGGTGGGCGTCGCGATGGAGCGCGTTACGGACCTCCGGCCGACGGATGGTGATGACCACCAACCGATCCTGCTGCTCGTATGAGATAGAGCGGAACTCCCTGCCAGTGTTCACGCTGGCACCCGATCCGTTCTGGCGACGATTGACGCGGCCGGATCGGCATCGGCTCCGAGGTGGGCGCCCTGGTGTCGGAGATGTTCCTGAATTTCGGTCACATCCAGCTGCCGTGGCAGGCAGTTCTGCTCGACGGCAAGTGCCGCGGCCACTCCAGCCGCTTGACCGAGCACGAACATCGGCGGAATCTCGCGGCTCATTTTCTGCGCCTCACTGGTGGCGGAGAAGCACCGGCCGGCCACCAGGAGATTATCGACGCTGGCCGGCAACATCACCCGATAGGGGTAATAATAATCGCGTCCCTGACCGATCCGATCCGCGAACCAGCGCCGCTCGAGCACGTCATTCTTGGTCAGGATGTACTCCCCGCGCAGCAGCCGGGTTTGTCTGACCCCCAGCTGCGGAGCGGTGTCTACGAGTTGTGCGCGTTCAAAGCCGGGCAGATTCTTGCGGGCAAAGGCCAGCGCCGCGAAGATGCGCTTGCGCGCCTCAAATTCAACATACGTTTGGTCTTCGACGTTCAGTCCGTCGCGGTTCGGTACGTGCGGGCAGTTGCACCAGACCACCCCGTCGATGGTCGTCCGCAGCCACCAGTAGTCCCATGAGCCACCGTAGATGGCTCTGATCTCTCGGTTGATCCGGTCGGCTTGCTCTGGCTGAGCCTGCTCCCAGGCAATCGCGCGCTCGACGTCGACATTGCAGAAGCGATGAACGACGGTCATGATGTACGAGCCCGTTTCGAACGGCGCCCCGGCGCGGGCGAAAACGTCGCCATCACCTGAGGCATCAATCGTCACCTGCGCGGTGATTGCCTGACGTCCTGCTTTCGTTTCGAATATTCCTCCCTGCACCATGCCGTCATGGACGATCGCGTCGACAAACGTCGAATGAAGACGGATCCTGGCCCCCGCCTCGTCGAGCATCTGCAGCGCCACAAACTTGAACGCCTCAGGATCAAACGCCGCCGCGTAGGTGATCATCTTCGGCTTGGTGCGCGCGTAATTGTCCTGGAGCCCCCACCGGCCCCAACGCTGCCAGGCAGCTTCGGACGCGACGAACTGGTCCTCCACAGGCGGGTACACGACCGCGTCGAGCGCCTCCAGGCGCGTAATGATCTCGTCGGAAAGGCCGGCAACGGTCTTGTGCTGCAGGTCGGCCATGTCGTCGAGGACGATGACTTCGCCGCCACTAGCCAGGCCGCCCAGATGCGGGTAGCGCTCCGTGAGGACCACCGTCGCTCCCGAGCGGGCGGCGGCGACCGCGGCGCAGATGCCAGCGGGGCCACCGCCGACGACCAGTACGTCAGTATGTGCGACGACAGGCGTTTGTCGAGCTGCCTCCGTGATGGCTGCTGACGGGTTGGTCATGCCCCCTCCATGTGGGGTGTGGCTGGCCCGAGCCAGCACAAGGTGGCGATGTCTTGATTCGGTCGATTCGGCCAGATGAATCGATTGATTCGGCCACTGTAGGTCGCGTCGGTCTCGATGTCAACGCCTCTGGCTACCCGACCCACTATTACCGGCTATAGCCAATCGGGTTGATACGCGCTACGCTTCGGTTCACTGGTGAATCAAACGATTCACGCACGTATCGCGGCGGAGGATCGGAATCGCTCCATGACCGGCTCGCACAACGGGCTCGCAATCATCGACCAGGCGGCGCCGATCGCGCGCCGCATTCGCGACGCGCAGACCTCTCTGTCGGCGAACGATCGCGCCATCGCGGCGGTCATCTTACGCGATCCGTTTGTGGCCGCGTTTTCGACCGTGGAGCAGGTCGCGGCCGCTTCCGGCGTCAGCAAGGCCGCCGTCGCCCGATTCGGCATGCGCCTCGGCTATGCAGGCTACGCCGAGCTGCGCCAGGACCTGCGCAACCGCTGGCAGGAGCGAAGCGAAGCCACGCTGCTGTCGACGGACCAGGACGTCGAAAGCCCCCAACTGAATGGTGCGGGCAGTGTCCAGTCGCTGCTGACAAATCGGCTGGCACAGGACGTAAGCTCGCTGTCGAGGCTCATCGAGTTACTCGATCCGGCCGCTTTTACGCGCTGCGCCGAGCTCTTGCTGAAACCGGGCGTGCGCATACACATCGTCGGCGAGCGGCGCGGCTTCGCAGTCGCCGCGCACGCGCTGCGACTACTGCGCTGGTTGAATCGCGACGCGCGCGTCTTCCACACCGAAGAGCTTGGCTTGCGGCTCGCGCTCGCCGAGATCGCCGCCGGCCAGGTCGTGGTCGTCTTTGCGTTCCGTCGCTATGCCCGGACCACGGGTGTGGTCGCGAAGCATGCCCGCGAACGTGGCGCGCACACCATCCTGTTCACCGAAAGCCTGGATTGTCCGTTTGTTGCCATGGCAGATGAAGTGCTGCTGTGTCCGTCGGCGGGCAACCTGCTCATCGAGAGCTCAATTCCGGCGATGTTCTGCTTCGAGGCATTGTGCGATCTGATGATCAACCGTCTGGGCGACCGCGTCGAAACGCACGTGCGGAGGGTCCACGAAGATACCGGCGAAGCCGATTTTGATGACGCGGATCAGACCGCCGAGTTCCTGCGCCGCTCTCCGCGTCGTCATTGATCAGTTACTGACCGCGGAATACGGGTGCCCTTGCTGCTTGCGACGACCGGATCGCCAGCCAATTGCGCGCGGGCAATGGCATCTTCGTCATCCCGCGCGACGACGAAGCGCACTGGTTGATCACCGTCAATCCGCCCCGCCCGCCGGATGAGCCAGATCGCCTGCAAGACCCGTCAATGACGGACGCGCACGAACGGGAGTTCAAGGCCGCCGAAGCCGACGCCACCCGTCGGCGGTCCTGTTGTCGCCGGCGGGCCATTGCCGACTACATCGCCTCGAGCGGCGGTCCGAAGCCTGACTTCCACAGCGCGGACCCGCGGATTACCGATGGGTTCAACAGTTTTCCCTGGGATCCGCTCATGTCATGGAGCGGCGGAGCGCCAGGCACTGGCGGTACGCTCAACGTGTTCATGGCCGGTTACTACCACTCTTCGACCCAGTCGCGTAAATGTGTCTCAGCCGACCAGACGTTCCATGATGGCGTAGCAGACATCCTGCTTGTAAAGCCACGGGTCCCATCCAGCCCTGGACATCCTGGCATATCCTGGCTGGATATGGACCTCATCATCGCCGGCGGGCTGATCGTCGACGGCACCGGTGCGCGTGCCTATCCGGCCGATGTCGGACTCAATGACGGCCGGATCGTTGCCCTGGGCGACCTGGCCGCAGCCGAGCCGGCCCGGCGGATCGATGCGGCGCGCCGGGTGGTGTGCCCCGGCTTCATCGACATGCACTCACATTCCGACCTGACCCTACTCGTCAGTCCAACCGGCGACAGCAAGCTTCAACAGGGCGTCACAACCGAAGTCAACGGTAACTGCGGTTTCAGTCCGGCGCCCCTGAGCGATGCCAGCGCCGAAACGGTCATGCAGTTGCATGGCTTCTTCGGCAGCTACGTGCGCGACCTCGGCTGGGACTGGCGCTCGCCCGACGAGTACATCGCCAGGCTCCAGCAAGCCGGTTTGAGCCACCACGTCGTCCTCCTGGTCGGCCACGCGACCGTGCGCATCACCGCGATGGGCATGGCCCAGCGGCCGCCCACGGCCGTCGAGCTGGACCAAATGCGCCAGCTGGTGCGGTCCGCGCTGCAAGCCGGCTACTTTGGCATGTCGTCGGGACTGGTCACACCGCCAAGCGTGTATGCCGACACCGACGAGCTGGTCGAGTTGGCGAAGGTGGTCGCCGAACACGGTGGTCTGTACGCCACCCATATGCGTGGCGAGGGACATTCGCTGGTGCGCGCCACTGCCGAAGCCCTCGAGATCGGCGAACGGTCGCGCGCGCGAGTCCAGATCTCGCACCACAAAGCCACCTTCCGTCCGTACTGGGGCCGCATTCGCCAGGCCGTCCAGCTCAGCGAATGGGCGGTGCAACGCGGACAATCGGTCGGGTTTGATGTGTACCCCTACACCGCCGGCAGTGCCAACCTCACTCAGATCATTCCGGATTGGGCGCACGAGGGTGGTCTTGGGCGTCTGCTCGAGCGCTTACGCGAGCCGGCGACTCGCGAGCGA
>Ga0070730_10003418_pt1 | contig 14259 bp, 3 predicted proteins | sample Coa_R1_3_FD_66447 | JGI IMG/M metagenome (GOLD analysis project Ga0070730, IMG submission 66447) | Surface soil microbial communities from Centralia Pennsylvania, which are recovering from an underground coalmine fire - Coalmine... | ecosystem: Environmental > Terrestrial > Soil > Unclassified ...
GCTATCCGAAGTGGTGCTGTACAGCCGCTGGAAATACGGCAGCGTACTTTGCAAAGTGACAGTGGCTCCGGGAATGGGAGTGGCGCTGTCTGACGCCAATACCTGTCCGGCCACATTGGCGTTCAGCGGAGGCAGAGCCGCAGCCAGGCTCGTTCCCGTGGCGTTGAAATTAACGATCTCCGACAACTCTGTGGGACTGATCCCCACCAGAGCCTCGCTAGGCAACTGTATGAGTCTCTGGGCTGACGCCAGCGCGCTGGCGCGACTGGTCTGCTGGCCCATGAAATTCAAGAATGCGATCGTCCCGCCCGCTGGAATCGTAATGTTGTCGAACTCGGATTGGACTTCCCCAATCTCGCTATTGCCCCCGGAAAAAATTTGCGCGACGATCGTGACCGGCACCAAATTGAAGCTCGCGCTCGTGGCCTGAAGCGGGGCACCAGGGCCTTGGTACACGAACATCAGTTCCGGGATCACGAAGTTGGCACGACTGAAAGTCTGCTTGGCATCCTGGTCCACATTGTCGCCAACCGTCATCCAGTCGTCCTGATTCGTGGGTGCCGAGTCGCCAGTGGACGTACTGAGTACTTCCGGATACGACGTGTTGGTTGGCCGAACATTCGAGGTGAAGCGCACTCCAACCGTAATCGGACTTGTGCTGGGATTGTTTAGTTCGTCGAGATAGCGGGCGAAGTATCCCGTGTTCGACACGTAGACCTTGCGGGTCACATTCAAGCCGGCAAGATTCGCCTGCTGTATATCGATTTCCTGGCCACTCTGCTGGAGAGTTCCGGAGGTCGCTCCGGTAAAGGCAGTGGCGCTGCTGCCCAGAATGACATCCAGATTCATTGCGCCCTTGTTTGCGCTGAAATCTCCGTCAAACGTGTACTCGAATCCATCGGCGATGGTGCCGTTCGCAGCGACATCCCACGGGAAGTTGTTGCCGTCATACAAATAGGACGGCGAATTCAGGTTCACCGGGAAAGAAGTAGCGGCAAGCTGGATATTCGCCGTAACTTGCGAGCCGTTGGATGGCATCTGTCCAGTGTTACTCCCGGCCAGCAACAGCGTGGGCGACTGCAACAAGGCATTGACGGTGAAACCGCCGACCGGGACTTGGGAGATGCTGTAGTTCCCGTTCACATCGCTCTGCGAGTTGAATGGTCGATATCCCGGAGCGACCGATGTGAGGGTAATTCCAACTCCGGTTGCTACCGAGCCATCAGGATTAGTAATTTGCCCGCTCACGGTTCCCACGCCGATGAGCGTGAGGTTTTGGGTCACAACCTGGCCCTGCGTGTTGAGAGCGATATTGATCGCGCTGGCGCGAAGATTGCCGTAACTGTCGTAGGCCTGCAACGAGTAAGTACTCGTCGGAACCGTAGCAAACTGATAGGTGCCATTGGCCGCCGACACCGTGCTCTGGCTCACTTCTCCTTGCAGCACCAACTGAATGCCGGCAACCGGAGTAACTCCGTCGGGGGCGTAAACGGTTCCTTGAATGGTGCCCGCAGGTTGCAGCTGAACAGTGACTGCAGCACTGCTGTTCACTGAAACGGTTCCCGTGTTTTGCCCTGACAGCTGCGTTGCCGGATTGCTGGCGACGATGCTGAATGTGCCGGCTAGCACTTGGGAGAACGTGAATGTGCCGTTCGATTGCGTCACTCCATTTTGAGTGCCACCGAACGTGGTGGTGCTGGTCAGAGCGAGTTGGGCTCCGGGGATAAGATTACCGCCGCCGTCAATGACGGTCACGACCACCTGTCCCAGACCGTTCAAGCTGATGTTCACGGTCACAATCTGATCCTGCGAACTGATCGTGCCGCTTCCGGCGCCTTTGTCTCCCGTCGCCGGATTGGTGACGGAAATTTGATAACTGCCTACCGGTAATACATCGAATTCGTAAAAGCCATTGGAATCCGTAGTAGCGGTCAGGCCAAATGGGTTCACCGTTACCTGAGCCCCCGCGACGACGGTTACGCCGTCCGACTGATAGACCGTACCGGAAATCGTACCGGCAGCTCCCAGCGTGACATTCGACGTCACGTTTTGGCTATCAGAAGTGATGCTGCCCTTGGTTTGTCCACCGCGGCGTCCGATGTTGTCCTGCGCGGTGACGACATAGCTGCCCACGAAAACACCGGCGAAGCTGAACTTACCGTTGGTGTCCGCGGTGCCCTGGAACTTGCCGCCAAACACTGACGAACTCGTGAGAGTGAGAGCAGAATTTGCTACCGGATTCCCATCCGGATCCGTTACTGTTCCTGCGACGGTTCCGCGGCCAAGGAAAGCCACATTCGCGCCTACCGTTTGCCCGGTTGCAAACACATTCCCCGATGTGCGCCCGTGATTTCCCTTACTGTCGGTCGCATCAATCGTGAAAACTCCCAGCGGAACGAACGTAAATGAATAGCGTCCCACCGGATCGGTCGAGGTTGTCGCAAACGTCGAGCCAGACAGCGCTACCGTAACGCCTGCGCCCACCGGTGTAACTCCATCCGCCTTGGTCACGACGCCGTTAATCGTGCCGCTTGCACCCAGCGAAATATTGATGTTGACCGATTGCCCGGTCACCAAAATCCCTGTGCCCTGCCCTTGCAGGCCGGTGCTGGGATCGGTGGCCACCGCCGTAATGGTCCCCGCGACCATGTTGTTGATGAGATAACTGCCGTTCACGGCGGTCGTAGTCGTGCGAACGTTATCGCCTTCTGAGACCGCGACCTGCGCGTTGGCCACGGGCGCGCCCTTGAGATTCGTAACTACGCCAGAGACACCTCCGGCATCGACCCCAATCTGAATGGTGCCAACGTTGGTGATTCCCCCGGTGACCCCGGGTATTGCGCCGGAAACTCCATTCAGAATCTGGCCGTTATTGGTGGTCTGTGCGACCACTTGAATATTGCCGAGATCGTTTGGAACGAACGTAATACTGAAATACCCGGTCGCGTCCGTGAAGCCGGTAAAGTAAGTGAAAACTACGGTCGAAGCATTGGCCACCGGATTTCCGCTGCCATCTACGACGCGCCCTTGCACGGTTGTGGTCGGATCAGGCACGAGCGGGTTTAAGCCCAGACGTACTTCGATGCCATCCGGGATTCCGTCTCCATCGGTATCCGGATTGAGCGGGTTCGTGCCTAGCGCCAACTCCTGACCATCGGTCAATCCGTCGCCGTCGGTGTCCGGGTTGAGGGGATTTGTGCCGTTCTTTACTTCCACACCATCGGGAACACCGTCGCCGTCGGTGTCAGGATTATGAGGATTGGTTCCGAGCAGGTATTCCTGGAGGTTAGTCAGGCCGTCACCATCGGCGTCCTGGCCGGCATCGCTGGGGTCGAAGGGATTGAACCCGTTGGCGATTTCGTACTCGTCGGGCATGCCGTCGCCGTCACTATCAAGCGCAATCAGTACCTGGATTTGCGCGGTCGCGACCATGCCTTCGTTGAGTGCGGTGATGGTCACATTGCCCGCGGAAACAGCTGTCACCAGACCAGTGTTATCGACTGTCGCCACCGCCGGATTACTGGAAACGTAGGTTGTTCCCGAGTCAGAGTAAATCACCGCCTGCTGCGACTGATCGGGGTAGGTTGCACTGGCTAACAAGTGCAGAGTCTGTCCCACGGTGGAAAGCGTGTTGTATCCCTCTGCGATCGCAACGCTCAGAGAAACCGGGGGTGGTGTGAAACTATCGAAATTAATCGGGCCGATATCGATGGATGAACCGGGGCCGTTGAGATTGAGGAAACCGGACATGCCCTGCGCAATGGTGCCATTGGGAGCGATGCAGCGGACGCGAACTCTATAAAGGCTTTGAGGGTTGGAGGGGACGTTCCCGAGAGCAAAACTGCCGTCGGCGTTCACAGGCACAGTCCGGTTGAGAAGGCTGGCCGAGCAATTGGAACCGAGCTGTGCCGGCGCGGAAGGAACGGTTAAGCCAAAAGCCGCCAAGCATAGCGCAGCCATCCATACTCGATGCAGGCTATGCCGCATGAAGTCTCCGACCATGCCGGTTTTCGCCACTGCAACCTCCAACCACTCTTAAATTGGCGGGGCACCGCGTCCCGCACCATCCCACCGACAAAACACCACGCAACAAAGCTGCAATCAATGTTTTGCTCCAGCCGGCTTCGCTGGGGAGGGCTGCACTTTCGCTTTCGGCGCTCCGGGTTTCGCCGTCTCCGGTTTCAAAATTCGCTTGTCGAACAGACTTGGGTCTTGCAGCAGATCGTCCAGCGTGGCCGAATACCCGAAATTGGCCAGTTTGAATGAGTTCCCGTCCTGCACCACATAGGAGTAGGCAAGGTGGGCTGGCATCCAGTCATTGCCCGCGCCGGGCGCTTGAAATACGAGAAACACAGGATCGGCGTTGAGAACAAATTTCACGTTCGCACCCTTCGGCAAAGCGGCGTCTTTGCTCGGCGGGGCCGATACCTGTGGAGAAGATTGCGGTATAGCCGCCGGGGGCGTGACCGGTTTGACCGGCGGCATCTGTGGCTTAATCTGCTCGCGACGCTTCTCAGTTGCCGCTTGCCACTGTCTTACCCTTTCCTGGCTCTTTGGCGTAAAACTAGCTGCGTACGTATCGATATCGCCGTTTTGCTCGGCTACAGCGGTATGGCGGTAGAACTCCAGCAGCGGCGTGGGAGCTAGTGCCTTTTTGTCTCCGAGCGGAAGATCCATGGGAGTGCCGTCAAATTCCAAAAACACCGGGTGTGGGCCAGAGTCGGCTGGTCCTGCCAGTGGAACGGCATATTGATAGCGAAGATTCAGATTGGCCACAGCCTTGTATGCGTCGCGGTCGGTTTGGGCTGCCTCGAACGATTCCTGGATCAGAGACTGCACCGGATTACCACCCGACAGCGCGCTGACCCTGGGGTGCCCCGTCTTGTCGATGCCCACATAATTGGAAGAGCGCCTTGCACCATCCTTGGTCAGGCTTTCCCAAATGAACATGGTGTCCCGCCCCACCAACGCTTCGGCCAGCACCGTTATTCTGTCGAAGTCGAACATGCTCCGGTACAACTTGAGCCAGCTTCCCGGGTCATCCTCCTTAAGATGGCCACTTGCGTTTTTGCCGGGGCTTGGCATCTGATCCGGAGCCGTCCAGACCTCTGCAAATGCGGCTGCGTCATTGTTCCGGATGGCGCGCATAGCGGTAATAAACATGGCTTCTGACTTGTCCAAATGGCCGGCGGCGAACTGATCGAAGGGCCGGTTGACATCTTTCATTTCCAGCTTCAAATACAGCTTCGAATGCGTGAGCTGACTGTCGATGAAAATGGGCACGGGAACGCTCAAGCGGCTGAAGCCCTGGGCAAAAGAAATCGCGCCCAACGACATCACCACCGCTGCGACGGCAAGCCCAAATCCGCTTGGCTTGCGCAACTTCCCGTGACAAAAAAGATTCACTTTTGTCCTTCCGTTCTCAAACGCATGTATCTAGGGGCCGACACCGCAACCTCCTGGGTATGAGCAGGTATAAGGTAGGCCTGGTATTTTCGGCTTCCACTGCCAACTGAATTCGTAGGCTGCCGGCAAATCGATTTGTGCTGTTATGGCAAACGTTGGAGATTCGATCGTGGCATAGGCTTGTAAATTGAGCGTGCAGCTCTCTGGGCTGTTGTAGCGAAATCCGCCGCTCAGGGCGATGCTCGCTGAGCCTTTGGCTCCGACGCCGATGCACTTTTGACTCGTATTGAACAAGCTTTCACAGGCAATCGCCTCTGCCACTCCAAACACCGTCGGCTCGGCAGATACGCTGACTGACGCGAAGGCACAGCCATCTTTGGGCTCACACTGATTCGTCTTAAGTCCTAGGGTGCCATTGAAATTCAGGTCGACGCCCCATTTGAACCCAATATCCACCAGGATTTGTACCGGCCCAAACGTCGTCTCTCCGTTATAGACAATTTTGGGTAGCGCGGGACCTAATGGGAGCCCATTGATTTTGAGGCCTAACTGGCCGGTTCCCTGGGCTGTTTCCTCTCCCTGATCAATAGGACCGGATTCCTGCGTGCAGCAGTTCTTAACCTCGTCCTGCACCGAGATGTTGCCGCTTTCCACGCTAACGAGTCCGCCGGTAAGTGGAGAGACAAAGCCGTTAATTGCCGAGACCAAGTCCGGCGGGAAGTTCACCTGGGTTTTCAGGTTACTGCCCGGGGCCGTGCTGGTCACGTCATAGGGCGTGCCCTGACAGGATCCGTCCTGACATTTGGCATTGACAGTGCACTTGTCCGTCGGCGTGCAGGAAGTCCCGTTGGTCGAAGTGGGGTTGAGGAGACAGTCCCCCTGAACGCATTCTCCGTCGCTGCCGCACTGCTGGCTCGACGTGCCGTCGCTGCACTGAGTCCCGTCGGCCACGGGAGTGTCGACGCACGAGCCATTGACGCACGCGCTCGTCTCGCACGGATTCTTAGTAGTGCACGCGCTGGCGCACTTGGGTGGTGGAGGCGGGGGCGGCGGGAAATGCCAGCCAGACTTGCTAATGCCGAATCCAGGATCTGACACGAGCACCGAACCGTCGGTGCTTACTCGGACGGGCCCTTGCGAAACCCACGCCATCTGATCGTGATCGTACGAGTAAAGATCTAATACGGCTCCGGGAGCCAGACCACTCGTGTTGGGAAATTGCGTCTGGACCGGCGGATTGAAGTGCAGCCCCGGCGGCTGCAGAGTACCTGCCATCAACGGCAGCGTGCCGTGCGGCGGCGCCATAGGTACGCGATCGGAATGCACTTGCGAAAGCGAGAGCGGCCCGCTATACGGAGTGCCATCTGCATTTGTCACCGAGCCCGGTGCCACGGTGAACACATAACCGGGTACGCCCGTCATCTGCAGCACGAGCGGCTGGGTTGAAGTCGGGCTGTAGGTCTGCACGGATGTCGGATCGAGCGGAGGCAGACAGATCGGCATTCCGAGCGTGTTGTTAATCCCCGCGATGGTCGTAATGTTGTAGACCAGGGTTGGGAAGGTCGCGTCCTTGCGGGTGCTGGTTTGACCGACTACCTGCAGCAGGAACGAGCCAATCGGCGCAGGAGAGATGCTGAAGTTCCCATTCGCGTCCGATACCGCGGAGTAACTGGTTCCTTCCAGGGTGATGGTGGCGCCCGGAATTGCAGTGTTGGAGTCATCCTCGACCAAGCCGCTGATACTCGTAATTTGAGGAGGACCTGCAGCCTGGCTCGATGCCACGAAACTCGCTACTGCGCCCGTATTGCCGGTGAAGGTAGCACTGACTACGTTGTTGTTCGTGCCTTCCTGCTGCCCCAGGATCAGAAGAGCGTTCGCCATCCCGTTGATATCGGTACTGACTTGCGACGTGCTGTTGCCGTTCAGAGTTCCTCCGCCGGACTGAACGGTAAATGTCACTTGCACATAGGGAACGGGATTTCCACCCGCGTCGAGAACTTCTAACTCCAACGGCGAAGGCAGAGGCTGACCAACAACGCCGGTTTGCCCGTCTCCCATTTCCACCACAATTTGTGTGGGAGGACCAATCGTAGAGGTCTCGCAGAATAGCGCCTGTCCGGTGTAGCCCACAGCCGTCACCGAAACTTGGTTGTTACCGACACCAACTCGCGATCCGACCTGGAACTGCACGCTCGCCTGTCCGTTTTGGTCGGTGACCGCAGTGACTTGCTGACCTTGCTGGCTGCTCGACAGCAGCACACCATCGCTCTTGACTACCGAGAATGTCACCTGCTGATTCGGAACCGGCGCACCGTTGGTATTGACTGCCTGAATCACCAGGGGCTGCGGCAAGGTCGTGTCAATCGGCGCGGTCTGTCCCTCGCCGGAAACTCTGAGAATCTTCTGCACCGGGATGGTGCCCATGTAGTTGACGGTGACTTGAGCCTGGCTGGTATTCCCGGCCGGATCGGTGGCTGTGACGGTAATCGTGTTCATGCCTTGCACCAGCGGTATGTTCGCCGCCGAGAAGGTCCGATTGCTCACCGTCGCCGCAATTCCATTGACCGTTACCGTGACTTGCTTGGAGTTAATCGTGCCGGGTACCTGTTCGTTCACGTTGCCGGCGACCGTGATCGTGGAAGAAGTGACTACCTGTGCGCTGGTAGGGGCGAGGATGCCGAGTTGCGGCGGAGTCGTATTCAGGGTCACGCTCACCGAATCGGTACCCACGTCGCCGTGAGAATCGGTGGCCGTCGCAGTAATGACATTCTGACCTTCGCGCAGAATGATGTTGGTCACTTTCCACGTGCTGCCAGAAACCGTGGCCGCGATGCCATTCACTGAAATGGTGTCCGTCGAGTTGTCGATCGTGCCTGTGACTGTAATCGGATTCGCACTGGCGCCAAAAATCGTCAAGGCTTGCGGACTGGTGATCGCAATTTGCGGCAGCGGAGGAGCCGCAGCAACTGTCACAACGAAGGGAGCCGGAGTGCTCGCCAGCCCAAGATTGTCCGTGACAGTCAGGGTACCGTTGTAGGTTCCAGCAGTGGCATAGGTATGAGTGGGAGTCGCGCCAATGCCATTCGCCGTTCCGTCGCCAAAGTTCCAATTGAAGGCCAGCGTGGCGCCCGTATTGGGATCGGACGAACCTGTGCCGTTGAATTGCACCGCTGCCGGTAACTGCACCGAGTATGGACCGCCCGGTACGGCAGTTGGGTTGGTGGCAGTTATCGTTACGACAAACGGAGATGGCAGGCTCTGTACTAGAGTCGAGTTCGTAACGATCAGCGTGCCATTGTACGTACCGGGTGCCGTATAGGTATGCGTCGGCGTGGCGCCCGTGCCGTAAGCGCTCCCGTCGCCAAAGTTCCAACTGTAGGTCAATACCGCGGTTTTGTTCTTGGGATCGTAGGACGCGCTGCCGTTGAATTGCACCGTCCCCGGCGGCAACTTCGCGGAATATGGGCCGCCCGGCACGGCGACAGGAGGCGTGCTGTCGACCTGCACCGTGAAGCCATTCGTAATCGAATCCGTCTCCGCACCGGTCACCATCGTTACATTGCAACTACCCGTCGGCGCCGTGTTACTGATGAAGATGTTGGCTGTCGCCTTGATCGCGCTGACAACAGTCACCGGACCAGGGCCGCCCGCCGCCGCTCCTCCCACCGAAATTCCCGGACAGAAGGTCGCCTGCGATACCCCACTAATAAAGGTGGAGTATTTGCCGTTAATGGTGACCGTAACATTCTGCCCTTGCAATCCTTTGATGGGCGAAAGCGACGCGATGTAAGACTTGGGATTAATCGTTAGCGCGGCCGTATTTGAGCTTTGGAATTGCGAGCCCGCCTGATCCACACCCGAGATCGCGATCTCATAGGTCGTGGCCGCGGTTACAGAAATCGAGGCGGGGACGAGGAAAGCGATCGTGTCAGTCCCGCTGGTGGTTCCCGCCGTTATACTCGTCGGCGTAGTTGTCACTCCGGTCCCGCCTGCCTTGGGGGTCAGAGTCACCGTAACGCCGGAAACCTGGATCGGCAGGGTGGGGAAACCTGTGCCGGTCACCGACACGGTCGTGATGCCCGGTTGGGCTGTGGTGGGACTGGCTGTACCCAGTTTCACCGTCGCCTCGCTGATCGTAAATCCGTTGGCCAGCGAATCCGTTTCATTGTTCGTCACGACCGTGACATTGACGCTGCCCAGCGCCGCCGTGTCGCTGATCAAGAGGCTGGCTGTCGCACTCGTCGCGCTGACTACAGTGATTGGACCCGGAGTCCCGTTTGCCGCTCCACCCACGGAAATGTCCGGACCGAACGTCGCTACCGAAACTCCGTTCACAAAGTTCGTATATTTGCCGGTGATGGTGACCGTAAGGCTTTGCCCTTGCAGTCCGCTCTTCGGCGAAAGCGATGCAACGTAGGACTTCGGATTAACCGTTAGAGCCGACGAGGTGGAACTCTGGAATGGAATGCCCGTCGTGGTTGCACCTGAGATCGACACTTCATAAACAGTGGGAGCAGTTACAACCATCGAAGCGGGCACCAGGAAGGCAACTGTATTAGTCGAACCCGTTCCCGCGGTCACAGTCGTCGCCGTCGTCGTCACGGCGGTTCCGCCAAGTTTCGGCGTTAATGTTACGGTGATGTTCGACGCCCAGATCGTCCCGCTGGGGAATCCGGAACCGGTCACGGAGGCAGTCGTAATCCCTGCCTGGGCCGACGAAGGAGAGGCTGAAGAGGTCAGGGTTACCATCGCCTCTTTCACCGTGAAACCGCCAGTCAGCGTGGCCGTTTGCGCGCCGGTCGCGACCGTCACGTCTTGAGCGCCCACCGTCGCGGTGTTGTTGATCACCAGAGTCGCCGTCGCCTTGGTCGCGCTGGTCACCCCAACCAGACCGTTCGTCCCCGCAGGCGATCCACCTACCGAAATGTTAGGGCCGAAATTCGCCTGGGTCACCCCGTTCACGAAATTCGTATATTTGCCGGTAATCGTGACCGAGACGGTCTGCCCTTGTAGTCCGTTGTTGGGCGAAAGCGATGCAATCAACGACGGCGGATTGATCGTCAACGCCGATGAATTTGAACTCTGAAACGCGGTGCCGCCGGTGGTCTGGCCGGCGATGGACACTTCATAGACCGTGGCTGCAGTTACCGAAATCGAGGCGGGAATCTGAAAGCCGATCGTGTTGCTGGTGCCTGTTCCCGGAGTCACGCTGGTGGCCGCGGTGGTCACTGCGGTTCCACCGGCCTGGGGGATCAGCGTCACAGTGACACTTGCGGGCGCGATGGTGCCGCTGGGGAATCCCGACCCGGTAACGGTGACAGTCGTCAGGCCCGCCTGCCCGGAGGTTGGACTGGTCGAACTGTTGAGTTTGACGCTCGTCTGCGCAAACATGGGCAGTGAGATCAATACCGCGCCCACTAACGAGAGGACTGTTGCCCGCATCACACTCATGAATGTGTGCCCCCAACTACTGCTATTCCTGAACCAATGCCACCCGTGTCTTCTGAATTGCTGCGTCGACGATCGCCTGGAAACTGGAAAAACTCTGCACGCCATCCACTCGAGTCCCGTTGACAAAGAACACCGGCACTCCGTTCACGCCCGCATCGCGTGCCACCGAGACGTCGCGTTGCACCTGCTCATGAAAGCTTCCACTCGACAGGTCCGCGACAAATTTCTTGGTATTCAGACCAATCTGGCCGGCATAGTTCGCTAGGTCGGTTGCCGACAACGCGCCTTGATTGGCCAGCAAAACGCTGTGCATGGCCCAAAACTTCCCTTGCGCGGCCGAGGCCATCAGGGCCTCGTGAGCAAGCACACCGTCGCGATGAAATTCGAGTGGCCGGTTTTTGAAAACCACGCGAACATCATCGGGATACGCATCCAGCACGTGCTGCATTAATCGGTCCGCCGCAACGGATAAAGGGCTCGTTACGTCGGAGTACCAGAGAATGGTGACGGTGGCACGCTCGGGACCACGGGCAGGTCCGCCATCCGCCATTAGCGGCACTCGCGTCGGCTCGATTCCTTTTGCGCGGAGAGCCTGATCGATCTTGCCTTCGAACTGCGTCACGGTGGCCGCGCCTACTAGCTCATTGCCGTCCACGAAAAACGTTGGCGTACCCTGGACCCCTCGCTGCTTTCCTTCCGCCTGCTCCGCCTCGATCTGCGCCCGCACTTGCTCGCTTTCCAGATCTTTCGTGAAACGATCCATGTCGAGCCCCAGGCTCTTGGCCATGACGAACAGATCGTCACGCTTCATGGCGCGCTGGCGAGAGAAAATGAGATCGTGCATCGGCCAGAACTGACCTTGCTTGTCGGCCGCTAAAGCCGCCTGATGCGCCAGCCTGGAATCGGCATGAAAATCGAGCGGGAAGCTCTTGAAGACAAGCTTGACTCGGCCGGGATATTCGCGGAGGACTTGATCGAGGGAACTTCGGGCGTTCGCGCAAAAAGGGCACTGAAAATCGGCGTACTCGGTAATCGTCACAGTCGCATCTGGCGAACCCCGGATGGGAGCATTCGCCGCCACCACCTCAACCCTCGTCGCCATTCTCTTCGGCTTTTCGACGCGAGGCTGGCTCGCACCCAGCGCAGCTTGAACCTGCTCCTGAAAAGCATCGAACGATAGGGCGCCTTCCAGTCTCCTTCCCTTCACGAAGAAAGTGGGAGTTCCAGTTACGCCTAGCGCCTTGCCCTCGGCGACGCTTTCCCTGATCTCCGGTTGGTACTGGTGAGTATCGAGCGCGTTCTCGAATTTCGCCATGTCGAGGTCGAGCTGCTTCGCATACCCTGAAAGATCAGATCTCGTCAGTTGGTGCTGGTTGGCAAAAAGCAGGTGATACATCTCCCAGTACTTACCCTGAGCCTTGGCGGCCAGACAAGCCTCATGGGCCACCTCAGAGCCCTGATGAAACTCGAGCGGAAAATCTTTAATAATTAGTCGAACATGACCCGGATAGGATTTCAGCACTTGGTCGGTCACCGGAACCATCTTCGAGCAATAAGGGCACATGAAATCGCTGAATTCTACAACAGTGACTTCGGGTTCAACGCTGGCAGGAGGAGTCACCCCGGAAGAGGGTGCCGACGGTTGCGCGGTGGCATTGCCAGACTGCGCCGAACAGAGCAGTGCCACGATCGCCCACAGCAAGACGATCAGCGCGGCTCTCCGCGCTGGGCGCACGAGAGCTTCGAATTGTAGGCATCGAAGCGGCGGCATAAAGCTACCTACAAGTCAAACCAGTTATTTTAGTTGCCCCAAATTTCGGATGGTTGAGTACAACGTAGTTGCCAACGTACCTAAAAGCCCTGCACTTACTCTTGAGCTATACCTCAGGCAGCATACACTTACCGCACCAACGTCATAATCCTAACTCGCTCTTGGATCTCCCGAGTCGGGGACCCATAGAGCCTCGATCACAGCCGTGACGAACACGCCTTTCAGCTGTGGGGCACTAAGCTAAATATCTTATGTCGACTTGTCAAGGGGAAACTGCGTTTATGTCTGTAGCACATGATAAGTCCGGTTGGCGGGCAGTGAGGATAGGAGACCATGCGGAGCATGGAAGCTTACCGAGGACCGCGATAGAGCGGGCGATGAAAGTACAGGACGTGATGTTGCAGGCGATGGCGAAGAGGATCACCTGGTGGTAGGCGTCGGGCGGCCACATCGTCAAATAGTTCCCTAGAACGCTTCGACGAACGGGGAGTCGAGGGCAGCTGCGTTGGCTTTGGATCGGAGTGGGCGATAGGATTTGAAATTCTCGATGGCCCCCGTGCAGAAAAACGATGGTTGATGAATCCATCACACAGTTGTTGCTGGATTAATCAGCAGGCAAGCCGGGCGCAGTCGACGCACTTTTTCCTATCGTCTACTCCGAGATGCGGCGACTTTCTGGGTCCTATCTTCGCAGGGAACGTCCCCGCCATACTCTTCAGGGCACAGCGCTAGTGCACGAAGCGTATCTTCGCCTCATCGCGAACCTCAAAACTACACCGGGCGAACGTTTTCTGCCCGCAACCTTTGAGCCCTGGCCACGATCGTCAACTGTGTATTCGTCTGACGCATATAAATCCATCCAACATGACACTTATCAACAACTTCATTTCGTGCTCCGACTCGATCGTCGAAGGGCGAATGCGGTACTTGCCCGATGTGGCGGTTTCCCTGCTAGAAGTGTTCCTCATGCACCGCAGAGTTAGGGCAGTAGTATCGGGGTTATTTCAAAACGTTCAGGCACTTACCTGCACGCCATCGGTCCAATTTCTACTTCGCACGGTGAGGCGGTCTACCAGTTTCTGCTTCACTGCATAGCCCAGTCCAGAAGCGGCAGGAGACGCAATCGTGCCGCGAGACCCGACCTCCACTTCCGGTTCGATGATGTCTTCGTTCCAGTAACGACCGCTGGCGGAAACATCTCCGGGAAGAGAAAACCCCGGCAGGGTGGACATGGCAATGTTGTGGGCACGGCCGACTCCGGACTCCAACATGCCGCCGCACCAAACAGGTACGCTGTGTTCAACGCAGACGTCGTGCACTCGTCGCGCGCCGGTGTGCCCGCCAACGCGACCGAGTTTGATGTTGATGATCTTGCAGGCTCCGAGTGCAACCGCAGCATTGGCATCCTGGCGATTGTTGATGCACTCATCCAGGCAGAGGGCCGTGCGAATCTGGCTCTGCAGGCGAGCGTGCGAAAAGATGTCGTCCCATCCCAGCGGTTGCTCAATCATGATCAGTTCGAACTGATCCAACTTCCGGAGATGGTCGGTATCTCCCAGCGAGTATGCGGAATTGGCATCAACGGACAGCATGACCTTCGGGAACCGTTCTCTTACTGCCCTCACAAACTG
>Ga0070730_10003419_pt1 | contig 14258 bp, 10 predicted proteins | sample Coa_R1_3_FD_66447 | JGI IMG/M metagenome (GOLD analysis project Ga0070730, IMG submission 66447) | Surface soil microbial communities from Centralia Pennsylvania, which are recovering from an underground coalmine fire - Coalmine... | ecosystem: Environmental > Terrestrial > Soil > Unclassified ...
GAGGCGCGCGAGCGGCTCGACGAGCCGCGCTCGCAGCAGATCACGATCACCGACGAGGTCGAGCTCGAGGCGGCGCGCGTCGCGTCCTCGCAGCGCAGCGAGCCCCCGGCGCAGAAGAGCGAGCCGCCGGCCCGGCCGAACGCGCTCGCGATCGCCGACTCGCGCTCGCCCAGCTCGACGGGGGTCCCGGCCGCGCCCCCCAGCTCGCCCAACCGCAGCCTCTCGCCCACGAGCATCGAGGCGGCGGTCCTCGGCGCCCTCGGCAGCTCGCCGCCGCCGGAGATCACGGAGCGAACCATCGACGACCCCGCCGCCGAGATGCGAGAGCGTTTCTCGCTCGGCGACTACACGGGCGCGCTCGAGATGGCCGAGCTCCTGCTCGCCGAGGAGCCGGGCAACCTCGAGGCCGCCGAGTGCGGCGAGAACTGCCGCAGCGTCCTCGAAGGGATGTACGCGGCGCGCATCGGGCCTCTCAATCGCGTCCCCATGGTCGTGGTCCCGCGCACGCAGATGCGCTGGCTGTCGATGGACCACCGGGCGGGCTTCATCCTCTCACTCATCGACGGCTCTTCGAGCGTCGACATGATCCTCGACGTGTGCGGCATGCCCAAGCTCGACGCCCTGCGCATCCTGCAGGAGCTCGTGCAGCAGAAGATCGTCGCCTTCCGCTGAGCACGCGGCGGGGCTTGGATCCGCCGCCCCGCGGCATGGCGCGCCTTAACGCAGAAACGTCGAAGCGCAAGCGAAAGTTGTCGGTGCATTTGGTGGCGGTTTTGCGCGTTGCACCCGCTAGACGAGGAAGCTACACCCTGGGGAAGCGCATGGACGCTCGCACGCAACAAGCGCAGGAGCTGCGTCGCCAGATCGAGTGGACGCTCGCTCGCGCCGTGGATCCGAGCGACGTGCTGCCCATGCTCCATCGCCTCGGTCGCCTCGCGGACGAGGGGTCCGACGAGCACCTGTTCGCGAACCTGCACCTCGCCGAGCTGCTCGTCGAGCGCGACCCGTGGCGCTCCGCGCTCTACGCGCGGCGCGTCCTCGCCCACCGGCCGGACGACGATCGCGGGTGGGCCACGCTCGCGCTCTGCCAGACCTTCCTCGGCAACTACAAGTTCGCGGTCAGCGCCTATCACCACGCCCTCACCAGCGCCCCCAAGAACCCGTGGTACGCGCACAACCTCGGGCACCTGCTCGACGTCGCGCTCGGCCGCGCGAAGGACGCGATCGGCTGGTTGAAGCGCGCGTACCAGAGCGCCGCCTACAGCGGCGAGGTGGCGGCGAGCTACGCGCACGCCCTCGCGCGCGTCGGCCGCATCGCCGAGGCGCGCAAGGTGCTCTCGCGGGCGATGAAGCGAACGGCGTCGCGCGAGCACGCGGCGATGCTCAAGTGGCTCGAGCAGGGCGCCCCGGCCGACAAGGACCACCCGCTCCCCCGCCCCGCGCCGGTGCACACGCTCGCCGCCCGCGAACGCGACGACGCGGACGACGCGGGCCCCCGCTCGCGCCGTCGCAGCGAGGCGCCATCCCGGCGTGCCGTGCGAACTCCCTTGCTCGCGGAGCTCGACGGCGTGCTCGCGCGGGGCCTCGCGAGCCTGCCGCTCGACGCGAAGCAGCGCGCCCGCGCGAAGGCGCTCGCGCGCGACGCCCTGTCGTACTTCTCGCGGCCGACGGGCGCGCGGGGCGCGGCGGCGGTGCAGGCCGTGGCTGCGGCGGTGGCCTATGCCATCGTCTACGTCGATCACGTGCCGCTGACGCAGGCCGAGGTGGCCGCGTGCTTCCGCGTGAGCGTGGCGAGCCTTCGTGGGCGCTTCGGCGAGCTGCGTGCGCACCTCGATCTCCTCCCGGGCGACACGCGCTACGCGACGCAGCGGCGCCGCTAGGCATCGAACGCCCCGCCCCGGGTGGACGGGGGCTCCGGCCGCGCGGGCGTCGTCCGAGCCCGTGGAACGCGCTCGCTCGCCGAGATCGGCGAAATCTTTCGCTGGGCTCGGTCGAAGGAATGCCCGAGCGCCGCGGCGCGCTTTCGCGTGCAACCTCGCCGCCACCTGAGCTAGCCAGAACGACATGCGTAAGGCCCTGTTTCCGCTCGCGCTGCTGGCGCTGCTGCCCGGCACCGCCCTCGCCCAGAGACCCGCGCCCGCCCCGACACCGCCCACCACCGCCCCGCCCCTGCCCTCGGCGGCGCAGATCACGCTGCCGCCCCCGCCCGACGTGAGCGACCCGATGCTCGCGCCGGTGCCGCCGGCCAAGCGCATCCTCGCCTCGTGGCAAGAGGCGCTCACGTACCTGCGCGCGCGCTCGACGGACCTCAAGATCGCGCTCGACCAGGTGCTGCAGGCCGAGGCGCAGACGCGGATCGCGCTCTCGCAGTACCTGCCGTCGATCCAGGGCACGGGCACGTACACACACCAGCTCATCACCAAGCCCGGCGGCACGACGATCGTCGGCGGCGTGCCTTTCCAGAGCCCCACACTGCCGGTGCTCGACGCCTGGTCCGGCAACCTGCAGCTCCAGCAGACGCTGCTCAACGCGCAGCAGTTCGACCAGATCAGCATCGACGAGCTGAGCGAGGACGCGGCGAAGCTCTCGGTCGACGACCAGAAGCGCACGCTGGCCCTCAGCGTCGCCAACCAGATCGTGAGCGTGGTGACCGCCGAGCGCAGCGCCGAGATCAACCGCGTCGGCCTGAAGGTGGCGCTCGAGCAGCTCGAGATCGCGAAGCGCAAGCAGGCGCTCGGCGCCGCCAACGGGCTCGACGTGGTGCGCGCGCAGCAGAACGCGGCGAACGCGCGCGCGACGCTCGTCAGCGGCGACGAGTCGCTGCGCGAGGCGCGCGAGGCGCTCGGGCTCGCCCTGGGGATCCCCGAGGAGACGAGCGTCGCCCCCGGGGTCGACATGGCGGGGCTCACGCAGAGCGCCATCGGCTCGTGCAAGATCGTGAACGACGTCGACGCCCGCTCGGACATCTCCGCGGCGCGCACCAAGCTCGAGGTGGCGAAGCGCAACCTGCGCAACGTCTGGTACTCGTTCCTGCCCACGGTCAACGCACAGAGCACCGTGGCCGAGACGTCGCCCGCGTCGGCCACTTACCCGAACCCGACGTGGAACGTGCAGGGCATCCTCTCGGTCCCCATCTGGGACGGCGGCGCGCGCTACGGCACCCTGCGCAACGCGCGCGCGGCGGAGGACATTGCCGCGCAACAGCTCGAGGCGCTGCGGCGGCAGGCGATCATCCAGGTCGAGCAGGCGCAGCGCCAGCTCACCGTGGCGCAGCTCGCCGACCGCGTGGCCACCGAGCAGCGCGACCTGGCCGCGCAAAACGACGTGATGACGCAGACGGCCTACATGGCGGGCCAGGGCACGAGCCTCGAGCTCGTCACGGCGTCCGAGGCGCACCGGCAGGCGGAGCTGAACCTCGCGCTCAGCGACTTCAACGTCGTGAAGGCGCGGATCCTCGCCGTGCTCGCGCTCGCGACGTGCCCCTGGTGACGTCGCGGAAATCGCGGGCTCGGGGCGGCGCTGGTGCGCTGAGGACCGGATTCGTCTGCGAATCACGGGCTCGGGACACTAGGAGCCGTTCGGCGCCGCCGAGTCCCAGCCGCTCGCGAGCGCGAGGCTCGCCATCGTGACGTTGTAGTCCATCAACGCGGTGAGGTGCTGCACGCGCGAGTTCATGTACACGCGCAGCGGATAGCCGAGCGCCCGCTCGTCCTGCGTGCCCAGGTCGATGTGGTCCTGGATCGACGCGATCCACTGCTTGGCGATGTGCTCCGCGCGCTCCCAGGCCTCCTCGCGGCCCTTGGCCTCGACGGCGTCGGCGTAGGCGCGCTCCACCTCGAGCTCGGCGTTGCCGAGGGCCAGGCGCTGGAGGGCGCGCGTCTCCTCGAGCTGCGACTCGGCCTGCTCGGTGCGCGCGGCTTGCGGGAGGAGGTCGAGGCTCCAGCGCGCGCCGAGGCTGAAGTAGTAATAGAAGTGGTTGAACGGGTCCGACGCCCACAGGTTGTTCTGCGAGACCGCGTTCGGCGTGGAGATGAAATCGGCCCCGAGGCCGACGCCGAGATCGGGGAAGAGGCGCCCGCGGTTGTAGTCGACCATCGCCTTGCGCGCGACGATGCCCGCGCGGGCCATGTTGACGTCGGGCCGCAGGATGCGCGCGGCCTCGAGGTACTGCGCGATCGACACGAGCGGCCGACCCGGCCGGCGCAGGGGCGCGTCGGGGATGTCGAACCCCGTCTCGACGCCGGTCATGAAGCGCAGCGCCGCGATGGCGTACGCCTCTCCCTTGGGCGCCTGCAGCGTCTGGGCGTACACCTCCTCGCGGAAGTACTGGAGGCTCAGGCGGTCGCCGTCGCTGACGTCCTTCTCGGCCTTCGCGATGCGCTCCTTGATGCCCTGGATCGCCTTGTCGAGGCGCTCGAGCGCGTCCTGCCCGACGTACTTGGCATCGCGCGCGAGCTGGAGCCCGTAGTAGGCGCGCCGCACGTCCATGCGCATCGCCTGCCGCCACTTCTCCATGTCCCACTCGCTGACCCGCACGTTCGCCTCGGCCGCGTCGAGCGATGCGCCGATCTTGCCGAACGTGTAGATGGGGACCACGCCGTTGAGGCCGAACTGGAAGAATGGCTGGAGCTGGCCGAGGCCCGTGATGTTGCGCGTGCTCAGCGTGGTCCCCTGCGGAAAGAGGACGGTACCGAGCAAGGGCGGCGCCACACCGAACGACGAGTTGGCGCTCCACTGGAACCATGGAGTCCACTTCGCCTCGTCGAGCTGCGCGTGCGTGTACGCGAGGCGGGCGCGCGCCGCCCAGAGGTTCGGGAAGTTGCGGTCGCCGAGCGCGAGGCACTCGTCGAGCGTGTACTGGTGCGGCGTGATGGTCGGGCGCGCCATGACCGGCTCGGCGGGCGCCGCGGGCGCCGGGGCGAGCGGGACGGGGGCCTGCGCCGGGGATGCCGCGGGCGGATCGGCCGCGTGGGCGATCGGCGAGGACCCCAGGCCACCGGCGAGCGTGGCGAGCGCGCACCACGCGAACCGACGAACGAGCGACCGCCGAAGCAAGCCAAGCATCGAGTGGGCGCTTTTATAACGCGCCGGCGAGCGAGGCGCGACCCCGTCAGTCTGACCTCAGTCTCGATGCCGTTTCATCAGCCGGCGGAAGTTCGAGCGATCCAGGCCTGCCCGGCGCGCCGCCTCCGACGTGTTGCCCCCCGTGCGACGGAGCAGCTCCGCGGTGTACGTCTCGTCGAAGAGCGCGATGAGACGACGCTTGGCTTCCGCGTAGGGCACGCCCGCCAGATCGGCGAGCATGGCCTCGAGCCCGATGCGCACCGTCCCGCTCTCGTCGGGCGAGGGCGGCGAGTCCTTGAGGGCCGGTGTGATCGTGGCCTGGGGGGCGGAGCCGCCCGTGGGGTGTGTGCTCACGAGATCGTCGAGCGTAAACCTCTCCGCGGCCTCTCGGACACCCCCACCGCGCGTGGGGCCTCTGCCAGGCCCGCCACGCCCGCCTGGCCGAGGACCTTGCGGGTCAGCCTCGCGTGGCCCCTCGCCGCGAGGTCGGCCAGCGGGACGGACTCGATGGCGTCGTAGTCCACCGACGGCAGGGTGGGCCGCCGCCGGGGCACCGACCCTCGATACACGGTGATGCACAGTCGCCGGTGCGAGAGGACGTGCTCGACCACGCCGCGCCCCTTGAGCACCGCCGGCTTCACCCGGAGCGCGTCGCACAGCGCGGCGAGCGCCTCCGCGTCCCCGCTCGGGGGCTCCCACAGACCCCCGAACAGCCCACCCCCACCCGCCGCCTCCCTGCGCCGGGCGAGCACGACGTGCGTCTCCGACGCGAGGACGACCGCGACGCGTGCGGCGGGCGTGGGCTCCTTGCGCGCCGGCATGCGCGGCAACGCGGCGACGATGCCCCGTGCGCGCGCGGCGCACGCGGAGGCCACGGGGCACTCTCCGCACCGCGCACGCTCGCCGGGCAGGCACACCGTCGCGCCGAGCTCCATGAGCGCCTGGTTCCAGTCGCCCGGATCGCCGTCGACGCTCGCGACGAGCCCCTCGGCGACGGCCCAGATGCGCCTGGAGCCCGCGCCGCTGTTCACGTCGTCGCGGATCGCGAAGAGCCGTGCGAGCACGCGTGCGACGTTCCCGTCGACGAGCGGCGCGCGTTCCCCGAAGGCGATGCTCGCCACGGCACCGGCCGTGTAGGCACCTATGCCCTCGAGAGCGCGCAACCCGGCGGCGTCGCCCGGCAAGCGGCCCGCGTGCTCGCGCGAGACGGTCTTCGCCGCGGCGTGGAGCATGCGTGCGCGACGGTAGTATCCGAGCCCACTCCAGGCCGCGAGCACCCGGTCCGCCGGCGCCTCGGCGAGGGCCTGAACGCTGGGGAATTCGCGCAGGAAGCGCTCGTAATACGGGATCACGGTCTCGACGCGCGTCTGCTGCAGCATGGTCTCGCTCACCCACACCGCATACGGGTCGCGAGTCAGGCGCCACGGGAGCCCTCGAGCGTCGCGGCCCACGCGCCGGTACCAGGCGAGCAGGGTCTGCCCGAGGCCATCGGCTCGAACGGAGCTGGCGCGGGGCGCGGTTGCCACGCTATTCTCTTACACTCGGCCGATGGGCAACCCGCAAGCCAAAAAGGCCCGCTCGCATCGGCCCCAGGTCGGCGCCGGCGAGGAGCCGTCCACGGTGCGCCCGCCGTTCGATCCGGTGATGTTCGCGCGCGAGAGCGAGCGCGCGATCCGCATCGAGTCCACGCCGCCCTCGGCGCGACCGACGGCGCCGCCGCCCGCAGGCTTGCCCGAGCACACGCCGGGCTCGAGCGGGGCGCGCCTCGCGCTCGGCTCCGTCTCGTCGCAGGCGGTGCCCGTGCTCGCGGTCGCGCGCGAGGATCTCGAGTGGTTCGATCTCGAGCCGCACGTGCGCCTCTTGCTCGTGCACGTCGACGGGCGCCAGTCGATCGACGCGATCACGGCGCGCGCGTGTCTGAAGCTCGACGAGTCGCTCGAGGGCTTCCACGAGCTGGCGCAGCAGGGCATCGTCACCTTGCAGCGGTGACGGTCGCCTCGACGGTGAACGCGCCCTGATCGTTCGGCGTCTGCCCGTCGACGACGACCCAGTACGTCCCGGCTTCGAGCGGGCGCTCGACGTCGACCTCGTGCCCGCGGTCGGCGTCGCCGTCGCACGCGAGCTCGGCGGCCCCGGAGGCGCCCTCGTCGCTGCACGCACGGCGCAGCGAGACCACGGCGTCGAAGGTGGGCGCGACCACCGCCACGTGCGCGCGCGATCGCGCCGCGACGCGCAGGCGGAAGACGCGATCGGGCCCGCTCCCCGTCGCGTCGCGCCCCGCGCACGACGTCGCGAACCGGTCGGCGGCGCCGCTCGTCGTCCCCGACGCCTTGCGCCCCGGCACGAGCGTCGGCGCCGTCGCGCACGCCGACGCCTGCGCGGCCAGGTCCTGCACCGACCACGCGAGCGAGAAGCGACCCACGGCGTCGGGCGAGGCGCCGTCGACGGACAGGAAGTACGTCCCCGGCGCGAGCACCTCGTCGACCGTGTGCCCGCACGTGAGCTCCGACGCCCGGTCGCCGCAGCGGTGCCACGCCGTGAGGACGTGCGGGGCCTCCTCGGACTCGAAGGACGCGCGCACGCGCGATCGCCGCGCCAGGTCGACGCGGTACACCACGTCGGCCGCCGCCGCGCCGCCGCAGGTGCCCGCGACGTCGTCGCGCGCGGCGAACGTGTCGCCCGGCAGGCTGCCCCCCGCGCCGACGAGCGGCACCGCGTCGCCGCAGCCGTCGCCGACGGTGCCCGTGCCCGCGGGGGGCGCCGTCTCGAGCGAGAGCGTGTAGCGGCCGGTCGAGTCCCGCTCGCGTGCGTCGGCGAAGGCCGTGTACCCGCCCGCGTCGAAGACCCCCGTGATCGCGGCGGACTTCGTCTGCGAGGCGGCCTCCCCGCAGGCCACCTCGCTCTGCTCGTCGGTGCACGCGCGGCGCAGGTGCAGCACGGGCGACACCTCGTCGGAGTGCTCGACGAGGCGCACGCGCGCGCGCGCCGGCAGCTCGAAGCGCCACGGGGCGTCCGCGCCCTCCGCGCCCCCGCCGCACGTCGACTGCGCGTCGTCGGCGAGGCCCGCGGTCGTCGCCGACTGCGGGACGCCGCTCGCGAGCAACGGGGCGCGCCGGCACGCGTCGCCGAGCGCGACGACGTCGGCGATCCCCACCGTGAGCTTGTAGGGGCCCGCCTCCTGGTTGTACCCGTCGACGAAGACGAAGTACCGCCCCGGCTCGAGGACGCGCTCGATGCGCGACCGGTTGCGGCCGCCGTTGGGCGCGTCGTCGTTGCACTCGACCTCGGCGCCCTCGTCGGCGCAGTCGTCCTTGCGCAGGTAGAGCACCGAGTCGTAGCGCGCGTCGACCTCCAGGGTGACGCGCTGGCGGTGCGGTACCTCGAGCACGTACACGATCTCCTTGGCCTCGCTCTTGTCGCACGAGCCACTGTTCGCGCTCTCGCCGTGCGACGTGCTGCCCGAGACGGTCCCCGCCGTGAGCGGCAGGGGGCTCTCGCACGTCCCCCCGCCCTGCGCGACCGCCGCGGAGGCGGCGGGCGCCGCGGAGCCGCCGCCGCCCGTCGCGCTGCCGACCCAGGTCGCCGCGATCCACGGCCCCGAGCCTGCCGCGGCGCGCACGACCAGCGTGAACGTGTCGGCCGCGTCGACGCACGCGCGCAGGACCGCCTGCGGCTCGGTCGTCGTGTCGTGCGCGAGCGTCCGACCGTGCGCGTCGACCAGCGTGGCGTCGAGATCGCGCACGCCGTCGCCGCCCAGCGCCGCGAGCGTCGTGCACCCGCCCGGCAGGTCGACCGCGACGCGCGCCTCCTTGCCCTCGAGCAGCGAGCCCTCGTGGATGGGGCCCACCTGCGCGAGGCCGAGCGCGGCGAACGCGTTGTGCACGGCGACGAAGCGCGGCTCGAGCGCGCCCGCGGGCGCGGTGCGGAGACAGGCGCCCGCGAGGACGGGCGCCAGGGCGATGCACGCAGCGATGCTTCTCGGCATCGGGGGGGTACGGTACGAGTTATCGGTACGGATTGCGCGAGATGTCGTCGGGCACCGTCGCGGCGGGCTGCGGGGCGGCAGTCGCCGGCGCCGGCGTCGCGGCGGGAGGCGGCTGCGCCGCGGGTGTCTCGGTCGGGTGCGAGACCGCGCGCGAGACGGGCCGCGCCGCGCCCGGGCGAGGGGCGTGCGACCCGGGCCCGACCCCGGTCGCCGATGCCTTCGCGCCGTTGACGGCGGCGTAGGGGGGCGTGGCGGCGGGCGAGCCGGAGCCTGCGGTCGCGGAGGGCGACGGGGACGTGGCCGCGGGCGGGTCGGCGGCGTTCGCGGCCGTGCCGTTGCCCATCGCGGCCGCCGTCCCGGCGGGAGGCGACGGAGGCGCTGCGGCCGCGGGGCCTCGCGCGGTCCCCACGACGACGGCTGGCGACGCCGATGGCCCGCCCGCACCCCCGCGCGAGGACGCGACCAAGATCACGCCGCCCGCGAGCATGGCCGCGACCAGCCCCACCCACGGCCACACGCGTCCGCGCCGCTGCAGCGGGCTCGCGACGACGACCGGCATCGGCGAGGGCTGCGACGTGGCCGACTCGCCGCCGCTCGGCTGCGCCACGGCGGACGTCACGCTGGACACGCTGGACACCGCCGACACCGGCGAGACGCGCGACGAGCCGGACGGCGGCCCGCTGATGCTCCCGCTGCCGCTCCCCTCGACGCGCGTCACCGACGTCGAGTCGGGCCGCTGGAGCGTGTCGACGCCGTGGCGGCTCGGCTCGCTGCGCGCGAGCCACGCGCGCACCACCTCGCGCTGCGCGCTGATCTCGGTGCCCAGCACCGAGTCGAGGTACGCCGCGACCTCCTTGTGCGTCCCGAGCGCCCCCACCACGCGCGACGCGCGCTCGAGCGCGTCCGCGAACTCCGCCGCCGTCGCGTAGCGCTTGGCGCGGTCGCGCTCGAGCGCGCGCGCGACGACTGCCTCGAGCGCCGCCGGCACCGTCGCCGCGGCGCTGCGCACCGGGGGGATCGGATCGTTGAGCACGCGGTTGAGCGTGTCCGCCTCGCCGTCGCCCTTGAAGAGGCGCCGGCACGCGAGCACCTCCCAGAGCACGATGCCCGCGGCGAAGACGTCCGCGCGCCGGTCGATCTCGCGCGAGCCCTTCGCTTGCTCGGGCGCCATATACGCGAGCTTGCCCTTGAGCTGCCCCGTGCGCGTGGTCGACAGCTTGCTCGTCGCGCGCGCGACGCCGAAGTCGCTGAGGCGCGCGCTCCCGTCGACTCCGACGAGGACGTTCTGCGGAGAGATGTCGCGGTGGACGATGCCGAGCGCCTTGCCGTCGTCGTCCTTGAGCTCGTGGGCGGCGTCGAGCCCCGCGAGCATGTCGATGACGACGCGGAGCCCCACCTTCGTCGGCAGGCGCTGCCCCGTCTGCGCGGAGCGCGCGAGCATGCGCCCGAGCGTGTCCCCCTCGACGTACTCCATCACGATGTAGTAGCCGCGCTCGCTCTGCCCGATCTCGAGGATGGGCACCACGTTGGGATGGTGGATGCGCGCCGCGAGCCGCGCCTCCTCGAGGAACATCTCGATGAACTCGGGCTCCCGCGCCAGGTGCGGGTGCAGGCGCTTGATCGCGACGAAGCGCTGGAAGCCACCGACGCCCGAGAGGCGCGCCAGGTACACCGTCGCCATGCCGCCGGTCGCGAGCTCGGCCACGAGCTCGAAGCGATCGAGCCTCCGGCTCTCCTCGTCGACGGCGACGATCTTGCTCAGGGCTCCCCCTCCCGCGACGCCGTCATGGCTCCATTATGACACCCGCCGGGGAAAGCACGCCGTTTCCGAGAGGCCACCTCAGAAGGTCCCTCGCACACCGGCCTGACCCAGCCCAAGCGCGGGCTCGACGGACAGCCCGGCCGCCGGGCGCTCGGGACGTGACCACTGTGTGAAGAACACACCGACCACCGCGGTCACGGCGGCCATGCCGCCGGTCACTCCGAGCAGAATGTTCGTGCGTCGCTGCGCGCCGAGGCCCTGCTGGTAGAGCGCGCAGCTCTCGCCCTGGCCGACGCAGCCGCTGCGGACCGCGTCCGTGCCCGGGTTCTTCTGGGCGTCCAGGCCGGACCACACCGTGACGCCGATGCCGACGGCCGTGAGCCCGGCGCCGGCGAAGAAGACGACCGGGCCGAAGGGCTTCTGGGGCGCGGGCGCGGCCGTCGCGCGGACCGCCACGCGGTCCGGGGGCGGTTTGGGGGGCAAGGGCGGCGGGTCGAGCGCGAGCGCCTGGCTTCCGCCCGCCCTGGCCTCCACCGTCACGCGCCTCGTACGGCCCTCGGACCAGCCGACGACGAGCTCGTGCTTGCCCGGATCGACGTAGACGTGGAGCTCTCGCACCTTCTCCGCCGCCACCACCTTCTCGTCGACGGCGACGCTGCAGTCGGCGGGCGACGTGATGCGCACCTCGAAGACCCGCGGACGCGCCTCGGTCAGCGTCTCGTCCGCCAGCTTTGCGAGCGCGGCGTCGTCGGGGTACTTGCGCTGGCCGATTGCGGCGAGGGTCGCGGCGCGCCCGAGCTGCCCCGCCTCGCGGCGGGCGCGCACGGCGCTGCGCAGCTCGGCCGGGTTCGGCGCGGAGAAGAAGGCGTTCTCGAAGTGCGTCGCCGCCTCGTCGAACTGCTTGGCGACGTACGCGCGGTAGCCGAGGTCGTGCTCGTGCGCAGCGAACTGGAGCTGCTCGGGCGTCGCGTCGGCGGCGAGCGCGTGGCACGGCCACGACGACGCGGCGAGGCCCGCGCACGCGGCGGCGACGACGAGCCGGCCCACGTGCATGCTCGCGATCGTGCCGGCAGAGCGCCCGCGCCGTCAACTCGGCTGAAATGGTAGAGTGATCGCGTGCGTGTGCTCGAGGGCTCCCGCTGGCGGCGCACAGCGACGGTGCTCGGCGCGCTGGCGGTGGGAGGGGGGGTCCTCACGACGGCCGCGTGGGTCGGTTGCTCGATCTACGATCCGTCGCTGCTGCTGCCCGCGGCGAACGAGGCGGGCGGCGCCGACGGGGTGGCGGAGACCGCGGTCGAGGCCGGCGTGGACGCGCCGGACCTCTGCCCGGAGCTGTACCCGCCCGCGAAGCCCACGGCCGACGACCCGTCCGACGCGGGCGACCAGACGTTCGTCGTCGCGCTGCACACGCTCGACCTCGGCCTCGGCCTCGAGGGCGGGTCGCCGCCGCCCATCGGGTACGACCTGGATCACGTCTTCACGTGCTGCGAGGCCGGCCCCGAGTCGTGCAAGGCGGCCAAGACGGGCGCGACCCACTGCGACGAGCCGGAGGGGCGCGACAACTCGGGCGAGCAGCTCCTCGCGAGCCTGGCCGCGCTGCCGTCGTCGCCGTTCAACGCGTCGACGATCAACCAGCGCCTGCAGCAGGGCGTCTACTCGATCATCGTGCAGATCGCGCACTACAACGGGCAGCCGAACGACACGCAGGTCACCGCCGCGCTCTACGGCTCGCTCGGCATCCAGGCAGTGGGCGACGCGGCCCCTCCCCTCGCCGCGTGGGACGGCGGCGACGTCTGGACGCTCGACTCGAACTTCGTGGTGCAGGCGGACGCATCGCCCGTCTTGCCGACGCACTTCGACAGCACCGCGTACGTGACGAACGGGACGCTCGTCATGCACGTCAACTTCCCCATCTCGCTGGGGACGTCGTCGACCGGGAGCCTCGCCATCTCGCTCACCGCCGGCGTCATCACCGGCACCATCCAGCCCGTGGGCGGCACCTACCGCATCGGCGACGGCATCATCGCCGGCCGCTGGAACGTGTCCGACCTCCTCGATTCGATCCAGTACCTTTCGTTCAGCGGCACCGAGATCTGCCGGGGCTACAGCAACTACACCTTCATCAAGAGCCTCATCTGCCAATACGCCGACATCATGACCGACCCGACGCTGGACAAGACGGGCACCACCTGCGACGCGCTGTCGATCGGCATGGCGTTCACGACGGACCCGGCGAACATGGGCAGCGCCCTCGAGCCGCCGGCCAAGGTGTCCGGCTGCGACGCGGGACCCGACGCGGGACCGGACGACTGCACGCAGCCTTGAATCACGGTTCTGCGAACCGTGATTCAACTCCGCTCGATGACTTCAGGTCATCTCGAGCCAGAGCTTGTCCGGGTTCTCGAGGTAGGCGATGACCTCGTAGGCGAACGCCGCGCCGACGTGGCCGTCCACGAGGCGGTGATCGAACGAGAGCGACAGGAGCATCACGTCGCCGACGACGATCTGGCCGTCGCGCACCACGGGCTTCTGCTTCATCTGGTGCACGCCGAGGATGGCGGCCTCGGGGAAGTTGATGATCGGCGTCGCGAAGAGGCCGCCCTGGGCGCCGAGCGACGTGATCGTGAAGACGCTGCCCTGCAGGTCGTCGAGCTTGGCCTTGCCGGCGCGCGCGTCGCTCGCGAGCCGGTCGATGTCGCGCGCGATGTCGAGGACCGACTTGCGATCGGCGTCCTTCACGACGGGGACGATGAGGCCCGCGTCCGTCGAGGTCGCGATGCCGATGTGGAAGTACTTCCGGAAGACGACCTCGTTCGTCGACTCGTCGAGCGCCGTCGCGAGCCAGGGGTGCTTCTTCAGCGCGGCGACGGTGGCCTTCACGATGAACGGCAGGAAGCTGAGCTTCACGCCCGCCGCCTCGGCCGGCGCCTTGAGGCGCGCGCGCAGGGCCTTGAGCGCGGTGACGTCGCACTCCTCGACGAACGTGAAGTGCGCCGCGGTGTGCTTCGACTGCGCCATGCGCTGCGCGATCTTGCGGCGCATGCCGGCGAAGGGGATGCGCTCCTCGGCGGGGCCGTGGGCGATCGCGACCGGGGCGCCGGGCGCATGGGCGGTGGGCAGGCGCGCCGCGGCCGGGGCCTGGGCGGCGGCGGGCGCGTCGACGAGGGCGCCGTGGCCGGGCTGGCCGGCGGGGGCGCGGCCGGCACCCGCGGGCGCGCCCCTGCCGAAGCCCTCGACGTCGCTGCGCGTGACGCGGCCCTGGGGACCGCTCGGCGGGACCTGGCGCAGGTCGACGTTCATGTCGCGCGCGAGCTTGCGCGTCGCGGGCGTCGCGAGGGGCTTCTCGTTGAAGTACGTCTGGAGACCGCCGGACGACGCTGCCGGAGGACGCTGCGGGGCCATGCCCGGCAGGTTCTCCTTGATGTCGCCGACCGCGGTCGCCGCGGG
>Ga0070730_10003420_pt1 | contig 14255 bp, 9 predicted proteins | sample Coa_R1_3_FD_66447 | JGI IMG/M metagenome (GOLD analysis project Ga0070730, IMG submission 66447) | Surface soil microbial communities from Centralia Pennsylvania, which are recovering from an underground coalmine fire - Coalmine... | ecosystem: Environmental > Terrestrial > Soil > Unclassified ...
GCTAAAGCGGCGGCCGATACCTTGGTTGGCGGGGCCGTTTTTGAAGAAGAAGACGAGGAAGAGGAAGAAGACGAAACCGAGGCCGAAGATGCGGAAGATAGTGTTGAGGAGCGCGAAGAAATTCACGCCAGCGAAGCGGAAACCGAATCGCAGGATGTAGGCGCGGAAGAAATTGCGGGCATCGAAACACGCGCGCTGGACGCTCACGCGCTGGCCGAAGCGGAAGCGGACGCGGCGCACGAAAGTGCTTTGCACGCCGCGGCCATCGGCGATCACGACCTTCAGGAAGAAACCGGGCACGAACCGGTCGAGGCTACCGGGACGGAATCCGCGCCGGCTCCGGCTATTGCCGCAGACGACAGCATCCTGCTTCCCGGCGAAACGCGCGCTCCGCGTTCCGGCGCTCCCGAGCCTCACCGGGATTCTCCGCGTGACTCCGCGCGCATCGGTGGCAATCCCCGCGCTCGCTTCCAACGCCCGTTCCGTAGCGGCGGGCGCGATCGCGACAACCGGGGGCGAGACAACCGTGGCCCCGGCGGCAGACCCGATCGGCGCGGCGGCCGTCCCGGCGGTGGTCCGCGATTCGAACGCCGTCCCGGTGGTGGTCCGCGTCATCACGGTGGTCATTCTGGACCTTCTCGCCGCCCTCAGCTGATTTCTGAGATGTTGAAGGCCGGCCAAGACATCGTCATTCAAATTGCTAAGGAGCCCCTGGGCAAGAAAGGCGCGCGCATCACCAGTCACGTCGCGCTGCCCGGCCGCTTCCTGGTGTACATGCCGACCATCGATCACATCGGCGTGTCTCGCAAAATCGCTTCCGCCGACAATCGCTCGCGCCTGCGCCGCCTGGTCGGCGAAGCTCGCGGCGCTTATCCCGGAGGCTTCATCGTTCGAACCGCGGCCGGCGGCGCTTCCGACGAGGAAATCCGCACGGACATCGAATTCCTGGGCAAAACCTGGAACGAAATCAAGGAGCGCAGCGAGCAGCGCAAAGCGCCTGCCCTGCTTCATCGCGATCTGAACCTGGTCGAGCGCATTCTGCGCGACTACGTCAGCGACGATTTCACCGCCATCTGGATCGACAGCGAGGAGGAATACGGCAAGGTGGTGGAGTTCGTCAGCCGCTTTCAGCCCAAGCTGGTCAATCGCGTCAAGCTGTACAGCAAGGAAACGCCGATCTTTGAAGAGTTCGGCATCCAGCACGAACTCGACAAAGCTCTGCGCGCCAAGGTCTGGCTGAAGTCCGGCGGGTACATCGTCATCAATCACACCGAAGCGCTGGTGGCAATCGATGTCAACACCGGCAAATTCGTCGGCAAAGGCTCTACTCGTCTCGAAGACACCATCGTCAAGACCAATCTCGAGGCGGTCAAGGAAATCGTCCGGCAGATTCGCCTGCGCGACCTCGGTGGCATTATCGTGGTCGACTTCATCGACATGGAAGAGCGGCGCAACCGCGAAAAAGTTCTGATGGCCTTGCAGCAGGCTCTTGAGCAGGATAAAGCTCCTTCCAAGGCGCTATCCTTCAACGAATTCGGCCTGGTTTGCATCACCCGCAAGCGCACCAAACAGGCGCTCGAGCGCGTGTTGTGCCAGCCTTGCCCCTATTGCACCGGTTCCGGCATGGTCAAGTCCATCCCCACGCTCTGCTACGAAATTCAAGCCGAAGCACGCAAAATGGCTGTCGCTACTGCCGACAACGAAGCGCCCAACTTGACCCTGCGGGTCCATCCAGAAATCGCCAAAGCTCTCAAGACCCGCGAGTCCATGCTGATCGACGAGTTGGAGCAGACTACTCACAAGCACATCATCATTCAGTCCGATGCCACGCTGCACTGGGAGCAGTACGACATCTGCTGACCGCAGCAGCCTACAATCAGAAAAGGAAAGGCGGACCATTTTTTCTGGTCCGCCTTTCCTTTTGACGCTTTTGCTTGCTACTTTCCTTCCGATCGTACTGCGGCCGTCTGCACCGGCAAGGCCTGCTGCGCGACTACCTGGCCCTCGGCCTTCGGGCTAAACCAACGAAAATCCACCGTCAGGCCTTCCTTCTCCAGGTACATGCGCTCTACCAACGTCCCAGCCTTTGCGGAATCAAGAATCAATTCGCTGCCCTGGCGCAGGTGGCTGGTGGCCGACGCCATTGCGAAAACACTGGTTACCGGACCCGATTTTTCCGGCTTCATCACCACCAGCACCAAATGCCCGGCACCCTGTTGAATGGAACGAATGGATTGTATGGTGCCGATCGGTTCGATGGAGAATGTGTACGGTCCAGCGGCTAAAAGGGTGTTCCCGAAGCGCGCATTTTCATTGAGAGTGAAATTCCCGCCGATCGCGTATTGCGCCATCAACGGGCTTGCCGCCAAGCAGCCGGCTAGCGCGCCCCACGCTAGTATTCGTATCGCAAAGGAACGAAAAAGCGATTTGCTGATTAGATTTTTCATTTCATTCATCCTTTCTATTTTGGGAGTAAGCGCACACTTCGCGCTCCTCGATTTCTGCTGAATGGTCGCGGACCGCAGGTCAGATCGCTAAGAGCGCGTCGCGTGACCGGGTTGGGTGTGCTCAGGAACCGCGGGCTCCTGTGGCACGTTGCTGCATAGAAAGCGCGCGACTTCTACAGCGCAACTCTCGCACGCGCGCTGCATCGCGTCCAACGCAAAGAATTCATCAGCAAGGTGGGTAAAAATTCTGCCGACATTCCCGCTGATTTGCATCATTGCATTTTTTGATGCGTCGTCTGCGCGTTTAGGCAAGACTGATTGGAAGACCGGATCCTGAACGCCGTGTGTGCGTTCACTCTGCTTTAGTTGGGCTTTTCTGCTTCCGGAGGCGAAATTTCCTGACTCTTCGGCGCGGCGATCTTCTGTTTGTAAGTTTCGGAAAGCGGCGGGTATCATGCCCCGCTTTCCGCAAATGATCCCTGGTATATCCCCTTTACGGGTCGCGATATTTGCATGTGTTATCATTTCGTTTTGCTTCATGAAAGTGGCCAAGAATGACCGCACGCATCCTGGACGGCACGAAAATCCGCGACGAAATCTTCGCTGAACTGAAAGGCGAAGTAGCCAACCTCGTCCACGAAGGTATTCACCCAGGCCTGGCAGCTGTCCTAGTGGGGGAAAATCCGGCCTCCCAACTCTACGTAAAATCCAAAATCGCCGCGTGCGAGCAACTCGGCCTGGTCAGTTGGATGCATACGCCACCCGCATCCATCACCACCGACCAGCTTCTGCGGCTGGTCCACGACCTAAACAACGACAATAGGGTCGACGGAATCCTCATTCAGCTTCCCCTCCCTTCCCACGTCGACACCAAGTACGTTCTGGAGGCTGTCGATCCGGCCAAAGACGTGGACGGCTTCCATCCGGTCAGCCTCGGGCGTTTGGTCAGCGGCCGACCAGGCCTGGTCGCCTGCACGCCCGCGGGTTGCATGGAAATTTTGCGCCGCAACAAAATACCAATCGAGGGCGCCAACGCCGTGGTCCTCGGCCGCAGCGATATCGTCGGCAAGCCCATGGCCCTCCTGCTGATGCACGCCAACTCCACCGTCACCATTTGCCATTCCAAAACGCGCGAACTCCCTGAGGTGGTTCGCCGCGCAGACATCTTGGTTGCGGCCATGGGCAAAGCGGGCTATGTGCAGGCCGAATGGATTCGCCCCGGCGCTACGGTAATTGACGTGGGCACCAACAAAATTACCAACACGAACGAAGCCGATTCCCTCCTGCGCAATTTCCCTGCCCGGCTCGCTAAATTCCGCGAAAAGGGTTCCGTCCTGATTGGCGATGTCCATCCCGACGCCATCAACACCGCTGGCGCACTCACTCCTGTTCCTGGTGGCGTCGGCCCCATGACCATTACCATGCTGATGAGCAATACCGTGAAGGCTGCGCTTCTCCGCCGCGGCAAAGCCTCCGCCACCATCGGCAACGTACAGACTTCCGCCGGCGCCCGGTGACGCAGACCTTGCTCCGCCTCGGCCTGACCGGAGGCATCGCCAGCGGAAAATCTGCGGTCGCCGGCATGCTGCGCGATCTGGGATTCGACGTGCTGGACGCCGATTCCCTGGCCCACCAGCTCATCCAGCCCGGTCAGCCGGCCTACAACGAGGTCCTGCAGGAATTCGGCGATTCCATCCTCGATCCGGACGCCCGCGTGAATCGTGCGAGGCTTGCCGCCATCGTGTTCGCTGACCCCGCTAAGCTCGAGCGCCTGAACGCCATTCTGCACCCTCGCGTGGAAACTGTCATTCACCAACAACTCGCGGAATGGGCGCGCGATGGTAGCCGCGAGGCGGCTTTCGTGGAGGCCGCGCTCCTCGTAGAGGCTGGCTATCACAAGAATCTTGATGGCCTGGTGGTCACTTGGTGCCGGCCCGAACAGCAGTTGGAGCGACTCCGTGCCCGGGGCCTAGGCGAAGAAGAAGCCCGCCGCCGCGTCGCCGTCCAGCTCCCGACCGACGAAAAGCTAAGCTACGCCACCGAAAGAATCGACTGCTGCGGATCGCTCGCAGACACCCGCCGCCAGGTTGAAGCACTCGCCGCCAAACTTCGGAGAAGTCGCACGCGCTAGGCATTTCCGAGAGCGGCGGCTGGTTCACCCTAATCCGCGTTGCGCAGACGCTCGTATAGCATTTGCGCCGACTGCTCCTCAAGCACCGCATGAACTCCGCCCCCAATTTCCTTATACTATGCTTAACCATCGGCGAAGGATCTCGACCTATGACCACACACCGCAACGTCAGTTACATCCGCATGCTTCTCGCCTGCGTCATCATCGTTTCCGGAGCGTATTGGGCCGGAGCGCGCTGGGGCCAGCATCAGCCAGTCGGCGTAGCGGCATTACAACGCACTGCCGCTTCGGCAAGAAATATCTCTGCCGCCAACCTGGCCGCTCGCGACGCTGCCCTCACCGACGAGGAATCCATCAACGTCCGCGTCTATCGTCAGGTCTCGCCGGCCGTCGCCAACATTCTGACCAAAGCCACCGAGTACGATTTCTTTATGGACCCCGTCCCGGTCGAAGGCGCCGGCTCCGGCTTTGTCATCGATGAAAAGGGCTACATCCTCACCAATTTTCACGTGGTGCAGGAAGCGCAATCGATCGAAGTAGTGCTTGGCGATCAGTCCCGTTATCCCGCAAAATTTATCGGCGCCGATCAGCGCAACGACGTCGCACTGGTGAAAATAGATCCCAAGGGCAAGCATCTGGTCGCTCTCACCCTCGGCGATTCCGCCGCTCTGCAAGTGGGCCAAAAAGTTCTGGCCATCGGCAATCCCTTCGGATTTCAAAGCACGCTGACCACCGGAGTCGTCAGTGCGCTGGGCCGCACCGTGCAAACCAGCCAGACCACCTTCATCGACGAAGCTATCCAGACCGATGCCGCCATCAATCGCGGCAATTCCGGCGGCCCACTTATCAATTCGCACGGCGAAGTGATCGGCATCAACTCCGCGATTTATACCCCGTCCGGCACCACCGCCGGCATCGGCTTCGCCATTCCCATCAATAGCGCCAAGCGCATCGCTCGCGACCTCATGACCGACGGCCGCGTGCATCAGGCGTTCCTCGGCGTGCAAACCATTTCGGTGGGCGGCCAGCTTGCTGAGGCTCTCGACCTGCCCGCGCAAGAAGGCCTGTTGGTGGAATCGGCCAGCAAAGGCGGACCAGCCGCGGCCGCTGGCATTCACGGCGGCGACCGCGTTGTGCGGGCCGGCATGCAGCGCATCTCCATCGGCGGCGATCTCATCGTTGCAGTCGACGGCAATAAGGTCGCTAGCCCCTTCGATCTCAACATCCTGCTCAATCGCAAGCGTCCTGGCGACACCGTCACCCTAACCGTCTACCGCGGCGGCAAAAAAACGGAAATCCCCGTCAAACTCGGCGAGCGTCCAGGCTCCTGACCGTTCTGGTCGCAGGAACCGTCTAAGTGCCTGCACGTGTGGCAGCCGCGGACCTTCGCGGACGCCTTTTAGGGGTTAGAAAAAAAATCTACTAACGCGAAGATTCTGATCCGAATTCAGCCCGATATTTCTCACGTTCTGCCTCGTCCAGCGAAAACCAGCTCTCCGCGATATCCCGCACCCGCTCCAACTCTCGCTGCATCTCCGCGTGTTTCGCTTCCAGCATCTGTTGATCCGCATCCCCCGGCACATAGATCGGCGGTGCAAACAAAATCACCGTGCGCGAAAACGGCTTCGGCAACAAGAAGTGATCCCAAGTCTGCGTAAACGTTTTCCCCCGTTCCACGCCAATGTGAAACACCATTACCGGACATCCCGTCTTCCGCGCCAGCATTACCGGACCCGGCTTGGCCACATACCGCGGCCCCCGCGGCCCATCAATCGTAAACGCGCAATCCACCCCTTCCTCCAGACGCCGCGCCATCACCGCCAATCCGCGGAGCCCGCCACGCGATGAACTGCCCTGTGCCGTCCCAAATCCCAGCCACTCGATCACCTTGCGCGTCCACTGCCCATCGAACGCCGTGGTGTTCATCACCACCGTGCCGTGATTCCGGTGCCACCACACAATCGGAAGAATCACTCGATGCCAGAACGCCCAGATAATGCGTTTCCCGGATGCGTGCACGCCCTCCGCGTGCTGCCATCCCAGCACCTCGTACCGCAGCGTCGGCCCCAACACGCGAATCACGCTGAACACCGCCGACGCAATGAACGGAATCTGTATCCGTCGCGACCAGCGTAACTTCGGCAGTCGCGTATCGTAGTGCACGTTCACCGCATCCGCGCCGTCCCCGCGGCTCGCCGTGCGTGTCGTCGTGCCGCCGCTTCCCTGCTCCGTTTCCCGGGCTGCTTCCCTTCCGCTCATCGGCGTATAGTATAGGTGTTCCCCGTCGCACAGTCGCGGCGTGTTGAGGCCGCTTCTAACTCCTCTCGGAGCCGCTTTCATTGCCGCCATCAACCGCATTTCATGGAGTGTGCCGGCTTGCCGCCGCCTTAGGAGCAGTCAGGGTTGCCGCAAGCGTAGTTTCATCTCGCATAGTCCCCCCGCTCGCTCTAGTCGCTCTAGTCTCTCTCTTCGCTGCTCTTTATATCGCTCCCTCCGCTCGAACGGACCAGCCCGCCTACGACACGGTAGGCTCCATGGAAGGCGACGCCATCAGCGTCCAGGGTCCCCTCAGTATCGAAGTCGTGCAGGGCCGCACGAAGACCATCCTACGCAGCGGCAGCGACGTGCGGGTCAATTCCGGCCAAGCCCACATTTCCCTCGTGGAAGGCGGTCAAATCGCCATTTGCGGCCCGGCACACTTTTCCGTCCTGAAGTCCGTAAACTTGCTGACCGTCGCGCTCGACAGCGGCATCCTCCACGCCCACATCGAGCGCCAACCTGCTCTCACCATCTACACCGCGCAAATTCAAGCCAAGCCGTTTTCGATCAGCGATGCCGGGCAGGATATCCTTGTCGGCTTCGATGCAACGGGCGCCATGTGCATCCGCGCGGACTCCGGCGCGGTACGCGTCGAGCAGCAGCTCACCGCGCAATCCATCGTTATACCTCAGAACGGCGAGGTGCTCATCACAGATGGCCAGCTCCAGAACTTGCGCAGCGGGGTCACCCATTGTGCTTGCGAGTTACAGCTCGCGAACCCTCCAGCACCAACTACCCCACAATCCGAAGCCAGCCACCTGCCGACTTCCGAACAGATGCAGGAAGCCGACGCGCAACTCGCCAGGACGCCGCCCACAGCAAGACCCGCCGGGCCCGCCGCACCAAAGTCCACCGCAGAGCCCGCGGAAAAACCTGCTGACAAATCCCCAGAAAAAGAAGATCCGGTCTATCAGGTTTACATGCCGCCGCTGTCCTACGACGCCAACGCCAAGGTGCAGCCGGACACTTTCGATCCTCAGCTCATCGTCGTGGTCCGCCACGTTCGCGTTCGCCCCACCCTGATTTTCCAGGGCACCGTTAAAGACGCCCCTACGCCCGCTAAAATTTCTCCGCCCCCGCCTGCGGCACAACCCCCGTCTCCACCGCCTCAAGTGCAGCAAGCTCCGCCGAAAACGCCCCAGACCAAGCCCTCGATCATCGAACGTATCTATTCCTTTTTCCGCAGTCTATTCTCCTAGAATTCGCTTACGAACAAGGTTGCAAAAACGCAGGCACAACCGGCAAGCTGGCAACTTGCCGGAACTGCCCGACATCGCCGCCTACCTCACCGCCCTCAAGCCTCGAATCGTCGGGCAACCCCTTGAGCGCGTGCGCCTGGCCAGCCCTTTTCTGCTGCGAACCGCGCAGCCTCCCATCACCAGCGCCGAAGGCCACGCGGTCTGCGAGCTCCGCCGCGTTGGCAAGCGCATCGCCATAGGCCTCGACAAGGATCTGTGGCTCCTGCACTTGATGATGGCCGGCCGCCTGCACTGGCGTCAGCGCGGCGCGCCGCTAAGGGGCCGCCAAAGCCTGGCCGCCTTTGATTTCCCCGTTGGCGCCCTCGTTCTCACCGAAGCCGGCACGCAACATCGCGCGTCCCTGCACGTACTCGCTGGCGAGGAAGAGCTGCGCTCGGTCGATGCTGGCGGGATCGACATTTTTACCAGCGACCTTGCGGCCTTTCGCTCCGCGCTTACCGTGGAAAATCGTACCCTCAAGCGCGCGCTCACCGATCCGCGCATTCTCAGCGGTATTGGCAATGCCTATTCCGACGAAATTCTGCACGCCGCGCAACTCTCTCCGGTCACTCTCACGCACAAACTGAAACCGGACGAATGGGAAAAGCTGTTCGCCAGCACCAGAAGCACCATCCAGCTCTGGATCGAGCGGCTTCGTGCCGAAGCGGAAAACGCCTTTCCCGAAAAAGTAACCGCATTCCGGCCTGGTATGACCGTTCACGGCCGCTTCGGCCAACCCTGCCCACGCTGCGGCGCAAAAATTCAGCGCATTCGCTACGCCAGCAACGAAACCAACTACTGCGCCAGCTGCCAAACCGCCGGCAAAGTCCTGGCCGACCGCAGACTTTCCCGCCTGCTCGGCTCCGATTGGCCTCGCACTCTGGAAGAACTCGAAGCGCTCAAGCGCCGCTGGTTGCGAAATTTGCGTGCAAACGGTTCGCTACGCGGTCCTGGATAATTCCTGGCATCCTCAGGGGATCGAACCCGCTTTATCTCGGCGACGACAATTCCCGTTTAAGAGAGATGTCAACGTAATGGCAGCAGCGAACGCACAATCCCTCTCAGCATTCCGGCAAAAACAAATTGATGAACAGGATACAAGAGGTACCAATAGAGTTGCCCCAACAATCCGACGGGATCGAAAATAGCCGTCTGGCGAATGTGCTGCCCAGTCCACCGAGGTAAACGATTCGCTGCACCCCCGCGTCTCGCGCCGCGACGGCGAAGGCATGCGCCGAACGATGGTCCTCCTCTTCAAAACCGTTCGCCGATCCCATGGAGTGCACAAGGTAGTAAGCGATGTGCACGCCTACCATGTTGCGAGAAAGGGATGCGGCGTCGAGAACATCCCCCTTTACCACCTGTGTCGTTGTCGCCACTCGCCGCTTAAGCACTTCGGGATGTCGATAGAGACAAGTATGCTGTAGCCCCGGCCTTCCAGCGCGCGACTCATGTGCCCAATGGCAGAGAGCCGAGCGCCGCCTTCCGTTTCCATAAAGGGATACAGGAAAGCCCATGCCTTCTCTCAGTAGACCGCCATATTGCCCATCCTGTACGTCTCCCTACAATAGGGACGGCATTTGACACTGAGTTCCGCTCAGTAACGTATCGGAGAATCTGCAGCCTTGACTTCAAACTGCGGGGTGCGAACAGGCACCGTCCGGCCTTTCGCCGTAGCCATTTTGTGCCTATCCGCCGTCCTGATCGGCGGAGGTTGTGCCTCGGTGCCTAATTCCAGCGCGCACTCTGCCACACCTGCCGGAGATCCCCCTAACACGCCTTCGCCTCAAGGTGCCGTTTCTGTGACCACCACGCCGGCAACGTCAACGCTGCTTCCGGGCCAGACACAAACTTTCACCGCCACCGTTGGCAATGACCCCAAGGGCCAAGGCGTATCGTGGTCTCTCTCCCAGTGTAGTCCAGGCGCCTGTGGCCTTCTCTCCGCCACCTCCAGCGCGTCGGGTGCTGCCATTACTTACACCGCGCCTTCGCAAATGCCTGCGTCACCTTCCATTCTTCTTACCGCAACGTCCATTTTTGACCCCGCAAAAGCGTCGGCGGCCGTCATCACGATCGTTCCGCCGGTCGTGGTCACGGTTTCTCCTGCAAGCTCCGCCGTTCAGCCCGCGCAAACGCAGAACTTCACCGCGATCGTGCAGAACGATCCTTTGAACAAGGGTGTGAATTGGACTCTTTCCGGGGCCGGTTGCAGCGGCACGTCCTGCGGTTCGCTTTCCACCGCATCCACTTCTTCGGGGATGCCGGTGACATACACCGCCCCACAGACTATCCCTAACCCCGCGACCGTCAATCTGGTGGCTACCTCCATCGCTGATGGCACGCGCGCCGCAAGCGCCACCATCACGGTCACCGCCGCTCCCGCACCTATCACGGTGACACTGTCTCCTACCTCCAAAACGATTGCCGTGGACGCTACGCAGGCCTTCACCGCTACCGTGCAGAACGACTCTCAAAATAAGGGGGTGACCTGGACGCTTTCCGGCGCCGGCTGCAATGGCGCCAAATGCGGCACGCTTTCCAGCACGTCCTCACCTTCCGGAACGGCGATCACCTACACCGCGCCAAAAAATATTCCCAACCCTCCGACTGTCACGCTGGCAGCTACGTCCCTCTCCGACCCAACAAAGGCCGCAAGCGCTACCATAACTGTCATGGCGGCGCCGGTGCCCGTCACCGTAACCGTTTCTCCTACCAGTCAAACATTGACAGTCAACGAGAGCCAGTCTTTTACCGCAACGGTTAAGAACGATCCGCAGCAGCGCGGCGTGAACTGGACTCTATCTGGCGCGGGTTGCAGCGGCGCCGCCTGCGGTTCTCTCTCCGCCGGATCCAGCGCTTCTGGTATGGCAATCACCTACACGGCGCCGCCCAGCGCGCCGGATCCGGGCCCGGTCACGCTAACCGCAACCTCCACCAGTGATTCCTCCGCTTCGGCCAGCGCGACCATCTCCGTTTTTGCCATCCCCAGCAATCTGAGCGTCACCATTTCTCCGAAGCGCGGCGGCCTGACCCTCTCGCAATCGCTGAAATTCACGGCCACCGTGCAAAACGACCCCACCACGCAAGGCGTTACCTGGTCCGCTTCCGGAGGCACTTTCACCAACGAGACGCCAACTTCTGCGATCTATCACGCTCCGGCCTTGCCTGGTGTGTACACCATCACCGCCGCCAGCAAAATCGACGTAACCGTCAAGGCTTCGGCTTCCATCGGTGTCACGGATCTCTCCGGCATGACCACCTATCACAACGATCTAGCCCGTGATGGCGTCAATTCACAGGAATACGCACTCACCACTTCTAATGTGCATAGCTCCACATTTGCAAAACTTTTCGCGTGCGCGGTAGACGCCGCCGTCTATGCGCAACCTCTTTGGGTTGCCAACCTTTCCATCGCCGGCGGCACGCACAATGTGATGTTCGCCGCCACCTCGCACGATACCGTTTACGCGTTTGACGCCGACGCCAGCGCGTGCGTGACGTACTGGTCCAAGAACCTGATCCCTTCGGGAGAAACCTGGCCCACCTCTGAGGACATGGGCAGCCAGGACATCCAGCCGGACGTTGGCATTGTCGGAACTCCAGTGATCGATCCGGTCACAAAAATTCTGTACGTGATCACTAAGACCAAAACAATCGGCACGAATGCCAGACCCGCCGGGGATTGCCACCAGCGCCTCCACGCGCTCAATCTCAGCAACGGCAGCGAGGCCTCCGGCGCTCCCATTGCGCTTACCGCCTCCATCACTGTTCCTGGTACCGGAGGGGGCAGCAGTGGCGGGCGGGTTCCCTTTGATCCCTTCCATGAAAATCAGCGGCCCGGTCTCGCGCTCGTCAACGGGAAGTTGTACGTGACCTGGGGCTCGCATAGTGACCAGCAACCCTGGCATGGCTGGGTCATCGGCTTTAACACCGTGAATCTGCAGGCCGCTCCGCTGCTTTTCAACGCTACGCCTAACGGCATGGGCGCGGGAATCTGGATGTCTGGCGGAGCGCCCGCGGTGGATAGCAATAGCAATATCTATGTCATGACCGGCAACGGAGACTACGATGGGGTCACCGAGTTTGGCGACAGCTTCCTGAAACTAGATGCCAGTCTTTCCCTCACGGATTGGTTCACGCCCTTTGATGAGGCCCTCATGGACTCCTCGAACGCCGATTTGGGCTCCGGCGGTGCTGCCGTGCTTGCCGACTTGCCGTCTGCGCCAGTGAAACATCTTCTGATCGGCGGCGGGAAAACGGGCAGCGGGAATTCCGGCGAACTCTATTTACTGAATCGCGATGCGATGGGACATTTGGAAAACACGGGCCCGCCGATCGTTCAAAAATTCCCGGTAACGCGCCCAATTTTCGCGACGCCGGCATTTTGGGAAAATACGCTCTATATCGCTGGTCTGAATGGCACTATGGACGCTTTCGCGCTCGATCCCAGTACCGGCTTGTTCAACACTACCCCCGTTTCGCGCTCCGTGACGCTCTTTCCGGGGAGAGGCGCCACGCCTTCGGTCTCCGCGAAGGGCGGCTCGCAAGGCATAGTCTGGGCTCTGGACGACAGCCTATACGGACCGCCAAGCAAATTGGCCGCCGGACCCGCGGTACTTCACGCCTATGACGCTACCAACCTGAGCCGCGAACTGTGGAACAGTACGCAAGCGGCAGCGAGCCGGGACCAGGCAGGGGACGCCGTCAAATTCACCGTGCCGACCGTTGCCAACGGCAAGGTCTATATCGGGACGTCATCGGAGATCGACGTTTACGGTCTTTTGCCTGATTGAGTTCGGCGCAGAGAGGCCGAGTTAGCTTCCCTTTTCACATACCCTCGTAATTGGGACCGCCGCCACCTTCCGGGACCACCCAATCGATGATCTGGTAGGGATCGGCGATGTCGCAGGTCTTGCAGTGCACGCAGTTGGCGGCATTGATCTTCAGCTTGAATCCGTCCTTTTCCTGCACGGGTTCGTAGACGGCGGCGGGACAAAAATATTGGCAGGGATTGCCGTATTCGACGGTGCAGCGGCTGGCACACACGTTCAGGTCGTGGACGATGAGGTGGCAGGGCTGATCTTCTTCGTGCCGCGTACCGGAATGGTAGACGTCGGTGAGACGATCGAAAGTGAGCTTGCCGTCGCCTTTGAATCGCTCCCGCGGCGGCTGGCCGTTCTTGTGATAGTGCTCGTAGCCGGGCCGCACGCGCATGGGGTCGACCACGCCGCGGCCGCCGGTAACGAATTGCAGTCCGGCGTGGAAAAGGCCGCCCAACATGCCGTATTGAAAGGATTGGTGAAAATTGCGCACTAACCGCAATTCCTTTTTGATATAGCTGTCTTCCACTTTTTTCTGGAACGCGCTTAGTTTGGCGGCGGACGTGTCGCCTGCTTTTAGTGCGTCGAAAATAGCTTCCGCCGCAAGCATCCCGCTCTTCATGGCCATGTGAATGCCTTTGAGTCGCTGGGAATCGAGGAAGCTGGCGGAATCTCCGATGATCAGACCGCCATCGACGTAGGGACGCGGCATGGAATACCAGCCACCCGCTGGAATGGTTTTTGCACCGTACCGGACGAGTTTGCCGCCGTCGAGAATTTTCTTCAGGAACGGATGAGTCTTCCAGGTTTGAAACGCTTCGTGAGGGTCGAATTGCGGATCGGAGTATTCGAGCCCGATGACCAGTCCGATGGATAGGCGATTGTTGGAAAGGCCGTAAATCCAGCCGCCACCATACATGTCGGTGGGCACCGGCCAGCCGAGAGTGTGCGCGACGTAACCGGGTTGAATGCGGCCGGGCTGCACGTCCCAGAGTTCCTTCACACCGATGCTGTAGATTTGCGGATTGATGTTGTCGAGCTTGTATTTTTGTACGAGTTGCTTGGTGAGGGAACCGCGCGCGCCTTCAGCCAGAACAGTGACTTTGGCGCGCAGTTCGTATCCGGGCGTGTAGTTGTCCTTGGGCTTGCCATTCTTATCGACGCCTTTATCTTCGGTGATGACACCGGCGATTCCTTCACGGTCGTAGATTAATTGTGCGCCTCCAAACTGTGTAAAAAGATTGACGCCGGATTTTTCGACTAAGCCGCCGAGCCATTTAGTCAGGCGATTGAGAGAGAC
>Ga0070730_10003422_pt1 | contig 14251 bp, 8 predicted proteins | sample Coa_R1_3_FD_66447 | JGI IMG/M metagenome (GOLD analysis project Ga0070730, IMG submission 66447) | Surface soil microbial communities from Centralia Pennsylvania, which are recovering from an underground coalmine fire - Coalmine... | ecosystem: Environmental > Terrestrial > Soil > Unclassified ...
AGGTGATATTTCTCGCGAAGAGCGCGCAGGTTCTCGCGCTCTTTGCGTTCTTCGTCCGAATAAAAACGCGCCTTCTCGAACTCGTGGTTCGCGATGGCGTTTTCCATGCGGTGTACGATGAACTTGATCCGCTTTTGCACTTCCGTCAGCTCTTCTGGCAGCGAAGTCTGGCGCAGTTTCACGCGGGCGCCCGCTTCGTCAACCAGATCGATGGCCTTGTCAGGTAGGAAGCGGTCGGGAATGTAGCGATTCGAGTGGGAGACCGCGAAATTGATCGCCTCGTCCGTATAAGTGACCGCGTGGAACTTTTCGTAGCGGTCTTTGATTCCGAACAAAATCTTGATGGCGTCAGTCTCGTTTGGAGGCGGAACTTTCACGGCCTGGAAACGCCGCTCCAGCGAGCGATCTTTCTCGATCGACTTGCGGTACTCGCCGGGAGTAGTCGCGCCGATGCACTGAATCTCGCCGCGGGATAGCGCGGGCTTGAGGATGTTCGCGGCGTCGAGCGATCCTTCAGCCGATCCCGCTCCGACCAGCGTGTGCAGCTCGTCGATGAAGATGATGGAATTCTGCGATTCCATCAACTCTTTCATGATGGTCTTCAGGCGCTCCTCGAATTGGCCGCGATACTTCGTGCCGGCGACGATCAAGGAAAGGTCTAAGGCGAGGATGCGCTTGTCAGCAAGGAACGACGGCACCTCACCGTCAGCAATGCGCTGGGCCAGACCTTCGACGATGGCAGTCTTACCGACGCCAGGCTCGCCGATTAAAACAGGATTATTTTTTGTCCGGCGACAGAGAATCTGGATGACGCGATCGACTTCGCTCTCACGCCCGACTAATGGATCAAGCTGGCTGTCCATGGCGGCCTGGGTCAGGTCGCGGGAGAACTCGGCCAGCAGCGAACTCTCGCGCTGACGCTGGGGCTGAGCTTTCTCCTGGGTGGTGCGGGCTAGTTCCTCACGGATCGTGGAGAGACGCAGGCCGCGCTCGTGCAGGATCTCGGCGGCGAAGCATTTCTCTTCCCGCAATAATCCCAAAAGCAGATGTTCGGTGCCGATGTGGCGATGGGAAAGGCGCTCAGCCTCTTCCGCGGCATAGGCCAGAACCCGCTTGCATTCATTGCTCAACGGGAGGTCGACAGAAGTCGAGACCTTCTCGCGGATAGTGGTGTGTCCCTCGATCTGCTTGCGGATGGATTCGACCGAAGCGTGCGAGCGCAGGAAACGGTTGGTCAGGGCTTTGTCTTCGCGCAGCAGTCCGAGGAGAAGGTGTTCCGTCTCAATATAAGGAGACCCGAACTGGCTGGCTTCGTAGCGTGCAAAGAAGATGACGCGCCTTGCCTTTTCCGTATAGCGTTCAAACATATTGCCCTTCCCTTGACCTTCCCGGTCGAGAAGAATTTTCATGCCCGCTCGACCTACCGAACCCGACCCTGAGACTACTCTTCGCTTGCTATCCGTACATTATGCAATCAAAGGGCCCCAAAACCCAAGTACTGAAACGATTCTGCAAATCTTTAATCACGTTACTGAAGGAATGGATGTTGCGTTTCTCCTCTTGGCTTTTGATTACGCCAAATTCTTGCACTTTGTCTAACTAATCTTGCTTACCACAGGGGCTAAAGCACCCGATTTTTCCCGATTCCTTGACGCGGCGCTAAAGCACCGCTCTTCCGCGGTTCACGCCGGCAATGACTCCGGCGGGATTTCTTCCATCTGACCTCGCTGCAACCTCAATACACGATGGCAGCGCCGGGCGAAGGATACGTTATGCGTTGCGATGAGGGAGGTGAGTTGATGTTCGCGATGCAATCGTGCGATTAACGAGAATACGGCTTCCGCAGTCTGTCCGTCCAAGTCTCCCGTAGGCTCATCCGCGAGCAACAGCATGGGCCCGGTGATGAGCGCACGGGCCAGAGCCACCCGCTGCTGTTCCCCGCCCGAAAGTTCTCCCGAGCGGTGATGCGCGCGCTGCTCCAGTCCGACCTCACGCAGCCAGCGTGAAGCTTCCGGTTCGACCTGCTGCCATGCTTGCCCCCGCATCAGCAACGGCATGGCAACGTTTTCTGCCGCCGTAAATTCCGGCAGCAGATAGTGGAACTGCCAAACGAAGCCGGTTTTCCGATTGCGAAAGTCGGCGGCTTCGTCGTGGGTCAACGAATTCAATCGCAAGTTCGCGCAGTATACGTCACCTGCGGAAGCGCGATCAAGAGCGCTCAGGATGTGCAACAAGGTACTTTTCCCCGCGCCCGATTCGCCCACGATAGCGAGCATCTCCCCTCGCTTCACCTCAAACGACAGATTCTCAAAGAGCACCAGATCCGATTCGCCGGACCGGAAGACCTTCTTCAGGCCTTCTACGCGAAGCATTAACTCTTCATCTTTTAGATGCACGCGGCGTCTCTTTCGTTCCAAGCGGCTGCCTGGCTGCGGTTTGGAAGTCTAAAACCTAGGGTCCGGGCAGTAGCGCAGCAAGAGTTATCGATTCCATTTCCTCCGCTGACGTTACAACGCGTGCCGAAAAAATGTATACCCCGGCCTTTTTCCGTCATGTGATCAAAATCACAGCAGTTCTGGCCCCGACGAAATGAATGCATTCACGCGTCCTTATTCATACCGCAGGGCCTCAGCCGGCAGAATCCGGGACGCCGACCACGACGGGTAAAGCGTTGCCACAAATGAGATTAGAACGGAAAACAAGGCCACCCACAAGCCATCGAGCGCGCGCGGTGCAAACGGGACATAGTCGATCGAGTAGACCTCTGGAGACAAAGAAATGACATGGTAGTGACCTCCAAAATACGAGAGGCCGAATCCGAGGACGAGCCCAATCGCAGTTCCGATCAGGCCGATCAAAACTCCCTGTGCGATGAATACATTCCGCACCTGCGCCTTCCGAGTGCCCATCGACATCAGGACGGCAATGTCTTTGGTCTTTTCCATGACCATCATGATCAGGCTGATCAGAATGTTCAAGGCCGCCACCAGCACGATGAGGCCAATCGTAATGAAGGTGATCAACCGCTCGGTCTTCAGTGCCTTGAACAGCGCGCTGTTTTGCCGGAGGGCGTTGGCAGCCATGAAGCCCTGGCCCGCCGCCTCTTCGATCTGGTGGGCGATTTCGTCAGCTCGGTCGAGATCGTCGATCTTGAATTCAAGCACGGAGATGAGATCGCCCAGCCCGAACAGCCGCTGCGCATCGGAAAGCCGCGTGAAGGCCCAACTGGAGTCGTAGTCGAAGAATCCAGAATTAAAGACGCCAACCACGCGGAAGCGAGTGTACTTGGGAACAGTCCCGAACGGCGTCAACTCGCCTTGAGGGCTGACGACCAGCACGACAGAGCCAACCGTGGCGCCAAGATTGTCGGCCATGTCTTTGCCCAGCACGATCGGGGACATCTCAGCTACCCGCTGCTGCACGGCTTCGAGCGAGTCCGGGGACGAGGAAGGTGGATGCCCCAGTTCTCCCTGGTTTTGGGAGAAGTGGGGGTTTTCACCCATGTCTTCCAACGCCGCAGCAGAGCCCTCAACCACCGAACCCAGCAAATCCCCCACTTTCCGCTCGTATTTCGGAATCATTCCTTTAAGGACAGCTCCGCGGGCGCGGGGCCCACGCGAAATCAGGACTTGCTCGAAGATGGCAGGCGCGGCAGCAACTACGTGCGGTTGCTTCGAGAGGCGCTCCATCAGCGGGGGCCAATCTTTGATGCCATCATCGGCAACGCGCTGCAAGCTAATATGTGAAGTCGATCCGAGCAGGCGCTGCTGCAGGTCCTGCCGGAATCCGTTATTGATCGCGAGCGCGACGACGAGCGAAGCGACGCCTGCGGCAACCCCGGCAATTGAGATTGCGGTAATGATCCCGATGAAAGCTTGTCTCCGTTTGGCGCGGAGATAACGTCGGGCGATGAAAAGTTCGAAGCGCATGAGCTTTCAGCTGTCAGTTTTCAGCTTTCCGCCAAAGTCGGATTATACCGATACCTTCGGCGTGTCCACGGAGTGCATCCTGGGCAGGATGGCGCCGACGTTTCTACGATATGCGAGGAAAGCATCTCCGAACCTTCTTTGCAACTCGGCATCCTCCATCCGGATCATGATCGCACCGGTGGCGATTGCAAAAGCCGTCAATATCCAGCAGACGAGAAGTCCCGTACCCAGGCTCCAGGCCAGCATCTCGCACAGGTGCGCGAGATAGACAGGATGGCGGACACGCGAGCGCAGGCCGGTGGTGATGAGGCGGTCGTGGGGATGTCCCGAGCGGACTTCCGGAAGCCCTCCCAACTGCTCCCAGCTGAAATGGGCTCCGGAGCGCGAGTACAGAAACATGCCGATGGCAAACAGGAGAACTGCCGGCGCCCCAGTCCATAAGCCGGAGTAGATCTTTACGTGACGCCATGGGCCCGTAATGGCGCCGACGCCGAACCACATTGTGAGCCACGCCGGGACGAGAACGCGGAAGGGCGAGGTTTCCTTTTCACGCCATCTATGCGCCCGCGGATGCACCATGAACCAGAACAGCGGGATCGTCGAGTAGACAACGCAGGCAAGCCAGCCCAGAGTGCGCAGGAGTTGCATGCAATTGATTCTAGCTTGTGTAGCGGCGGAGCCATTGCTCCGTACGCGAGCCAGAGGCGAGCGTCCGATGGCATCGGCCCATCCGAGCAGCCGACCACATTTCACCCGTCGTCATTCCGCTGCGCGGGCCACCCCGGAGGAATGCCTCCGGGGCTACACCAGCATCTGTGGTAACTACCCGATTCCCCCACTCCGCGCGATAATGTAAAAATGGCGCGTGCTTTCCTGAACGAAAATTGGCTTCCGAAATCGGTCCTCTGCCTCAGAACCTACGACCGGCACAAATTCCTTCTCGACCTGATTGCTGGAATCACAGTTGGACTGGTGGCCCTGCCGCTGGCGATGGCATTCGCCATTGCATCCGGCCTCACACCGCAGGCGGGCATTTATTGTGCGATTGTCACCGGGTTCCTGATCTCGGCGCTGGGCGGATCGAAGACACAGATCGGCGGTCCCACCGGAGCATTCGTGGTCGTGGTCGCCGGAATCGTCGCAGTGCACGGCATCGACGGATTGTTCATGTGTACGGTCATGGCGGGCGTTCTGCTGGTGATTATGGGGCTCACCGGGCTCGGCACGGCTGTGAAGTTCATTCCGCGCCCGGTGGTGATCGGATTCACCAACGGCATTGCGGTGCTGATCGCCAGCACGCAAGTCAAAGACTTCTTCGGCCTGCAACTCGACAAAGTCCCCGGCGTGTTCTGGCTGCGCATAGAGGCATTGACGCGTAGCTTTCACACACTTTCTTTCGAGGCCACCGCTCTGGCCGTGTTCACACTCCTCACCCTGATTGTCTGTCGCAGCGTGTCGGCCCGAGTTCCTGGGCCGATCGTGGCGCTGTTGCTGGCCACGGCTGCGGTCTATTTCTTCAAGCTGCCGGTAGAGACGATCGGCACGCGCTTCGGAGGAATTCCGGGCGGCCTGCCGCATCTGCAGGTTCCGAAGTTCCGGTCCGACCTGATTCACGGATTGCTCGGCCCTGCCTTCACCGTGGCCATGCTCGGAGCAATCGAGTCGTTAATGTCCGCCGTCGTCTCAGACCGCATGAGCAATGACCGGCACAATCCCAATGTCGAGTTGATGGGCCAGGGAGTAGCCAACATCTTTTCGCCGATGTTCGGCGGCTTACCGGCCACCGGCGCCATTGCCAGAACCGCAACGAACATCCGCTCGGGAGCGCAATCGCCCGTGGCAGGAATGATCCATGCGCTGACTCTGCTCTGCATTTTGCTGTTCGCGGCGCCTCTGGTCAGCTACGTGCCGATGGCCGCTCTGGCGGGCATTCTCATGATCGTCGCGTACAACATGGGCGAGTGGCGCGAGATACCCCAACTGCTGAAGCTGACCAAGACCGACATCAGCATTTGGCTGGTGACCTTTGCCCTGACCGTGTTTGCCGACCTGACGGTCGCAGTAGAAGCCGGCATGATCCTGGCGGCATTGCTGTTTATCAGCCGCGTAGCTTCGACAACCACGGTCTCTCAAGTCACCGACGATTATGTCGAGGATGGCCGCGTCCACATTCTGCAGGATAAAGACATCCCTTACTACGCGACCATCTTCCGCATCCATGGCCCTTTTTTGTTTGGCGCGACCGACAAGATCTCGGCGGTCACCGAGAACATTCACAAGCTTCCGCCGGTAGTCATTCTGCGGCTTAGAAACATGACTGCACTCGATGCAACGGGCCTGTTTGCGATTGAAGAAGTTGCCCGTCAACTGCACGCCAGCAAGCGAACCTTGATTCTGTGCGGCGCGCGCGAGCAGCCCTCGCAGCTAATTCATCAGGCGGAGTTCGCCGAAGTCATCGGGGAAGAGAACATCTGCGAGAACGTTCAGGAAGCTCTGCGGAGAGCAGAGGAAGTATACGAAAGACTAGAACAGAAATTCGTAAGCGCAAAGGCGTGAGCTTCTACTGTGGCAAGTGCATTCGTCGCAGCAACGCGCCGTAGCGCGGATGGGCAGCGCACCGACAGCGAAGTAGAGCCCAGGTTGCCGCCGATCGCTTCCCCGATGGACACGCGAGGCGCGATCCGCAGAAGGTCTCACGCACATGGCGGCGCCACGGAGTACCGTGGAAGAGCGGCCCTTTGAGGGCCGCGGATAATCGCTCCCATGGAATGGGCTTTAGCCCTTGGGCCAGGCTGCATCCGCGCTCAGACTTCTAGAAGCGAAACAAGTACGACGCTTTCACAAAAAACTGCCGGCTGTCGTTCATGTAGCCGCGCGGCGTGGTCAGGATGAATCCTGTCACCGGATCAACCGCCAGATTCCGATTCAGGTTCTCCAGATCGCTGTTATAGCCCACGTAGATGGCCGTGCCCGGGTGAATCAGGTACGTAATCAGGAAATCGGCGTTGAAGTTCTTGGTCCGTGACAGTGAACTGATCTCTGGGTCGGACAGCACAGCGTTGTATTGCAGAATCACGCGCGCAGACAGTTCGCGCGTGAACTGATAATTCCACTTGGTCCGGAGGATGTGGTTGGTCACAGCCGTGAAGTGCGGATCGCGCTGCCGGATGTGCTCCAGCAGGTACGCGTTGTCGATGCGCAGGCGTCCGGCAGCATGGAACGTGAGAGTGAACTTGCCCTGGTCTTCGTGCCCGATGCTCGGAGCCTGCCCCAGAGCCGGATCGTAGTTGACGCCTTTCCCAGAGACAAAGAATCCCGTGAAATCGACCTGCTTGAGCCAACTGGTGCCGCCTTCGATTCCCCAGAACGGTTGCGGAAAAGCGGTCACGCGCGACAGCGTTTCATAGTCGAGTGGCCGAAGGCGAACGTCATCGTAGGCGAAAGGATGAATGTTGATGTACGTGCTGCGAGCCATATCGAAACGGAAACCCGGGAAGAAGAAATATTCGAGCGCAGTCCCACTGTGGTCCCATATATTGAACTGCCGCAGAGTAGGGCCGTAGTCAATGAGAAACTTCCCTTCGGGACGAAAAGTGTAGGTAGCGTTGAGAACCTGCTCGCGAATGTCCACGCGGTTGACGAAGCCGGTTTGTGTCTCGAAGCCGGGACTATAGTCGACGTACATCGACTGCACGTTGAACTGGCGCCCCGCACGTTCGAGATCGACCTTATAGCCTGGCCCCGCCGAATTGGTACCGGCAACGACGTCCACGGTAGAACTGGTCACCGCCTGACCTTGCAGCCGCCAGTTCTGATTGAGTTTGAGATTCGTGTCAATTCCGCCGACGCGGTTGTATCCGCCACCGAATTCGCGATCGGTGTAAGTCGCGCCAATCGTGGATTGGTTGAGGATGTCACGGCTGACGCGGGCAATGGTGAAACTGGCGCGCTCACCGGCGTGCGGGTCGGTCGGAGGCAAAGCTTCGCCCGGAGCACGATCGTCGGTGGCCAAGACTCCCACCGCCCAGGGGCCGGACTTCCCTGTCAAGCGCAAGCCGAATTCCGGATGCCCGATGCGCCGCGTGAACACCATGTTGATTGGGCTGGTGAAGTAGTTGCTGTTCTCGAGAAAAAACGGCCGTTTCTCCGGAAAGAAAACTTCAAAGCGCTGGTTGACCGTGATCTGCGGCTGGTCCGACTCGACCTGGCTGAAGTCAGGGTTGACCGTAGCATCGAGCACGAAACTGTCGTGCAGGATGAACTTGGCGTCAAGCCCGGCTTCAGGCTGCAGAGTGCGGCTCTGGAAGAATGGATCGTTCGGATCACGCTGATCAATATCGCGGAAACCGCGCAGCAATCCATACGGGATCAGTTGAATATTGCGGGAGCGCGACATGTCGACTCCGGTCGCGGTCGCCGCCTGGTTGAAGCGGCCCTGAACCCGGTTCGTAATGCGCGGCCAGAAGAGATTTTCGTTAGTCCTCGGGATACTGCGATTCAGGATAATGCGCCACTGCTGCTGGTCGGCACTCGGGAAGCGCAAACTTTTGAACGGGATGGCCATCAGCAGGATGTAACCCTCCCGGGTCAGACGCCCTTCGGAATTCCACACCGTGTCGAACGATTGATCGAACCCACTGTAGTCGGCGGGCTGTCCCGTGCCGATCGAGCCTTCGGTCCAGAGCGCGTCCCATTGAATGCCGAGCGGGTTCGCGGCAAATGCGTAGCCGCGGCGCGCATCGTTAAACGTATCGATCATGATCTCGGCCGAATCATCCGAGAAGATATCTTCGCGCCGTGTCATACGAGCCCGGATCTTGTCGGGTTCTTTGTCCCAGCAGATGAACACCGCATAAAGATTGTGGCTGTCGTATGCGAGATACACGTCGGTATCTTGCGTCGGCTTCGCCCCGTCCGCAGGCTCGCGCGCAATGAACCCGGTGACTTTCAGCATGCTGCCGCCGACTTTTGCATCTGGGCGCATGGTTTCGAAATCGGCCAGGGTCGGTGGAGTGTCAATGCGAGGAATCTGGATGGTTGGAGGAGCGGCGAACAGTGCCGGCGCCAGCAAAATAAGTAACGCCGCGGCCGGCATGCTCTTCTGGCAGAGATTTCGATAGGACACAGGGACGAGCAGCATTTTACACGTTGGCCTACTGCAAGAACGGGCGATTCGGCGACAACCGCGCCGGCCACACTCCCACCCGAGTGCGCCATTTCATTGGACGCGGATGCCCCCGATCCGATAGCTCATTGCCGTACGGTGGGATAAAATCCTTCAGTCCCGGGGCTAGCTCGGATTCGATGATCATCAATCTCGCGGAACGCGCTCACAACCACAACTGGGAACTCGATCCGGTCATCCGCTCGCTTCTGGATACGGACTTCTACAAGCTTCTGATGCTGCAGTTCATCTGGAAGCACTTCCCCAGGACGCGCGTGTCATTCTCCCTCTACAACCGGCATGCATCGGTGCGGATGGCCGACATCGTTCACGTCGAAGAACTCAAGGTGCAACTGCAGCACGTCCGGGGCCGGCGGTTCCGAAAATCGGAGCTCGTATGGCTCGCGGGCAACACCTTTTACGGCCGGCGAGGCATCTTCGAGCCCGCGTTTCTGGAATGGCTCGAGCACGATTTCCGGCTCTCGGATTATCAATTGCGCGTCCGGGATGGGCAGATTCACTTGACCTTTGAGGGCTCGTGGACCGAAACCACGATGTGGGAACTGTATGCGCTGGCGATTCTCGATGAATTGAAGACGCGAACACAACTGAAGACTCTCAGCGAGTTTGGGCTGGACATTCTCTACGCAAGAGCGAAGACAAAACTGTGGAGCAAGATCGAACGCCTGCGAGGAGTTCCGGACCTGAGCGTCGCCGACTTTGGAACGCGAAGGCGGCACAGCTTCCTATGGCAGGAATATGTTGTGGTGGCTATGGCCGCGAATTTGGGCAGCAACTTCATCGGCACATCGAACGCCTTTCTTGCGCACAAGCATGACCTCGAAGCGATCGGTACCAATGCCCACGAGATTCCCATGGTGATGGCGGCGCTGGCGCACGATGATACGGCGCTTAAGGCCTCCCAGTATCACGTCCTGGAACTGTGGCAGCAGACCTACGAAGGTGCATTGCGCGTGATGTTGCCCGACACGTTCGGCACCACCCAGTTTCTCGAAGGCGCGCCAGACTGGGTAGCCGACTGGACCGGCCAACGCGTGGACAGCAAAGATCCCTACATTGCGGGCGATGAGTACGTCGCGTGGCTCAAGGCTCGTGGCCGTGATCCCCAAGAGAAGCTGTTGATCGCATCGGACACGCTCGATGTGGATACGATTCTAGGGTTGCACGCGTATTTCGCCGGTACTGTCGCCAAGGGTGTCAGCCCCGCGGACTTTCGCAGTGCGCATGATTTTTACGACAAGCAGAAGTGGGCCGCGGATCGCCGCATCCGCTTTAGCGCAGGCTGGGGCACGTTGCTGACGAATGACTTTCGTGGATGCAATCCCAACAACGGCGAAGGCTTCGATCCGATCAGCTTGATCTGCAAAGTCTCCCAGGTCGAAGGACGTCCGGCGGTGAAACTTTCCGACAACTATGCAAAAGCTCTGGGGCCGCCGGACGAGATCCATCGTTATCGCAAAGTTTTCGGCACAAAGGGCATCGTCAACGCGCCCGTGGTGGCTTGAGGATTGTGTAGCCCCGGACGCATTCGTCCGGGGCCGCGCGCAAAGCGCGCCGGCGTTCGCACCAGGGACGCGTCCAGCAAGCAGTATCTTCTCTCAGAGGCGGCGAATGATTGGTCGACCTACACGGTTTCCATACTTCTGTGTCACATTAGGGGTTCATGCCTTCCACATCCGATCCCAAGGGCGGACGCGCTGCTTTCACCCATCCCGGGTTTGTGCTGTTTGAACTTGCCCGCTTTCTGATCGTTGCGGCCGTGGAGATGCAGGCGGTCGCCGTTGGATGGCAGGTGTACGAGATCACAAACAGACCGCTCGATCTCGGCTATGTCGGCCTGGCGCAATTTCTGCCTGGAATTCTGCTGTTTCCAATCTCGGGCCACGCCTCAGACCGCTTTGAGCGGCGCCATGTGCTGTCCGCTTGTTATGCCGGCTGGGCTATATGTTTCGCATTGCTGCTCGCTTTGACGGAACGAGCCACGCCTTCGATTACCTCAATTTATGTCGTGCTTGTGCTGATCGGAATTGTGCGGTCGTTCAACAGCACTGCATCGCGTTCCATCCTGCCGCAATTGGTTCCGGAAGAACATTTCCCCAACGCAGTTGCCTGGAACGCAAGCGTCTTCCAGGCAGCAACAATTCTTGGCCCCTCGTTTGGCGGGATCGTCTATGCCGCTTCTCATGGACCGTCGGCGGTCTACCTGATTGCAATGGTCACCGCGATTGGAGCCACGATTTCGTCATTCAAGATCAAGCCCGAGGTGAAAGCGCGAGCCCGCGAGCCCATGACGCTCAAGACAGTCTTCGCTGGGCTGCACTACATCTGGAGCAAGAAGCTCATCTTGGGAGCGATTTCTCTGGATCTGTTTGCCGTGCTGCTGGGCGGCGCAGTGGCGCTGCTGCCCGTTTACGCCAGGGAAATTCTGCACACTGGACCTTGGGGCCTCGGACTTCTGCGGACTGCTCCCGGTGTTGGCGCTGCGCTAATGGCTGTGGCCGTAGCGCACAAGCCGCTGCGCGGACGTGCGGGTCCAACTCTACTATGGGCCGTCGCGGGCTTTGGAGTCTTCACCATCATCTTCGGAATCTCTCGCAACCTTACACTCTCACTCATCGCGCTCCTGTTGCTCGGGGCGAGCGACATGATCAGCGTGATCATTCGGGCCACACTCACGCAGTTGGCTACTCCGGATCAGATGCGGGGACGCGTAACCGCGGTGGACATGATTTTTATCGGCACCTCGAACGAGTTCGGCCAATTCGAATCGGGCGTCACGGCACAGTGGTTCGGCACAGTGCCGGCGGTGATCCTCGGCGGAGTTGGAACTCTGGTGGTGATTGCGCTCTGGGCATGGTGGTTCCCGGAACTCCGGCAGGCAGGGCCGCTGCATGAAATCACGAGCAGTCCTGAGGCTCAGCGTGCCGAGACGCCCGCTTGAGAATTATCCGAATACGCGGGCGTGCAGTCGTGCACAAACCTGTGGTCTGTAGTCACCGATTTTACTGGCCACTGCTCACTATCCACTTACGACTGACCACTGACTGGCGTGAAACTGCTGAGATCGCCTTGTCCAATGAAGTAGAATGTGCCGTTCATTTATCCCCTTGAAGGATCGCGATTGATCGAGCGCTACTTCCGTCTCCACGAAAACCAGACGACGGTCCGCAAAGAGCTCCTCGGCGGCCTCACAACCTTCATCACCATGGCCTACATCGTGGTGGTGAATCCGCAGATCCTTTCCAGCGCAGGGGTGCCGATCGACGGCGTGGTCTTCGCCACCTGCGTTTCGTCGGCGGCGGCGACGCTGGTGATGGGACTCTACGCCAACTATCCCATCGCGCTCGCTCCGGGAATGTCGCTGAATGCATACTTCGCCTACGTCGTGTGCCAGCGGATGAACGTGCCGTGGCGGACTGCGCTAGGCGTAATCTTCTTTTCCGGCATTCTGTTTCTGTTGCTCACCGTGACGCGCGTGCGGGAGCAGATTGTGAATGGTATTCCCGACTGCCTGAAGCATTCGACCGCGGGCGGAATCGGAATGTTCATCGCATTCGTGGGACTTCGCAATGCAAACCTGATCGTGGCCGACAAAGCAACCTTTGTCTCGCTTGGCAGCTTGTCCAATCGCGAAGCGCAGCTGGCGTGCGCTGGCCTGGCGATCATGCTGATCCTGATGACGCGGAAGATCACAGGAGCAATCCTGATCGGCGTGCTGGCAACTACGGTATTGGGAATTGCCCGCGGCATGGCACGCTGGCCCACAGGTCTGTTCTCACTGCCGCATCCGTCAGCAACCTGGCTGCAACTCGACTTGCGCGGTGCGCTTCACCTGGGATTGTTTGAAATCATTTTCGTTTTTCTCTTCGTGGATCTCTTCGATAACGTGGGCACGTTGGTGGGCGTGTGCGAACAGGGCGGCTTCGTCAAAGACGGCAAAATTCCGCGCGTAGGACGCGCGCTGGTTTCCGATGCAGTCGGCACGATTTTTGGCGCACTGACAGGAACGTCGACGGTGACCAGCTACATTGAAAGCGCGGCCGGAGTTGCGGCAGGCGCGAAAACAGGTCTTAGCAATGTCGTGGTCGCCGCACTCTTCTTGCTGGCCGCTTTTTGTGCGCCTCTGGCGACCGCGATCCCGGGATATGCCACCGCACCCGCACTGATCGTCGTCGGCGCGCTGATGGCCGAATCGATCGGGCGGGTCGCGTGGAACGATTTCACCGAGGCAGTCCCGGCATTTGTGACCCTGCTGGCGACGCCCCTGACTTTCAGCATCGCCACCGGTCTCAGCCTCGGACTCATTTCCTACACCCTGGTGAAAGTTGCGGCCGGAAAAATCCGCGAGGTGAGCCCCGTGATTTGGGTCCTCACCATCTTGTTCATCTTTCGGTATGCCTACCTGGCGGCAGAGTAAATTCCGCTACTTCGCCTTGAGTACTGTTTTGGCAGCGGCCATGTTGTCGTATTTGTCGTAGACGCGAACTACGACCACATGCTCCGACGATCCGTCTTTCGCAGCCTCCACCGGCACTCTGAAATCGTAGTCTTCAACGCGCGCGTCCGAGAGTTGGCCAACCGGCTCAACGTACTTCCATTCGCCCGCGTCCACTGAAAATTCGGCGCGCTTGATCGTCAAAAATCCATCCTCGCCGCGGAAGCGGACGTGAATCTCGGCGCCCTCCAGAGCGGCGGCCAGATTCTCGATCCGAGGCGGTGTCGTGTCCACTTCGAAGCGGCGGCTTTCGCGCGATGCCGTGAGAGATTCACCCGGGGAATGCGACGGCGAGTCTGAAGCCACGACCTTCACGGTGTAGCCCCCATCGGGAAGCAGGCTGGCGTCAAAGGAGTAGGCCTTATCGGTTAAGTTGTCTTTCAGCAGAAGCCAGCGCGTCTCGCCATCGCCGCGATAATAGACCGAGTAAACCAGCTGGTCGTCGTTCTCGTCGTGCGCACTCCACTTCACCCCCACGGCGTCCCGGTCACGGGTGCTGGGCACAGGCGAATCAAAACGGCCTCCCGACGATCCGCTTACGTCGGATCCCAGCGAAAGCCCGGACGATTTGGAAGCCGTTTGATATCGAACACCCATCTGCACCGAGACTTCCTCGATTTCCGGGGCAACATTCTTCGGAAG
>Ga0070730_10003423_pt1 | contig 14248 bp, 12 predicted proteins | sample Coa_R1_3_FD_66447 | JGI IMG/M metagenome (GOLD analysis project Ga0070730, IMG submission 66447) | Surface soil microbial communities from Centralia Pennsylvania, which are recovering from an underground coalmine fire - Coalmine... | ecosystem: Environmental > Terrestrial > Soil > Unclassified ...
TTGACGTCGTGCGGAACGAACTGGAAATGCCAGCGGAGCTTTCCCGTGTCGGCATCGAGCGCGAGCAGGCAATCGGAATACAGATTGTCGCCTTTCCGTCCTGCGCCAGAGAAATCCGGGCCAGGATTTCCCGTACCCCAGTAGAGTAAGTTCGACTCGGGATCAAAAGATCCGGTCACCCACGTGGGCGCGCCGCCGGTTTTCCAACTGTCACCCGACCAGGTCTCACTGCCCGGCTCACCCGGCGCCGGCACGGTCCAGAACCGCCACACGCGCTTGCCTGTCCTGGCGTCGTAAGCATCCAGGAACCCGCGGATGCCATACTCCGCGCCCGCAATGCCAACGATGACTTTGTCTTTGACCGCCAGCGGCGCGAGCGTGATTGAGTTCGCCGATTTATAATCCGCCACAGTCACATCCCAGCGGACGCGTCCGGTCTTTATGTCCAGGGCGACCAGGTGCGCATCCAGGGTGCCCACGAACAACTGATCGTCGAGGGCCGCCACGCCGCGATTCACCTGGCCGCAGCAGACCGGAACCGCCGGCATACTCCGGCGATAACTCCAGATCGGCCTGCCTGTGCGCAGGTCGAGCGCTGTCACATCGCTCGGCGGCTCGCTGATGTACATGATGCCATCAAACACCAGCGGAGAAGTCTCGACCTTGTGGTGCGCGTGGATCTGGTACATCCACGCGACGTTGAGCCGCTCCACGTTGACCCGCGTAATCTGATCGAGCGTCGAATATCGATGCGCCTGGTAATTCCCGGAATAGGTCAGCCAGTTCTCCGGCTGCGCCGCGGATTTCAGAATGCGCTCATAGGGGACCTGCGCCGGCAAATTCAACGCCAGTGCCAGCAGCAGCCCAAGCTTTCTCACTTATCACTCCGTAATGAATCGAGATAGGCTATCAAGTCATCCAGCTCGCTTGCAGTTAGCACGCTTTGGTAACTTGGCATCGGCGACTTCCCCCGCTGCTTATTCAAATCTGACAATTCGCTCTTCCAATAAGAGTGGAACTGCCCCGACAGATCCCGAATCTGAATCGAGAATGCGTCTTCGTTGAGGCGGACTCCGGTAAGGCGCCCGCCGTCGCGGGTAGCAATTTCGACCTGCAGAAAATCGTCCGGAATCGCGGCTTCAGGTTTGAGCAGTGCTTCACGCAGATGACCCACGCTGCGGCGAAGCCCGATGTCGCTCAGATCGGGCCCGATGGCGCCGCCGCGCCCTCGTATCGTATGGCAGCGCCCACACCCGGCCTTACCGCCATAGAGCTTTGCCCCATTCGCCGGATCGCCGCGGATTTTTTGTGGCATCCGGCGGCCCAGTGTCCGCACGAATGCAGCCACCTGCCAGATCTCGCGCGCTGTAAACCAGTGTCCCGGCATTTCGCTGTCCGGGATACCGCGCGCGATCACCTGAAACATCGCCTGATCGTCGACGGCGTGCAACAAGCGCGGCCGCGCGAGAGTGGCGCCGCGCCCGCCTTCTCCGTTGGTCCCGTGACAGTATGCACACTGGATCCGGTAGATCCGCTGCCCCGCCGCCAGATCTTCTGGAGTGGTTACAGGTTTAGGCGTGATCTCTGCCGGATCCTGTGCCGCCAGCACGGCACACCATATCATCAGGGCAACAAACAAACGACGCATGGAATGGAAACGAAGTATATCATCGGTCGCGGTCCGACTTCGCTGTCTTCCAACCACGCTACCGAGTGCATTCCGCTGCGCCCAGTCACATCCCGTATGCTGTCAGTGTGGCGCGCCCCACAGAACAGATGGCATGGAAACCGAAGCCCGCGAAAAAGGGCCGATTGCTCAGCCACCTCCTGCGTTATGTGTTGGCTGTCGTGGTGGGATCTTACACGCTGGCTGTGCTCTGTCTGTTAGCCCTGCGCTCGGTCAATCCGCCGTTCACAGCAGTGCACATCGAGCGGCGAGTGCAGTCATGGTTCCACACAGCACCGTACCATAAGCGCTATACGTTCGTTCCGCTGTCTCGCATTTCGCTCGATTTCCAGCACGCCGTCATCGCCGCCGAGGACAGCCGCTTCTACCAGCATCACGGGTTCGATTGGGAGGAAGTCCGCAACGCCATCCAAGAGGAACAGGAAGACGGACGCCTGCGCGGTGCATCCACCATCACGCAGCAACTGGTCAAAAATCTGTTGCTCACTACCAGTCGTTCCTTTTTGCGCAAGGGAATCGAGTACACGCTGGTACCGGCCGCCGAGCTTATTCTCGGTAAGCGTCGCATCCTTGAGCTCTACCTAAACGTCGTCGAATGGGGGCCTGGTGTCTACGGCGCCGAGGCTGCCGCCGAGTATCATTACGCGATCTCGGCCGCGCTAGTGAACCGCGATCAAGGAGCGCGTCTCGCCGCCGTTTTGCCCTCGCCCCTCCGTCGCAAGCCTACGCGGATGAACGAATACAGCCAACGCATTCTGGAGCGCATGAACAAGATGGGCTGGTAGCGTTTTTTGGTGCCGTCTCGCGCCTATCACTCCACCACCCATTTCTCGCCCACTTCGAACACCTTGAAGCGCTGCGCCGGCCGCTGCCCGAGCAAGTGATCGATGAAGCGGTTCACATCGCCCGTATTCGAGGCGAACATGCCGTAATGCATGGGAACGAGCCAGTGCGCGCCGACGTCCTCCGCCAGTTGCGCAGCCTCGGCGATCTCGAAGTTTCCTGGCGCGAAGTCCGGCTTGCGGCCGCTAATCGGCACCAGAGCCACGGTGATGTTATATGGGCGGAGCCGGTCGGCCAGTTCGGGGTACGGGATGCCATCGCCCGCATGGTAGATAGTGCAATTGCCGAACCGCATCAGGTAACCGAGATAAGGATAGCCGCCAAGGGGCGTCCAGTCGAGCGCATTGTGCGCGGAAGGCGCCGAATAGACGCGGTCGTCCAGATACTCCACACGCAGTCCCGAATCGGTCGTTACCATCCTCTGGTAGCCGATCCCGATTGCGTGGGCGTGCTCAGCGATGCCCTTCGGGATCACCAGTTTGGCGCGGCGCGACGATGCCAGGATCGCCGGCACCGTGCCTGGATCAAGATGATCTGCATGCGCGTGCGTACACAGAATCAGGCTGGCATGCGTGATATCCTGGGCGCGCAGCGGCGGCTCTACCAAGCGCGGCTGGCTCGGACCGAGTGAATCGGAGAGGTACGGATCGATATAAAAAATGCTGTTGCGGTATTTCAGGACAAATCCGCTGTGACCCAGCCACCACAGGGCCGGTGTATCACAGCGGGAGGTTTCAATTTCCTGAAGTAGCTGATTTCCGCTCGAAGGCAACGAATTTCCGCCTGAGCGATTCTAACAAAGATGTGTGTACGTGACGTTGAATGCGGTAAGCAATGCCTCAGAACGGAAAACGGCGCGCCGGCAGCACACCGCCGTTTTTCTTGCCTTGCGGCCCGCCGCCATCGGAGACTTGCACCGGCTGCATAGGCCCGAAGTTCAGCTCGGCGTCCTGGAAAGTCAGGTTGCGGTCGAGGATCATCTCGATCGTGCTGCCTTTCGCCAGCACGGCATCGGGTCCGCGAGTCAACAGAACGCCCATGATGCCGGCAGCCGCACCCGCGGCGGCGCCAATGCCTGCGCCCATTCCGTAGTGCCCCGTAGCACCACCGGCAATCACACCTATGGAGGCTCCCGCGGCCGTGGCTTCGGCAACGTTGCGCGCATCCCCGCCCTTGTTGCCTTCGCTCTTGATTTTCCCCTCCGCGCGATCAAAGTCCTCACTCGCCCGTCCATCCATCGTGCCGATCCGCGCGCGGAAATCGCGCGTCACGCCGTTGGGCAGCGTCAAAGAGTCGAAGCGCAGAAACAGCTCGCCCCGTCCCTTCACTCGTCCAGGGCGCTTCACCTGCGTAACCGTGCCCGCCACATAACTGCCGGGCGGAATTACGATGCGGCCGTTCACCATGATTGGAAATACCGTCTCGAGATACACGCGGTCGCCTTCCGCGGAGTGCTTGGTGCTGATGCTATTGATGAGCGCCAGCGGAACCTTCGTGCCAGAATCCACTACGTACCCGCCGGCACTGGCCGCCTTCTGCACAGTCGGAGCGTTCTGTCCGGGCCCAGCCGGCTCAGTGGCTGACCCAGCATCCTGCGCCAGTAAAACGCCGGCCGACATCACAATTCCCAAGAGCGATCCGCGAAAACCCATATAAACTCCCTAGCCTATTTTATCCTAAGTCGTTAAACGCAGGCGACGTCCTCGAGTTACAGGTTTTTTGGTGGTTAACGAAGGGGTAATGTCATGTTTGCGGGACTGGATTGGTCGCCGATAGTTAATTGGATTTCGGGGTTTGGCGCAAGCTGTTTTGGCAGTTTGATGTTAACCTGATAGAGCCCCGGCGAGCCCGGCGTGACACCCGCATAGTCGATGTTGGCGCTTTTCAGTGTCTGTCCCCCGATGATCACGCGCAGGTCACCCAGGCGTTGCATCTGCGCCGGAACCATGCTGATCTGGCCGACTACCTCGAGCGGATCGGTGTTGCCCAAACCTGTGGCGTAGAGCACCACAGTTTCACCGGCGTGCGCCGGATGATGTTTTGTGATGACGCTCCCGTCTGCGTGCGTGGATGCAATCATTCCCTGCCCCCATTGGAAGAGTCCCGGTCCGACATCGTGCAGTGTGACCCGCACATGCGGCCCGGCGATTCCCTGGCGTGCGATGAAAAAATCCATTTCGCCGGGACGCAATCCCGGAATCAGAAAATTGATCTGGCGTGGGGAGACGTAGTAGAGGCTCGCCAAGTAATTACCGACGTATACCCGCACACCCAGCAGCATCTCGGGAAGCATGTTGCTGGTGACGTTGGCGGATGAAGCCTGGTCCGTACCGTAGGAAAGATCGGTCCCATAAATGGTAGCAATCGTATTCGGCGCCAGCGCATCAGAGGAGTTGCTCGCGGCATTGACGATGCTGGCCACCGTATACGCCGGTGTGGTCGATTTACTGGAATCATCCGCGCGCAGCAAAGGACAAAGCGTCAGCACTACCGGCAGTAATGGTAAGAAACGGTGCATGAGAGGTCCTTACAGGAAGAATGTGGCGCGACCTTCCTGTAATTCTCTCCCGTCGGAGACTAATGCTTTACCGGAATTGTAGCGTTCGTCTGGCTCGTGGAGTTACCCACGGAGACTGAAATGGGCTGGTCGCCGTCTGGCACGCTGGGTACGCGAACGTTGAGCTGATAGAGCCCGGGCGCGTCGAACGCCAGACCCGCGTACTGGACGTCGCTCGCCGAGAGAGTAACATCGCCGATCGTGACTGCAACCGGGTTCGTCAGTCTCGGCAATGGAGAAACTTTGGCGAAAACTCCCGGCTGGTATGAAGGATTTGTGTCTCCGAAGCCCGTGCCATAAATCTCGATAATGTCACCCGGCGCCGCGCTCACGCCGCCCGGAACCACCGAGAGGTCCGCCAGATAGCTGTAATTCTTGGTCGCATCAAGCGCCGCCACGTTGCCCGTACCTTGCCCGTTAAACGTAAATAGCGAAGGTGCGAGTGGCGCCGCCTTGACCTGATAGGTGTTACTCACGACTTTCTGCGGTGGATTAGCATCGGGATTCAATATCACCTGCACCTGCGCTTGCCCAGCCACAGCGAACTTCGGCGCTTGCGCGTTGATTTGTCCGGGGCTAACGAAAAATACCGGGATCCGCGACACCTTCCCATCCGGTGCCGTCACTTGCACGCCCACGCAGCCAAGATCCGTCGGCCAATTTCCATTCACCAGATCGTTCGATGTCGCGCTATATCCCGCCGGGCTCGGCGTTGCTGTGCCGGGCGCCATGAAGTTGCTGCCGAAGATGGAAATCAGTCCGTTGGAGGCGATGGTCGAGCGATAACTTGCACCATCCTCGACTGAACCGCTGCCGGACGCAATCGACACAGGTCCGGGCAGATTACACGGGGCGGCGGGTACGACAAAGTCCGCCGTGTAGGTATGATCTTCCGTGGTGCCGCTGATCGCAGTATTGATTCCAGCCACGCCGGCAACGTAAAAGTGAACCGGCCCTATGTCGCGCCCTGGCGGCACCCAGGTTGCAATCCAGGTCCGCTTTCCCGCTGAAGTAGGCGTCGTGGATGCCACGGTGTGAGTCAAGAACTGCACGGCTGCTCCCCCACACGGACCCGCATGGCCGTTGGCACAATAGACCTGGGAGTTGTCCGTGGGCAGGAAAAACCCCGCATCCTTCGTGAGATCGCTCTCCAACCGAGCCGTGAGCTGAAACCCGAAGTCTTGGGCGGCTGGATCCGTGCCCAAAATAATCGTGATTGCCTGGCTCCTCCCAGGCGTGTACGGAAGCACTGAGACCGACAAATTTGCTGGCCCCAGTCCCCCGGTGTGACACTGGACACACGTCAGCCCGCCGTTATCCGTCGGGGCACCGGTACGACCGACCGGCGTGCCATCACTGTGCGCGAAAAGCGCAAGCGGAAGAGCAAATACTGGAAGCAACTCCGCCATCGTTCTCATAATGTGAGTTTCAGTGCAATTACTCTGCCAGATTTTGAGGCCCTAAAGCTGAATGGGCGGAGGACATCCAGGCGTGAATTATTTCAATGGAGCCTGCGTTATGACTAACAATTTGGGCTGAATTCACCTGTTGGTTATCTGTCAAATTATCCCGTCGGATAACTAGCCGACCTGATGGAGAGGTAACTGTCGTTTAATGTAGTACAGCCAAAGCAATAAAGAGTTTTCGGTATAACTTACTTTGACCTGTGTAGATTTTTTCTAAACGTTGGTTAACTTAGGCTGCGTTATGAGCCGTAATGCCTTCCTGGCTACCGTGGTTAGCGGAATGCGATCCAGCCGGTCCCGCCGCCAGCGAAATCCCGCAGGAACGCGCGCCACGGTTCCACTGAGCACCGTGACTGTGTAGTGGTGATGTGTAATGGTGTGGCGAAATGACCCGAGCGTTTCACGCGGGCGCCACGAAGGCAAGTCATCCGGAGCAGGCAGTTCCCAGAATCCGGCCATCAGAGACGTGCCGTCCCGCCTCCGCAGCAACACCGCCCCATCCCTCTCTATGATCGCCACCTGTATCTGGATGTAGAGTGGCACGGCTTTGCTCCGTTTAACTGGCAGCTCGTGCTGACGGCCCGCTTTTCGTCCCTCGCAAAACGCCGCTACCGGACACAGCAGGCAGCGCGGCGTCCGAGGCAGGCAGATACTTGCGCCCAGTTCCATCAGGGCTTGATTGAACTGGCCCGGTTCGCGGGGGTCCAGCCAGGCATCCGCGATCCGCTGAAAACGAGCCCGAGTTTTAGCTGAACCGATGTCGGCGCCGTCATTACTTAACCGCGCGATTACACGCAGCACGTTGCCGTCCACGACGGCATGCGGCGCATTGAACGCGATGCTTGCTACGGCGGCGGCGGTATAGGGTCCAACCCCCGGAAGCTCGCAGATGCCATCGTAATCACTCGGAAACCGCCCGGCCGCCACCATCACCCGTGCGGCCCGCTGCAGATTTCGCGCACGCGTATAGTAGCCCAGCCCGCTCCAGTAAGTGAGCACTTCGGCTTCACGTGCTTCGGCGAGAGCTTTCACGTCAGGAAACCGCTCGAGAAAGCGCTCGTAGTACGGAATTACAGTCTGCGCCCGTGTTTGCTGGAGCATGACCTCGGAAACCAGGATGCGATAGGGATCGTCGGTCCCGCGCCACGGCAAATCGCGCTGCTCACGCCTGTACCAATCCACGAGGGTGGCGGCAAAGCGTGCTCGAAAAACGAGAACTTTGGCCTTCTTACGCCGGCCTGCCAAGAACCTTCCGCTCTTGCCCTTTGACGAAATCGTTACTCCAGCACCTGAATGAATTCGGCAATCACCCTCGCTTCGCCTTCCTTCAGATCGAAGCCCTCAAATTCTTTGTTGAGCGGCTCGAGGCGCACACTGGCATGCTCCCATTCATCGTCGCCCGTGCGGCGCTTTTGGCTGGTGTACTTCTTGATGGTGTAGCGCGTAGTCGTGTCGGTGGCACCCATGCGCTCCACCAGCACCAGTTTGCCGTGGCGCGATCCCACCACTCCCTTGCGAAAGACGCATAAACTGCCGTCTGGGATGCGCGGCTCCATGGAACGCCCCACAACGCGTCCGACAAACATGTCCGGTGTGAGCCGGAGCTTTGCCGGAGCCTTCACCCAACCGGCGGGCTCCACTTCGCGATCCTCGCCAAACTTGGTGGCCGCCGCCTCCAGCGAAAAGAGCGGGAGATGGGTCACAAAGGGCTGCATCTCCCCTGCCTCCGCATGCGCCGCCTCCACGTGCTCCTCGTACAAGCGCTCGAGCGTTCGCCGAAAGTCCGCCACCGTCACTGCAACCCGTGGACCCAGGCGCAGAACATTCGAGAGCGAGTCTTCCAGGGTTCGCAGAAACTTATCGCCACCCATTTCGCCGATCTTCGCGTCGAAATCGTCGCCCAGCGCCTGCAGCCACTCCGCCTCCTCAGGATCTCGAATCTCCTCCCAGTGGTCGCGGACTCGCGGATAGACCTGACCCGTCTCGCTGTCCCGTAAGAATACCCCGATATTGCGCTCGGGCTCGCCCGGCAACGCTAAGACCAGCAACAAATATTCGCCGCTATGCCCGTTTTGTGGCCTGCGCCCGCTGGAAATGGAGACGACGGAAGGCATTCTAGCGTTATCTTACTTCTCTCTTCGGCTGGCGCCGCGTCTTCGTTAGCTACATCCCTGGCGCCTGCGATCTCTACGGCGCCGCCGGGTAGTACCCCTTGCGCGCCCGGATCTTCACATTAGCCAGGTTCACCGCCACGCGGATATTGCGGAAGGCTTTGCCCTCGCTCTTGGGATTGATGTCGGGGGCATATCGCAGAATATATTGTGTGGTTACCTCACCCGCGATATTGGCCACCGCATGGAAAATTCCACCAGAGATTTCGGCTGCGTACCCGCCCGTCCCCACCTGGTAAGCGTAGTTGCCTTCGTCCGAGGGCGTTGACAAATACCCCGATACCGTCGAATACAATCCCTGCAGCGGATACTCGACGCGCCCGCCGGTCTCTTCCGCCAGCCGGATCAGGTTCTTGTCGCCTTCACTGTTGAACCCGAAAGCCACTGTGCTCATCCCGTAAATTGTCACCAGGTTGCGCTGCGCGATCTCCAGCACTTCCTCCAGGCTCCTCTTGCTGGCCGTGTCATGCCCGTCGCCGATGATGATCAGCACGCGCCGGGGATCGAACGGCTCGCCGGCAACCACGTGGCGCCTTTGGCAAGCCATGTAGATGGCGTCGTAAAGCGCCGCGCCTCCGCCCGGTTTTACCTTGCGCAGCTTATCCACGATAGGCTCGGAATCGCTTGTGGTATTCACCGCCAACTCGGCCTCGTTGCCATACGTCACCAGGTAGCCGCTGAATTTGGTATCGCCCGGCAACAGATTCAGCACCAGCTCGATGATGGCGTCCTGAAATGTTTTCCAATGCAGTCGCGTGGCGTTGCTCAAATCCACCAGGAAACCAACCACCACGGGCTGGCTGCGCTCCCGGCTGAAGAAGTGCAGGTGCTGTTCCTTGCCCTCATCGAAAATGCGAAAGTCCTTGGCATCCAGGTTGGAGACGAAACGGCCCTTTTCGTCGGTGACGGTCACGGGAACGATGACCTCGTTCACCTGCACCTGAATCCGCTGCTGCGGGGTCTCCGCGGGCGCGGCTGGTTTCGGCAGTTCCGCCGGCGGAGCGGCCAGCTTCTGTTCAGCCGTCTGGGCCAAACTCAGCGCGACCACGGACAAGGCAATCAGGAAACGACCCACCATAAAAGTTACTCTTTGCCTGCCATTTTAGCGCACACCGGGGTCTCGATCTTAACGCTGCACCCGACCCGATCCCCCGCCCTTCACCAGCGCCTGCACTTCATCCACGCTAAAGCGGTTGAAGTCGCCCGGAATCGAGTGTTTCAGGCATGATGCCGCAACCGCGAACTCCAGCGCCTCCTGGTGACTACCCAGCGCCTGCAGCCCGTAAATCAGGCCCCCCGCGAAGCAATCCCCGCCGCCGACACGGTCCACGATATGCGTAATGTCGTAATGCCGGCTCACTAAAAACTCCTTGCCATCCGCCAGGCATGCCGACCATCCATTATGCGACGCGCTGTGAGATTCCCGCAGGGTGATGGCGATCATCTTGAGATTCGGGAACTCCCGCAGCACTTTCTCCGCCAGGACGCGGTACTGGTCCCGGTCGAGTTTTCCTGAATGCACGTCTACGTCCGCTTGAATGCCGAGGGCCATCTGGCAATCTTCTTCGTTCGCAATTGCCACGTCCACGAACTTCACCAGCTCCCGCATGACCTCCCCCGCCGGTTTGCCGTACTTCCAAAGGTTCTTACGGTAATTGAGGTCGCAGGAAACCGTCAGTCCTTTTTCCCGCGCACGGCGCACGGCTTCGAGAGACAGATCCGCAGCTGACGCGCTCAGCGCCGGCGTGATACCCGTAATATGAAACCAGCCGGCGCCCTTGAACGCGCGCGTCCAATCGATGTCCCCCGGCTTGGCCAGCGCGATGGCGGCGTTATCGCGGTCGTACACAACCTTCGAGGGCCGCTGGTTCGCGCCCGTTTCCACGTAGTACACGCCCATTCGCCCCTTGGCGCGCACGATGCGCGAGGTGTCCACGCCGAAACGCCGCAGCTCGCCGATCACTGCGTCCGCGATCGGATGATTCGGCGGCAGCACCGTGACGTAGCACGCCGGCCAGCCGAACCCCGCGACCGCCACCGCGACATTGGCTTCACCTCCGCCGAACGTTGCCACGAACTGCGGCGCCTGTAGAAAGCGCTCATAGCCCGGCGGCGCCAGGCGCAACATGATCTCTCCAAACGTAACAACCGTCTTTGCCATTTATCGACTCACCACCGCGATCGCGTCCACCGCGAAGCTTGCATCCATTGAAGGCAGCCCCTCAAACGGCAGCAGCGTACTCGCCGGCGGCCGCGACGGATCGTAGTATTCAAAGCGCACTTTCCGCACTTCGTCCGCAATCGATTGCGAAAGCGGATAAATGCTGGACCACGCTACTTCTTTAACAGACGCGCCCACCGCAGCCAGTTCCTTCTGCAAGCGCCCGAACGCCAGCCGTGCGTCGGGATCCTGGAAGCCGAATGCCACTTGCGTCCCCGTAATCGCGATGCGTGGCGCACCCACCAGCGCGATCTGCGAATAATTCGGCGATCTGGCGAGCCCGTCCGGATTCAAAAACTCCACCGCCTTCTCGATCTTCACTCGCGATCGCGCCACCGCTTCACATTCCACTACGGAGTTAACCGGCGCCCTCTGCGTCTGCACGAAATTCCACGCTGCTCCGCTATATTCCGACTCCACAAGACCTCGAATCTTCCCGAAGGCGTCGAGCGCGCTCAGAAAGCACGTGCCGCGCAGCACATCCTCCGGCTTCGAACCCGCTCCCCGCACTGCCTTCCGCAATCCCGCGAGCGCCTGCTCCACCAGCGTTGACAGCGGCTCGAGCGGCCTGGGCGACGCGGCCTGCTGACCCGCGATGAACACCAGGCCATTCGGGTTAACATCTTTCTTTCCAACCGACGTAGCCTCGATCACGACTTGCGCGCCCTCGAGCGGCAATCCGCCCACCTGCACTACGCTCAGCGCCGGCAGCGAAAGGTGCCGCTCCGTAAAAGTCTCGCTGACGATGGCCTGCACTCGCCGCATGTCTCCACTGCCCGCCACGAATGCCCGCAGCTTCACAATGGTCGCGCCCCCTACATTGTGGTGCAGCGCTTTCAAGGCGTCACGCACCTGCTGTGAAAGCAGTCCCTTCGAGGAGAGCGGCGAAACATAAAACCCCAGGCGCGCCGTCTCTGCCACGACGGCACTCGGAGGGTCCTTGGGCAGTTGTAGAACCTGCGTCGCGTCCTCTTCGGATTTTTTCTTCTTCCTGTCGAATGGGCCCGCGAAAGCGGCGAGCGCGCACAGCGCGAGCACGCCAATCGTTTTCATAATCGTAAGTCTCGGATTGTAACAAATGGCCGCGTGCTCACCGCGCAAGCCGCGCGCCCATCGCGCCCGGCGCTAGCCAAATTCAAACCCTGCCGGCGCGTACACCAGCGCATCGTCGTTGCAGAGCGCAGGAGGATTATCCACTCCCGCCAGCACCATCCGCGCGAGCCTTCTCACTGGTGTGAATCCAAATTCGCGCGCCAGCGCCACCGCATCGGCGTTCGCCGGCAGGATATCCCAGCAGACGCTTTCCTCCGCGTGCTGCTCGAGAAACCACTGCAGCAGCTTCCGAGCTCCGTCCGCCGAACGCGCGACGCATGGCCCGAAGTACGCGGCCCTCGCCCCCGGCCGGCCCATCGCGAAACCCATTTCCGCGATAGACGCGGATTCGATGCCAGCGAGCACATGAAGCAAACGGGAGCGGTCCGCGCCGAACGCCTTCCGGTCGAGTGCCGCGTCGAAATCAAATCTCTCAACGATGCCGCTTTGCGGTGTCAGAGCGCCCGCCGGCCTGATCCACCGTTCGATGGTCCCCTCGTCTTGAAACCCGAGCCGCTCATACAACGGCCGCCCCATGTCCGTCGCATCCAGCTTGATCCACGCGACCCGTTTTCTGCGCAGGTAAGCGAGCGTGTGTCCCATCAGCCGCCGCGCGAAACCGCGCCCGCGATACGGAGCGTCGGTTAACACCATCCCCACCCACGCCAGTTCCTGGCCAAAACAAACGGCTGTCGTCGTCGCCCGCACCTGGCCGTCGTATTCGATGGCAAAACAACCCTGAGGCTCGAGCGCCAGTACGCGCTCCCAGTCGGCCTCCGTCTGATTCCACCCTGCTGCCTCCTTCAAGCGCATTCCCGCCGGAATGTCCGCTGTAGAAAGTTGACGAACTTCACTCACGAAGATTCAGCCCCATTCGAATCTGCGCCCGCACGGCAAACGCAATGCGTGCGAATCGTGGTGTGGTCTGGTTCGTGGGTACTCGATCCACTCAGCTTAGCCGCGCAGATGGCTTCCTTCAGATTGTCGTGGGGCGCGAGCATTCACGCCTGCGGCACCGTCACCGACTTCCACTTCTTCCCGACTCGAACAACGTGTTTACCATGCTTGAGGTAGAACGTTGGGTCCTGCACCGTAGTTTCGCCAATAATTACAGCACCTTCCTTGCGTTTCCTCGCGGCTTCGCTGGACGATTCCGTCAACCCGATACGCGCCAGAAGTTTATCCACGCGAACCACATATCCGTTCCCTTCCGGACCTGCCACTCGGTTGACAATGACATCCTCTGGCGCAGAGACTTCCACAACGTCCGCCGGCACTTCGCCCCGTCGCACCACCCGCGTAAACTCGCCCGCCGCCCTCGCCGCCTCCGCCGCCGAATGAAAATCGCTCACGATGATCTGACCCAGCTCCATCTTGGCGTCCATCGGATGCATCTCGCCCGCTGCCGCCCGCCGCTTCATCTCCGCAATCTCCGCCACGCTCCGATCCGTCAGCAGCTCCCAATAGCTCCACATCAGCTCATCCGAAATCTGCATCACTTTTCGGAACATCACCTCCGGCGGTTCCGTGATCCCGATATAGTTCCCCAGCGACTTCGACATTTTGTCCACGCCGTTGATGCCTTCAAGCAGCGGCGTCGTGCCCACAATCTGCGGTGGCTGCCCGAAATCTTTCTGCAGTTCCCGTCCCACCAGCAGATTGAATTTCTGATCCGTGCCGCCCAGCTCAACGTCGCACTTCAACATCACCGAATCGTACGCCTGCCCTAGCGGGTAGAGCAGTTCGTGCATCGAAATCGGCGTGCCTTCCTTATATCGCTTGGCGAAATCGTCACGCTCCAGAATGCGCGCCACAGTGTAATGACCCGTAATCCGTACCACGTCGTCCCAGCGCAGGGGCTCCAGCCACTCGCTGTTGTACCGCACCTCGGTTTTCGAGGGATCCAGAATCTTGAAAACCTGCGCCTTGTACGTCTCGGTGTTGGCCCGCACCTGTTCGCGCGTCATCGGCGGCCGCGTCGCGTTACGGCCGGACGGGTCGCCGATCATAGCCGTGGTATCGCCCACCAGGAAAATGACAGTGTGGCCCAGGTCCTGAAAATGTTTCATCTTGCGCAGCAGCACCGTGTGGCCCAGGTGCAGATCGGGTGCCGTCGGGTCGAAACCAGCCTTCACGCGCAACGGTCGCCCCGCTTTCGCGGCTGCGATCAGCCGTTCGCGCAATTCCTCTTCGCGGATCAGTTCCGCCAAG
>Ga0070730_10003424_pt1 | contig 14247 bp, 14 predicted proteins | sample Coa_R1_3_FD_66447 | JGI IMG/M metagenome (GOLD analysis project Ga0070730, IMG submission 66447) | Surface soil microbial communities from Centralia Pennsylvania, which are recovering from an underground coalmine fire - Coalmine... | ecosystem: Environmental > Terrestrial > Soil > Unclassified ...
GACACTGGTGTAGATCCCGGCGTTCCCGGGCTGATCACGACGAGCACCGGTGCGCCGAAGGTCATCGAGGAGCGGGACTTCTCCGGAGAGGGGCAGGTCGCGCTCACTCCCTTCACGCCGGAGGGCGACCACGTCTCCTTCGGGGGCCATACGTTCGGTGGAGCGGGCCGGATCGGCCGGATGGCGGTGCTGAGCACCTGGTACGGGGGCTTTCTTCGCGAGATCAACCTCGGTCCCGCTCCGGGCGGTGATGTGAACGGCGATGGGGACAACACCGACGTCTTTCCCGTCGTCGTGGTCAAGGCGACCGACGGATGGGTGGCGTTCCTGGACTCCAATCTGAACGGATCGTTCGAGGACGAGATGCCCCTCCACGATTACCGTGAGGGACGCCAGACCATCTCGCTGGGCAGCAAGCCGGTGACGTTGGCCGCGAATTTCGCGGAGGTGAACGGGACGCCGGTGGTCGACATCGTCGGGGACAACCTGGCGCACGGCACGCACGTTGCCGGGATCGCCGCGGGGCACAACATCTACAACGTCGCGGGCTTCGACGGCGTCGCGCCCGGGGCCCAGATCCTGGCGTTGAAGATCGCGAACAACGCGCGTGGCGGGATCTCCGTGAACGGCTCCATGATCCGCGCCATGCGGTACGCGGCGGCCTACGCGGCCGCCCGGGGCCTGCCCCTCGTCCTGTCCCTGAGCTTCGGGGTGGGGGACGAGCACGACGGCCCGGTGGTCATCGACTCGCTGGTGAACGAATTCCTGAAGACGCACCCGGACGTCGTCCTGGCCGTCAGCGCGGGCAATGACGGGCCGGGGCTCTCCACGCTGAGCTACCCGGGCGCCGCCGATCTGGCGCTGGCCGTCGGGTCCCTCCTGCCGGGATCGTTCGCGAAGCCGACGGTGCCCGGGGACGTCCCGACTCCCGACGTGATGGGGGACTGGAGCTCACGGGGAGGCAGCGCGGGGAAGCCCGACATCGTGACGCCCGGCGTGGCCTATTCCACGGTCCCTCGCTGGGACACCGGGCACGAGATCAAGGTCGGCACGAGCATGTCGGCACCGTACGCCGCCGGCCTCGTCGCCCGCCTGCTCTCCGCCATGAGCCAGGAGCAACGGCACGTCACCGCGGCCGACCTCATCGCCTCCCTCCGGGCCACCGCGGCTCCCCTGGCGGGATGGACGTCGCTCGACGACGGCGCCGGAACACCACGGCTCGAGGCCGCGTATCGCTGGCTCGTCGCCGGCCATCAGGGCGCGCGATACGAGGTGTTCGCGGATCAGGGGAGCTCCGGCGGCTTTCGTCGCGACGGGCTCGCCGAGGGTGACACCGTTGCCCACTTCCGAATCGTGCATGTCGACGGCTTTCGCCCGGCGCGCTTCGACCTCAAGAACGATGCGTCCTGGATGTCCGTGCCGTCAGTGGTCACGTCGGATCCACTGGGAATCAATCTCTCGGTACCGATGGATCCGCGGCGGCTGACGGCACCCGGTCTCTATGTCGGGACGGTCACGGCGTCGGTTCCGGATGACACGCTGGCGGGAGCCACCTTCACGGTGAAGAACACGGTTGTGGTGCCCTACGATCTCACGCGCGGGCCGCTGGCGGATTCGCATCGTCGCATCGCACCCTCGCAGGTGCGTCGCTACTTCCTGCTGGTCCCCACGCCCGGCGCGACGCTGTCGATCGCGGTACGGGGGGCAGGCCCGTCAGACGCCGCGACCGTTCATCTTTATGAGCCTCCGGGCCGCCCGTTTCGGGACGGCGACAAGGCGGAAACGGGACCCGACGCGGCGCCCTGGGCCGCGTTCCGTGTGCGAGGTGAGGATCTGGTCCCTGGCGTCTATGAGCTGGACGTGACGGCTCCGCCGCTCTCGACGACGAATGTCGACGTTCACGCCGAGCTCAGCTCCGCATCACTCGAGGCCAGCGGGAGCGGAATCGAGATCTCCAACGCGACGTCGTCGAGCATCAGCGGAACCCTCTCCGTGCGTGTGATCGGTGCGGAGCGGGACATCCAGGTGGCGGGGCGGGGCGCCCCGCCGGAATCGATCGCCGTGCAGGTGCCGCGCTGGGCCGCGCGCGCCGAGGTGGACGTGGAGATGCCGCGGGCGCAGTGGGGACGCTTTACGGACTTCGGAGTCACCGTGTACGACACCGCTGGACAGCACCTGAACGACGCCCCCCTCAACTACGCGATCGGGCGGCAATCCTTCGAAGTGCCGGCCGGAATCGCCGGTGCCCCGGCGCTGATCGAGCTATTTCCCGCGCTGGCGCTCGTCGACCGGGCCGGGCCCTGGCGGGCGACGGTGCGCGTCCGGTTCCTGATGGACAGCGCGAGTGCCACCGGTGTCGCGCGCCGGCCGATCGCCGTGGTGGCCGGGGGCCGCTCGGCCGTCGAAACGAACGATCTCAGCCCGCCGGCACTCCCCGAGGGATTTCATCCGCTGCTGGATGCCCGGGTGACGGTACCAGGATCATCGGACGCGGAACGGCGGGTGGTGATGGGAGCGACCAGCGGGGTGGCCCGATGACCAAGTCCGTGGTGCGCGTGGCCGGGGCGCAGGGCTTCTGGGGTGATTGGCTGGAGGCCCCCTATCGCCAGCTGGTCGGCGGGCCGGTCGACTACCTCATGCTCGACTACCTCGCCGAAGTGACGATGTCCATCATGCAGAAACAGAAGTCCCGCGATCCCTCCCTGGGATACGCGAAGGACTTCATCCCGCTGATGGAGCGGATTCTCCCCGAGTTGGTGAAACGGAAGGTGAAGGTGACGAGCAACGCGGGTGGTGTGAATCCCCGCGCGTGCGCCGTGGCGGTCGCGCAGGCGGCTCGGAAGCTCGGGCTGGCGGGCAAGCTGACGATCGGCGTGGTGACGGGCGACGACCTCCTGCCGCGCCTCGATCAACTGCTCGCGTCCGGCCACCCGCTCGCCAATCTGGATACCGGCCGCCCCCTCACGGACGTCCGGGCCAAGGTGCAGTCGGCGAATGCGTACCTGGGGGCAGCGCCCGTGGTCGAAGCGCTCCGTCAGGGTGCCGACATCGTGATTACGGGCCGCGTCACGGACACGGGTCTCACTCTTGGTCCGCTGATGCATGAGTTCGGCTGGCATGCCGACGACTGGGACAAGCTCGCCGCCGGCACGGTCGCCGGGCACACCATCGAATGCGGTGCCCAGTCCAGTGGCGGCAACGACCTCGCCGACTGGGGCCGGGTCCCGGACCTGGCGAATGTGGGGTACCCGATCGTCGAGGCTCGCCCGGACGGAACGTTCGCGATCATCAAGCATCCCCGGACGGGCGGTGTGATTACCGTGGCGGGTGTGACGGAGCAGCTGGTGTACGAAATGGGTGACCCGCACTCGTACATCACTCCCGACTGTGTGGCCGACTTCACCACCATTCAGCTGAAACAGAAGGGGAAGGACCGGGTCGAGTTCTCGGGAATCCGGGGCAAGCCGGCGACCGACAAGTTCAAGGTCTCCTGTGCGTACTTCTACGGGTACAAGGCCGTAGGGACGCTCGTGTACGCCTGGCCCGAAGCGTATCGGAAGGCACAGGCGGCCGACCGCGTGCTCCGCCAGCGCCTGAAGGACCTGGGTCTGTCGTACGAGACGGTGCTGACGGAATTCGTCGGGGTCGACGCGACGCATGGCCCGCTCGCGGGCGCGCCGAGCCCCGACCTGGCGGAGGTGCAGCTGCGGGTGGGGGTGCGGGCGTCCGACAAGGCGCCGGTCGAGCGGTTCACTCGTGAGATCGCACCGCTGATTCTGAACGGGCCACCGTCCGTCACCGGCTTTGCCGGCGGACGCCCCAAGCCGGAGGAGATCGTCGCCTACTGGCCGGCCCTCCTCGACAAGCGTGAGGTGACCGCATGCGTCGATCTGGTGCGCGTATGAAGAAGAAATCCAAACCGAAGCTGACGCCGTTGGTGGCCATTGCCCACGCCCGCTCCGGGGACAAGGGTGACACGGCGAACGTCGGGCTGATCGCCAGGCAGGCGAAGCACTATCCGCTGCTGGTGAAGGAAGTGACCGCGGCCCGGGTGCGGCGCCATTTCAAGGGCGTGATCACCGGGCCCGTCGAGCGCTACGAGCTGCCGAACCTGAAGGCGCTCAATTTCCTTCTGCACGGCGCGCTCGACGGCGGTGGCACCATTTCGCTCAAGACCGACGCGCAAGGGAAGGTGTTCTCCACGGCCCTGCTGCGCATGCAGATCAAGGTGCCCCGATGAGTGATCGTGTGCTCGTCAACCTGACCGAAGGCATTCTCACCGGGACGTTGAATCGCCCCGACAAGAAGAACGCCATCGACACGGCCATGATGGAGGCGCTGGCGGAGCTCCTCGACCAGGCTGACCTGGACGCTGGGGTCCGGCTGCTGGTGATCCGCGGCGCGGGGAAGGATTTCTGCGCGGGGATGGACCTGAACGAGCTTCTGGCGTCCGCCGATCAAACGGTCGAGCAGAACCGCGCCGCCGCGCTCCGATTCGGGAATCTGTTCATCAAGATGCGCGCCCTGCCCAAGCCGGTCGTGGCGGTGGTGCAGGGACGGGCCTTGGCGGGCGGCTGCGGGCTGGCCACCGCCTGTGATCTGGTGCTGGCTTCGGAAACGGCGCAGTTTGGCTACCCGGAAGTGCAGCGAGGATTTGTGCCGGCGCTCGTCATGAACATGCTGAAGCGGGCCGTGGGGGAAAAAGTCGCGTTCGACCTGGCCGCGACGGGGCATCTCCTCAACGCCGCGGAAGCACACGCGGTGGGACTCGTGTCCCGGGTGTACGACGATTCCGACTTCGAGGAGCAGGTAGGCGACCTCCTGCGCACCATCGCGGAGTCGAGTGGCACCGCCCTCGCGTTCACCAAGCGGCAGTTCTACCAGCTGGACGGCGTGTCATTCGACGCCGGCATCAGGCTGTCCGCGGACGTCAACGCGGCGAGCCGGGCCACCGCGGACTTCCGCGCATCGATCGCCAGGTTTCTCAAGAAATGACCGAACGCCCCCGCGGGTTCACACAGCCCAAGGCCGCCGCCGACCTGGTCAAGAGCATTGTTCAGCAGAAGGTCGAGGACGCGAAACAGGTCAAGGCCGAGGCCGAGAAGGCCCGCAAGAAGAACAAGAGCAAGGTGCCGCTCCTGCTGGGCCTCACGCCGGTCTTGCTGGGGCTCACCGCGTGGAACGTCCTCAGGTCCGGCCCGCCGGAGTCGAAGCTCACGGCCGCCGATCAGCTCGCCTCCACCAAATTCCGGATTTACATCGCGGCAGAGGCGATCGAAGGGTACCGGGCCGCGCACGGGGTGTATCCGGCGAACCTGACGCAAGTCGGCGCCGACTGGCAGGGGCTCCATTACGCGACATCCGACACGACCTGGAGTATCGTCGCGCAAGCGGATACCGTGACCGTGACGTACCGGCACGGAGACCCGATTACCCCGTTCGCCACCGCCTATCAGTCATTGCAGCGGAGGAAGCGGTGAAGGGGGGCGACCGTCGCGGGTTCACCCTCATCGAGCTCCTGGTCACCCTCATCATCGTCGGGATCCTCGCGAATATCGCGATCCCGCTGATGCGGGTGGTGAAGGTCCGGGCCAATGCGGCCAAGGTGCTGTCGGACTTCGACGTCATCCGCGGGGCCGCGTACGACGTGTACGCCTCACATGACAGCTTTCCGCCGAGCGGCACCTTCGGCCAGGTTCCGCCCTGGTTCGTGCAGTCCTTGCCCAAAGGATTCCAGTTCCAGTATCAGGACGTCCAGTACCGCTGGTCCCTGCTCGGAACCCCCCAGGGGAACCCGCTCTCACCGGGGCAGCCCCTCCTCGGACTCGAGATCCAGAGCTCCAACACCGAACTCATGAACGCCATCCTGGCGGGCTATCACGGAGCTCTCGCGTTCGGGGGTCCGAATGACTTCACCCTCGTCATCGAGTGACGCCCCGCCCCAGGCGGGGTCCGGCGGTCCCGGGCGCCTCTTCCATGTCAAGGCGGCCTTGGGAGGTGCCGGGCTCCTCCTGGGACTCGTGGGCATGAGTTTGCATCGCACGAGCCTCGTCTGGGGCGCCGTCGGCTGCCTCGGCGTCGCATTCGTCCTTCGCTTCGCGAAACCTCGATGATCTCCGATCCTGGCGCCGTTCTCCTCGTCTCCTGCTACGAGCTGGGTCACCAGCCATTGGCTACGTCGCAGGCGGCGGCGTTTCTGCGGCGCGCCGGGTTGCAACCCACCCAGCTCGATTTGGCGCAGCAGGTGCTGACGCCGGCCGCCGCTCGTGGCGCGGAAGTCATCGTGTTCTCCGTGCCGATGCACACCGCGCTCCGGGTCGGTGTTGAAGCGGCGAGCTTGGCGAAAAGGCTCAACCCCGGAGTGCAGATCGGATTCTTCGGGCTCTATGCGTGGCTGAATCGGCAGTACCTGCTGGATGGCGTCGCGGACTGGGTGCTGGCGGGGGAAGGTGAGGAGGCGCTCGTCGAGCGCCTGTCCACGGGACGCATCCAAACCGATGCTCCCGTCTTGCGGCGCCTGGATTTTCCCGTCCCGTACCGCGAGGGCCTGCCGTCACTCGGCCAGTACGTCATGATGGAGCATGGTGAGCGACGCGTCGCGGCGGGGTACGTCGAAGGAAGCCGCGGATGTCTCCACCTCTGCCGGCATTGCCCCATCCCGCCGGTCTACGGGGGACGGTTCTTCGCCATCCCGGTGGAAACGGTGCTCGCCGACATTCGGGCGCTGGTCGCCGCCGGCGCCGGGCACATCACGTTCGGCGATCCCGACTTTCTGAATGGGCCCGGGCACGCGCGAAAGCTGGCTCAGGCATTGCACCGTGAATTCCCGGAGGTGACCTTCGATTTCACCGCGAAGGTGGAGCACCTCCTGAAACATCGGGCGCTCTTGCCCGAGCTCGTTCAGGCCGGCGCGTTGTTCGTCGTTTCGGCGGTCGAATCCCTGAGCGACACCGTGCTCGGGCATCTCGAGAAGGGGCACACGCGCTCCGACGTGTTCGAAGCCCTGCGTCTCACCCGGGAAGTCGGTCTTGCGCTGCGGCCGTCGTTGGTGGCGTTTACGCCGTGGACGACGTTGGACGACTACGTGGAGTTGGTCGAGTTCGTCGGCGATCAGGGTTTGACCCGGCACATTGATCCGATTCAGCTCACGATCCGCTTGCTCATTCCCCCCGGCTCCGGATTGCTGGAACGGGACGCGGTTCGCCCGTTCCTGGGGCCGCTCGAGCCCGCCCGGCTCGGGTACAGCTGGACCCACCCGGACCCCCGGATGGACGCGCTCTACACGGTCGTGACCAAATTGATGGAGCAGGGCAACAATGAGGGCGCCGATCCCGAAGTCATTGTGGAAAGGATCAGGGCTCAGGCGGTCACGATTCGTGACGGAAGACCCGCATCTCCGCGCCCCACAACGCCGAGCGTCACTCCGGTGCCCCGCCTGACCGAGGCATGGTTCTGCTGCGCCGAGCCCGCGCCCGAGCAGCTCGTCACGCTCCGGTAACGGAAATAGGGGCGTTTTTCCACCCTGATTCACACTAGGTCCAAAGCCTGTAGTTTTCCCACCACATGGACGCGTACACATTCTCCCTCGCCCTGGGAGGCATCGGTCTTCTCGTCATGGGTGTCTCCGGACTGGGGCACCGCATGCATCCCGGCGGCCACGCCGCGCACGGACATGGTCACCACGGGATGGTGAAGGCTGGAGGCAAGGCCCAGGCCGCCCATCATGGCGCGCAACAGGCGCATGGGATCAACGTCGGCATCGCGCGCGTGTCGCGGGCCTTTCTCACGATTCTTTCGCCGCGCGTCGCGTTCAGCCTCGTCCTGGGATTCGGCGCTACGGGGTTCTTGCTGAAGGGCATTTTCGGCGGCGCGATCCTTGTCGCGTTCGCCGCCGTCGGCGGAGTGGCGTTTGAAGGCATTCTGGTCCGTCCGCTCTTCAACTTCCTCTCCAAGTTCGCCTCCGACCCCGCGCTCACGCTCGACGCGACGTTGGGCGACGAAGTGCAGGTCGTCACGGGCTTCGACACGCAGGGGCAAGGGCTAGTGTCGGTCGAGCTGAACGGTCAGATTGTTCAGTTGCTCGGCACGCTCACGCCGGAAGATCGCGCCGGCCCCAGAGTGCACGCGGGGGATACGCTTTTCGTACGAGATGTCGACAGTGCTCGTCACCGAGTGGTCGTCGGGAGAACTCCAGACTGACGTCTCGTGTCTCTTTCCAGGAGCGGAAATGCAGAACTGGATGGTGATCGGCGGGGTGGTGGTGGGCGTGCTGGTGGTCATCCCGCTCATCGTATCCACGTTTCTCCGGGACGTCGCGGCCGGCGAGATCAGGCTGGTGAGCTGGATTGCCGGGGGCACGGTCACGTACCGCGGCCCGGGCAAGTCCAAGGAAATTCCTCTGCTCACGACCGGGACCACGCTGTCGTCGAAGGTCATCAATGTCGACCTCGACATCACCGACCAGACGGCGGACCTGGACACGAGCGGGACGCCGCGCCCCATCAAGGTGCGCGTGCTCGCCAGCGCCATCGTGTCGGTCGGGGATTCGGACGTGCTGATCAAGACGGCCGCCAATCGCTTTTTCTCCAAGTCGGATGCCGATCAGGTGAGCACGCTCACGGACTTGCTGTCGAGCTCCGGCCGCCGCGCCATCAATCTGCTCACTCATGACCAGCTCTTCTCCGCCAAGACCGCCGGCCGGCCGGAAGGCGCCAACCTGCCGGCGCCGATCGCGACGGGCACCGACCTGGTCGCGGCCGGGGCGGTGGAAGACGATGACGATCCCCTGTCGGTGATCATCCGGAAGGCCTGCTCCCGGGAGCTGACGGACCTCGGCCTGATCTTCAATTCTCTCAACATCAAGGTCGTCCAGTCCGAGGTCGCCGACGCGCGGCGCCGGCAATCGGCGGCCGAGGCACAGGCGAATGCGGACATCGTCTCGGCGCAGCAGGGTCGCCGGGCCAAGGAGGCGCAGCTCGAGGCTGAGCGGGCGATTTCGGACAAGCAGCGGGAGCTGGAGCAGACCAAGGCGTCGAACGCGGCCCTGATCGCGCAGGCGACCGCGAAGATGCAGGAAGCGCTGGGCGTACAGCGGGAAGCCGAGCTCGACGCCACGCAGATCGCGCAAGCCAAGGCGGACGCCGAAAAGATGCGGCTGGGAGCGGCCGCCGCCGCGGATGCGGAGGCCATCCGGATCACCAAGATTGCCGAGGCGCAGTCCGAGAGCATCAAGAAGGTGAATGAGGCGATCAAGGCCGGTGGCGAGAGCTATTTCCGGTATCGCCAGATCGAAATGCTGCCCCAGATCGCTCCGGTGATCGCCGATGCGCTCGCCCAGGCGAAGCTGGTGACCATTTCGGGGGGTGAAGGGGGTGGGGCGGCGGGCACGGCGACCAATAACGTCGCCTCGGTCATCCAGACGGTGCTCGCGGCGCAGCTCGTGACGAAGGGCATACTGAGCCCGGAATCGGATGGGGGGAACAATACCCCCGCCGCTCCGGTTACAACCGCAAAGAACAGGTGACAACGATGAGCACTCTGCACGTTCCGATGTACGATCCGAATCTCGTTCAGCCGATGCGCGAAGAGCTCGTGCGCCTCGGTTTTGAAGAACTGCGGACTCCCGATCGGGTGGATGAGGTGATGGCAAAGGCCGCCGACACCACGCTCGTGGTCGTGAATTCGGTGTGCGGCTGTGCCTCCGGGCGGGCACGTCCCGCCACCGCCATGGCGTTGCGTGGCGCCAGGAAGCCCAGCCGCCTCCTCACGGTGTTCGCCGGTCAGGATGCCGAGGCGACCGCGCGGGCCCGGGAGTACTTCGCGCCCTATCCGCCTTCGTCTCCCCAGATCGCGCTCTTCAAGGACGGGAAACTGGTCTTCATGCTCGAGCGGAAGAACATCGAGGGCCGGACCCCCTCGGACATCGCGGCGGATCTGAGCGGGGCCTTCGACCGGTTCTGCGCCTGATGGATGACGGGGCGAAGAAGCTCATCGTCGTCGGAGACCGGGTGCTGGTCCTTCCGCAGGAAGGAGAGGAGCGGACCAACGTCGGGCTCTATCTTCCCGCCACGGCGCTCGAGGGCCGGCAGGTTCAGGGCGGGCGGATCGTGGCGACGGGCCCGGGATCACCCATGGCCGAGCCGGCGTCGATGGACGACGAGCCGTGGAAAATCCGGTCCAGCGACGTGAAGTACCTGCCGATGCAGGCGCGCGTGAGCGACTACGCGCTGTTCTTCCGCAAAGCGGCGGTCGAGATCACGTTCGACGGGAAGACCTACCTCGTCGTACCGCAGGCGGCCATCCTCGTCCTGGTACGGGACGGCGTCCCCCTGGACGATCGCGCGTAATTCGGACCCGTCGCCCGGTGGAAGGACCCCGCTCCAACCGGCGCGGGGTCTTTTCTTGGGCCATGACTTCGTTTCCCGGGGGACTGGAGCGGGCCCGCAGGCTCCTGGCTGCTCACTGGGGATATGGCGGCTTCCGGCCCAACCAGGTTCGCGTGCTGGCTCCTCTCCTCGGCGGCCGCGACGTCCTGGCGATTCTGCCGACCGGAGCGGGGAAGTCCCTTTGTTTCCAGATCCCCGCCTTGATGTCGAGTGGGCTGACCGTCGTCGTATCGCCCCTGGTGTCGCTGATGCAGGATCAGGTGGGCGCGCTGCGGCGCCGGGGCGTCGCGGCGGCCTACATCAATTCCACGCAGACGCTCGAGCACCGGCACGCGGTCCTGGACGCGGTGCGCGCGGGCCTGGTGCGTCTCCTCTACTGCGCCCCCGAGCGCCTGCCCTCCCTGACTCGCCGCCTCGCGGCGTGGACTCTGCGTCCGGCACTCCTCGCGGTGGACGAAGCACACTGCATCACGGCGTGGGGACATGAGTTCCGTCCGGCTTACCAACTCCTCGGGAAGTACCGCTATCTGATGGGCAACCCGCCGACGATCGCGGTCACCGGCAGCGCGACCACGCTGGCGCGCGCCGAGATCGCCCGGGTGCTCCGGCTCGAGGGGGTCGTCGAGGTCGTCGGTTCGTTCGACCGGCCCAATCTCCGCTTCACGACGGAGCTGGTTCAGGATGACCGCGGGCGATTCGCGAAGATCGTCGAGCGAGTGCGGAGAGCCACCGCGGCCACCATCGTCTACGCGCCGACGCGGCGCCTGACGGAGCTGATCACCCGCGCGTTGTTGCTCAGAAGTCTCAGGGCCGCGCCGTATCACGCGGGGCTGACGGCGGCGGTGCGCCGAAGTACGCTGAAGGCCTTCTTGTCCGATCAGGTCGGAACGGTGGTGGCGACCACGGCGTTCGGGATGGGTATCGACAAGCCGGACGTACGCTCGGTTTTGCACTGGGGACCCGCGCACACCCTCGACGGCTATTATCAGGAGGCGGGGCGCGCCGGGCGCGACGGCCATGCCGCCGAATGTCGAGTGTTCTGGAGGGATGGGGACCTGCGGTGGCCGGGGATCGCACCGGCCATGAAGGTCTATCTGCAACGCCGGGCCTGTCGCAGGCGTTTGCTGCTGCAATACTTTGGTGAGCGCTTGGAGCGGTGCGCGGGATGCGACTACTGCGAAATCCGGTAGATCCGTCCCGAAGCCATGACCACGTACACCTCGCCCGACGCATCCTCCCCGAATGAGACCACGTTGTCGTTGATCAGAGGAGCCTCGAGCGGTGTGAACGCGTCGACCGGTTTGCCGGCGACCATCTTCAGACCGCGTACCCACCCGGCGCAGTAGTCACCGTAGAGGTAAACCCCCGACAGGTCCGGTGACGCCTTCCCGCGGTAGACGTAGCCTCCGGTGACCGCGCACGCCGGATTGTGCGGGTACTTGAAGAGGGGGAGGACGAGTCCGGCCGTGTCGCACCCCGTGCGATAGCAGACGTCGCCCTCCATGAACGGCCACCCAAAGTTGTTGCCGGGCCGGGCGCCACCGGGGAGGTAATTGATCTCCTCCCAGAGGTTCTGGCCGACATCTCCGATCCACACGTCGCCCGTCTGGCGGTCGAAACTCCACCGCCAGGGATTGCGGAGTCCGAGCTGCCAGATCTCATGCAGCCATCCGGATCGCGCGACGTACGGGTTGTCGGCCGGAATGCCGTACGGATCTCCCGCGTCCACGTCCACACGCAGGAGTTTCCCCTGATACGCCATGCTGTCCTGGGAGCGGCTCGTCTGCGCGGTGTCGACGTTCGCGTCCCCATCGCCGATGGCGATGTAGAACTTCCCGTCGGGGCCAAAGGTGACGAGGCCGCCATACAGCACCGCGTCCGCCGCCTGGGGGACGTTCAGGATCGAGTGTTCGCTGGCGGGGTCGGCGTGATCGAACGTCGAATCGGCGGTGAACCGGCTGACCTGTGCCGCCCCGGCATTGTCCACGTAGAAGACATAGACGTACCGGTTGGTCGCGTAGTGCGGGTGAAAGGCGATGCTGTAGACGCCGTATTCGAAGGCCCCGCCGGTGAGCGCCGTCAGGTTCAGAAATGCAGAGTCCTGCCGAACGCCGTGCTTGCGGATCAGGATCCGGCCCCCGCGCTCCACCACGAAGAGCCGGCTGGTGTCGCCGGGCGGGGCCGCGACGAACACCGAGAAGTCGTAGCCGGAATCGACCGGGACGAGGACCGGGCCGCCGGCCCGGGTAATGACGGTCGTTGCGGAATCGTGGCACCCTGATGCGAGGGCGATGACCAGGAGGGCGGGGAGGGGGACGCGGAGTTTCACGGCCAAAAGGTAGCCGCCCTGCCTATATTTCAGAATGCACGACGAACTGTACTTCTCCGAACAGCACCTCCAGGTCCGTGAAATGGTGCGGGATTTCGCCCGCAAGGTGGTCCGTCCCAGCGCGCGGGCTTACGACCTGGACTCGAAGTTCCCCTGGGACAACGTCAAGCAGATGGCGGATCTGGGCCTCTTCGGCATCCCGTGGCCTGAGGAGCTGGGTGGTTCAGGGATGGACTACTTGTCGTACATGATCGTGATCCATGAGATGGCCAAGGTGGACGCGAGCCACGCCATCACCATCTCCGCCCACACCACCCTCGGCACCTCGCCGATCGTCGATTTCGGGACCCCGGAGCAGAAAAAGAAGTACGTCCCGCTCCTTGCCACCGGAAAGGTGCTGGGCGGGTTCGGGCTGACCGAACCTGGTGCCGGCTCCGACGCGGGGGGCACCAAGACGGTCGCGGTGGAGAAGGGCGATCACTACGTCCTGAACGGCTCGAAGATCTTCATCACGCATGCCGGCGTCGGTGAGATCTTCGTGGCGACGGCGCGGACCGATCCATCCGCCAAGAAGACCCATGGCATCACTGCCTTCATCGTCACGAAGGACACCACGGATCTCGCCGAGGCGACCCGGGTGGGGATCGGACACGAGGGGTCGCTGGCCAAGATCCCCGGATTCTCGGCGGGGAAGAAAGAGGACAAGCTCGGCTGGCGGGCGTCGGACACCCGGGAGCTCGTGTTCCAGGACGCCATCGTTCCGAAGGAGAACGTTCTCGGGCCCGTGAACAACGGGTTCCGCCAGTTCCTGCACACCCTCGACGGTGGACGGATCGGGATCGCGGCGCTCTCTCTCGGGATCGCCGAGGGTGCGCTCGAGGAGTGCCTGGCGTATACGTCGACGCGGAAACAGTTCGGGAAGCCCATCGCGAGCTTCCAGGGGGTCCACTTCGCGCTCGCGGACATGGCCACCGAGATCGAGTGCGCCAAGCACCTCGTCTTCCACGCGGCATGGCTCAAGCAGCATGGCCATCCGTTCAAGCGCGAAGCCGCCATGGCCAAACTGTACGCCTCGGAGCTCGCCATGCGCGCCACGACGAAGGCGGTTCAGCTCCACGGCGGGTACGGCTACACGACGGAGTACCCGGTGGAGCGGATGATGCGCGACGCCAAGATCTGCGAAATCGGGGAAGGCACGAGCGAGATCCAACGGATCGTCATCGCGCGGCAGTTGTTGGGGGATTTGATCGACTGACCTCATTGCGGATTGGCGATTGCGGATTGCGGATTGAATGGCCCGGGAGCCAAATCCGCAATCCACAATCCGAAATCCGCAATCGTTCAGAGTTCCGGCGGCTTATACGGCCCAGGCTCGACCGTTTTCTCCTCGGGGTGCGACAGTTCCTTGTGGAGATGCTCGAGGAGCTCGAGCTGCCGCTGCTGCAGGTGCCACAGCTCATGCCACTGCTTGTACCGAAGTGAGTCCAGCTTGTCGTGCAGGTCCCGGATTTCAATCTCCGCCATCAAGTTGAT
>Ga0070730_10003425_pt1 | contig 14245 bp, 13 predicted proteins | sample Coa_R1_3_FD_66447 | JGI IMG/M metagenome (GOLD analysis project Ga0070730, IMG submission 66447) | Surface soil microbial communities from Centralia Pennsylvania, which are recovering from an underground coalmine fire - Coalmine... | ecosystem: Environmental > Terrestrial > Soil > Unclassified ...
GCAACCAGCGGAGCCAGCGGGATGCCGGGGTCAAGAACAGCAAGAAGCTGGTTGAACAGAATCCGCTCGTGGACAGTTCAGGACAGAAAATCGTACCCAGCGTGACGCGCGTCTTCCGGCCCGGCCAGGATCTCTACGTCTATCTCGAGGTGTACGATCCATCGGTCCCCGAAAACCTTCCGCAAAACGTTCGCGTGACCAGCGTGGCCGCCGATCTCGCGCTATACGACGGCGATCGCAAAGTGCTCGAGACGCAGCCGGTGCGCGTGAACCGTCCCGACGCCAAACGTCAGAACGTACTGCCGCTCCGCCTGCAAACTCCGCTGAAAGATTTAAAGCCCGGTAAATACGTCTGCCAGGTAAACGTGATCGACGAACTGGGGCACAAGTTCGCGTTCCCGAGGACTGCGGTAGTTTTGCTCCCCGCGAAGACTGACGCAGCCATGAAGCCTTTGACGTGACCCTAGGGCTGCTGATCCCGATGCTTCGCGAAGAACTTCTGTTTAACATCCGGCCAGAATTCTTTCAGAACGTTGGAGAAGGAATCGGTGCCGAATTGAAGGCCCAGCTTCTGGAAATTATCGACGAAATCCCGATCCTGCGGATAATAGGCGTTGGAAATGCCCACTGCGATCGAATTTCCCAGCATTTCTGAATAGTTGAAGCGGTTGGCACCCGCATCGGTGCGTGTCACGAAAACGCGCGTCGCCGCATACCATACCCTGGACTTTATCGAACCAGTACCCCGGCGGAAATATCGCGGGTCCTCGTGCAGCAGCACCGGAAATACCCCCTCGGTCAGGATATTCCCCATCATCTGGTCTGCCAGCGACGTCCCATAACGCCTGAAGTATCCTTTGACGCCCTGGCCGAAGGATGGATTCTCGCCATCAAGCTGGTAAAGACCGGCAAAACCCGCCGCCAGCAGCCAGATCGGGTAGTCGAAACTGTCTTTGGAGGCGATCCACATCTTTCTCCGGCTCGGGATCGGCTCGACGCTACCTGTGTCCTGCACCGTCCGGTAGTTCGGCAGGACGCCCAAAATGCGTTTGTCCTGCACCTGGGGGACTATCGCGCTATCTGCTTGATCCGATTGCTTTGGCGTGGACAAAATGCCGGAATCCGGCGCCTGCTCTTGAGCCGTTCCCGTCGAAACAAATGTCAATAGGAATAGGGCCGTGGCACAAAAAAATGCCCGGTAATGGCGGACGGATTTGTGATGCACCTAACTAAGATGCTGGCAGAGCAGGATCCGGTTACGTAAGTTGCTGAATGTTAATGTTTGGCTGTCGGGACCCAAGCCGCTAGTCGCAACGCAACGCCACTACCGGGTCCACGCGAATCGCCCGGCGCGCCGGAATCGCGCATCCCAGGACCCCTGCCAACATCAGCACCAGCACCACAGCTAAGAACGTCACCGGATCGCTCGGTGACACGCCGACCAGCAACGCGCGCAGAACACGTGTAACCCCGAACGCCACAATCAGACCGATAATCAGGCCGATCACAACCTGGCGCAGCCCCTGCGCGAAGACCAGCTGGGCAATGTCGCGCGCCGTTCCGCCGACGGCCATACGCAGCCCGATTTCCCGCGTGCGCTGGCTGACGGAGTGCGCAACCACCGCGTAGAGCCCGACGGAGGCAAGAAGAAGCGCGATGGCGGCAAAAATCGAGAACAGAGCTACGAAGATTCCTATGTCCAGGTGGTGCCTTGCAATGTGGTCTTCAAGACTGCGCACGTCGTAGACGGGCAGGTTCTCGTCGAGGCTTTGCACTTCCCGGCGAAATGCTTTCACGAGCGTGGTCGGTGGGACGCGAGTGCGTGAAACGAGAAACGTCGAGCGCTGCGGTTCCCGGGCATATGACAAGTAGATCAGCGGATCGTGTGCCAATGGATCCCGGAAATCCTGATGGATATCCGGGATTACGCCAACGATGGTCAGCCAGGATTGCGGCGTGCCGTGCCTTGCGATGCGGATGTGCTTGCCGATGGGTTCTCCTCCCTGCCAAAACTTCGTTGCGAAGGCCTCATTCACGATTACCGCTGGAGATCCCTTGACCTCGTCCGAATCCGTAAAAAGCCGCCCGCGTCGCGGCCGCACCTGCATCACGCGAAAATAGTCGCGGCTGACTACGAGACCACCCACGCTTGGTAACCGGCCCTTGTCGGCGGGCGGTGCACCCTCCAGCTCAAATGTGAAATCCAACTGGCCCCAGATGGGCAGGTTGGACGTCACAGCCGACGCCTCCACACCCGGCAGTGACTCTATCCGCGTCTTTAAACGCTTATGAAACGAGATCTCGTCATCTGGCCGCGGGTACTTGGCCTCAGGCAGATCGATGCGCATTGCGATGACGTTCGCAGTGTTCACACCGATCGGCGTACCGTACACTTTGATAGCGCTGCGGATCATCAGACCCGCTCCCACCAGCAGCACCACACACAACGTCACCTCAAAAACGACGAGCATGCTCGAAAGACGGCGCCCGCGGGTACCTCCAGCGGCCCCATGCCCTCCATTCTTGATGGCGTTGCTCACATCGACCTTCGCCAATTGCAGCGCCGGCGCAAGGCCAAAGAGGAATCCCGTGCCGATCGAGATGGCCGCCAGGTAGACGAACATTCTCGTATTCATCGAAAGATCGAACCATGCCGGTTTCGGAAACCTGGCCATGCTGGCATCGAACCAACGCAGTCCGCCGAGTGCGAGCAGCCATCCGGCCAGGCCGCCGCCAAATGATAGGACGGCGCTTTCGACTAGAAGCTGGCGGACGATGCGCGTGCGCCCGGCGCCGATTGCAATCCGGATCGAAATCTCCCGCGACCTTACTGCGGCGCGCGCCAGCAGGAGATTGGCGACGTTCGCGCACGCGATTAGGAGCACGAATCCGACTGCGCACAAAACAACCACTAAGAACGGTCGCATTGCATAAGCGCCGTACATCTCGAGAACCGGGCTAACATCCATGACCGGGCCCTTAAGAGTGTCCCGAGTCTTATTGACCTGGCGCCGCGCAATTGTGTCCATCTCATTGCGAGCCGCGGCTAGTGTGACTCCGTCGGCAAGTCGACCGAACAGTGAAGGATCATGGCTATCAGCCCTGCCCTGGACCAAAGGTATCCACAGGTCCGTGTCTTCAGGGAATCGCGCGCCGGCAGGCATCACTCCGATAACGACTCTGGGGACTTCGTCGACCCGAATCGTCTTCCCAAGAATGGAGGGGTCCTTGCCATAGCGGTCTTGCCAGAGTCGATGGGTAAGCACTACGACGGCGGTAGCATCAGGGCGCTCATCGTCTGGCCCGAAATTGCGCCCTAATATGGGCTGTCGACCGATTATCGCGAAGCCTGTGGACGACATCTGCACGCAGACGTAACGCTCCGGCAGTCCGCTCTCGTCGCTCCAGTTGACTGGAGTGAACCGATAGGCGGACAGACTTATCAGGGATTTCACCTGTGATCGAAAGGTGCGAAGATCGGGATCAGATCGGGATAGCTCGTCTTGAGCCAATGCATCAGTAGCTGACACGAGAACAACACGGTCGGCGTGGTCGATCCCAGGGTCAAACGATAGCGCCCCCCTGACGATCGTAAACACCGCCGTATTCACCCCGATGCCCAGCCCCAACGCAACCACCGCGACCACCGTAACGCCTCGATTCTTCGCCAGTGTCCGCATCGCATAGCGAATATCCATCCACCAGCTCTCGAGCGCGGCGAAAGCCCACATCTCGCGGCATGCTTCCTTCAACGCCGTCACGTTCCCCAGCCTCCTGCGCGCTTCCCGTGCGTCGCCGGTTTCTTCGGCTCTCATTTCGAGATGAAAGCGAAGCTCGTGTTCCAGGTCGCGATCGAGCTGCCGCCGACGTCGCAGCTTTTTCCAAAATCTCTTCATGCCATCTCCATCACGCGGGCAATGGCCTGCGCGAGCCGGCTCCAGTTGCTCGCTTCCTTCACAAATTGCTTCCGCCCCAATGCCGTCAGCTTGTAATATTTCGCGCGCCGATTATTTGACGATACGCCCCATTCGGAATCGATGATGCCGTCGAGCTCCAACCGGTGTAGCGCCGGATAAAGCGAGCCCTCCTCCACGCGCAGCACTTCATCCGACACCTGCTGAATCACGGAGGCGATGCCGTATCCGTGCATCGGCCCGCGTGTCAGCGTTTTCAGAATCAGCATATCGAGCGTTCCCTGCACCAGCTCGCCCGCCTGTTTTTCCTTTCCCATAGACGCTTGATAGGAAATATGAACCAGCTGGACAAACCTGTCAAGAGTTAATGAAATCGTGCCGACTAAATTTAGCTGGCAGCCGAAAGCCTTTAGAAAACGCCGGAGTCAGATGAAATGTACTAAACCTTACACTTCGACCGTTGTCCGGCGCAGTTTGTCTGCTAAGTTCGCAGGTGTGAAGCAGGGCTAGAGGGCGGCGAAATAAGAGTCTGGGGAAGGGGCCTTTGATACAAAAGGAGATCATCCAAAGCAGCCGGATTCTCATTGTCGACGATCAGCCGGCCAACGTGCTCCTGCTCGAACGCATCCTGCAAAAGGGCGGGTACACGAACCTCAGCAAGACCACCGATCCCCGCCAGGTTCTCGAATTCTTCACGGTCTACAAACCAGACTTGATTCTTCTCGATCTCATGATGCCGAATGTGGACGGCTACTCGCTCCTCACGCAGCTGCGTTCCAGGATTCCAGACAACCACTATCTGCCCATTCTGGTCTTGACCGCAGACGTAGCGCCGAAAGCCAAACAGCAAGCGCTGACTTTGGGCGCCAAGGATTTTCTGACGAAGCCTTATGACGCGACAGAAGTCCTGCTGCGCGTTTACAACCTGCTTGAAACGCGCTGGCTTTCTTTGCAGCTTCAGGAACACATCAAAGCGCTGGAGGAGCAGGCGCAGGCGTCGGCCAATAGTCCCGAATAAAGTCGCACGCTACGCGGGCACTGTCACCTGGAAGTCCACCTTTCGCACGCCCTGTCCCGCCGTCGACGCCAGCAGATCCAGCATTGTCCGGCGCGTCACCGGGTCGCGCAGCGCGGGCGCCAGTTCCACCATCGGCGCCAGCACGAAACGGCGCTCGGCCAGGCGGGGATGCGGAATCGTCAGTTCGGGCGTTTCCACAACGAAGCCGCCGAAAAACAAAATGTCGATATCAATCGTTCGCGGCCCATTCGCCAGCATGCGCCGCCGCCCAAGATCCTGCTCGATTTTGGCGATGCGCCCCAACAGCTGCCGCGGAAACAGATCCGTCCGCGCCTCCGCCACCAGGTTCAGAAACCACCTCTGGTTGCGGCGCCCCTGCGGCTCGGTTTCGTAGACGGAGGAAGTGCGCTCGATGCGCAGCTCGCGGGTGTGCAGCCGGTGGATCGCCGTCTGCAGCATCTCTTCGCGGTTGCCGACGTTGGAACCCAGCCCCAGGTAAACCGTTTTCTCTAACACCTGGCACCTAGCACCTAGAACAGCGCCGGTTGCTCGCCTGTCCGCATCCGCCGCTCCACTTTGAAGTAATCGAAGGCGCGCTCCGTCGCCACGCGCCCCCTTGGCGTGCGGTGCAAGAATCCGAGCTGGATCAGGTACGGCTCGTACACTTCCTCGATGGTGTCCGATTCTTCGCCGATCGACGCGCCGATTGTGTTCACACCCACCGGGCCGCCGCCGTAATTGCGGAGCACCGTGAGCATGATCTTCTGATCTACCTCGTCCAGCCCAAAGCGGTCCACTTCGAGCAGATCGAGCGCCGTCTCGGCCACCGCGCGCGTCACGCGCCCGTCTGCACGCACCTGCGCATAATCGCGCACGCGTTTCAGCAGCCGGTTGGCGATGCGCGGCGTGCCCCGGCTGCGGCGCGAAATCTCCTCGGCGCCCTGCTCGTCGATCTCGACATTCAGCAGCTTCGCGGACCGCTTCACAATCTCCAGCAGCTCAGCGACGTCGTAATGATTCAGCCGTAGCACGAGGCCAAAGCGCCCGCGCAGCGGACCGCTGACCAACCCCTGCCTTGTCGTCGCCCCGATGGCCGTGAACTTCGGAATCGCTATCGAATGCGTGCGCGCGCCCGGCCCGGCGCCAATCAGAATGTCCACGCGAAAATCTTCAATGGCCGCATAAAGAATTTCTTCCACGTCTGGCAGCAGCCGGTGAATTTCGTCGATGAAGAAAACCTGGCGCGGGCGAATATTAGTCAGAATCCCGGTGAGATCGAGCTTCTTTTGCAGGATCGGACCGGAAGTCTGCTGGAATTCGACCTCGAGTTCCTCGGCGATGATGGCGGCGAGCGTGGTTTTGCCGAGACCCGGCGGCCCGTAGAGCAGCACGTGATCCATGGCTTCGCCGCGCCGCCGCGCGGCTTCGATGGCGATAGCCAGATTTTCCTTGAGATTGCGCTGGCCCGTGAAATCGGCCAGACGCCGCGGCCGCAGCCCCGCTTCGAACTGCGCCTCTTCTTCCAGCGGAGCCGCGGAAACGATCCGTTGGTCAGCCATGTGTTCTCAGCTTACAATGACCGCGCCACCGCGTGGCAGACGAAGAACAGAAAAACCGACGGCGCGGTTACGCCTTCGCCCGGATATTGACCCAGGTGTGCACGTGGGGCGCGCCGCGAAAGTACCAGATCATGGCCGGGCTTTCGAGCTGCCAAACATCCCAAACGCCGTCGCTGCCGATGTCCAGGTTTTTATAGAACGACATGGTCAGCTTTTCAACGCCGTTTTCGCGGATGTATTTCATGGCGTGGTCGGCGTCCTTCTTGCGGAACGGCAGCAGCAGATCGGCCAGAACCTGGTCGACCAGCGCGCGCTGGTCGCGCGACATGTCGCCCACCGGCAATCCCGGAATCGGCTCGCCCACCCGCTTGAGCGCCACAGTTGCCGTGCCCTTCTCCTCGCGTGGATCGCCCAAGAGCGCCATCGTTCGCTGCTTGCCGTCAAGGGCCTGAAATACCTGGTTCGCGCGCTTGGCCTGGTACCAGTAAACATTCTTCGGATGGTCGGGCGCTTCGTCGAAACGCTGCGAAGCGTGCCCATAGAAAATCGGCCCGCCGAATGCCGCGCCCGCCACGGAATCGCCATCGCATCGCACCGTACAGTGCCGCCCGGTGAGCACGAACTCGAACGCGCCCGTCCCCGGCGTGCCGAACAGCGCCACCGAGTATTCGCCCAGGCCGCCCGCGTCTTCCTGGATGTGGTACATCACCTTGTCGATGAACTCCGGATTATGCAGCCCGCGGAAGATCTCGTCGATCATGGCTTGCTGGTCGGCCGTGAAGAACTGCGCGATCTTGAGCGGCGTGATCATCCAGTTGGCGTCCACCTTCGAGCGCAGCGGATCATCGAACGGAAAGGTGATCTTCTGTTTCTGGTCGGCGGTCAGGCTGTTGTAGAGCGTCGTGACCAGCGTCTCCGAAGGACCCGTAAACCGGCTCGCCGCCTCCAACGCGCTCCCGGCCACAAGGCCCGCGCCGCCTAATGCCGCCGTTTTTAGAAATCCCCGCCGGGCAACGCCGTCACAATCCGGACAAGACATGTTCGACTCCCTTCAGCGCCAAGTTATCTCACTTTCCAATGGACGGTGCAAGGGGCGATTGGTTTGCGCGGCGCCGGCTCACGGCCTTACTGTAACGCGGCTGGATTTCTTGCGAGGCGCTGCTATGATTACCCCATGACTGCAGTGGAAGTGGCTTGCGAACTCACGAGCACGCTCGAATCCGCACGCCCTTCGCTTCTAGCCATCCCAGAGCGAGGGGCCAATCAGCACGCGGACGGCAAGTGGTCCCGCAAAGAGATCCTCGGCCACCTGATCGATTCGGCGGCCAATAACCATCAGCGCTTTGTGCGCTTGCAGCACGAAGACGTCCTGGTGCTTCCCAGCTACCGCCAAAGCGAATGGGTGCGTACCCAGAGCTACGCCGGTCGCGAGTGGCGCGATCTGGTCGAGTTATGGCTGGCCTACAACCGCCATCTCGCGCACATCATCCGGCACGCCGATCCGAGCGCAGCCAAGCATATCTGGAAAGGGCCCTCAGGCGACGTCGATTTCGAATTCCTTATCGCTGACTACTTGCATCACCTGCGCCACCATCTGGAGCAGATCGTCGCACCTTCGGAGTAGTCGGATGCACATCGCGCAGGCGCACTCCGGTCTGCACTCTGTGCGGCAGCTTTAGCTCGAGAATTCCCCCAGCATCCGTGTCGCCCTCGGCGAGCTCCTCGTCGTCGACTTCGATTTGATACGTGCGCCGCGGCTTCAGGCCCAGCACGAAGACTTCCTCGTCCTCGTTCAGAATCGTCTGAAATTTCTGGGCGTTCTTGCCGAAAAAGACCACGGCCGTATCGAGCGACATGGGCTCCGCCGCCAGCTGCGCGTTCAGCAGCGTGACGTTGCCGTTCTCGAACAGTTGCAGCTCGCCGTCAAAATATCCCATCCAGCGGGCCGATTCATCCCAGCTGGAGCGAATGAAGAGCCGTCCGAAATCTTCGTCGTGATACACAAGCGGCGCCAGATAGTAACTCAGGCCCGGATGATACGGATTGGCCCACAGGAATTCGTAAGGTGAGCCCAGCGTGCTGCGCAGCAGGAAATTGTCGTGCATCAGCCAGCCCTGCAGGAGCTGGCTCGAAGGCGCATTGGTGTCGTAAGGGACCATGGCCAGCTCCGCGGCGCGCGACATGGTGGCGCGCCGCACATCCGGTTCGCCACCGCCTTTGGACGCCGGAATCCGGTATTCGCCTTCGGGCGCCGGGAATGTCGCGGGGTAATAGCTCACCAAATCGTAAATCGGCAGCGCCTTGAAATATTCCGGCGCGGATTCACGCAGATCGATATTGACGTTGTCGCGCACCGCGTGCAACATCTCGTAGAGTGCGTAGTAATCCTCGTGCGGGATCACATCGTGCCCCCGCTGCAGGTCGGGCACGATTTCGCCGCGCCACCGCTGGATTACGCGCCCCAGTTCCCGCTCGGAAAGCTCCTGGTGATGATCCGCCAGCGCCACCGCGGCCAGCGCGCGTGAACGTAGGGCGCCCATCGACCGGTCACGCGCCGCCTGTTCGATCCCTTTAGCCAACTTCGCCGCCAGGGCGCGCGATTGTACGGGCGATAGCAGCTCCTGGCACCAGTCGAATACAATCGCGAGCTGCCGCAGGTCCGTTCCCGCCGTCCCCAGCGCCCACGTCACCGCCGCACGCCCACTCGGTTGATCCCCGGCCACCCGGTAATACAACGCTCTCGCGAAGCCCGGCTCGGGCATGGGAGCGTGCCCCGCCATCAGCAGCTCAAATTGCTGCCAGCGCAGCGACCGCCGCTCTTTTTCTTTTTGCAGCAGTTTTAGCCGGTGCTGCCCAAGAAAGAGCCGTGGATGCTCGCTATAAACCCGCAGGGTCTCTTCCTGGCTCTGCGCTCCCGCCGGCCAAACGAGCATAAAGAAAGGAAAAAGGAAGCCCACGCGGGACCAGTGCGGCATGAACTTCCGATTGTGTCATAGCGCCACAGCCCCGCACCACGCCGCCCCAGCCAATAGGAGTATCCGCCCTTACCACCTGTTAAAAATCAATAACTTGCAAGTGTCTCCCGATGGCTGGACGCTTGCTCCTTCAGTGATCGAATTGGCGAAGTAACTCTGTAACCTGCCCTCTGCTGCAACAGGCAGGCGAGACAGAAGCGAGCAAGAAAAACAGCGTGCTTGCGGGAGCCGATGTTTTGCAACGGTTTTAGTGCTCGCGGTTTGTATCGTTTGCTGGTTGCAACAGAGGGGTTTTTTATGCGGACTTCAACTTCTCACCCGGGATCTTGGTTGCGGTAGTGATCTGGCGTTTTTGGTGCAGGGAAATCGGACGCGGACCTTGACCAGAAATGGGAAGCGGGTACCCAGTAGCCCCCCGCCGGATCCCAGCTCGAAAAGGGCGGACCGCATCGGAGTTCGGCTCAAGAAGGTCTGGAGCTCTCCGGTGCGGTTTTTCTTTTTAGGGGCATCGGCATTCCACGCAGTGCGGTCCTCTAAGCCGGCACAATTCAGCTACCAGGAAAGCGTTCCCGTTCGCGGCTGCTCCTCCAGGCTCGGCAGGTAGAGCGTCTTACAGTGCTCACAGCGATAGATCTCGGGTTCCGGTCCGAATTTTCGCTTGACTTCGTCACCGAAAAAATACCAGCGCTTCAGATGACCCGCGCAGAGCTTGCCTTTGGCATCCTTCTCGTTGCAGGCGCGCATGCGCGGAACTCTGCGTTTGACCTTGGTGCCATCGCTTAACGTGTCCACCAGTTCCGACACCGGAACCGGCCTGTCGGAAACCTTGTATTTCGGGTTCGCCATTCGAGGGAAGTATATCAGGACCTGCGATCAGCCTGGTTGAGGATCGGTTCAATAGAACCGGCGGAAGCACGGAAAAGGCTCAGCCCTCTAGCGTGGGGCCGCCCCGGAGCACCAGCCCGTGCCATGGCTCGTCCAGTACTTGCCGTACCTTCTGAGTTAACCCTTCCATCGTAAAGGGCTTGGGTAAAAATTGCGCACCCATGGCGACTACTTCCTGCACCACCACATCGTCCATATATCCGGAAGTAAACAGCACGCGCATTTTCGGATGTTGTCGCGACAGGCGCTGGGCGAGTGCTCCGCCGTTCATCGAGGGCATCACGATATCGGTGAGCAGCAGATCCACGGGCCGGCCCACATTATCCATCAAACCAAGGGCTTCAAGCCCACCGGAGGCTTCCAAAACGGTGTACCCGGTGAGCTGCAGCATCTGGCTGACGAGCCGGCGCACCGACGGCTCGTCCTCCACTAGTAAGATCGTCTCCCCGCCGCGGGCTGTGATCGCGTGTATGTTAAAGCCCATGAAAAGCGCCCTATTTTGGTACTTAGCATCTCAGTATCCGTCGCCGGTGCTCTGCCTGAAACCAGTGTGCGTTACTATCCATCGGAGGGCCCGCCGCGGGAGGTTTGCATTCGCCCCCATCTGCTTGTTAAAATAACGATTTACGAGTTTAGAGGGAGATTCCGTCGTCATGGCGAGAGTATGTGAAGTGTGCGGCCGTGGGCCGCAGTTCGGCAACAAAATCAGCCACGCCCACAACGTGACCAAGCGCCGCTGGAACCTGAACCTGCAAACCGTTCGCGCCCTGGTCAACGGCGCAAGCAAACGCATGCGCGTCTGCACGTCTTGCATCCGCAGCGGCAAAATCCAGAAGGCCGCGTAGCCGTCCTATTTTTTCAATTCCACCGGTTGTGTGAAAGCTCCATTAACCGCGGTGTCCCACGCGGCCAGGCGCACCCATTTCTGTTTGGATAAATCCACCGGAATTTCGAAGCGGCGCGCCCCGAATACCTTCGCCTCGGGCGTGTGGACGATCTTGCGATCCACGCGGTCGCCATCTCCCCACACGACTTCGACAAACTCCAGCGGAAACGTCCAATCCACGTCCGCCGCCACGCCCGCGCTTGTCACCGTGAAATTGCGAATCAGAACTTCACCGGTCGAGACAAAAAATTCGCCCGCGCGCATGGCACGCGTGACAGTGGTCCAATCGTTCAGAAACGGCATCGAGCCGAGCTTGAGATAGTTCACGTTGAAATCGCCGTAGAGATCGTAATCGGGGAACTTTTTGTAGGTATCGACCTCACCCACCAGGTACTTCGGCCCATTCCAGTTGTTCATGTCGTCGAGCGTGGGGAAGCAGCGCTTTTCGCATAGCCGCGATTCGGACAAGTCCACCGGCATGGCCTTGAATCCGGCGCCCAGCCAGCGGTCGCTGCGAAAATAATCTTTCTCGCGAAGCTCATCGGGAAAACCCGTTGATCCTTTCGTGCGCGGATGCGTCTGCCACACCAGCGCGCCTTCACGCCGGATCATGTCGACAAGTTCCGCAGCGTCCGCCGGATGGTACACCGTGCCGAACTCGGGGCTGGGTTCGATAAATCCCGCGCCTGGCGCACGCCCGTGCGTCCAGTACACCGGCTTGGGAAAGAGCAGATTATAGTGGCCGCCCAGATAAATATTCGCCTCCTCGCCAGGCAAAATCCGGAAATTGGCGTCCGAGTGCCGGCGGCACGCTTCGTAGTAGTTGCGCAGATCCTCTATGCGCAGCCGTCCCGTGTCCTCCGGATGTCCGTCGCCGTGGAAATCGTCGATCATGACAATGTTGACGCCCAGATCGCGGATGGCGGAAATCCAGGGCGGCCGCACATCCAGGCTGCCGGCCGCCATCAATTCCTTGGTGAACGCGGTGTGAAAGTGCGTGGCCATCACCTGGTAGCCGGGGAGCGGCAGGAAGCGGTCGCCGTGCGTGTAATTAAGGACCGCTTCGCGCGTGCTGCCGGCATCGCCCGCGCTCAAATAAAAATAAGCCGCCATGCGCTGCCATGTGCCGGGAGGCGCGTTGTACAGCGCGTAAACGCGCTCGATCCATACGGGCTCGTAGCCGCCTGCGTTATCGCCCTGCCGCACGCCCAGCGAGAAACTGCGCTCGTCGTCCTTGCGGTACCACACGAAGCCGTTATTCACTTCGATTTCGCGCGCGAAGAAAAACTGGTGCGGCGGCGGGAACACGGCAATGCTGCCGGAGCGGCCCTCGGCGATAGCGAGCCGGTTGCGGGCCACCAGCGGCACGGCATCGCGGTTGGGCGTGCCGCCGAATTCATACTTCTGCGGATTGCCGCCCGCGTCGCGCCAAGCCACCCGCTGCAGCGCGTCGAGCGAGAACCCGCGCATGCCCGCCGTATATTTGTAGGCCACCGACGGCTCCTCAGTCTTGGCGATGGCTTCCACGCGCATCAGGTTCGAGCCTTCATACACCGTGAACTGCACGCGTCCCGCGAAGATGCCGAGCGAAAGACCGGGGAACGAGATCTCGAGGCGCGCGCCCTCCCGCCGCACTTCGCAGGAGCGTGTGTCGAACGACGACGAGCCATGGCGAATCTCTTCCGGCTTGCGGGGCAGCCCGGGATTTTCCCCGCGCCCCGGAATTGTCAGCGGTGCGTCCCAGAAGACGTCCCAGCGATGCTCGTAATCGAGCCCATGCGCCGCGCGGCGCACACCGCTTACGGTCGTGAACTCGGGCGTGAGATTGCGGGCGAGCACAGCTTCGCCTGCAGCCAGCTCGCGGACTACCGGCACGCCATGGTCGATCGCGAAGGCCGCGCGGAGCCTGGTGTCGCGCTCCCCGGCCCAGGCGACCCGGAGAGTGTCCCCATCCACGCGCGCGCCCAGTCCAGGCGATGTCGAGACGCCGTGGAGCGTGCAGTTGAGTGGATCGGCTGAGAGAAGCGGTACCAGAACGAACAGAAGTGCGAAGGGTTTCATACGCGACTGGCATTTTACCGCGACGTTGTCTTTAGGAGGTGCGCTACGCCGCTTCTCATGCCCGAACTGCCGCAGGTCCCCGCAAAAAACGCGTGACCGTGCGCTACAAAAAGGAGGGTGGTTTCGAAACTCCCAAGTGCTGCTTAAGGATATTGATCCATCACTACCAGCGCCACCATTTCGCGCCAGTCGCGGCTTCCGGCTTTATAGCTGCCACTGGCTCCCCCGTCAATGCCGCACGCGGGTTGTTCACAAACAGCGCCTCCGCGCAGTCCTTCCCGTACTCCTTCTCGATGTATCGATAGCCGACATCCATCACAGGCGGGCGATGCTCGGTGTCGTGCGCGTCGCTTGCGCTAAAGTGCACCAGGCCGCGTTCGATGAGCTGCGTCGCGGCCGCCTTTGCGCGCCGCCCGAACCTCCCCAGGAATGAATGCGCCGTCACCTGCACCCGGCAGCCGGCCTCCACCCACTGGGTAATCTGATCGACACTGCGCGCCAGCAGCGGGTTGCGCTCGGGGTGCGTGATCACCGGCGTCGTCCCGCTCGCAAGCATCTGCTTGAAAATTTCACTGGCGGAATCCAGGATCGTCACATCGGAGAATTCCACCAGCAGGTATCGTTTCCGATTAATGTTAAATCGCGCCGGATCGTCCAGGGCCTGCTGAATATTTTCGTAGTAAAGGTGAAAATCGCAGCCACGGTGTATGCGCAGCGCGCCCTCCGCGGCCTCCGTGAGCTCCGCAATGCGCTCATCTACTAGCTCCGGCCGGTAGGCGTAATGCAGATTGGCGGGCGGCGTGGCGACGATGTCGGTAGTTCCGGACTCCGCGGCCAGGCGCACCATGGCCAGCGATTCCTCGAGCGTTCGCGCCCCATCATCCAAGCCGTACAAAATGTGGCTGTGGATGTCCACCATGAAAAGATAGTGGCATACTCGTCTGAAG
>Ga0070730_10003426_pt1 | contig 14242 bp, 11 predicted proteins | sample Coa_R1_3_FD_66447 | JGI IMG/M metagenome (GOLD analysis project Ga0070730, IMG submission 66447) | Surface soil microbial communities from Centralia Pennsylvania, which are recovering from an underground coalmine fire - Coalmine... | ecosystem: Environmental > Terrestrial > Soil > Unclassified ...
GCAGCGGTGCGCCTCGGCCGCCTCGGCCAAAGGCCAGGTGCGGTCGATGCGCAGCTTCAGCTCGCCCGCCGCCAGCCAACGGAACAGGTCGCCGCTGCGCTTGAGCAGCTCCTCGCGGTCCGCCGTGTAGTGCGCCAGGCTGGGCCGCGTGAGGAAGAGCGAGCCTTTGGCGTTCAGCACCTGCGGATCGAGCGGCGCCACGGCCCCGCTCGACTGGCCGAAGAGCACCAGGTACCCGCGCGGACGCAGGCAGTTGAGGCTCTGGTCGAACGTGGTTTTGCCGACCGAGTCGTAGACCACCTGTACGCCCTTGCCATCGGTCAGGCGCTTCGTCTCCGCCTCGAAGTCGGCCTGCGTGTAGAGAATCACCTCGTCGGCGCCGGCCTCGCGCGCCAGCTTCGCCTTTTCTTCCGTCGAGACGGTGCCGATCACGCGGGCGCCGCAGCGCTTGGCGATCTGCACCAGCAGCAGGCCCACGCCGCCCGCCGCCGCGTGCACCAGCGCGGTATCGTTTGCCCCGAGCCGATAGGTGCTGAAGGCGAGGTAGTGCGCGGTCATCCCTTGCAGCATCACTGCCGCCGCGTCGCGCGTGCTGATCCCCTCCGGCACCGGCACCAGCCGCGCTGCCGGCACGATCGCGTACTGCGCGTAGGCTCCAGGCGCGCCCGTGTAGGCCACGCGATCGCCCGGCTTCAGCCCGGAGACCCCCGCGCCGAGGGCATCCACCGTTCCGGCCGCCTCGCCGCCGAGGCCCGTCGGCAACTGGCCGGCATACTGGCCGCTGCGCTGGTAGATCTCGATGAAGTTCACGCCGGTGGCGTCGATCTTCACCCGTGCCTGGCCGGGGCCGGGCTCCGGCAGCGGCACTTCTTCAAGCTGCATCACCTCGGGGCCGCCGTACTGGTGCACGCGGATCGCCTTCATCGCCCGGCTCCTTCGCCGCCACGCTCTGTGCGAATCGACTCGCTCTGCCGGCTCAGCGGCCGGCCGGCGCCGCGGTGTGCAGCCGCGCCAGCGTGCGCACGGGCACCAGCTCGGTGAGAATGCCCATCGCGCTGCGCGGATAGAAGAACGCCGCCGTGGCCCGACCGCCGAGATCGATCTGCTCCAGGCCGCGCTCGCGCAAGACGCGCGCGTCGTCCGGTACGTTGTCCACCGCGTAGCCGAGATGGTGCAGACCGGGGCCGCGCTTATGCAGAAACTTCGCCACGCCGCTGGTCGTGTCCTGCGGAATCAGGATCTCGATCTGCGTTTCGCCTTCGCCGACCGTGACGAAGAAATTGAGCGTGCGCTCCGGCGCGAAGTAGGAGCCGTTCAGCCCGCGCGATCGCTGCTCGTCGAGCGGCAGGCCCAGCTTGTCCACCAGCACGTCGCGGGCCTCGTCCAGCGAATGCGCGACAACGCCCACATGATCCAGCCTGACGATCATGATGCTTTACCCCCGCGCGCAGTATAGCGCCCGTCGCGCCGGCTGCGGCTCAGACGCGCGGGCCGGCCTCCGGCTGGCGCCCCAGCGGCAGGGTGACGGTGACGGTGGTGCCCTGGCCTTCGCGGCTGGCGATGGTGACGTCGCCGCCGTGCTGACGCACGATCTCCCAGGTCTCGGCGAGGCCGCTGCCGCCGTCGGGCGCCCGATCTCGCGCATTGCCGGCGCCGAAGAAACGCTCGATTACGTGTGGCAGATCTCGCTCTGGGATGCCGATGCCGTGGTCGATCACGCGCAGCAGGGCGCTCGGCTGACCGCCGGCATCGACGCGGCCGACCGTGATCAGCGTCGTGCTGCCGGCGGTGCTGTACTTGAGCGCATTGGCCAGCAGATGGCCAAGGGCGCGTTCCAGCCGCGCGGCATCCCACATGCCGATCAGGCCGGGCGGCTCGGCCTCCAGGGCGATGCGACAGTCCGCCGCCTCGTCCTGCTGCGCCGCGATCAGCCGGCGGCAGAGGGCGACGAGGTCGGTGGGGCGGCGCTCCAGTTGCAGGGGACGCCCGGCGTGCAGGCGCGAGCGGTCGAGCACTTCGTTGAGCTGCGCGGCAATGCGCGAAACGGCCTCGTTGATCGCGTTCACAGTGTCGATCACGGCCGCAGACGGCACCTGGTCGCCACGGCCGGCGCGGCGGCCCAGCATCTGCGCGAAGGCTTTGATCGAGGTCAGCGGTGTGCGCAGATCGTGCGACAGCGCCGCCAAGAACTCGTCACGCGCCCGTACCGCCCGCTGCACCTCTCGATCAAGCCGTGCGCTGTCAACGGCCAGGCCGAGCCGGCGAGCCAGGTCCTCGGCCAGCGCCAGGTCCGCCTTCGTGAAACGGCGTCCCGAGGCGGCAGAGGCAAAAGCGATCGCACCAAATGTCTGGCCGCGGGCGCTCAACGGCACGCGCATGAACGAGTTGATACCCAGCCACTGCAGCCGGCGCAGATCCTCATCGTCGATCGCCAGCGCCACCAGGTGACCGGCGGTCATCTCCGGCACAAACACCGGCCGGCCGTGACGAATCACCCACAGCAGCCGCTCTGCATTGGCCTGTTCCGGCTGCGCGCTGCGGATCTGTGCCGTCCCACCGGACGAATCCACGCCGCCCAGGGCCGCACTCTCGCCCACGATCCGGCGCACGCCGCCGGCCGCAGCGAGGTCGATCGCACACCAGTCGGCGAGGCCGGGCACGAGCAGGCGCGCCAGGCCGGCCAGCGTGCCGTCGGCGTCGGCAGCGCCGGCGGAGTCAGAACTGTCAACCGACGCGTCGAGCACGGCGCTGGCGCCGGCCAGGATGCCGGCGCGGCGCTCGGCATCGGCGGTATGGGCAAGCATCACGGAGCGGTCCGCCTCGGCGCCCTGCCCGAAGCCGTCTTGCCGCACGATGCCGAACCCGCCGTTGAGCGCCCCCTGCGCGACGTCCGGCTGCAGCGCCAGGCGCAGGTCGAGGCGTTCGCCGTCCTTGCGGCGCAGCATGACGCGTACCTCCGCGATCTGGCCGCGGGCCGCGCGATTCAAGGCGCGCTGCGCCCGCGTTCGGGACGGCGGCGCCAGCAGCTCAGTCAGCAGGCGACCCAGCAGCTCCCCATTCGTGTAGCCGCTCAACCGCTCCGCCGCCGGGTTCAAGCTGATGAGCCGCCGCTCCCGATCGAAAGCGAAGATCGCGTCCGGATGCTGCTGAAAGAGGGAATGATACGAGGGCGCGTTGCGGTGGGCCGGGGCGGCCGCCTCGAGCGGCGGGAGATCGGCTCGCCCATCCCGGCGTAGCGTATTCCCGTTCAGGTCGCGAGCAATACGTGTCGTGTGCTGTTTGCGGGGCTGATGATCTAGGCTCATGCCACGCCCTCGACCCTGCCGGGCGCGGCCAGCAGCCGCGTTGCCTGCGCTCGGTCCTGCTTTCAGCGTACGCCATTGATCGGTTCTTCGTGCATGGCCGCGGTATCACAGAGCCGCGACAGAAGCTATCACTGATCCGAAACGTTGTGCCCCGCGGCCGTGTCGCGGGATGTAGGCGTTGCAGCCGAGCAGCGCCGGCGCGTGGACCATCGGCGTGCGCCGGCGCGGGCCTGATTCGAGATTGAGCTCGTAGGTCGCAGAAGTCGCATCTTTACACGGCGGCGCCCGCGAGAGCGGAGCGAGCCGCTGAAGCAACGCTGCGTCAGCCGCCGCGCCGCAGGCCGAACTCGGCCAGCACCTCGTCCGTGTGCTGCCCGAGCGACGGGATCGCACCGGCCGGCGTGCGCCAGCCGGAGGCCGCGTCGAAGGGCGAGCGCAGCAGCTCCACCGCGCCCACCTCCGACGGCACGCTCTGCCAGCGCTCGCGCGCCGCGAGGTTCGGGTGCGCGGACAGAGCTTTGGCCTCGCGCTGCTCGCCAAAGGCCACGCCGGCGCGCTCCAGCCGTGCCACCGTCTCCGCCAGCCCCAGCCGCGCGAAGACGGCTTCAATAATCTCGCGCAGCGGCTCGCGGTTGACGAAGCGGCCGGGATTGGTGGCGAAGCGCGCGTCCGTCGCCAGCTCTGGCTGCTCCAGCACGCGCTCGCAGAGCCAGATCCATTCGCGCTGGCTCTGCACGGCGATGTTGACGGTACCCTGGTCGCCGCAGCGAAACGGACCGTAGGGCGCGATGTAGCTGTGAAAGAGGCCGGTGCGCACGTGCTCGCCGCCGTACTTCGTGGTCAGCAGCGGCACGCCCATCCAGTCGGCGATCGTATCGAACAGCGCGATGCTCAGCTCGTGGCCCTCGCCGGTGCGCTCACGCCGGTGCAGCGCGGCGAGCACGGCGCCGAAGACGTGCATCGCGCCGGAGATATCGACGACGGAGAGGCCGATGCGCGCCGGCTGCTCCGGCGTGCCGGAGACCGTCGAGGCGCCGGTCTCGCCCTGGATCAGCGCGTCGTAGGCCTTGCGCTGCTCGTAGGGACCGGAGTCGCCGTAGCCGGAGAGGCTGCAATAGATCAATCGCGGGTTGCGCGTCCGCAGCGCCGCTGCGCCGAGCCCGAGCCGCGCCGCCGCGCCCGGCGCCAGGTTCTGGACAAAGATATCGGCGCGGGCGGCCAGTTCGGCGGCGACCGCGAGGTCCGCCGGGGCTTTGAGGTCAAGACAAACGCTGCGCTTGTTGCGGTTGAGCCAGGCGAAGGTGACGGAGAGGCCGTTGACGGCGCCGTCGTAGCCGCGGGCGAAGTCGCCGCCGTCGGGCCGCTCGATCTTGATCACGTCGGCGCCGAGATCGGCGAGATGGCGCGTGGCAAGCGGCACGGCAACCGCCTGCTCGACAGCGACGACGCGCAGATCCGACAGCGGCAGCATGGGTCGCTCCGAGTCGAAAGGATTTAGTTTCAGGGTACAGGGTCGGGGCGTTGGGCGCAGGGCGTAGGCGATAGGACCGCGGGGATATGAGCCCGATCGGCAAACGCCCGAGGGACGAACCACCCGCGCCTCGGGCGTCAGCGCGGCGGCAGCGCGCCCTGCCGGCGCCTGCCTGCTATCCGGCCGCGGCACGGCCGCCGATGTTGAAGTTGAACACGCCAGGGTTGCTCTTTCCCGAGCCGGGGAAGATTGAGCCGTTCGGTTACTCGCAGCCGGCCACGATGCGTGGCATGCCGAACTGCATCAGGTTGCCGCGACCTTCGGCGTCCTCGCCGAGGGAGGTGACGGCATTCCAATCCGTGCCCCCAGCTCCAGGAGAATGCCTTTGACCGGAACCTGCGCCACCACCCCCTCCACCATCCGCCCGCTGCTATCCGGCACGGGCTGGCCGTGCATGTCGGCCGCCTTCCCGTCCCGGCTACCGCCGACGTACTGCTCGTCGCCGGAAACATGGATGCAGACCGTGTGCTCCAGCGGCGCCGGCTCCAGCCAGGCGTACGAATCGGAGCCGAAAATCACGGCGTTGATGCGGAGGTTGGTGACGTCCAGGAGAAGTCCGTGCCGGCTGCCCCGCAAGATTTCGCCGATGAACACGGACTCCGCCAGCAGCTCGGGCACGGGCGCCACGAACTTTCGGTGGCCGGGCCCAGTGTGTCGCCGGCTGAGCGCGACGGGGCAGAGGTGCCGCGCACAGCCGGCGGACACGCCTCCGGCTACGCGGGCACGGCGTGCCGCCGCAGTTCCCGCGGCAGGTCGAGCTGCAGCCAGCTTTCCACCAGCCGCCCGTGCTCCAGCCGGTCGATACGAATGCCGCCGCGGCGACACGTCTTCCCCATCATGGCGGCTCCCAGGACCGCGCCACTGTGCGTGCCGCTCAGGCTGAAGCGGGTCACGACCTTGTCGCCTTCGGCGATTTGGTCTTCGATGCAGACGCGCAGATCGGGAAACTCGCGCAGATACGCCTGCACGGTCCGCCTGAACCCTTCCCGTCCCGCCGGTCCCAGCACGGCGCCCTGGCCGCCGTGTTCACCGTGTTCACCGTGTTCACCGTGTTCACCGTGTTCACCGTGTTCACCGTGTTCACCGTGTTCACCGTGTTCGATGTACGCGGGGGCGACCAGGCGGTCGATCGGCTCAACGTGATGCTCATTGAGCACGTGCCGAAACAGGCGGCGGATCATGGCCTTATTTACTTCCGCGGGCATGCCGCGTGCTCCTTCCACTGACGAAGACGATCGGCCCGCGGGCGCGCCGGTTTGCGCAAGGCCGGCGCCGCCGATCGCACGGAATCACGGCCTGTTCGCCGCTGCCGGGTTGGTGGGCGCCGGGGCAAAGCGCCGCGGGCAGGGGCGAGCCGATCAAGCGGGACCGCGTGGAGGGGACGACTGGGGAAGGATCGAGCGGCCGGTACGCACGCCCGAATCCAAATGGGCGCGCCGCCAGAGCGATCTGACCAGGAACACCACCGTGATCGCGACGGCGAGGACGACCACGTCCGGCAGGCCGTCGCCGTCGGCATCGTCGGCGGTCGGCTGCGCCGAGTGGTTCAAATGAGTGCCGTCGTGCACCACGGGCCTCGGCGAAACCCCGGCGGCGAAGGTCGGGACGCCGCCGGCGAGCGCATACGATGCGGCAAGCAGCACCAGCAGCAGCGCGCCGGCACAAACAGCGGACCAGCCATGGCGGGGCAGAACAGGCATGGCAACGCTCCGCGATGAGACGATCGCGGTTCTACCGCTACGATAGTAGTCGCACGAATTACCGCGCGACAACCGCCGCCGGGGCACGCCGGCCCTCAGGCACAAGCGAGCGCCGCAGCAGGCGCCTGCGAGGTGTTGATACCGAGCGAGCGAGCCAGGCCGATGCGCACCGCAATCGCGGGCCTGACGCTGCTCGGCAGCCTGATCGGTGCGGCCAGTGCCGCGCCAGCCACACGGCGCCGCCCGCTGCCCGGGAGCCTGACGATCGCGCTGCCAGCTCTTGCCGGCGCCGCGGCGATCAGCCTGTTCTACATCAACACGTACTACCTGCTGGCACCGCTCGTCTGGCTCGTCGGGGCGCTGCTCCTGGCCCCGGAAAGCCGCGCACTGAGCCACCTGAGCACCCGCACGCGGCCATGGTCTACACCGGCTGCGCCGTGGGTCTCTTCCCTCGGTTCCCTGTTCCCTGTTCCCTGTTCCTCAGCTCGACCAGCAGGCGGTCGAGCAGCGCCAGCGCCACGTCGTACTTGCTCAGCAGCGGCAGCTGCTTGGCGCCGTGCTCATCCAGCAGCAGCACGCGGTTCGTATCCGTGCCGAAGCCTGCGTCGGTGGCGGTGATGTCGTTGGCGGCGATGAAGGCGAGCTCTTTGCCGTGCAGCTTGGCCGCGGCGTTCGCCAGCAGATCCTGGCTTTCGGCGGCGAAGCCCACGCGCACCAACCGGCGCAGATCCTCGCGCTCGGCCGCGGCGGCGGCGACGTCGGCGAGGATGTCGGGCGTGCGCGTCAACTCAAGCGTGAGCCCGGTCTGGCCGGGGCGCTTCTTGATCTTCTGCCCCGCGACCTCGGCCGGCTGGAAATCGGCCACGGCCGCGGCCATGATCAGCGCGTCGGCGCCGCGGCAGGCGGCGAGCACGGCGTCGCGCATCTCGACGGCGCGGCGCACGCGCACGGTTTCCACGCCGTAGGGCGGCGGCAGCGCCACGGGCGTGGTGATCAGCGTGACGGCGGCGCCGCGGTCGCGAGCGGCCTCGGCGATGGCGTAGCCCATCTTGCCGGAGGAGTGATTCGAGACGTAGCGCACCGGGTCGATCGGCTCCTGCGTGCCGCCGGCGGAGACGACGATGCGCCGCCCGGCCAGGTCGCGCCCGCGGCCCAGCACCAGCTTGATCGCCTCCACGATCGTTTCCGGCTGCTCCATGCGGCCGCGGCCCATGCGCCCGCTGGCGAGATGGCCGGCTGCCGGACCGACGATTACGGCGCCGCGCTGGCGCAACAGGGCCAGGTTCGCCTGCGTGGCGGGGTGGGCGAACATGTTCGCCTCCATCGCCGGCGCGATCACGAGCGGCGCGGTGGTCGCCAGCACGGTGACGGAGAGCATGTCCTCGGCCAGACCCATGGCGAGCCGCGCCAGTGTTGCCGCCGTGGCCGGAGCGATCACCACACACTCGGCCGCGTGCGCCAGCTCGACGTGCTCCACGGCAAGGTCGGCGTGCACATCGTACATATCGGTGATCACGGCGCGGCCAGTGACGGCGCGCAGGGCGAGCGGGGTAATGAACTCCGTCGCGCCCTTCGTCATCACCGCATCCACGAGGGCGCCGGCCTGGCGCAGCTTGCTGGCGAGGTCCGCCGCCTTGTACGCCGCGATAGAGCCGCTGACGCCGAGCACGATGCGCTTGTTGTGCAGTGGCGAAGGGTAGAGGGTGGAGGGTGAAGGACCATCCGCGCCGGCGTCATCCTGACCGAGCGCCGCGGGGGGCATTTCTGCATCGGGTCCGGCCATCGAGCACCGTCCTGTCGCCGGCGGCGAGCCGGGCTGCTCGGCGCGCTACGATTGTACAGGCAGGCGGCACGCCCAGCCGCGCCTTCGCCTGGTGAAGAACGGACCGGAGCTAGACCCGGCTGCCTACGTCGAACTCCGCCTCCAGCAGTGCCGCGCCGTCCTGTGCCATGAAGGGGAAATCTTCACTTTCGCTGCTGAGCACCACCTCGCGCTCCGTGATCACCGCGGTGCCGTGCCCGTCGAGCACAAGGTCCACGATCCTTCTGGCATAGTCGAGGCCGCGCTGTGTGAGGAACGCCCAGACTCGCGGCTGCGGCCCGCTGTCGTCGAGCAGCCGTCGCGGCACCACAGCGGCTGCCTCATCGGTGATGCCGACTGTTCGGGTAAAGACTCGCAAAGTACTCTCCGAAAGCAATGTCGGCCCGCCTGCCTTCCGCTGCAGGCGCACGGGCGGGTAAACTTTGAGCCGCAGCTTGAACGAAGTATCTCGACGAGGCATAAGTTCCACGCCGATGTAAAAGCCATGGTGCTCGACCACCTGGCTGTAGCAGCGGTACACATAGACGTTACCGAGATCTGTGCCACCGAGGGCGCCACCAGAATACCAGATCTCAACTAGTGGGTATTGTCGAGCAAATACTCGCAATGCACGCGGAAATCCATCTGTATCACGCAATACAGTAAGATTAAGAAACGAAATTGAGGTTAAATCGGTTTCACGCAATACTTGGAGGATGCTGAGGATGGTTGCTTCCAGTCCGAATCTGTCGGCTAGTGGTGTAGCCATGTTTAGGAACCAAGAGTTAGCTTCGAATCCGAACGACCATGCGCAAGTGTCGATGATCAGACCGCGTCTATCCAGCGAAGTAAGCAGATTATCACCGTCGGTGATATCTCGTTCTACCAGAATCGCCGTAGTCATCGAAATACTCCGTGTCTTTGGTCCATTACAGACCTGTATAGCTCTTCTGCCTCTATCTGTGTATGTGGCTCGTATCTACTCTTTTCCGACCAATTCTTTGCGATATTCCAGCTACGCTCCAGCAAAGGATCGGCCTTCTGATCTGCGTCCAAGCGGCCTACTAGGTTGGCGAGGGAAAGCAGCTTCGTGAGGTCATGTGTGAAGCTGTCGTTTGCAAGCTTCCTATCGGGAAACTGATATCGGGCGACCGTCTTCGCGATGCAGGCTTTCAGCGCGCACTCGACGGTGTACCCAATCAGGTAGTACGCGCCGGCATAGTGGCCGCCGTCCAGCAAGTGCTTTGCCTCGGCCGCCCGGACGCGCGCCAGAGCTTGAAGGTCGCTTCGGTTCACCCATGACCTGCAGCGGCGGGTCTGTGGTCGGCGTGCGCCACCTTCAGTGTACCGTACCGCATCGTGTCTGCACGCGGGACGACGCGGTGGCGTACTATGGCGGTCGGTGGTGGAGGCGATGCTGAACGAGGTGTGAGCGCCGTGAGCACGATGACATACGAACAGATCCTGACCGAGACGCGCGGGCGCGTGGGCATCATCCGACTGAACCGGCCATCCAAGCTCAACGCCTGGACCGGGCAGATGAGCGGGGAGATCGCCGACCAGATCCGCACATGGAACGCCGACGCGGGCATCGGCGCGATCGTGCTGGCGGCGGAGGGCCGCGCTTTCTGCGCCGGCGCCGATCTCGGCGGCTTCGCACAGCGCCTGGAGACGCAGCCGGCCACGCCCGAGCGGCGGCAGGGCGGCGCCTCGATCACGAAACTCCTGCGTGAGTCGAAGCCGACCGTCGCCGCGATCCAGGGCTACGCGGCCGGCGTCGGCCTCACGCTGGTGCTGCCCTGCGACGTGCGCATCGCCGCCGAAGACGCCCGCCTTTCGATCCGCTTCATCAAGATGGGGCTGATGCCAGAGCTGGGCTCAACGCGGCTGCTGGCGCAGATCGCGGGCCTGGGCAACGCGACGGAGATGTGCCTGACCGGACGCTTCGTGCAGGCCGAGGAGGCGCTGCGCATCGGCCTCGTCTCGCAGGTGGTGCCGCGCGAGCAGTTGCTGGAGGCGGCGCTGGCGAAGGCGGACGAGATCGCCAACAACCCGACGCGCGCCGTGATGATGATCAAGGAGCTGCTGGCGAGGAACCCGAGCGAGCCGGACCTCGACGCCGTGATGGCGCGCGAGCAGGTCAACGACGAGGCGGCGCGCCGCCTGCCCGACCACCGCGAGGCCGTCACCGCCTTCCGCGAAAAGCGCGAGGCGCGGTTCAACCAGTAGCCCCGGCAACCAAAGAGCAGGAAACGCGCGGGAACCGGCGTACCTTCGCGTCCCCGGCCTGCGGGCGGCGTTACCTTGCCCGTCGCGTCCCGTTATCACCAATAACAGCCGTCGCCCCAAGCCGGGCGCGATGGGCTCACGCGTGGCAGGACGGTCCGAGGCCGCACGCGCGGCCACCCGTGCGCACACCGCTACGCTGCATCGCCCGCACTGGAGAACGCCATGACGCTCACAACGATTACCGAACATGCCTCGATCGCAAGCCGCATCGCCGCCTGCGATTGGGCGGCACTGACACAGGCGCTCGACGCCGAGGGCTATGCCCTGCTGCCGCCGCTGCTCTCGCCGGCGGAGTGCGCGGAGCTGATCGCGCACTACGACGAGGCCGAGCGCTTTCGCAGCCGGATCGACATGGCCCGCCACCGCTTCGGCGAGGGCGAGTACAAGTACTTCGCCAACCCGCTGCCGACGCCGGTGCAGGAGCTGCGCGAGCAGCTTTACCCGCGGCTGGCGCCGGTCGCCAACGCCTGGCAGCAGCGGCTTGGCGCCGAAACGCGCTATCCGGCCGAGCTTGCCGGCTTCCTCGACCGCTGCCATGCGGCGGGGCAGAGCAAGCCCACGCCGCTGCAACTGCGCTACGAGGCGGGCGGCTACAACTGTCTGCACCAGGACATCTACGGCGCGGTCGCCTTTCCCTTCCAGGTCGTCTTTATGCTGACGGGTCGCGAGGAGTACCGCGGCGGCGAATTGCTGCTGGTGGAGCAGCGGCCGCGGGCGCAGTCGCAGGGCCGCGTGATCACGCTTGAGCAGGGCGAAGGGCTGATCTTCACCACGCGCGAGCGCCCGATCGCGGGCAGCCGCGGCTGGTACCGGGCCAACGTGCGCCATGGCGTCAGCCGCATCGCCGCGGGCGTGCGCGCCACGTTGGGCATCATCTTCCACGACGCCGCCTGAGCCGGGCATTGCGCTACAGACGGCAAGGAGCACCCTGATGACTACGCGATTGAACCCGGCCGCAGACCGCATGCAGCCGATCCGCTTTGATCTGCCGGCGTGGAGCAGTTCCGCGCGTGCCTTCCTCGACACTTCGCCCTCGCCGGCCGGGCCGCTGGCCTTCGCGGTGAACGGCGACGGCGCCCTGCTGCGCACGCAATTCCTGGAGGGGCGCTACCCAACGACGATCGAGCAGGAGCTGGCGCGAGCCGGCTTCGGCGTCACACGCGATCCAGAGCGCACGGCGCCGGTGCGGCAGCAGCTTGCAGAGTACGCCGAGGGCCGCCGCACGGCTTTCGACCTGCCGCTGGTGCTGGACGGCGACGGATGGCAGCAGGCGGTCTGGCGCGTGCTGCTGGCGGTCCCCTTCGGCGAGACGCGCTCGTATGGCCGCGTGGCGGCGCTGGCCGGCCGGCCCGGCGCGGCCCGCGAGGTGGGCGAGGCCGTGGCGGCGAATCCGCTGCCGCTGGTGGTGCCCTGCCACCGCGTGATCGGCGCGGACGGCTCATTAAAGGGCTTCACCGGCGGTGTGCACCTGAAGCGCCGCTTGCTGGCGCACGAAGGTGCGCGGCCGGCGCTGGCCATATGATCGGCGCGAGGTAGCGGCGTGCGGCCGGACGCGGAACGGCCGGAAGCGTATACTGCGCATACCTGTTTGCCCGGCCGCGCCGTGAGGCCCCGCGATGGTGCGCTCGCCCAATCCCGATCCGCCGGCGAAGCTAACTGCCTTGCGGGATGCGTCGGCCATTCGGCCAGCGCTACCCATGCCACGCACGCCGCTGCTCGGTCGCGAGGCGGAGCTGGCCGCCGTTCGGGCGCTGCTGCTGCGCGAGGACGTTGGCCTCGTCACGCTCACCGGCGCCGGCGGCTCGGGCAAGACGCGGCTGGCGCTCGCAGTTGCGGCCAGCCTGCAGGATGAGTTCCCAGACGGCGCGGCTTTCGTCTCGCTGGCGCCGCTCGTGGACCCGGCGCTCGTGCCGGCGACGATCGCCGCCGCGCTGGGCGTGCGCGAGGCCGGCGACCAACCGCTGCTCACCACGCTGCAGCGCTTCCTGCGAGAGAAGGCGCTGCTGCTCGTGCTCGACAACTTCGAGCACCTGCTGCCGGCGGCGCCGGTTGTGGCCGAGCTGCTGGAGCACTGCCCGTCGTTGAAGGTGCTGGCGACCAGCCGTGCTCCGCTGCGTCTTTCCGCCGAGTGCGAGTTCCCAGTACCGCCGCTGGCGCTGCCCGAGGCGAATGCGCCGCCCGCACCCGCCGCGCTGCTCGCCTCGCCCGCGGTGGCCCTGTTCAGCGCCCGCGCACGGGCCGTGCGTCCCGACTTCACGCTGACGGTTGAGAACGCCACGGACGTGACCGCGATCTGCCGGCGGCTGGACGCGCTGCCGCTCGCGATCGAGTTGGCCGCCGCTCGCGTGCGCGTGCTGTCACCGGCGGCCCTGCTGGCGCGGCTGGGCCAGAGTCTCAACGTACTCAGCGGCGGCCCGCGCGATGCGCCCGCCCGCCAACAAACCCTGCGCACCACGGTCGCCTGGAGCTACGACCTGCTCTCCGCCGAGGAGCAGCGCTTGTTTCGTGGCCTCGCGGTCTTCGCCGGTGGCTGCACCCTGGTGCTGGCCGAGGGCGTCTGTAGTGCGCGCCCGGACCTCGGCTGTGAAGTGCTCGACGGTATCACAGTGCTGCTTGAGCAGAGTCTGCTGCTGCAAGCCGAGGGCGTGGACGGTGAGCCTCGCTACTGCATGCTCGAAACCATCCGCGAGTTTGCCCTGGCCGAGCTTGAGGCGAGCGGTGAGGCCGATCCGATCCACCGCCGGCTGGTTCTGACGCTGTTGGACCTGGTGCGGCAAGGCGTGCGGGAGTACGCAAGGGTCCTGAACTGGCGTGCCCTGGACGCGGAGCTCGCCAACATCCGGGCGGCGCTGGCCTGGTGCGTGGCGCGGGCGGAACTCTCACTCGGCGCCCGGCTCATGTGGGCGCTCTGGTGGTATTCGCAAGACAGCGGCGGCGACAGGGAGTACGACGACTGGCGCAGGCGGCTGCTGGCCCTGCCCGAGGCAGCACGGCCCGGCCGCTCGCGGGCGCGACTGCTGGCCGGCGCGGCCATGGCCGGGCTGCCGGGCGAACGTCTGGCCGCGGCGCTGCCGCAGATCATGGAGTCGGTCACGCTCAGTCGCCAGTTGGGGGACCGAGACTGCCTGGCGCATGCGGTCTTCATGGCGGCGTGGCTGTACTCGATGCAGGGACGCTATACGGAACTCGTGCCGCTGGCCGAAGAAGCGATCATCCTGAACGGCGAGCTGGGACGTCACAATGTCGTGGCGATAGCGCGCGGCTACCTGACGGGCGCGGCGCTCTCCCGCGGAGACGTGACCGAGGCGCAGGCGCTGACAGAGGCGAACCTGGCGCTCGCCCGTGCCACCGGCGACTCACAGGTGCGCACGATCGCCACCGCATCGCGAGCCACGGTGGCGTTCGCCGGCGGGCAGAATGCGCTGGCGCGGGCGCTCCACGAACAGATCTTGCGAACCATGCGGGCCAACGGCGAGATCAGCGGAAACATCCCGTTCCATCTGACTCGCCTCGCGCAGGTCACGCTGCGGCAGGGTGATGCAGCCGCGGCGCTCACAGCCTGCCGAGAGGTGCTCCAATACTGTCGGTCCTTCGGCCAAACGGCGCATCTCAGCGT
>Ga0070730_10003427_pt1 | contig 14235 bp, 17 predicted proteins | sample Coa_R1_3_FD_66447 | JGI IMG/M metagenome (GOLD analysis project Ga0070730, IMG submission 66447) | Surface soil microbial communities from Centralia Pennsylvania, which are recovering from an underground coalmine fire - Coalmine... | ecosystem: Environmental > Terrestrial > Soil > Unclassified ...
GGTCTTGTTGCTGTGGTTCGATTTTGCTCATACCACCTCCTGTTACGTGAGCTGCTGCGCCGGAGTCAGTGCCCGTGGACGTAGATAGGTCGGGGCTCCGCGCGCCCGAGCGGGAAGACGGTGCTTCGTGCCGTGGTCGCAGCGACCCTGCGCCTCGGTCAGGCCCAGGTACGCCAGTCGGTAGCGAAGCGCCGGCAAGCTGACTCGCAGTTGCAGGGCGAGTGCCGGTAGGTCTTGGTGGCCCGTGTACCAAAGCCTCCTGAGTGTCTTCTTGGGCATCAGCAGGCAAGCGGCAAAGTAGTCGGCGGTTCTCTCGGCTTGGTCGGACTCGCTTTGGAAGGCACGGTCGCGGTAGACGAAGTCCTTGGTCGTGTGGTCGAGGACGTGCTTGAACTCGTGGGCGAGACTGAAGCGCTGCCGACCGACAGGTTCGTCGGCGTTGAGGGCGATGAGCCAGTAGCGGCCGTTCCAGTGGGCCGAACCCGAGATCGGCAAGCCTTGTCGGTGGATGACCTTGATACGAGGCAGTTCACTGATGATCTCTTCGGGCACCGCTGTCGTTTCGATCTGAAGGTCCTCGAGCAGCCGATTGGCCTGCAGCTCAGCGATTCTCAGCGCCTCCCAGGGCTGAAGCTGACGTCGCGGTACGAGCGAGCGCAAGGATGCGAGCACGCTCTGCTGGTCGTTGGTTCTGGTTGTGATGTAGGGCATGCTCGCCTCCTTTCGTGGATTAGGTGATTGATTTGATGGACTCTGCGTCCGGCTGTTCGTCCTCGCCGGGCTTCGGGCCATCCGGCTCGTAGCCGTGGCGTTTGACGATGTCGCGGAAAGCTCGGTCGAGGTCGCTGACGGCTCTTGCCGGCATGTCGCGGTACTTGCGCCGCAGGTAGGGCTGGAAGCTGGGCAGATCGTTAGGCACCGCGTAGCCGGCCATCGCATAGACATCGGCCAGGCTCAGGCCGAGCGCCTGGGCGATCCGGCTCAGCTTGGCCGGTGCCGGCGAGGCGATCTGGCCTTGCTCGATCCGCACGATTGTCCCGTCGGTCGTTCCAGTCCGCTTTGCCAGCTGAATCGCTGACAGTCCTGCTTCTTGCCGTCGCTGGCGCAGCCAAGCGCCGAAGCGCTTCGCTTGCTTCTTATTCATGTAGAGGTGCTCCGTTTAGTACTTTCATTGTCGCATAGGTCCTGCAGGAATGCAGTAGTTCATTGACTATTCCACAACACAATTCTTTAATCATATTCTATCGGGAATAGCGACTTGTTCTCAAATGTTCTTTTCTCTTGGCGGCCCGGACTTTGTCAGTCCGGGCCTGAACCATCCCACGCAACCTACGCCTTCAGAGCGTCGATCTTCGACTGCAACGCAGTCTTGCGCTCGCCAGCTGTGTCACGCAGGTGCTCGTACTCGGTCTTCGCTTGCTCAGCGCGCGTCTTGGCAGCGCTGATCTGCTCGTCGATCGCCTCGATCGCCTTCTCAAGCACGATCGTGGCCGACTCGACCGGATCGACCGGCTGCGCCTGGCGCTTGCCAGAACGCTTCGGAGATCCGCCGAGCGAGCGGGTGTGGGCGTAGTAGGCACCGCGGACGGAGTTGAAGTCCTTTCCATACTCCTCCGCCAGCTGCCGGAAGGCATCAGCCTTCTTCACGCCCGAGGCCACCAGAGCCTCAGTCCGCTCGTACACCTCTTGAGCCTTAGTCATGGCTCAACCTCCTTAGGGAGTGGATGGCTTGTCGGTGGGCACAAGCACTGAGAACCTGTCTCGCGCGCACCGGTCGGCCATCGACCCGGAGGGGGCGAACCTCATGCCGTCCTCCGTTGCTCGGCTTCCCGCTTCATCCGTTCCGCCGCGATCCGAGCCTCGGCGAGCCTCGCGAACGTCGGGTTCAGCTCGATGCCGAGCCAGTTACGACCTTGCTGTTCTGCAGCGATTGCGGTCGTGCCCGAGCCGATGAACGGATCGAGCACGACTCCCGGCTCGGAAGACCAGCCGCAGTTACAAGTCGGCTTCAGTTCCCCGCGGACCGCCAGGTGGCCGAGACGGCGGATCGTGTCGCGCCTCCAGGGCAGCCGGCATCGTCGGCAACGCCGCTCTGGGCAGCCGGCGCGGATTGGGCGCTCGACGAGCGAGACTGGAAAGACCGCGTGATGAGCGCCGCGGTAAGCGGCGGTCGAGAGCAACCAGACGTCGCCTGGGTTCTTGCCCAGCGGATGCCCGACGCGGCCCTCGGCATTCAGCTGGTCGAGGCCGCTGTTGCTGCTCGTCGACACGCGCCAGCGTGGCGGTACTGACCAGCCTCGCTTGCCTTTCGCGGGCTTCTTGGAGCTGATGTGAGGCAGGCGGACCGCGTCGAGGTCAAAGAAGTAGTCGCGTTGCCGCACCAGCAGGTAGATGACCTCCCACGTGCACGACAGCCGGTCGCGCACCGGGCTGGGCATTGGGTTGCGCTTCGCCCAGATGATCTTGTTACGGATCAGCCAACCATCCTCGACCAAGGCCAGGGCCAATCGTTCGGGGCCGAGCAAGAGGCTCTTGGCCGGCGCGCCTTCGCCGCCGGTCGAGTATGTATCGCCGAGGTTCAGCCAGACGGAGCCGGTCGGGACGAGTAACCGCAACATCCCACGCGCAACACGCCGCAGCTCGTCTACCCACACCTGAACGTGATCTTCCAGTCCGAGTTGTCCGGGCTGCTGGTAGTTGCGCAGCCGGAAGTACGGGGGGCTGGTCACGAGGCAGTCGATCGAGCGAGGCTCCAGCTTCCCTAGCGTCACGCTGGCGTCGCCGACGAGGATGCGGTTCAGGCCGATCATTCCAGGCCTCCGGTGAACAGGTGAAGCAGCTCGCTAGCCGAGACGACTCGGAACAGTTCTTGCGTGAGCGAGCGAGCGGAGCGGATCGCCTTCTCGACTGCGCGGGCACGCTGGTTGTCAGGGGTGACCCAGACGACGAGCGGGAAGGTGCCGGCGCGCTGCTGTTCCTTGCCGCTACTGCGATAGCTCTGGTAACGACGGCACTTACGCTGCAGCGCTGATGGGCCTTCGCGGCCGCGGTCGATCTCCAAAAACCAGCAGTATTCGAATTCTCCCCTGGCGCTGATGACGTACAGATCCGGCCTTAGCGTCTCACGGCCGCCGCCGGTTCCAAGGAAGCGCCGCCAGCAGGCGGGCTCGACCTCGACGCTCAAGAGCTCAAAGGCGCCTGCTCGGGCGGCCTCACGCAGCCTGACGTGCGTGTCGGCGATGTCGAGCGTGTGCTCGACGAAAGCTTGGCTCGGTTCCCTGGCGACGCGCACATCACCATCAGCGCGCAGACGCCGCCCGGCCGGGCCGAGGCAGTAGACGTGCGAGGCGGAGCCGGCGTGAAGACCGCCCACAACGCGGTGCTTGAGCCGCTCCAAGACGCGCTGCTCCACCAGTCGGGCGAGCACCCGCCGACAGACCCGCGCGGCGGTCAGCGAAGACGCATGCTCGTGGAAGTGCAGCTGTTCGATTTGCTTGGCGCTGAGGAAGCGATGGCGAGCGACCGAGTGCAGAATCTGAAAATCGCGCTCGCTCAACTCCATGCCCAGCCGAGCCAGCCCCCGTCGGCCGACTCGAGCGCTCATGAGCAAGCCTCCATGAACGCAAGAGTCAGCACTCCTAATGGCGAGCGGAGCGCCGATTTGCAGCTACTTCGGAAATTCCTCGTCGACGCGAACGGGTAGCCGACCGGTACAGCCGAAAGCCAGCTCACGACTGCCCCCGGCCGCGCCGCCAGAGTTGTTCCCCGGAGCTGGCGTCACCTTCGATCAGCTCCCGGATCTCGGCCTCAACCTCGGCCAGCGGCCGGCCATAGCGCTCGCGGCTGGCTTGCCGCAATGTTTCCGGGTCGGATGTCGCCGGCGACAGCGGCCGCGTTCGGATCGAGCAGAAGTTGGTGACCTCACCGCCAACGACCAGCTGCGCGTAGGCCTCGAAGCGCCGCAGCCGCTGAAAGTCGACCGACTTCAGCTTGTCGTTCGCGAACTTGGCGAACACGTTCGCGTCCTCGCTCGACAGCTGAAAGCAAACCTTCGAGCGAGCGTTGGCCAAAACCGCGGCCCGCAGATTTGCCGGCAGCTGGGCTAGGTGCTGATGCGCCAGCACCAGCCCGACACCGAGACCTCGCGCCTGCGCCAGCGCGTCGGCCATGTCGGTTGGCAGGTGGACGTAATCCTGAAACTCGTCGGCATAGACAACCACCGGGTGTCGCCGCTCAGGCGCGATCGCCGCCCGCCCGAGCACCGCTTGCCAGAGCTCGGCAATGAACAGCGAGCCAAGCAGCGCCGAGGCCTCAGGACCGATCAGCCCCTTGGCTAGCGACACCAGCACGATTCTGCGACGAGTGAAGACCTCGTCGAGGCGGAAGCGTGGTTGTATCTGTCCGACGATTGCCCGCACCCCCTGGCGTAGTAGCACCGAGCGCAGCCGCGACATCACCGGCGCGATCGCCTGCTGGCGCTCAGCGTCGGAGATCGACTCAAACCAGGCCCAGAACGGCTCGAGGGCGATCGGGTCATCGATGCCGGCGACCAGCCGCCGCCTAAGCGTCGGGTTGGTCAGCAACGCCGGCAGGACACAGATGCTGGAATCACCGCGCCGAGCCAAGGTCAGCAGCGCGGCGTGCAGGATGTCTTGCAGCCGTGGCCCCCAAGCGTTGGCATAAAGGCCATGGAAAACGGCCAGGACATGGTCGGCCACCACCTCCGGACTGCGCCCACGGCCGTGAAGCGGGTTGAGGCCGATCGGATTACTCGTGTCGCTCGGATCGAAGACAACAACGTCATCGACACGCTCGGATGGGATACGCGCCAGCACGTCGGCCACGAGGTCCCCCTTGGGCTCGACCAGCACGACCCCGCGGCCGGCAGCGATGTCCTGGACGATCAGGTTGCCGAGCAGGGTGCTCTTGCCGGTGCCGGTCGGTCCGATCACGTGCAGGTGATGACGAGCGTCATCGGTCGACAAGCCGACAAGCCGATCGTCGCCGGGCACATCGGCTTGGCCCACCATTCGGCGGTGCGGCCGCAGCCGCTCATCCGGACGCAGCTTGCGGCTCTCGTCGCGCGGCACGCCCGGTAGCGGCTCATCACCAAGTGGCCAGCCGGTAAGACCGACCAGTTCGACCACATTGATCACCGACGGCCAGCGCCAAGGAATCGAAACGTGGTTGAACCTCTCCTTCGGCTCCTTGACCAGACGAACGCCGACGCCTGGTCCTTCGGCGGTGCGCAGGGCAGCCAACACGCCAACAGCCAGCGCCCGGGCTCGCGCCGTTGTGGCGGCGCGGATACCGATCCGACCGACGCAGGCGAAGGCATGATCGCCGCGCTTAAGCTCGAGCGCCCGTCGCTGTCCTGGATCCAGTGCGGACTGGCCGACTGTCAATGCCCGCCAGAGATCATCGCTCGCCGCTGTGCCTTCGGAAGCGCCGACCGTACGCGGCGCGTGAGTTCGTCCGAGCAGCCACTGAAGAACGATCCGTTCGTCTCTGCCAGCAGCGGTGAGCGCGGCCAGCAGGGCGCGCGTCACCCGCTCGGGATCCGAAGTCACGAGCGGTCGATGGCCGTTGCTGAGCACGATCCGCCAGGCAAGGGGCAGCTCGGGCCGAAGGCAGACTGTCACCGCGGTTTCGGGAACAAGCGCGCTCAGCAGCTGCTCTAGCCGAGTGACAGCGAGCACGGGAGCCCCGAGCCGATAAACGACCCCTCCATCGCTGCCCTCGGCTTCGAGCACCAGGCCGCGTACGAAGCGGTCGGTCGCCAGCTGCCGAAGCACAGCCACAGCCCGCTCCGCAGACAGCTTCGGCGGCCAATGAACCTGCCGCCAGACCAGCTCCTGCCGGCGGCCGAACAATGAGGCGAGATCAGGCAGCACGTGGGGATTCCTCCTCGCTCTGCTGCTCGTGCTCCTTCTGAGCCTCGGCCTCGGCCTGCGCCTGGGCGAGTTCGATCAGCGCCCGTGCCAACTTGCGCAGATCCGGCTTGTCGCGCCGGATCGCTCGCACCCGAATACGGCGCTCACCATCGTGAAACGTTCTGCTCATTCGCTACCTCCTTTCCTTCTACTCCTCGGCCCGTCCGAGCAACTGCTCCGGCTAGCGGGCGTCCTGCATCAATGCAGGACATGGAGTTGTTTCCAGTAAACACTGCACAAATGCAGGACGTCAATAATTCATGCAAATTCCGCAACACCGACCGGGATAGGCGCATTGAGGGCTACCAGCGGCCCTGGTACCAGCCGACCAGCCGCACGGCCGCGAACACAAGCAGCGCGACGAGCAGATACGGCCAAACCGGCGCCAGCAACCAGAAGACGAGACGGATGCCCGCGGCGATCATCACGACCACCGCGAGCATCCGAATCAGCGGGTTCTCGCTCAACTGCTTCAGCGACATTCCTCGAACCGCTGCCGTGCCAGATCGTTCAAGGCCTGCCGCAACTCCGACTCAACCCGGTCGAGCTGCTGGCTGACCTCGCGAACCTCGCTCTCCAGCCGCATGACCTCGACGATGAACGCCACCGCCTTGTCGTGCACCCGGTCGGGCGTGCGCGACGGGTACATCTACTTGCTCGCACGCTCGTGCGTCCGGGCCTCTTCGAGCATGGCGGCGAAGCTGTCGCGGGCGACATCGTGCAGCCGCCGCTCGGCACGTCGTACCTCCGGCTCGATCCGGGCCAGCTCGTTCTCCGACTCGTTTGCGCCCGAGGCGGCGGCCAAGACGCACACCGCCGCCAGTGCGATCGAGACGAGCCCCAACACGACGATCAGGAACCAAAGCATCACTTCACCTTCCTGACCGTCTCGCTGACCACCTCAGCCATGGCCAGTGCCGTAAGGTCGCCGATGCCCTGTAGCCGCGGGGTCGCTGAAGGCACGAGGCACGACAGCTGAACCTCGAGCTGGGAGAGCATCGCGACCTCGTGCAGCGCCCGCTTGCCGACGTATCCAACGGCGGCGATGCGCTCGGCCTGGAGGCCGGCTTCCTGGCCAATGCGGGCCACCTCCATCCGGCCACGGCCGTCGAGCTTCGACAGCTCTCGGCTCACCGTGCGCGCGTCGCGCTTGGTGAGCCCGCTGCCGCCAAACGAAACAAGCTCGGACACTTCAGTCCTCCTTCGTCTTGTCGTTGATGAACCAATGCGCTACGTCGATCTCGCCCTCGACTGCCGGCAGCTCGACAAGCCAGTGCAGACAGTCGATCTCGACGCGCGGCTCGTTCACCGCCAGCCCGGCGGGCTCGACGACGTGCGCAACCTCCACCATTCGCGCCTCCTTGTTCCTGCGACCGGCCCGGTGCCGATCGACGGGAACGCATCGGAGCAGTCGGCCCGTCACGCACCCAGGACGAAACCTGGGCACGATTACGCCCGCATGACTAACGAGACACCGACTACAGACGCGCTCGTCGCCGACCTGAAGACGCTGCGTGAGAAGGGGCTCTCACGCTTGGATGCACTTGAGCTGCCAGCGCTCCAGGCAGCCGGTCGGATCATCGCCGCCGACACGACCCAGGCGCCTTCAGTTGCCATCGAGACAGCGGTACGTCGGGCAGTCGCTCGGGCGGGAGGCGGCGCCTACGGGGAAAGTGCTGCTCTGCTCTTTGGCCTGGAGCAAGGTACGCGGACGAGCAGTCCACGACTGCGGCGAGAACGGGCCGCAGCCAAGGTCGGACGCAGCGCAGACACCTTCCGCAAGCGCTACGAGCCGACGATGCTCCTGACGATCACCAACCAGCTACTCACACTTTGCTCAGAGCAGAACGCGCGGGACGCTCGAGACCACCGAGAGCCACGCGAACCAGTCGAGTCCGCCATGGTTGTGGAGTGGTTACGCCGCTTCGAGAGCTACTACCGCATGTGGACACCGATCTACGGGCTGGGCAACGACCTCACTGCCTACCGGCTACACCTGATCGACTCTGAGCGGCTCTGGGACCGACGCTTCGGCACTCTCGGCCCAGAAGACACCGGGTACAGCCAAGAAGAGCAAGCCGAGGGCTATGCCCGGTTCGCTCTCTACCACTACGCCCGCTTTGAGTGGGAGCTGCACCAGTTCGTTGTAACCAGCGGCGGGCTCTGGCTCCTGTCAGAACCCGAAGCAGAGCACGCTCTGGCCGATTCCGTCTATGAAATCGGCTGGAACATCGAGCTGGACGAACGGGAGCAGTCTTATCTCCGCACGGTTGTCGCCGAAAGCCCTGAGCACGAGCTGTACGGCTTCCTCGAGCGGATCGCGGAAGAAGAGACCGGGCGCCGAGTGGAGCAGGTTTGGCAGGACTGGGCCTCAACCTGCGGCTGCTCGTGGGGCCCCAAGGCTCGAAGCGACAACGAGTACTTCCCGACCTCTGACCACCACGACGGCATCAAGGCCGATTGCAAGGTCCACCGCGTCATCCACGCCTGCGGTGTCTATATGGACCTAGTCGACCAGGATTGGAACCGCATCGCGGACTGGTACCGCATCAAAGAGGAGCCCGTGCGAGGGCTAAAACCTGATACGCGCTACATGGAACTTCCTCGGGAGCAGCGAGTCTCTGAAGCGTTCAAGCGCGGGCGCGAATGATTGACAGTCGATTCGGCAGAGGCGCGCATGCGCACACAGACCATCGTGACAACTCGTGACTGGCGGCAGCGTACGCTTGACGATAGGACGTGATGGCATTTACATTCGAGCTGTGTCGGCTCACGCACACGGACACCACACAACTGGAGACGCCGCCACACTTCTCCGTGCGGCATGCGCGGCACTCGTTCTCGCGCCTGTTGTCGGAATCACGCTCATCTTGCAAGCGCTCGCGTGGTTCTTGCCCAGACCGCCCGTCACCACCCCTCCGTCGCTTCCTTTAAGCGCCGCACGGCAGTTCGTCCGCGTGGCAGAGTGGTTTGAACTGGCCTGCCTCTTTCTGCTGGCCCTGGTCGTTGATGGCTTCCGTCTCTCGTCTCGCCGCGGCGAGACCACACGCAGCTAGCTCGCAACTGAAGTATTGAAACCATCCAAACCACTTGCTTTCTATGGTGGTGGCGGGGCGTTGGCGCTCAGCCTCGTCGCTTTCGCCTATTCCCGCGGTCATGATTCGGAGCTTGGTATTGCACTCTCTTGCTTGACGTTTGTGGCCGCGATCTGCCTGATGATAGGTGGCGTTCCCCTCAAAGATCATCAGGGGCCAGACCGAGCTGATCCGCGCATCGAAGTACAAGGAATTCCCTTTTCTCCAACCCCGATGCAGTTCCTTTCTGCCGCGGCCCTCATCACCAAACCAGAGGTATTCAACCTCCGCATTAATCATGATGTGACGCCAGCTGACGGCTATCTTGTCAATTCAGTCGCGCGCGAACTCGTCATGCCGGACTTACGCGACGGGTTGGCGTTGCAAACGTTCTTCGTGCCCTTAGCGTACTTCACTCGAGGCACGCTTCTCGATAACATGCAGGTGACATGCCGCGACGCTCAGGTACGCATATTGCCGTCATCTGCGGCGTCCGAACTGACATTCAAACTTCTCTGCTTCCTAACGGAGCGATGGTTCAACTTTCCTACCGGGCAACCTCTCGTAGAACTTCGCCAGCTCTTCGCCCGCCTCGGGGCGGTGATCCTGTCGGATTCTTCAGAAGCGAACGACGATGATGCTGTGCTTGCAGCTCCCGCCGAGGCGATTGCGGAACTTGATCAATGGAAATGGCATCCGCCTCCGGGGCAAGGCCCGGTCAGCCAAATCGGGTGGAGTGCCATTCATGAACTTTGGATTGCAGCCTGCCTGACATATACAGTGTTCGCAGAAATACAAGTCAGACCCGGCTCAAGCACCGCGGTCACGCTCAGTTATGAGAGCCAACTGGGGGATCCTAGCGCACACGCACTCGCTTCCAAACGCGACATCTTACGAGCTGTCTTTGGTGTGCGCCCTTCGGTCTACAGATTTGCGTTACGCTACGAGCAAGAAACTCCGAGCTACCATCTTCGTTTCATTGGGCCAAGCGATCAGTACGTATCTGAAGTTCACGTGGAGCGGCTAGGCTCGACTGCGCCTGGCCATCTAATCGCCATGCGCTCCGACAACACGAGTACAGTTCACTACCGGCACATCAATGTTCGGCCCCTCCGCTACGTTCACCCCGGCGGGCGGCTCCATGTTCGCTTCGGGATGCGAGAACGCCCTCCAGGCATGCTAGGACTAGTTGCTCTCGTCGGACTGGTTCAGCTCGTGTTAGAAGCCGTAGTTCTGATCTACTATGACCGCATCTTCATGGCCCATCAAGTCCGGGCAGAAGTTGCCACCCTCATTCTCGGTGCGCCTGCACTAGTGTCCGGCTGGATGGCTCAACAAATTTCCCCGGGCCAGCTGCAACGCATTCCTCTTACGGCCATTGTTGGCATCGCACATAACGGTTTCTCCTCGGTGGTTTTTACTGTCCTCGCGTTGCTGGCGACGATTGGCGTTGACCCCGTTACGGTCACAATCGGAGGTCTAGCCATTCGCCACCTCCTTTGGCTGACTTTCCTCGGGCTTGGCATCTGGGCAATAACTATCGTGGTAGGCCGGTGGATTCAAGCAACTAGCATCTTCGTTCGGCGATTGGCACGGCCGCCGGTTCTGCTCCGCTTCGTGAAGTAGTCGCGACTAGCTAATGCGAGTGTTGTAATTCTTGCTCAAACTATGGTAGTAGGATCAGTAAAGCTGTAGACTACAAGCAATGGAACGACGTATCGAAGGAGACACGTCAGACGTGGAAGACTTATGGACACGCGCCAAAGAACTTGGCTATGTCGCTACCCGCAGAGACTTGAGTCGCGGTGAGTCAGCGCAGGTCGCTGACCCTGTTGAGAGTTCCCTGTGGTATGTCGATTACCCGGAGGACGTCAGCGCCGCATTCGCTGCGGACCAAACGCGATGGCTCGAGCGGGCCAAGAGTGTGCTGGATTGGCACCCCGGCGGAGAGCAGCTCCCACTCAACGACACCGACGGCGAACCCCGAGGGAAGATTAGACGCGCCAAACGCAGCAAGAAGCCCAAGTAGTTTCAGTTGAGCCCGCGCCGGTCTCCACATCCCCCGTGGGCGTACAGACGGCAAGACGGCGTATTACTGACGTCGGTCGCGGCGGAACCGAGGGTGGTCAAGGTACTTAAGAAAGTGCCGGCGCCGGAGCGAGACAGGCTCGGCCAACTCGTCGTGCTTCAAGACCCAATCCCCGGAAGGTGGCTTGAACTCGTGACAGCGCACCCGGACCGGCAGGTTGTGGCGTGGGATACGGCGCGAAATACTGTCGCAGGCGTGGGTCTCACCTGCCCGCTCAGCTGGAGCGGGCACGCCGCCGAACTGCCGGGTAGTTTCGCCGAGCTATTCAAGAGCGGTCTATCTGGCACTCGCAAGCCGACAGTCCTCGTGGGCGTATATGTAATCGTGCTCGTTAGTTACCGCTCTAGGCGCCTTGCATCGGATATCGTTAGGGCCATGTGGAGTCAGGGGGCCAGCGAGGATCACGAGAGTTTCCTAGTTCTTGCTCGTCCTAAGGGGAAGGCCAACTATCCTCTCGTACCTATCGAGGAATACATCCGATGGGTGGGAAGCGACGATCACCCCGTTGATGATTGGCTTCGATTACATTCGAAGCTAGGTGGCCGAATCATCGGGACTTGCCCCCGAGCGTCGGTCTATCGCGCACCACTCGCTGCTTGGGAAGACAGGTACGGACGACGATTCACTGAAAGCGGCGAGCACATCGTTGAACATGCGCTTGCGCCTCTCGCAGTCGACGCCGTCGCGCGCGTTGGCGAGTACGCCGAGCCAAACGTGTGGATATGCTATGACTGCGATTCCCCCAAGCTCGTCCGTCATTCAACCTGAGGTCTTTCGCTTTCACTCACGAGAGAGCCGTCATTATGAGAGAGGTTTCGAACTGTGCGCATCCTTCTTGTGTCGCAGATGTATCCAGGACCGGATTGTCCGGAGTTCGGATCATTTGTGCAGAGCCTCGAACGCGAACTTCTCTCCCGTGGCCATGAGATTCGACGGTCTGTTCTTACACGACGTCGCTCGCGGACAAGATTTGCCAAGCTCCTCCTAGACACTCGCCGCCAGGCGAAGAGGTTCTACCATGATGTGATCTACGCTCACTTTTTGTGCCCCGCCGGGGTGATCGCGGGAATGAGCTCCGGAGCGCCGCTAGTGGTAACGAGCCACGGGCAAGACGTGGCGAACATTGACTGGGATCGGCCACTGGGTCGTGCATTCGGACACGCGACAAAGTGGGTGGTCGAGAGGGCAACAACGATCATCACAGTCTCAGACTTCCTCCAACGTGAGCTGCACCACAAGGTGCCCTCTTCAATCGGCAAGACTGAGGTAATCAATTGCGGCGTCGATCTGAACCGCTTTTCCGTCACACAGCCGCCTGACGGGGCTCCACGATTCGTCTGCGTCGGGTCTCTTTCTGAGAGAAAGAATGTGATACGGCTTGCTGAAGCCTTCGCTCCACTAGCGGCGCGAGGATGGACGCTAGAGTTTGTTGGTGATGGAGAGTTGCGACCAGAGTTGGTTGGCCGCGTCGGTATAGAGCTCGTGGGCAGCGTTCCGCACGACCTCGTCGCAGATCACTTGGCTCAAGCACACGTAGTTTGCCAGCCGAGTAATCGCGAACCATTCGGACTGGGTGCACTCGAAGGTATGGCGAGCGGACGAGCGGTCGTTGGCACGCTCGCAGGTGGTCATTGTGAGTTTATTCCGACTCCAGAGGCGGGCATTTTGGTGGATCCTAATGACGTCCTCGCCATCCGAGATGCCTTGATTGCCGCCGCCGAGATGCCGTGCCCAAATGAGGCGGCGCGTCTCGCTGCCGAGCGCCACGACATTCGCGTGCAAGCAACCCGAATCGAAGCTGTACTCGAGCACGCTGTAGATGAGGCCCGGACTCGTTGACCGTCGATTCGGGAGTACCACTCATATACAGAGGATGGATGGCGCGGATGACGTGAGCTCAGGCTCATAGGTGAACCCGTCTGCTTTCGTATGTATCTTCATGACAGCCCACGAGAAAGGAGCAGTCGAGTGGCTCGCAAGACGATCTATGTCAGCGACTTGTCTGGCGAAGAGATCCGGGACGCTGACGCCGCGCAGGTAATCATCAAGTACGCCGACGCTCGGCGAGGTCAGGTCGTGCTCGATGTGAACGCAAGCGAGGTAGCTGACCTCGCCGCGAAGGGGGTTAAGCAAGCTCGCCGCGGCCGCCGCCCGAAGACGGAGGTTGTCTAGCCCGGATACACCTCGAACAAGTTTGATTTTGGATCACGCTGGCATCCGTCTTCGCCTGGCCTTAGGCTATTCCCATGTCCGATGGCAGAGCTACGCTCGGTGGTTTGGGCACCGCCGCACCGTGCTCGAGCGAGGAGCGGCGTCTCAGCACGGCTACCAGCGCAACGCGTAGCGAACGACGCGGTTCGGCAGCGCTTGCGACACCCGCGATAGTCGCATTTGACTTCTTTTCTGGATGCGGTGGGACGAGCTCGGGGTTTCGGGCGGCCGGCCTTCGCATCGCTCTGGGTGTGGACAACGACCCGGATGCCTCAACAACCTTTCGCAAGAATTTTCCGGAAGCCGGGTTCATCGAAGCAGATCTCGAGACTGTGCCATGTGAAGCCGTAGCCCCGTACATCGCCGCCGCTCGTGCGAGCGGATCGAGAATTCTTTTCTCTGCCTGTGCGCCATGCCAGCCGTTTTCGCGGCAGAATATGGCTCAGCGCAACCTCGCACAGAAGCGAGCTCTGCTTCTGAGTTTCCTCAAGTTCGTGGATGCCTTGGGACCGGACATGCTCTTCGTCGAGAACGTACCTGGTCTTCAAGACCTAAATGAGCGTCTTCCGCCGTTCGGGCCTTTTGTAGTCCGGTTGCGCGAGCTCGGATACCAGGTTAACTACGACGTTGTCGATTGCCGACAATATGGTGTCCCGCAGCGACGGCTCAGGCTCATCCTGATCGCAAGCCGACTTGGCTCAATTGAGTTTCCGCGCGCCACATATGGTCCCAAGACGGGGCGTCGCTGGAAAACCGTTCGCGATCTGATTGGGGATCTTCCTCCAGTGCGCGCCGGCGAATCGTCCCCTCGCGTCAGGAATCACCGGCCGATGGCCTTGTCACCGACGAATCTGAGGCGGATTCGTGCAACTCCAGAAGGAGGAGACCGTCGGCAATGGCCCGACGAGCTTCTGCTCGAGTGTCATCG
>Ga0070730_10003428_pt1 | contig 14233 bp, 17 predicted proteins | sample Coa_R1_3_FD_66447 | JGI IMG/M metagenome (GOLD analysis project Ga0070730, IMG submission 66447) | Surface soil microbial communities from Centralia Pennsylvania, which are recovering from an underground coalmine fire - Coalmine... | ecosystem: Environmental > Terrestrial > Soil > Unclassified ...
CTGACGCGGAGGAGCGCGTTCTCGAAGCACGCCGCGTAGCCGCCGGCGAAAAGCTGCTCCGGATTGGTGGCACCGCCTTTTCCGCCGAGGGACCGGGGCAAGGCCAGGTTGAGTTCGAGCAAGCCGTCGTCGCTGCGGATCGAACCATGTCGACCGCCGGTCGCCGTCACTGTCGTCGAATATAAGACAGCCATTTTACCTTCTCCGCTTGGTCAGAATTCTGCACGTCCGGTTTGGACAGATCCTCTGAGAGGCGCTGTCGTGGCCGGCATTATTTCGAACTGTTCGCAGCATCCTCGATGACGCGAGCGACGATTTTCGGCTGCGACATGAAGACGCCATGGCTGGCCGCCACTGTCGTCACCTTCGCGCCGGACCGCTGGTACATCCAGCGCTGGAGATCGGGGTTTATCGCGTGATCCTGCGTGGTCAGGATCGCGTAGCTCGGCTTGGCATGCCAGGCAGCCGCCGACGCCGGGGCGCCGAACGAGGACGCCGCGGTCGGAATCTCCGATGCCGCCATGAACTTGGTGTCGGCAGGAGCTACATCGGCCGCGTACACGGCCGCGAATTTCGTCGGGTCAAACCGCAGATAGCCCTCGCCCGCGGGCTGGATGGCGTCGTTCGCCGCCGGGAACTTCGAGAGGAGCTGGCCGGCATTTTCTCCGACGTCGGGCTGGAACGCCGCGACATACACGAGCTTGCTGACCTTCGGGTCGGTGCCAGCGACGGAAATGACCGAGCCGCCATAGCTGTGGCCGACCAGAACCGTGGGCCCGTCCTGCTGGTCGAGGACGCGCTGCGTTGCAGCGACATCGTCGGCGAACCCCGTCAAGGGCTCCTGGACGATGCTGACGCGGTAACCGTCCTTTTCGAGGATGTCATAGACCGCGCGCCAACCCGAGCCATCGGTGAAGGCGCCGTGGACAATGACGATGTTCCGCGTTGCCCCGTCGGGCCGCGGCCCCGCGTTGGCGGTCCCGCTCAGCGCGAGCAGAGCGGCTGCAGCGATAAAGCAATTCCGTGACATTCAGATCTCCACGAGATGAACGGTTCAGTGCCGCTTGTTGGCGTCGTCCAGTCGACCAATGTGACCAGAGCCCGTTGCGCTCAGCCGAGGTTCGGCTGCGTGTCCTGGAAGCTGGGCAGGGCTTGAATTCTGGTCCACCAGTCAGGAAAGCCGTCGACGTCGAAAACCGCGTCCTTGTCCGGCGTCAGCGCGACATAGAAGGCGATCGGCGCGAGAAAGAGGTCGGCGAGGCTGAGCTCTCCGGCGATGAAATCCGACGCGCCCTTGGTCTTCATGGCGAGCTCGATCACCTTGCGCCCGGTCTCGATCCCGGCTTTTCGCATGGCATCGTTCTTACCGCCGACGAAATCGGGGAAGAGGTGATAGCCCGCGACGCCGCCGACCAGTGCGCCATAGCCGTATGACTCAACGATCCCGATGACCATGTCCATGCGTACCCGGTCTTTTGGGCTTGCCGGGATCAGCGAGCGGCCGGGCAGCACGTCGTTGAGGTAGCGGGCGATCGCAGACGTCTCCAGGATTCGTATCCCGTCATGGTCGAGCACCGGAACCTTGCCGAAGGGGTGGCGCTCCAAATGGTCCGGCCTCTTCGGGTCGCCTTCGAGCACGTTGAGCGGCACCTGCTCGAACCGAGTGAAGCCTTTCTCGGCGAACAGCATCTTGATGGTTCGCACGTAGGTCGAGCCGTCGAAGCCCCAGAGGGTAAAGTCGGGCATGATGGAGCCTTCCATTGACTGAGAACTGGTCTTCTCAATGACGGAGATGAGGTGAGTAAGTCTGTCCGTAATGGACCGTGCTTGACCCTTTCGTTCGTCATTCTTTCAGATGACTTGCGTGGGGGAGCCGAGGCGCCTCCAGCTGCAGTTTGGACTGCTTGGTCCCGCGGCGATATTTAGCCATTGGCGCAACCAAGCAGAATAGTCGATCGTTGGAAGTCACCATCCCGATAATCGGGACAATCTCTCATGGACTGGATCTGCAGCAGCATATCGCCAACGATCGGGCCAACATGCCGATCATCCTCATCACGGGCTATGGCGACATCCGATGACGGTGCGGGCCATGAAGGCCGGGGCGGTCGAGTTTCTGACGAAACCCTTCGCTGACGACGTCCTGCTGGACGCGATACGCGTCGCCCTGATGCGCAGCCGCGCTACTTTGGCCCAGTCGGCAGAACGGCAGTCGCTATGTGATCGATATCAGTCTCTGAGTTGCTGCGAGCGCGAGGTCATGGCGCTCGCGGTAGTGGGCCGCCTGAACAAGCAACTCGGCGCAGACTTCGGCATCAGCGAGATCACGGTAAAGGCCCATCCGGGGGCGGGTGATGGAGAAGATGAAGGCCGGCTCGTTCGCGGACCTTGTGAGGATGAGTGCGGCTCTCGGGCAGGGCGTCGTTCCGCCAGGATCGCGGGCGAACGTCCTCTCGGCCGTTCCTCGCTCATACCCCGCCATCAATCCACAGACCGTCTGCCGTTCAACAAGCACTTCCCCCAAAAATCGAAGGGTGCTTTGCCTCGGTCAACTGATCAGGGCGTTGGCTTCCGCTGAAAGCCTTGCAAACGCCTCCCGCAGCCGGGGGGCGGCGAAATCAATGAAGGCCCGTACCTTTGGCACCAGCGTGCGACCATGCGGCGTGATCAGATGGACGGGCATCGGCGGGGGCTCCGCATCGCGCAGCAGAAGCTTCAGGGCGCCACTACGGACATGCGTCGCGACATGATAGGAATACAGCCGCGTCACACCATAGCCGTCGAGAGCTGAAGCAAGCGCTATGCGGACATTGTTGACCACGAGGCGCGGCTTGAATTGGATCGCCCTCGGAATCGAACTGCCCGCGGCCGGCGGGAAGATCCACGTATCATGCCCCATATGGGTTATGGTGATGATGCGGTGTTTGGCGATATCGGCCAGTTCGTCGATGCGAGGATGCTCGGCCAGATATCGTGGCGATGCGACGACCACTCTGCGCACGTCCCCGCCGATCCGCATCGCCACCATCGACGAATCCGGCAGTTCGCCAAGTCGAAGACCGATGTCGATACCCTCTTCAACGAGGTTCGCGGAACGATCGAGCAGCACAAGGTTCACCGAGACCGCCGGAAACGCTTCCAGATAGGCTTCGATGATGGGTCGCAAGATTTCTTCGCCGCTAATCGGTGGTGCGGTAATCGTGAGCGTCCCGCGCGGAGCCGCGCGCTCGCCTGCCGCGCTAAGATCGGCTTCTTCAAGGTCCGCCAGGACACGCCGGCAGGCTGCGGCGTATCGCTCACCCGCTTCGCTCAGCTTCATCGTGCGCGTGGTCCGGTAAAGCAGCTCAGCCCCGACATGCGCCTCGAGAAACGCGATTGCGCGGCTTACGGCCGTTGACGAGCGCCCCAATCGGCGCCCGGCACCGGCAAGGCTACCCTCATCGAGCGCGGCAACGAACACTCTCATTGCGTCAATTCGGTCCACAGCATTCGCCCGATCGCAGGAAGATGAGCCGCGTCAGTCTACAATATCGTCGGACATCGCAAGGTAGACCTGGTGACGATATGCGCTCACTGGTCAGCCGCTTATCCATAGGGGCCTGCCCAGCCCGACACGCGGGCGTTGCGGAATGAGGGAAGCTGTCGACCGGTCGGCGCGGCGCTGTTCCGAATGGTGCCTATGCTGGCGCCATTCGAGATCGCGGCCCTGTCCTCCATGCCAACGACCCTGCTCAAATGCTCGATGATTTGGCGGGCCGCGTCCAGCGTCTGCCGGCCAGGGCGGGCCGAACTCTAGAGCGAAATCCGCTCCGATCGCATCGGATCGGCTACTCTAGGTCGTTGGTTTGACGCGATTTCCGAGGCAGCGGATGATTCCATCCGCTTCGAAATCGCTCTAGACGACATGCGCGGGCTCGAGGGCGCAGGCGGTTTCCGCGTCGGTCTCGATCTGAATGGTGGCATGGTCGATGCCGAACCGCTGCTTGAGCGCTGTCGCGATCTCGATCGTGAATCCGTCGCCGGGATAGCCCGACGGCACCAGAAGATGGACAGTGAGCGCGGTTTCGGTGGTGCTCATCGGCCAGACATGCAGGTCGTGGATCGCTACAACCTTCTCGCGGTCGCAAAGGAAAGTCCCGATCTCATCCGGATCGAGGCCGGGCGGGACGGCGTGCAGGCTGAGGTTCACGGAATCGCGCAGCAGTCCCCATGTTCCGATCGCGACGATGACGACCAGAATGAGGCTAGTGACGGGATCGATCCAGCTCTGGCCAGTGAGCACAATCAGCAAGCCCGCGATCACGACACCCGCGGAGATGCCAGCGTCGGCCGCCATATGGAGGAAGGCGGCGCGGATGTTGAGGTCGTGTTCTCGCCCCCGCATGAACAGGAGCGCGGTCGCGGTGTTGATGACGATGCCGATCGCGGCAACGATCATCACGGTCGTTCCAGAGACGGGGCTGGGCTCGGCAAGACGGCGGACGGCTTCGACCGCGATCACGCCCAGCGTGACCAACAGCATCAGCGCGTTGAGCAGTGCGGCGAGGATCGACGAGCTTCTCAGCCCGTAGGTGTAGCGGCCGCTCGGGCTGCGCCGGCCGAGCGTCGCCGCCCCCCAGGCGATCAGCAGCCCGAGCACGTCGCCCAGATTATGCCCAGCATCCGCGAGCAACGCGACCGAACCGCCCATCAGGCCATAGCCGGCCTCGACGAGAACGAAGCCGAGATTGAGCGCGGTGCCGATGGCGAAGGCCCGGCCGAAGCTCGCCGGGGCATGGTGATGGCCGTGCCCACCATGATGGTGGTGGTGTCGATGATCGTGATGACCATCATGGTGATCGTGATCATGGCCGCGGTGATGCGCGTGGCCGTGGTGCGCGTGATCGTGCTTCATTCCATCCCCATCAGCCATTGTCACGGCAAGATCCGCCAGCCTCATGTCAGATAGGCGTGGACGATCGCGACCAACTCCTCGGCCGCCTGGGTGCGGGGGTCGTCACGCGATGCATCGGGGTCGAGCATGTGCTCGCGGATATGATCCTCGATCACCTCCGCAATGAAGCCATCGAGCGCGCCGCGGCAGGCGGTCGCCTGCTGGAGAACGCGCGCGCATTCGGCGTCGGCCTCGACCGCGCGCTCGATGGCTTCGAGCTGGCCGCGCAATCGTTTGATCCGGTTGAGCAGCTTCTGCTTTTCCTTTGCAACGTGACTCATCGTCCGATCCCAAGCCCCTTGATACGATACCCCCCTACGGTATAGATGCCGCCCTGTCGAGTCGCCCTGCGGCCCGACCGGTGTCGCGCGAGCCGCACCGAAACTCGAGCACAGGAACGCAATGAACAGCCGATCCAGTCCCCCGTCCGGCGATGGCGACAGTCGAGGCCCGTGCTCGACGCTGACCATTGCTGATGACGACCGGGCCCTGAACAGGCCGTTGTTCGAAGGTCGCCTCGAAGGCTGACCACCGGGCGACGCCTCCACGGGCTTGGTGCAACCGAAACCCCGAATGGAGGTCGTTCATGACCCTGATCCTGCCTGCCATCTGCCCCTTCACTGCTGATCCCAACGCGCCGGCGCACAGCCTTGTGTCCACTGTCACACCGCGCCGCTAAACCGCGACTCGGGGGGATCATTCGATGACCATCTTGGTTTTTCGGGACGCGCTGGCGCTCACCCTGACCTCTGCCGCACTGTGGGCCGCCCCGGCGACCGCGCAGGACGTAACGGCGCCGGCATCGGCACCGACGACTCAGGACTGGGCGCTGCATGCCCAGGCCACCTTTGTCACGCAGGGCGTGTTCGGTTTCCGCTCGCCCTATGAGGGCCCCAACAGCCTGACCCCGCGCCAGGTCAAGGAGACCTTCGACGCGACCCTTTATGTCGGTGTCCGGCCCTGGGCCGGTGCCGAGCTGTGGGCGAATCCCGAGGTCGATCAGGGCTTCGGCCTGTCCAACACGCTGGGCGCAGCCGGCTTCCCGAGCGCGGAGGCCTATAAGGTCGGCAAGTCCAACCCCTATGTCCGTCTGCAGCGGCTGTTTTTCCGCCAGACGATCGACCTCGGTGGTGAGACCCAGGCCGTGGCGGGTGCTGCCAACCAACTCGCTGGCACGCATACCGCCAACCGGCTGGTGTTGACCGTCGGCAAGCTCGGTGTCGGTGACATCTTCGACACCAATCGCTATGCCCATGATCCGCGCGGCGACTTCCTCAACTGGTCCGTCGTCGATGCGGGCAGCTTCGACTATGCGGCTGATGCCTGGGGCTACAGCTATGGCGTTGCCGCCGAATGGTATCAGGGGCCATGGACGTTGCGGCTGGGCGCGTTCAACCTGTCAAAGGTGCCCAACGGAGAGACGCTGGAGAGCGACTTCAGTCAGTATCAACTCGACGCCGAGATCGAGCACCGCCACAGCATCGCCGGCCATCCGGGCGCGGTGCGCGTGACGCTGTTCCGCAACCGGGGCAATTTCAGCCGGTTCGACGAGGCGATCGCGTTGGCCGCTGTGACCGGCGGCCCGGTCGATCCCAGTCTGACCCGGCGCCGGATGACGCGGCCGGGTGTCGACATCAACGTCGAGCAGGAGGTGACCAACACGCTCGGCCTGTTCGCGCGCGCCGGCCTCGCCGATGGTGCGATCGAGCCCTATGATTTCACCGATATCGATCGCACGGTGGAGGTTGGCGGTGCGCTCAAGGGCAATGGTTGGGGCAGGGCCGACGATACGGTCGGTTTCGCCGCAGTGATCAACGGCATCTCGAAGGCGCACGAGCGCTATCTGAACGCCGGCGGGATCGGCGTGCTGGTGAGCGACGGCAAGCTTCCCCATCCCGGCGCCGAGATGATCGCGGAGGCCTATTATGAATGGCAGCCGCTGCACGCCGTCAACGTCACGCTCGACTATCAGTTCATTGCGCATCCCGCTTACAATCGCGATCGCGGCCCGGCCAATGTGCTGGCGCTGCGGCTGCACGGAGCGTTTTGAAATGGGCGGGCGATGGCGCCGCGTCGCCGCCCTGTCCGCTTGTGGGAAGTCATGCTGCCGGCCTGCATTCGTAGCGCTTCTGGGGGGCGAAATGGCGATGATCGCATCCGTTGAGCGGAAGGAGAAGAAAGTATCATGAGCGTGTCGTCCTTCGATTTCGATCCGGGCGCGCTGGCGGTCAGCTTCGTCTGCCTCGCGACTGCCTTCGTGCTTGGCGCGCTGATCGGTCTCGAGCGCCAGTGGCGCCAGCGGACCGCGGGCCTCAGGACCAACGTGCTCGTCGCGGTCGGCGCGGCGGCGTTCGTCGATCTGGGCTTGCGCGTTGCCGGCGCCGATGGCGGTGTGCGCGTGATCTCCTATGTGGTCTCCGGCATCGGCTTTCTCGGCGCCGGGGTGATTATGAAGGAGGGCGCGCAGGTCCGTGGCCTCAACACCGCCGCGACGCTCTGGGCATCGGCGGCGGTCGGGGCTTTCGCCGGGAGCCGTCTGATCACCGAAGCGGTGCTCGTCGCTGCTTTCGTGCTCGCCGGCAACACACTGCTGCGCCCGCTTGTCCAGTTCGTGAACCGCCGGCCGATCGCGCCAGGCGAGACCGAGGCGCTCTACCGGGTCCATCTGATCTGCTCGCCGGACAAGGTTTCGCAAGCGCGCGACCTGCTGTTCGACGAGCTGGAACGGCTGCATTACCCGATCCGCGAGATCGAGACGCTCTCGGAGGGCGATACTTCAGTCGAACTGGCCGCTTCACTGGTACCGACCACGGCAAACCCGGCCGATCTCGACGCCATCGTCGACCATCTCTCCCGGCATACGGAAGTGACGAGCGCAACCTGGACGGTCAGCACCACCCATTGAACCGGGCCTGCCCGCCATCGGGACGGTCACCAACCCCTGCCATGCCGCGAGTGCGGCCCACCCCATCGAGGCGAGATATGAGCACAGAGAAGCAGCCCGTTCGAGCCATGCCGCCCTTTCCCCGGACGCTGCGTCTCGCCGCGCCCAATCGCGCCGATGCGATCGCACTGCTGCCGGCGGGGCTGGCGCGCGCAAATGTTAGCAGGGCGGTCTTGCGGGTCACGTTTTGGGGTGTGCTGGCGATGCTGGTAACCGACGGGATCGGCCGGTTGGTAGGCATGGTGGCCTGACACCCTATTCCGAGCTGGCCTGCTACAGCCGCGAGCCACACCCTTTTGAGAGTTGATGTCCGATATCCTCGATTTCCGTCCGAAAGCAGAGCGGCTGGAACCCGCCGTCCAACGGATCGACACAATCGGCACCGCCAAGCGGGATAGCGGATCAGGCGACTGCCCAATTCATCGGATGCGCAGGGCTGAGCAAGACGGATCGCTCCTTGCCAGCCATGCCAAAACATGACCATGACCGGATCGATCCGCGCGAGACGGACGCCGACCTGGCCAACACCGCGCCGATTCTAACCGGACAGGATATCCATGGGCCAGCTGCGCACCGCCAACAAGCGGCACAAACGCGCCATCGTCGCGCTTCAGGCTCGCAACAAGCCTGCGAAAATCGCACCTGTGGCGAGCAGCAAGCCCGTCAAGGAGGCACACTGATCGCGTCGTCAGCGCATGCCGACCATGATGCGGCCGGCACGCCCCGCGTAGAGCTTGTTGATGCGGCGGATCTTCCCGGCGGCGGGCAGTTGCGCCTGATGCGTCGTGGCGGGGATTTCTCGATCCAGTTCGGCCACGATGAATTGATGGGCAGCCAGCTGAGCGGGTCCGAAGAAGCCCTGGCGACGGTGGCCTGCCGGCGGCTTGGCAACCGGGCCGACCGTGTGCTGATCGGCGGATTGGGCATGGGCTTTACCCTCGGGGCCGCCCTGTCCGTATTGCCCGCAAGCACCGAGATCGTCGTCGCGGAACTCGTGCCCAAGGTGGTGGAGTGGGCCAGGGGTCCGCTGGCGCATCTGTTCGGCGACCATCTCGCGGATCCTCGCGTGTCGCTTCGGATCGGCGATGTCCATGATATGATCGTCGGCGCGCCCGGCGGCTTCGATGGGATCCTGCTCGACGTCGATAATGGTCCGGATGGCCTGATCCACCTCGCCAACGACCGCCTGTATTGCAATTGGGGGCTGCGCTCAGCCTATGCCGCGCTCCGTCCGGGCGGTGTGCTGGCCGTGTGGTCGGCCTACACCGACGACGCCTTCGTCGACCGGCTGCAGAATGCGGGATTTACGGTCGAGGAGATGAGAGTGCGCGCCACCGGCGGTCGAACGGGCGCCCGTCACACCATCTGGCTTGCGTCCAAGCGTCGCTGAGACGCTTTCGACGGAGGATGCGACCGTTACCGGGCGACGCCATGAGGTGCCGCGCCGTCCGCCGACCTTGATGGCCAATCAGGTGGACGGCCGAAGCGCCACCATGGTCCGATCCGGATTTTCGCTCAGCAACAGGTCCAGCTCTTCCAGCTCGGCATTCTGGGCGGCGGCGGCCTCGGCAAGCAGGCGGGCCGTTTCCTGGCGCCGCTCGCGCCGTTCGGCCGCCGCCGCTTCATGGCCCCAGGCCACCGCGGCACTGGTCGCGACGATCCGCACATTCTCGAGTAGGGTGTCGGCCGCACGACGCCGATGGAGGCTCTCCTGAGCGCGGCACAGGACGGATGAGGGGATCAAGGGGCTTTCCTTTCAGGCGAGGGATCAGCGATGGCTTCAGCGTCGCGCCGAAAGTCAGCCCTTCAAAAGCGCGGGAGCGCCCTTCACGGACGGGTTCGACGCATTCTGCTTGGGCGGCCCGGCCTTCTTGGGCTTGCGGATTTCCTTGTTTCCTTTGCGTTCGCTCTTGGCCATGCTCTTGCTCCTTGCTGGCGTTCGAGCCGGATGGCCAACGCTCTGATCCCGGGGAGGAGCAGGATATGATCGCGCCTGCCCCCCGGGGCGCCGGGCGAGCGATGCTATTCGGTCGCGATGTCGGCCGCCTCGGCGCGGAACTGCTCGCGCGCATAGGCGCGAGCCTTGGCGAGGCTCGGGAAACTGCCCTCCAGCGGGCTCGCGGTGACGAGTGGAAAGCCCTGCGAATTGAACCGCGTCGTTCGCACCGTGATGCGGAAGGCACCTTCCTCGTCCTTCTGGATAAGATAGGGGCGGACGGCGGTTCTGGGCATTTTGGTCTCCTTAAGTCGATGTATGCGGGTGGTCAGAAATCTTCGCCGCCGTAAGTCCGGGGTGGTGGCGTATGGCTTTCGGGCCGGTCGGCGATGGCGGCCTCGGTGGTGATCAGCAGGCCGGCGACCGATGCGGCATCCTGCAATGCGGAGCGCACCACTTTCGTCGGATCGATGACGCCTGACTGGACGAGATCCTCATACCGCCCGGTCTGCGCGTTGAAGCCCAGATTCTGGTCATTGCCTTCCAGCAACCGGCCGGCAACGACGGCACCGTCATGGCCGGCATTCTCGGCGATCTGGCGTAGGGGCACCTCCAGCGCGCGGCGAACGATAGCGATGCCAAGGGTCTGGTCGTCGTTGCTTCCGCGGAAATCCTCGAGTGTTCGGGAGGCATAGAGCAGGGCGATCCCGCCACCCGGCACAATCCCCTCCTGCACCGCCGCGCGCGTGGCGTGAAGCGCGTCGTCGACACGGTCCTTGCGTTCCCTGACCTCGACCTCCGTGGCACCACCAACGCGGATGATCGCCACGCCGCCCGCCAGCTTGGCGAGGCGCTCCTGCAACTTCTCCTTGTCATAGTCGGAGGCCGTGGCATCCGACTGGACGCGCAGCGCCTCGACACGTCCGGATATGGCCTCGGCGGAGCCGGCACCGTCGACGATCGTGGTGGTGTCCTTGTCGATCACAACGCGCTTGGCGGTGCCGAGCATGTCGAGCGTGACATTCTCCAGCTTGATGCCGAGCTGCTCGGAGATCAGCCGTCCATCGGTGAGGATCGCGATATCCTCGAGCATCGCGGTGCGGCGGTCGCCGAAGCCCGGTGCCTTGACTGCGGCGACCTTGAGGCCGCCGCGCAGCTTGTTGACGACGAGCGTCGAGAGCGCCTCGCCCTCGATGTCCTCGGCGATGATCAACAGCGGTCGACCCGACTGCACCACCGCTTCCAGCATCGGCAGCAAGGCGTGAAGGTTGGACAACTTCTTCTCGTGGATGAGGATGTGCGGATCGGTCAGCTCGACCGTCATCTTCTCGGCATCGGTCATGAAATAGGGCGAGAGATATCCGCGATCGAACTGCATACCTTCGACGACGTCCAGTTCGAAGTCGATGCCGCGCGCTTCCTCGATCGTGATGACACCCTGCTTGCCGACGCGTTCCATCGCTTCGGCGACCTTGCGCCCGACCAGCTCGTCGCCATTGGCGGAGATGATGCCGACCTGCGCCACCTCCTCGTTGCTGGCGACAGGTTTCGATCGCGCGGCGAGATCCGCGACGACCCGGGTGACGGCAAGGTCGATGCCGCGCTTCAGGTCCATCGGGTTCATGCCCGCAGAGACGGATTTCATGCCTTCGCGCACGATCGCCTGTGCGAGCACCAGGGCGGTGGTGGTGCCGTCACCGGCATGGTCATGCGTCCTGGCCGCAACCGCCTTGAGCATCTGGGCACCCATATTCTCGAACTTGTCGCGGAGCTCGATCTCGCTCGCGACGGTGACGCCGTCCTTGGTGATGCGCGGCGCGCCATAACCCTTGTCGATGACGACGTTGCGGCCCTTGGGGCCGAGCGTCACCCTCACCGCGTTGGCGAGCATGTCGACACCACGGACGATGCCTTCGCGGGCATCACGGGCGAGCTTGACGTCTTTGGCGGCCATGATCTGCATTCCTTCGGTTTGGCGATGAACGCGACACACCAAGCCGCATCCGGAGCACGATACTGGCGGTCAGCTGATGACGCAGGGCATGGAGATGAGGATATCGCCGGCCGATCTGTCCACAGACTCGATACGCTGCACCTAGATGCCACCGTGAAAGATAATGAATGTCATGAGGCAGATTTACACATGCTGGGCCGCGACGAATTCGTCGCATTCACAAGAGGAAGCCAGCGCTGCCAAGTGCAGGTTGAGATCGCCAGACGATTTCAACGTCTTTGATGTGGTGTCAGGGGCAGAATTTACAAGGGAAATCACCGGCCGTCAGCGCATATTCATACCCTTGATCGTTCCGCCCTGCGCTCGGCTTTTTCGGCTTCCGCCTTCGACAAGATCCTCCAATCGCCGCCGGGGGGTTTGATCATCTCCCTGTCGCAGCCGAGGCATGTCGTCACGAACCGGCCACCCTTCCAGTGGCTGTTCGAAAGGTCGGGGCTGTGCAGCCTGAAGAGGTTGTGCAGGATCATCGGCTTAGCAGCGTATGTTCGGCGACGCGCGCGGCGCGGGACGACCGTTCGCGATACAAGCCCGAACGGAGCGCCACGTTGATCACAGGGCCACGCTCTCACGATCTATGCCGGGACGTACCGCATTTCGAGCAGCAGGCAGCCTGCAGCGATAATGAGGGAAGCCCGCAGCGATCAGTCTTGTGGCATAGCCGTGCGCAAGGCCTTCATGGGCAATGCGGGAGGGTTCGCAGGTCGCATTGGCGGCGTTCACAAGGGACACCTGCTCGCGGTGGAGAAGTTCGTTGATATCCATGCTGCGCCTCGCTTGTTGAGCGTGGGCGCTGATCGTCCCACCGTCACGAGGATGCTGGAGATGACTCCGTGATACGCTCTTGTAACATGATCACGGCCATGCGTCGCCTGCTCATCTCGGTCCCCTGGAACCGTATGAAGAAATGCTTTGGCACTCCACGGTCCGCAGCCGATCGGAGGGGCCGCACGTTGTGAAAAGCTGCGCGCAACGTTGGTGAAAGCGATGCTCGAGCAAAGGATCTCGCGGATGAGGTGTATCGCCGCCGCGGCATTGCCGAACGCGTAAGGCTTATGCCTGCCCCGAATAGGACGGGCTCATTGAGGTCGGCAGGTGGCAATTCTCGGGTTGGCCACAGCATATTCCAGGGGGCCTGTCGACATCCGCCGAGCTGGATGGACTGCGGTCAAGGCGCCGGTCCGTCGATGGCGATAACAGGCTTTGATATGCTTCAGGGGAATAGGGCTTAGTCGCATGAGCCGCCTACTCACTCGACGGGAAGGGCGTAATTTTCCCTCGTCGCATTCAGTGAATGGAGCCTGCCATGACCCAGTTCGTCGCTTACACCGCCGAGACCGCACCCGAAGCTTCCAAGCCGATCCTCGACGGCGTCAAAGGCGCTTTCGGCTTCATCCCCAACCTTCAGGCGCACATGGCGGAATCGCCCGAGCTCCTTGCCGGCTACTCAGCGCTGTGGGATCTCTTCTCCAAGTCGACGCTGACGCCGCACGAGCAGCAGGTCGTCTATCTCACCTCCAATTTCGAGAATGAGTGCCATTACTGCATGGCCGGCCACACCACCCTCGCCAAGATGCAGAAGATGGATCCGGCGGTGATCGAGGCACTGCGCGCCGGAACCGCGCTGCCGGATGCCAAGCTCGAAGCGCTGCATCGTTTCGCGACGCTGGTGGTACGCAATCGTGGTTGGGTGTCGGACGCTGATGTCGATGCCTTCCTCGCCGCCGGCTACACCCGTCGCAACGTGTTCGAGGTCGTCCTCGGCGTCGCCACCAAGGTGATGAGCAACTACACCAACCACATCGTCCACACGCCGCTCGACAGCTTCATGCAGGGCAATGAATGGACGAAGCAGGTGGCTGAGGCCGCCTGACCGCCCTTCCTCGCGCCGCTCCAATCCTCCCCTCCCCTGGGGCGGCGCGAGGAGACATCCGCTGGCGCAAGCTTGGGAGCAGGCATCCGGCGGTTCGCCGCGGCCCGTTCGCGGCTTGAAAAACAGGCCCGGCCGTTCCGGCTGGGCAGCTAAGGCTCATCATGTCCCGCACGTTCCTCGTCACCGGCGCCAGCAAGGGTATTGGCCTTGCGCTCGCCCATCGCCTTGCCTCCGTCGGGCATCATGTCGTTGGCATTTCGCGTAAACCCGTGACCGATTTCCCTGGCACGCTGATCCCGACCGATCTGGCCGACAATGCCGCAACCGATGCGACACTCGCCGACCTCGCCCGGCGCTTCGCCATCGACGGGGTCGTCAACAATGTTGGACTCGTCCGGCCACAGCGTCTGGGCAACATCGAGCTGTCGGTGCTGGAGGACGTGATGCGCGTCAACCTGCAGCCCGCTCTTCAGGCTGTGCAGGCGGTTCTGCCGGGTATGAAGGATCGCGGCTGGGGCCGGATCGTCAACATCTCC
>Ga0070730_10003429_pt1 | contig 14229 bp, 10 predicted proteins | sample Coa_R1_3_FD_66447 | JGI IMG/M metagenome (GOLD analysis project Ga0070730, IMG submission 66447) | Surface soil microbial communities from Centralia Pennsylvania, which are recovering from an underground coalmine fire - Coalmine... | ecosystem: Environmental > Terrestrial > Soil > Unclassified ...
ATCCAGGGGCCGTGCGTCGGTCTCTACGGTATCCGGGGTGTACCGGGCCCGGGATGGACGGTGTACCGGGCGGATGAAAACCTCGTCTCCAGCCATATTGCTGCTCCTTCCTGACTTACGGATGTCTTAAGCCTCTCTGTTACGATAGCAGAGATTGCCGGTTTGGAGATGGGCAATCTTGCCCGTTTTATCCGGCGGGTACTCAGGTAAAAATGCCTGTTCGCCTGGTGTGCTTAGCGGCCCGGGATTTCCGCTTTCCCGCCCATTGACAGAATAGAACATCTGTGCTACAATAGGAAAGGAACAAATGTTCTAACATCACCTGTCCTGAGGGCGGCAGAAGGGAGCGTAGGCCATGAAACGGAATGCTTTGGCTCTGGTCCAGCCGGACAGCGCAGCGACCTCTCGCCCGGCGCCGCAGGAGGGGCCGCCCGAGTCCCCCTTACTGCACTTGCGGATCACCGGGCGCCATGGCGTGTTCTTGCTGGAGCAGAGCGCGACCGCCGCAAGGACCGCGGTCGTCGATACGCGGGCGGCCGGGGGAATTGTTTGTACCTGCCCGGGGCCGGCCGGCGCCTGCGAGCATGTCGCGCTGCTGCGGGCCTGTGGCTTCCTGGCCCAGGCCGCCTGATGCTCCCGCCCCGCCCGGGCGACTCGGGCTGCTCACCCGCGGGAGCAGCCGGCCGGCAAGACGTGTGAAGACCAACCAAGAACGCGCTAGAAGCAAGGAGCCTGAGGATGGAAGAGCAGCCCCGCAGCAATAAGGTCTCGCCCGAGATTTACGTCTACGCGACGAACAAAAACTTCCTCAACGTCTACGATGCCTTGCGCATCGACAAAGTCAAACTGGAAGTCGCCGGCTATGACCAGACCACCGGCAAGCAGACGGGGATTGCCAGCGCCTGGATCGATGTGGACGACTTGCGCCTGCTCGCGCACCTGATTATCAGCCGCCAGTTTAAAGACGTGCTCGACCGCAGCCGCTTCGAGAAGTTCGGCGGCAGCGACCGCGATGGGGCCGTCGAGAGCCGCACCCTGGTGTTCGAGTGGGACACCGCCGACGGCAAGTTTGCCCGCTATCCGTACCGCATCACGATCGCCAACGGGCCGGGCCTGCGCACGCCGAACGGCGCCGTGCAGCCCAAAGGCGAGCCGGCATCCAAGCTCTCGATGCGGCTGCCGGAGCCCGATCTCATGAAAATCATGCTGGCGGTTGTGGACTACTTGCATGCCTATGAGGCGGCGCACCACCATCGCATCGTGGCCGAGAAGGTCCGCGAAGTGCAAGAGAAGCTGGCCGGCCGAGCGGAGCGCCGCCCGCCCCTGGCCGCGGCTCCAGAAGAGGAAGATCGCGTCCCGGCGGCGGCCCGCCCGGCGGCGCCGCCGCTGCGCGTGGTGCCGGGGACGGCGCCGGCCAGCAGTCCGGCCCGCTCGGCGGCCCCACCCGCCCGCTCTTTCCCCGCGCCGCGCCCGACCCCGCCGGTCGTCGCCTCGACGGCGGCCCGCCCCGGCCCCGGCGGCCCGGCCCGCCTGAGCAATGACGTTCCTGCACCGCCGCTCCCGCGTCCCACGCGCGCGGGGTGAGGTGCGCCTGCCGCTTTCGGGCGGCGCCGCGAGATACGCGAATCGGCAAGTTGTACTTAGCCAAATGTGTGTGCTTAGCTTAGAAAGAGAGAGGAAAAGCCATGTCTAGAACGTTGAATAAAGTTACCCTGATCGGTCACCTGGGGAAAGATCCCGATATGCGCTACACCGCGTCGGGCGCCGCTGTCACGTCGTTTACCGTGGCGACGAACCGCTACACGAAAGCGGCGGACGGCACGTCCGCGGAAGAGACGGAATGGCACCCGGTCGTGGCCTGGGACAAGCTCGCCGAGACCTGCAACCAGTTCCTGCACAAGGGCAGCAAGGTCTACCTCGAAGGCCGGCTGCAAACCCGCAGCTGGGAGCAGGATGGGGTGAAGCGCTACAAAACGGAGATCATCATCAGCGAGATGATCCTCCTGGATGCCCGCCAGGACGGCGCCAACGGCAACGGCGGCGGGACCGGCCGCCGCGAGGCGGTGGGCGTGGTCGCGACCCCGGGCGAGGACGACGGCCTGCCCTTCTAACGGCGAATCGGGGCGGCGCCGCGTGGGGGCGCCGCCCTTTTGCTGTCGCCGTTGGTGATCGTTGGATACCTGTTATGGCAACTGACGTACCTCAATCAATCGGCGCGACTGCGCTGGCCGCCACGGAGCCGGCCCATCCGGCCGCCCAAGCCGGCTGGCGCATGGCGGTGGCCCGCGCCGGTGATTCGCCCGCGCCCCGGCCCGCCGCTCCTGCTCCCGGCCCGCCCGCCGCTGCCCCCACCCTGGCGACGATCGAAGGTACCCTGGAGCGGATCACTTTTCAGAACGAGGCCAACGGCTGGACGGTGGCCCGCCTGCAGATTCCCCGCCAGCGGCTGCCGGTGACCATTGCCGGGACGCTGCCCACTGTGCATGTCGGCGAAACGCTCCGCCTCGACGGCTCCTGGCAGCAACATCCCCAGTATGGCCGCCAGTTCCAGGTGACCCGCTACCAGGCGCTGATCCCCGGGACCATCCCCGGGCTGAAACGTTATCTTGGCTCCGGCTTGTTGAAGGGGGTTGGCCCGGTCTGGGCCGAGCACCTGGTCGACGCCTTCGGCTTTGATACGCTCGAAGTGATCGAGCGCGCGCCCGACCGGCTCTTGCGGATTCCGGGGATGGGCAAGGCCCGGGCGCAGGCCATCGCCGCCGCCTGGCGTGAGCAGGCGGCGGTCAAGGAGCTGATGGAATTTCTGCAAACGCAGGGCTTGCCGGTCGGCCTGGCGCTGCGCATCGTGAAGCGCTATGGTGAGACGGCGGCGGCGATCGTGCGGACGACCCCTTACCGGCTGATCACCGAGGTCTTTGGCGTCTCCTTCGCGCAGGCCGATCAGCTGGCGGGGCGCAGCGGGCTGCCCGCCGATAGCGCGCCGCGCATCCACGCCGGCATCCAGCAGATCCTGGGCGAGGCGAGTGAGCAAGGCCACACCTGGCTGGCCCAGGATGCCCTGCTCGATGCCGCGTCCCGGTTACTGGTGTTGCCGCGCGCGGGAGTGGCGGCCGCCCTGCCCGGGCTGGTCCAGGAGGGGCAGGTGATGATCGAGCCGGGGCCCGGCGGCGGCCCGGTGGTCTATCCCGGGGCGCTCTACCAGGCCGAGCTGTTTGTGGCCGGCACCGTCCGGGCCTTGCAAAATGCGCCCGGCGATCGGCTCGCGGATTTCGCCCGGGTGGACTGGCGACGCGCGCTTGGCTATCTCCAGCGCCAGGAGCCCGCCCTGACCGCCCTGACCGAGCGCCAGCAGCAGGCGGTGCGCCTGGCCCTCACACACCGCGTGGTGCTGCTCACCGGCGGCCCGGGCACCGGCAAGACGACGACGTTGCGCGCCCTGATCCAGCTGCTGCACGCCCGCCACCACAGCGTGGTGCTGGCCGCGCCGACCGGCCGGGCCGCCAAGCGCCTGACGGAGGCCACCGGCGCCCAGGCGCGCACGATCCACCGCCTCCTCGACCTGCACCCGCTGCCGAGTGGCGAGTACGGCCGGGGCACGATGCTCGACGCCGATATGGTCATCGTCGACGAAGCCTCGATGATGGATTTGCTGCTGGCGCAAGCCCTCTTGCGCGCCGTCCCGGCCGGCAGCCACCTGCTCCTCGTCGGCGACCCCGACCAGCTGCCCTCCGTCGGGCCGGGCGACGTGCTGAGCGATCTGCTGGCCAGCGGGATCGCGCCCGTCGTCAAGCTGACCACGATCTTCCGCCAGGCGGAGAGCAGCGGCATTGTCGCCAACGCGCACCTGATCAACGCGGGCGAGCTGCCCCGGCTGAAGGGCTTCAGCGATTTTTACCATTTGCCCGCGCGCCGCCCGGATGCCTGCTGCGATCTCGTGGTCGACCTGGCGACCCGCCGCCTGCCGGCCCGGTACGGCCTGGACCCATTCGAGGATATCCAGGTCATTGCGCCGACCTACCAGGGCGCGGCGGGCGTCGACACCCTGAATGTTCAGTTGCAAGCGCGGCTCAACCCGCCCTCCCCCGCGCGCAACGAACGCCACTTCGGCGCGCGGATCTTCCGCGAAGGCGACAAAGTCATGCAGGTGGTGAACGATTACGATCGCCAGGTCTTCAACGGCGATATCGGCCGCATCGTGCAGATCGACCTGATCGAGCAGCAAGTCCGGGTGCTGTTCGACAACGAGTGGAGCGCCCTTTATGCTTTCTCGGAGCTGGACGAGCTCACGCACGCCTATGCCATCTCCGTTCATAAGAGCCAGGGCAGCGAATACCCCGTCGTGGTCATGCCCCTGCTGGGCCAGCATGGCCGCATGCTCCAGCGGAACCTCCTCTACACCGGCATCAGCCGCGCCCGCCAGCTCGTCGTGCTCGTCGGCGAGCCGGAGGCGATCCGCCGCGCCGTCGCCACCTCCCTGGCCGGCAGCCGCAACACCGGGCTCCGCGCCCGTCTCATACAGTCCTGAATTCCCCGTCCAGGGTGCGCTCATGCCTTCGCGGTCAATTACCATGGTCGCCAGGTGCAGGTGAGGATTGGCTGCTTCATAGACCGTCAGGATCGCGGGCGCGCCCGCCGTCAGATGCTGGTCGCCGCGGGCCGTGGTCGCCCGTAGCACATGCCCGCGGCCAAATCTGGTACAATGTCCCTACTGCCCGGTATCACCTTTCTCGTCGCGCGCGTTACGCCCCGGCCCCTGCTGCGGTTTTGCTACCTGCCTGCGGCATGCGCGCGCTGGAGATCTGCCGATGACTGAAAGAGAGCAACTCGAAGCGGCGATTGCGGGCCTGGAGGCCCAGCGCGCCCTCCTCGGCGACGACCTTGTCAATACCGCCCTTGCTTCGTTGCGCACGCAGCTTCAGGCCTTGCCGGCAACCCTACCGGCGGAACAACAGCGCAAACAAGTGACGATCCTGTTTGCCGATATCTCGGGTTTCACCGCCATGTCGGAGCGGATGGATGCCGAAGAGGTCGGCGAGATAATGAACACTCTCTGGGCACGGCTCGATCGGGTCATTGTGCGGCATGGCGGCGTGGTCGACAAACATATCGGCGATGGACTCATGGCGATCTTCGGCATCCCCCAGGCCCGCGAGGATGATCCGGAGCAAGCTATTCACGCGGCGCTGGCGCTCCAGCAAGAGTTAACCTGCTTCCAGGGCGATCCGCACTTGCAGATGCGCATCGGCCTCAACACCGGCCCGGTGTTCCTCGGTCAGGTCGGCACGACGGGGGAGTACACGGCCCTCGGGGATACCGTCAATGTTGCCAGTCGCCTGGAACACAGCGCCCCGATTGGCGGCATCCTCATCTCGGACGAGACCTACCGCCCGGTGCGGGGGATTTTTGAGGTGCAGACCCTGGCCCCGCTGGCCGTCAAGGGCAAGCGGGATCGGGTGCAGGCGTATATCGTGGAACGGGCCAAACCCTGGGCGCTGCGCACGCAGCGGCGCGGCGTTGAGGGTATCGAGACGCAGACCATTGGCCGGGAGCATGAGCAGTCCGTGCTCCAGCAAGCGTGGGCCACGACCCTGCAAACGCAGCAGTTGCAGGCGCTGACCATCAGCGCCCAGGCGGGGGTCGGAAAATCCCGGCTCCTCGATGAATTCACCCATTGGCTGGATCTAGCGCCCGCCGCGCACCGACGGTTGTACGGGCGGGCGAATCTTAACACGGCGGGTCATCCCTACGCGCTGCTGCGCGATCTCTTCTCCGTCCTCTTCCAGATTCAGGAGAGCGATAGCGCCGTGACAGCCCGGCAGAAACTCGTGGATGGGGTGCTGGAGTCGATTCCCGCCGACCTGGGGGCGCTGGAGAAGGCGCATTTTCTGGGCCAGTTGATTGGCTTTGATTTCTCCGCCAGCCCGTATTTGCAGGGTATCCTGAGCGATGCCAAACAGATTCAGAGCCGCGCGTTTCATTACGCCGGTCAATTCTTTAGCCAGGTCGCCGCCGGCACCCCGCTCGTTTTTTGTCTGGATGATATCCACTGGGCGGATGAGGGGTCGCTCGATTTCTTCACCCATCTGACCCAGGCCTGCCGGCCCCGGCCGATCCTCATCGTGTATCTGACCCGGCCCGATCTTTTTGAGCACCGCCCGGCGTGGGCGACCGGCGCGGGCCATATCCGCTTGAATCTCCATCCGCTCTCCGCCGACTATACGCGGGAGTTGATCCGGGAGATTCTGCGCAAGCTGCCCGATCTTCCGCTGGCGATCAGCGACCTCATCGCCACCCGGTCGGAGGGGAATCCCTTCTATATCGAAGAATTGATCAAAATGCTCATCGACCAGGCCGTCATCGTCCCCGGCCCGGAGCACTGGGCGGCGCGGGTGGACCGCCTGGATACCGTCCAGGTCCCCTCGACCCTGGCGGGCGTGATCCAGGCGCGCCTGGACGGCCTCCCGGCCCTGGATCGGGAGATCCTCCAGCGCGCTGCGATCATCGGCCGGGTTTTCTGGGAAGAGTGGGTCGCACAGCTAACGGGGAAACCGCGCAAAATCTCGGCCGCCGATGTCGGCCAGTGCCTGGAAACCCTCCAAGCGAAAGAGATCGTGTTTCAGCGGGAACCCTCGACCTTGTCGGGGACCGACGAGTACAGCTTCAAACACGCCCTCCTCCATGAAGTCACTTATGAGAGCGTGTTGAAGCGGCAGCGCCGCATCTACCATGAACAGGCGGCCCGCTGGTTGATCGGACGCAATGGCGAACGCGCGGACGAGAACGCCGGGATGATCGCTGAACACTTTGAACGCGCGGCCAACCCGGCCGCGGCGGCCCGCTGGTATGCCCGCGCGGGGAAGCAAGCGCAACTCACCTGGGCCCCCAACCTGGCGATCCACTACTATGACAAAGCCCTCACGCTGTTGCCCGACACCGGCGATCCCACGGTGCAGGCGGGGCGGTTGCCCTGGCAGGAGGGGATGGGGGATGTGCTGGCGTTGCAGGCCCGCTATACTGAGGCCATCGCCATCTACCAGGAACTAGAGAAGATCGCCGGGGAGTTGGGCGATCCCCATACGCAGGCACGGTGCTGGGAAAAAGTGACGGAAGCGCAAGTGTGGTTGGGCATGCTGCCGGTCGCCCTAGAGAGCGCCGACCGCGCCATCCACTTCGCCCAAGCGCCCGGTTCGGAAAGCGTCCGGATCGCGGCCTTAGCGCATAAATGCATCATCTTTTCCTTATTGGGCGATCACACGGCCAGTCTGCCCTTTGGCGAGGAGGCCTTACGCCGCAGCCGGGTGCAGGGCGGGCCGCGGGAAACGGCGGTGAGCTTGCGCGCCCTGGGGGTGGCGCATCGGGTGCTCGGCCACTATAAAGAGGCGATCGCGTTCTTTGAGGAAGGCCTGGTTTTTTACCGGCAATTGGGGGATCGCCGGGGCGTGGGCGATCTGCGGGCGAATGCCGGGGTCGGGTTTCTGGTCCAGGGGGCCTATCAGACGGCGATCGCCTACTTTCAAGAAGCCCTGGTTAATGCGCGAGAAATCCGGCATGTACAAATCGAAATGATCGCTTTAAATTATCTGGGGGGGGCCCATCTCCGCTTAGGCGAATACGCGGCCGCCGAACAGTATCTGCTCCAGGTCATCGAGACGATTGGCAGTACAACGAATTTTACGCTCGCCGGCACCTGTATTTTTCTTGCGGAAACGTATCTGGGGCAGGGGAAATGGGGGGAGGCGCGGAAGACCGCCGTACAGGCCCTGGAGCTCGCGCGGGCCTCGAAACAGGTACGCCTAATCAGCAGCGCCTGGCGCGTGCTGGGCATGGTGGCCGCACAAGACCGCGCTACATCCGGCGAACGCCGCGCCGAGCTAGTGGACGATCTCCAAAGCCCGGCGGCCTGTTTCGCCGAGAGCGAACGGCTGGGGGTGGAAGCCGACCTGCCCGGCGAGCAGGCGCAAACGCTGCGGGCGTGGGCGCGCTATGAGTTCAGCACCGGCAATGCCGCGACCGCGTGGGCGCGCTGGCAGCAGGCGCGGGATCTTTTCACGCGCGCCGGGGCGGATTATGAAGTCTTGGAGATGGATACGGAGCGGCGCGGCGTCCAGCTTTAGATACGTCCCCACTCTAGCGGAAGCTCAAGGCCCTGCCTCACCCTAGCGGAAGCTCAAGGTCCTGGCGGCGTGCTGCGGATGGTAGTCACTGCACCTTGATCGCTGGCCAGGCGGGGACCCCGCTATCGCCGGGCGGGCGCGACGCGGCACCGGCGGTCGCCAGGAGCTCACTGGCGGTCGCGCCGCGCCGGAGCGCCTTCGCCTGATTGGTATGGCGGACGATCTCGCGGGCATTCTCCAGGCTGCTGGCCGTCACAGGCAGGCCGCCGAGCATGGCCGCGATCTCGCCGGCGCGATCGGCGGGGGCCAGCTCATCCACCTGCGTGGTGGCGCGCCCGTCCTTCACCTGCTTGGCGATGCGGAAGTGGGTGTCCGCGAAGGCCGCGATCTGCGGCAGGTGGGTAATGCAGAGCACCTGGTGGTTATCGGTGAGTGACCAGAGCTTCTCGCCGACCACCTGGCCGCTGCGGCCGCCCACCCCCACATCGATCTCGTCAAAGATCAGCGTCGCCGTGTGATCGGCGCTGGAGAGGATCGATTTCATCGCCAGCATCAGGCGCGAGGTCTCGCCGCCCGAGGCGATTTTCGAGAGGGGCTTGAGGGGCTCGCCGGGGTTGGGCGAGATCAGGAACTCGACGCGGTCGATGCCCCGCGTGTCGAAGGCCCAGATGCCGGGAGCGCCGTCCGGCCCGGGGGCGGGCAGTCCCTGCGCATCGGGCAGGCGCGTGATGCTGGTCGCGAACTGGATGCTACCCATCAGCAGCTCGCGCATCGACTCCTCGACGGCGCGGGCCAGCCGCGCGCCGGCCTCCTGCCGCTGCTGCGATAGCGCGGCGGCCCGGGTGCCGGCCTCGGCCAGCAATGCAGCTTCTTCCGCCTGCAGATCGGCGATGCGCTCCTCGCTGTGCGCCAGGGTGTCGAGCTCGGCCGCGGCCTGCCGGCCAAACTCGACGATCTCCGCGATCGTCGGCGCGTATTTGCGCTTGAGCTCGTGCAGCAGGCTGAGGCGCTCCTCCACCTGCAACAGGCGCTCCGGATCATGCTCCACCCGCTCCCGGTAGAGGCGCACCGCCCGCCCGAGCTCCTCCACGCCGTCGAGCAGCGTTTGCAGCACCGGCTCCTGGTCTTTTAACGTGGCGTCCAGCCGGACCAGCTCCCCCAGCAGGCCGCTGGCCTGGCCCAGCGCATCGCGCACGGCCCCGTCGCCCCCGGTCGGCCCCGGGCGGCCACCCCGGCCGGCGCCCCGGCTGCCATAGCCCTCGTTTTCCTCGGCGCCGGCGATCAGCACGCTATAAATCGTGTCGGCCAGGGTCCCCAGGCGCTCGGCGTTCATCAGCCGGGCGCGCTCCAGGTCCAGCTCCTCGTCTTCGCCGGGCACCAGCTCCGCCCGCTCGATCTCTTCCACCTGGAAGTTGAGCAGATCGGCGCGGCGGGCCAGCTCGCGCTCGTCGCGCTGCAGGGTGGCCAGGTCTTTGCGCACCTGGCGCAGGCGGATGACGAGATCGGCCAGGCGGGCGCGCTCGGCCGCCACGCCGGCATGTTGATCCAGGAGTTCCAGGTGCGTGGCCGGGCGCAACAGGGATTGATGCTCGGTCTGGCCGTGGATGTCGATCAGCAGCTGGCCAATTTCTTGCAGCGTGGCCACGTTGACCATGCTGCCGTTGACCCGCGCGACGGTGCGCCCGCCCGCATGAATTTCGCGGCCCAGGACAACGATGCCGTCCTCGCCCAGGGGCGCCTCGGGCCCCTCGTCGATCAAGCCGGCGGTCAGCAGGCGGTTGCGCAACAGGGCGCACGCGTGCGGGTTCAGGCGGCCGGTGTCGAACAGGCCCTCCACGCGGGCGGCAGGGAAGCCATGACGGACGAACTCGGCGCCGACTTTGGCGCCCAGCAGCGCGGACATCGCGTCGATGATGATCGACTTGCCCGCGCCCGTCTCGCCCGTCAGCGCGTTGAAGCCTGGCCCGAATTTCAAATGCAGCCGCTCGATAATCGCGAAGTTACTGATCGAAAGCTCTGCCAGCACGCTTGTACCTCATAAGGAAAACCCTTTTCGTATAGCGTAGCGGCGGATACCCCTGGCGTCAGCCAGCGGGAGGAGCCGCCGGACGGGCTCGCCAACTGGCGAACGTGCGAAACTTGACCTCTGTAGGCCGGGCATTTTGGGTTCTCCGCTTCCCATCCCGCAGGGCATGCAAGCTGATGCGCCCGTTCAAGGTGCCGCCCACGTAGCACAGGCCCCACTTGGGGTGCTGCACATAGCTGCCCCGCTTGAACCCGCAGCTCCGGGTACCGCCATAAGGTCGCCGGACCCCCCCTTTGGCGGGTTGCAGGGCGTGCAACTGCCGCCGATGGAAGCGCAGGGGGGTAATGATCAGCATGGCGATATTGTCCGGGCGGGTCACCCCCCTAACGTTCGATTGGGCCAGCACCCAGGCGTCCACACAATGGGCGTCCCACCGCTCGGCCAGTTTGTCCTTCGTCTTGGGTAGACCCCAGCCGTCCCGGTACTGCGCCGTCTCATATCCCTGCCGGGTGCTCACCGGGGCAATGTTTTGCAACTCAGTATAGAACCAGCGTTTGCCCACTTCCAACGGCGAAAACGCACGGTTCCAGCGGCGCTGGCCGGGTTTGGTCGTCGCCGCCACATCCTCCACCACGAATACGGCGATGGGGTACATGTGCGCCAGCCACTTGGCCAGACGCAGTTTCCACCCCCAGCGGGCCCGGGTGCTGGGGGGGATGCCACCACGGGCGCGGTTACGGCGATTGGCGCGGTGCGGGGTCTTGCGCCCCCGCCGGGAGCGCCGCATGATCCGGCGGGTGGCCACGGCCTCTTTGACCCAGTCCACGGCGCTGGCTTGGACGTTCAGGTAGGTATGGGCGGCGGATGCGACCACCAGGCCCTCGCGTTTGCTGCCGGGATCAAGGCCCACGGCGACCGGCTGTGTATGGCGGGCCGCTGGTTCCACGTTGAGGCGGACACAAAACACGCCCCGCTTCCAGAAGCCCGTGGCCTTGCCGTCGCGTATCCACCGGCGTGCCCGGCTGGGTGTGGTCGGCATTAACGGGTGCTGATTGTGATCCACGACGGGGATAAACACGGTAAGTCACCTTGCGGCGTGTGTACAACCCTTCGACACTGGCCGACCGAGGGATCGCAGATTAGGGTGGCGTCCGCGATGTCGTGTGCTCTGCCACGAGCAGTTGGCTCAGTTACTAGCTGTCTAGTCCAGGCTTACGATGTGGTTCGACGGTTGGCTTCCGCCTCCCCACATGCCGCTCTCTTTAGAGGGCGGTCCTTGACCTCAGAAAGTCCGGAGTGGTTCTTATTCGGCACGTACTTCGGTGGCGCGGGCGGCGATCCCCCCGGTCGGCAGGGGCGAGCCGCCTGACCAAGCACAAAGGTACCCCCGTATTGTACCATTTCAGGGATCAATTTGCAACACCTGTTCTACTTAGTCGTCAGTCGTCAGTCGTCAGTCGGTAGTAACCTACAATCACAGCTATTCCCCGGTAACCCGCCAGCCCAACCTGCCGACTGCCAAAGCCACCCTCACCATCAACTACTGGCTACCAGCGGCCGGCGGCTGCCGACTGCCGACTGCCGACTGCCGACTAAGCGCCGGGCAGGCCCTTGACAACATCTACAGGCGAGTGGGATAATTGAAGCCTGAGATCCCGAGATCGGGCAACGAATCTGGAAATGGGAACCCTATGTTGCGCTCGAACGATTACGACGTCGTGGTGGTGGGCGCCGGCCCGTCCGGGGCCAATTGTGCGCGCTTTGCCGCAGCGGCGGGGCTGCGGGTGCTGCTGATCGATAAGAAAGCTGAGCTCGGGGTGCCCACCGAATGCTCCGGCGCGGTCAGCGCCCGCGCGCTCGTCGACTCCGGGGTGCCCATCGCCGATGAGTTCATTGTCACCGCGATTGCGGGCTTCCTGACCTATTCCAACGAAGGCACGCCCTGGCGGATCGACTACCGGGAACTGGCCGGCCGGCAGACGATCGGCTACGTCGTCGATCGCCGGCGCCTCGACACCTTTGTCGCTGGCCTGGCCGCCGACGCCGGGGCGGAGCTGGCCTTGCGCACCGAGCTGGAGGGAGTCAGCCGGGTCGACCCCGCGCATGTGGAAACCGGGTGGACGCTGCGCGGCCGCCACCTGGGGCTGCCCTTTGCCATCCACACGCAGGTGCTGGTCGCCGCCGATGGCGTCGGCTCCCGGATCGCCAAATGGGTGCGGGTCAACAGCACCCTGCCGCTCCACGAGGCGGCGTCGTGTATCCAATACGAGATGACCAACGTGGCCACCGATCGCTTGCTGGAGCTTGTGGTGGGCCAGGACCACGCCCCGGGGGGCTACGTCTGGATCTTTCCCACGGCCCCCGGGCGCGCGAAAGTCGGCCTCGGCGTGGTCAAGACGATGACCCGGCAGCCGCCGGGCTGGTACCTGGAGCGCTTTATCGAGTCGTCTTTCATGCACGATCGCTTCAAACAGGCCCGCATTCTGGAGGTGTCGATCGGCACGGTGCCCCTCGCCCGGCCGCTGCTGACGCCGTATGCCGATGGCGTGCTGTTCATCGGCGATGCCGGCCGCCATGTGAACTCCCTGACCGGGGGCGGCATCCACACCGCGCTGCAATCGGGCCGCATCGCGGGCGAGAGCCTGGCGGCGCTCTGGGCGGCGGGGGACTACTCCAAGCAGGGGCTCGCCGCCTGGGGCTGCGCCTATGAGCAACAAATGGGCGCGGGGCTGCGGGCGGTGTATGAGTTGAAAACGGCGGTCTTCTGCGTGACGGACCCGGTGGCGCAAAACGCGCAATTGTTCGAGCTGCTGGGGGGCTATTTCCGCCCGGATTCGGCCCATCGGAAGCGGTAGTGGCGGCGAGCGCGGCAGCGCTACTCCAGAGGTACGATTCATGAAGCAGAAACTCCCAACCCCGCCCCCAGCCCCGCCGCCCGGGTTGCCCATGGTCGATCCGGACGCGGCGCCCGATGTGGCGCCCGTCCTGCAGGTGACCCGGCAGCGCGTCGTCTTGTCGCTCCATGTCGACGAAAACCGCTGCCTCTCCTGCGCCGGCTGCATTAGCGTCTGCCCGCGCATGACGGTGCCGGTGAGCCGCATCAACAGCCTGGCCGAGGGCATCCTCTGCCGCGGCTGCGGCCTCTGCGTGCAGGTCTGTCCCGTCGAGGCCCTCAGCCAGATCCCCATCGTGCTGGCCGAGCCCCCCCGCGTCCCGGAAGGGCAGGAGCGCCGGCGGGCGGCGCGGGCGACGCTCCCCCCGTCCACGGAAACCCAATAGCCGACCCATGGATATCGAACGTTATACCGCCACGCTGAGCCCCCGCCAGCGCCAGATCTTCCTGGTGTTGGACCAATACGCGGACGCGGCGACCGGGCTGCTGGCGCTCCTTTCGGTGGCTCTCCAATGGCTGCTGGGCACACCCGGTCCCCTGCTGCTCGCCGCCCTGGCCCTGGTCTTCCCGGCCAGTCTATTGACCTATGGCCTCAACCGCCTCTGCAAGGCCGTGCTGCCGAAGCCCCGCCGCAACCGGCGCTACCACGATCTGATCTCCCCCTGGCTGCGCGGCTCGTTCCCGTCGTTTCATACCCAGTTTGCCGCGACCTTCGCCGCCACCTTCTGCGCCGCGGTCACCTTACTGGTGCCGGCGGGGGCCCGGCTGCCGGCCGGCGGCACCGCCCTGCTGAGCATGGGCCTGTCGGTCGCCGTCGTCGCCTGGTCGCGTCTCTACCTGGCCGTCCACGACCAGGTGGATGTCTATGGCGGGCTGCTGCTGGGGGTCGGGGTCGGGGGCGGGGTGGCCGGCGTCGCCATCGGCCTGGGCTGGGTGCCGGCCGGCCCGGGCGCCTGGATCCTGGTCGGCCTGCTGGCCGTGGGCGTTCTGGCGGTCAGCCTCTGGGAGCGGCGCAAACGCCGCCGGCCGGCCGACGGAATACTGACCAGTGACCAGGGACCGGTGACCGGTGACCGGTAAAGACGGATAGTTAATCGAGGCATGGTCATAAATCGGCAGCCGCCCGCTGGGATTGCCAGCGGGCGGTGACCGCCATATCATGGAAGTGCTTAAACCCCACAATAGGAGGCACCGTC
>Ga0070730_10003430_pt1 | contig 14228 bp, 14 predicted proteins | sample Coa_R1_3_FD_66447 | JGI IMG/M metagenome (GOLD analysis project Ga0070730, IMG submission 66447) | Surface soil microbial communities from Centralia Pennsylvania, which are recovering from an underground coalmine fire - Coalmine... | ecosystem: Environmental > Terrestrial > Soil > Unclassified ...
GTGAGGACGCTGACCCGCCGCCGCGTGGGTCCGTGCGATTGCTCGGGAACAGAACTGGCGATCTTTCGAGGCTGGGGCTGATGGCTGAGACGACGGCAAATAGCTGATAGCTGAAAGCTGACGGCTCGCTGCTGTTACATTGAGTACGTGTCGCCGGACGAGGTTCACGCGGTTGCGGAGCGGGTGGATGCGCGACTGGCGACGACGGTTTGGGACCTGAGGCCCGCGGAGGAGGGCGCGGCGGAGGTATCGGCGGCAGCCGAGGTCGCCGTCTTTGCGTTGAAACTGGCCGGCAAGCGCCGCCAGGCGCGGCTGGGTGGCCGATTCAGCCGCCTGGTGGTCCGGTTTGCTCTCGCCGCGTGCGTCGCGCTGGCCACGGTGGCCTCGGCATGCGACGCACCCAGCGCCAGTCCCGAGGCGACGGCGGCCGCGATCAGTCAGCTCGCGACGGCCAATCCGGCGACGGCCATGATCTCGAATCCGCCACGCGCCAGCCCGGCTCGGTTCACTGACCTGATCCTGGTGGACGCGGGGTCGGATGCCCAGCCCTGGGCGCTGATGGCGGCGAAAAACGGCGACGCGCCCATTCTCGTCGACCGCGTCGGGGCCGGCCTGCAGACCGTCGGCGACGTCTACCGCCTGGCGGCCCAGCCGGTGATCGTCGGCACGCGTGACGGCCCGTCGCAATTCCTGGACCCCCTGGAGGCCGCGGTTTCGACCGGCAGCGATCCGCAGACCGCGAACGCGGCCAAAGACCAGTTGGTCCAGCGCTGGAGCCAGGACGAGCGCTACCTGGCGGTGACGCGGGCGATCGCTGGCCAGCCGACGGTGCTCGATGCTGCCTACAACGCCGCCGCCGCGTCGGCGGCCGGCGGAACGCACACCTATCTGAACGGGCTGGTGTTGCGCGTCGAGCCCGACAACCCCGTCGTCCAGGTCATCGATCGGGCGCTGCTCGAATCCGGGCGGCCGACGCGCGCCGAGGACGTGGTGTACGTGGCCATCCGGCCCAACGAAAGCGCGCTGTATGACCCGGGCCAGGTGGTCAACTTGCGGGACGTGGTCATGGATAAGCAGACCACGGACGTCAACGGTCAGGCGACCACGGTCTACGTCGCCAACGCGGCCCTGGATGGCGCGCGCGTTGAGCCGACCGGTCACGTCGACTTGCAAGCGCTGCTGCAACCGCGGCTGCAGGTCGTCAGCGAGGACCTGGCGCTGCAGAACCAGGTGGCGGGCACCGCGGCGAGCGGAGCGAGCGTGGCGAGTCCCGCGCCGGTGGCGGTGGCCAAACCGACGGCGACGGCTGGCGGGACGACCCCGGTCCAGCAGCCGATCATCGTCCAGCAGTCGCGCGACAACGGGTCGTCATATATCGGCGACTTTCTCATCTTCATGTGGTTGACCAATGGCGGCTTCTACCGCGGCGGCGGGGGCACCACCATCATCAACAACTATCCGTACGGCCGACCGGGTGGCAGCGTCTACTATTCGCCGCCGCCGGCGCCAAGCGGCAACAGCCCGTCGACGATCGCCTCGTCCCAGGCGGCGTCGCGGAGCACCGCCCTCGAGGCGGCGCGGACGTCGGTTTCGGGACAGTCGTCTGGGACGGGCGGCGGTGTCGCGGCGACCAACAAGTCAGCGGCGGATGCGACCTCGCGCGTGAGCGCCGCCACCAGCAAGTCGGCGGCGGTGGCGGGGGCGGTGAGCGCGTCGTCGGTCGGCAAGAGCATCTCGTCGGCGCCGGCTGGCTCGTCGAGCACGGCGAGTCGCAGCGCGGGATCGGTTTCGGCCGGCAGCCGGGGCAGCGCGGGCAGCTCGTCCGGCTCGAGCAGCGGCAGCAAGGGCATCGGCGGCAGTTCGGGTGGTTCGAGCAGTTCGGGGAGTTCGGGCGGCTTCGGTGGCGGCGGCAAGGGGATCAGCGGCGGCGGCAGCAGCGCGTAGGCGCCTCGCGCAGGTCGCGGTGCGCGTGCTCGAGGCTACGGCGAACCCAGACGGCGGCGCCGGGCTCCTGCTGCGCGGCTACGAGTACGAGCCAATCCTGCAGAGCGACCTCGCCCCGCGCAGCGGGCGCGGGCAGGCCGGGGGCGGGCTGCAAGCCGGGCGCGGGCTGCACGCGGCGAAGGCGCCGCGGGCGGGGGGCGGGCCACTGGCGGCGAGCGCGCGGCAGGCCGCGGGCAAGCGGCAGCCCGTCGGCGGGGGCGGGGCGGCGCCGGGGCTCGACCCGTTTGTCGTGGAGGCACTGCTTCGGATGGCGCGGCTGGCTGGGTCGGTCGGCGATGCGCTGCGAGACTGTCCGGATGCGAGTGTGCGGCGCTCGGCGGCGATTCTGGCGGCGCGGGCACATCCACTGACCGCGGCCCTCGATGGCTGATGGGTCGCCGGAGAGCGACGATTGGCTCCGCAAGCTGATCGACCGCTCGCCGCTCCTGCCGGAAGCGTCGCTGCGCGCGCACTGGCGCCAGGTGATTCCGTCGTTGCCGACGGCACTGCGCTATGAGTTGGCGGCGATTCTGCTCGAGGTCGAACACGCCGTGCAGACTTCACACCTCTCAGATAGATCCCAGGGCCAGTGCTGTTAAGCGGGGCGCGTCGGGCCTGGGGTCGCTGGCTGGCCTGTGCGGGCGTGTGGCAGGGCTGGAGCATCTGCCCCGCACTGCTCGCGCCCGAGGTCGACGAGATCATCCCGCGTCAGGCCCGGCGACCGGCCGCGCGCGCCCTCGCCGCGAGCCTGGCCGGCTCGCTCGACCGCGGCGGGGTGCTGGTGCTCATCGACCTGGAGCCGATCCTCGGCGTGCACGTCGCGGCGCTGTTGAACCAGTGGCACGTGGCGAACGGGGTGCTGTTGTTGCCGCGCTGGCCGTATCGGCATGCCATCCTGCCCGTCGATGGGCTGGTGCACGCCCTGGTCGGACAGACGCGCCGGCTCACAACCGACGCGCATCTGCCGAACGTTGCGTTCGTCCTCGACGCCGAACGGAGCCGCGCCGTGCCACACCGGTCCGCCAGCGACGGGCGGGCCGACAACCGCTATCGACTGCTGGCTGGCGATCTGCCCAACCTTGCTGCGCTGCGCGCGCGAGGCATCCGCGAGGTGCGGAAAGTGTCCGCGGCGTGAGGAGCGCCATCTGCAGCACCGACTATGCGGCGTACGTCGCGGCGTGGGATGGCGCGGCGCGAGCCGGCCTGCGGCAGTTGAATCTGGACACCTGGGCAGCCGGCCGCCGCTACCTGTCGTTGACGAGCGTGGTGCTGAGCGCGGCCGAGGCGGCGCAACTCAAGGCGATGACGCCCCGTTTCAGCAAACTGCTCGACGCGGCGGTCGACGGCATTCTGGCCGACCCGGACTGGTGGTCGTCGTTGGCCTGGCCCTGGCCGGCGATCGAACTGGCGCACCAGGAGCCGGCCCATCCCGGCGGACTGGCCAGCCTGTATGGGCGGTTTGACTGCCTGCTCGGCGAAGGCGGCGCCTGGCAAGTCGTCGAGTACAACGCGGACACCCCGTCGGGGGGCCGCGAGGCGACGGGCCTCGAGCCGTTAGCCGCGCGGATGTACCCGGGCATGCGTGGACTGAGCGGTCGGCTCGCGCGCCTGCTGGTCAGCACGCTGCGCGCGCGGATCGAACATCACCCGCGACCAGTCCGGCTGGTGGGCGTCGTCTCGTCTCACGGCTGGCTCGAGGACATGGCGCAAGCGACGTGGCTCGCCTGGCTCCTGCGCCGCGCTGGACAACCAACGCTCGTCGGCGACGTGACCGATCTGGCCACCCGGCGTGGGCGGATCACCCTGCGTGGCCGGCCGATCGATGCGCTGTATCGTTTTTATCCTATCGAGCGGCTCTATCGGCACGCGATCTTCGCCAGCCTGTGTGAGGCGTCGATCGACGGCCGCCTGCTCATCCTTAATGGTCTGCGCGGGTTTCTGGCCCAGTCCAAGGCATGTCTGGCCTGGTTGTGGTCGAACCGCGTGAAACTGGGTGCGTCGGCCGAGCGGACCATCGAACGCCACCTCCCACCGACGTTCCTTGTGCGCGCGCCGGCGGCAGCGGAGTGGGTGCCGCACGGCGTCGTCAAGCACGTCAACGGCCGTGAAGGCGATTCGGTCGTGTTCGGCACATCCATCGACGCCGCCGGCTGGGAGGCGCGACTCATCGAGGGTGGCTACGTCGTTCAGCGGGCGGTTGCCTCGCCCGCGCTCGACGACGTCGAGGTCGACGACCTGCAACGCCAGGTGCGGTGCGTCGGTCCACGCTACGCCTGCGTCGGCGCCTTCGCGATCGGCGGTCGATTCGGCGGGTGCTACACCCGACTCGACGGGCCGATCACTTCGGCGCAGGCGACGTATGCCGCGACGGTGCGCGAACCTGCGGCGGCCGGGGCCGCACGTCGGCGCTGAGCCGCAGCAGCCTAGCGCGCTGGCCGCGCTCCACCAGGTAGTACGTCTCGTGGCCGCCTCGATAGACGTGGTCTTCCATCCGTAGCTCGGCGCGCATCTCGACGCGGTGGCTGCCACCCAGCCGGGCAACCAGGTCGGCGTGCTCGGCGCTGAGCGCGGCGACGACGCGGCCCGGTGCGCTGATGGACACACCCGCCGCGGTGACTTCGACCCGCGCGGACAGTGCGACCAACCGCCGCAGCAGGTCGGCTCGCAGCAGACACCCGCCAGCTTGCGGGTCGGGCTCCCAGTCCACCAGCACCTGATGACGCCACAACCGGGCGGCGGTGACTTCGTGATGGTCGCCGAGATCGGTGGCGAGGTCAGCGTCGGCGTCGGCGAGCGCGGTGGCGACGTCGCCGAGCCAGGCTTCGATGTCCATGCCGCCGATCGATCAGTGCCGGACCAGGAGCTCGCGGAGGGACTCCCGTCCGAATGGCCTGGCGAGGTAGGCGACGGCGCCACGGCGCAGAGCTTCGGCCACACGGGTGTCATAGAGGTCATCGGTCAGCATGACGATCGGCAGGTCGGGGGCGATTTCGCGCACCTGGTTCAGGGCTTCGAGGCCGTTACCGTCCTCGAGATCGAAGCCGAGCAGGATGAAGTCAGGATCCTTGTCCTCCAGGTGTTCGATCGCCTTGCCCACGCCGGGCGTCTGGAGCGACTGGTAGCCCAGCGACTCGACGAGGCGGGCGGTCGATTGACGATGCGACGCGTTGCCGTCGACGATCAGAATCGTGCGCGGCACGACCACCTTCGGCTCGCGCCGCAGCCAGCCCCGCACTTTTTCGCGCACCTCTGTAACGGTTGGCACCCTGGCAGTACGATACCGCGCGGATACGACCGGTGAACATGAACAACGCTGCAGCGCGCCGACCGCTGACGTTCAAGGCGACGCTGCGGGGCGATTCGGGCGAGTTCATTGAGGTGCCGGCCGAGATCGTGCGGGCACTCGGGCCGGGCCGACGGCCGGCCGTGCGGGTCGTCATCAACGGCGTCGAGCTCCGCACCACGCTGGCGGCCTACGGGGGCGGCTCGCAGATCGGCCTGCGGCGCGAGATTCGCGAGGCGGCGCAAGCCTCGCCGGGCGAGTTGATCGAGGTCAGCGTCGAGCTCGACACGCAGCCGCGCACTGTCGAGGTGCCGGCGGATCTCGCGGCGGTCCTGGCCGCCGACTTCGAGGCGAGCCGCATCTTCGACGGGCTGTCGTACACGAACCGGAAGGAATACGTCGGCTGGGTCCTCGGCGCGAAACTGCCGGCAACCCGCGAACGGAGGGTCGCCGAGGCCCCCGCGATGCTCAAAGCTGGGCGCCGCACGCCGCTCGCGAAACCGTAAGCTGCCCGCTCCGCTGCGCTCGCTCCGTTCCGGGGACGGACTTCGCGACCCACGCTGAGCGGGACGCGCGGACTCAGCGCCACTTGTCCAGTGAAGTGGCAGAGCAGTCGGCTCGCGCTTCCGTGATCGGTACGTCCTCGTGGGGAGCAACGCTGCACCAGCCCCCACTGGGTCCCACTCTGACACTGGAAGGGAGCGAGCGCAGCGAAGCGGGCAGCTGACCTGCCAGCTGGCTTCGCGAAGCGCGAATCGGGGAACGTTCCTTGCTCCCCGGACGTTTCGTAAGGGACCAGTCCGAGGAGGGCTCATGATGCCTGCTATATTCCGCGTTCTACCACCGTCGCGCGCCTTCCCGGCGCTCGCCGCCATTGCCGTCCTGGCGAGCGTGGCGTTCGCCACCGCCAGCGCGACCGCCCAATCGGCCACCGGGACGGTGACTGGCCGCGTGCTGTGGGGTTCGTGCATCCGCGGGATTCCGCTGCCGATGATGCCGAACGGCCAGCCGCAGCCGAGCACCGGCACCGCGCCAGATGCACAGATCGCGCCAGATGCACAGATCGCTCCAGACTCGCGGCCCGTGCCTATCAACGGCCTGCCCGCCGGCGCGGTGCTCGTGGCCGTGCAGAACACACCGGTCAACGCGCGGACCGACGAGGCCGGCCGCTTCACGCTCTCGGGCGTCCCGGCCGGCCAGTACATGACCGTCGCCGCTGGCCCGGTAGCCGATTCAGTGAGCGCCACCGCCGCGCGCCCCAATGTCTTTGTCAACGGCGGACAGACCGTGGACGTTGGCACCCTCAGCCTGGGTGGCTCAGGCGTCCCGCCGTACTCGATCGCCTGCCGTATCCCGCAGGGTCTCGACGGCCCGATGCCAGGCGGCGCAGCCGACACCGCTCCGGCGCCGAGCGACACCCCGAATCCCTAGTCAATCGGCGTCACAATTGAATACATTTCTCAGCGGGGATGGAGATAGGCTGGCGTGACCAGATCGTGGCATGCCGCCCACGGCGGCCGCGGATGGCCGCGGCCTGCGTGCTGCTCGGAGTCACGCTGCTGGCGGTGTCCGGCTGCGCGCCAGGTCGCCCGGTAGGTCCGAACGGGCAGGTCGCGCGCCTGGGCGCGGCGCTGTCGCTGACCGGGCCGGCCAGGCTGTTCGGCGCGGCCCAACGCAGCGGCATTCGGCTGGCTCAGGATGAGATCAACCAGAGCCACATGCTCGGGAACACGCGTCTGGACGTGCTGATCGAAGACGACGGCTCCGATCGCGCGCACGCGTCGGCCGTTTTTCAAGGGTTCGTTGAAAACAGCCAGGTCGTGGCGATCATGGGGCCGACGCTTTCGGATACCGCGTTGAGCGTCGATCCGGTGGCACAGCAGGCGGGCGTCCCCGTCCTGGCGATCTCGAACGCGGCCAGCGGCATTACGCAGATTGGCAACTCCATCTTTCGGGATTGCCTGACCGAGAGCCAGCTCGCCCCGCAGATCGTCAAGCTGGTTCGCTCGCGCCTGAAGATTCACAACGCGGCGTTGCTCCACAGCGACACCGATCCGAATCGGACCGGCTCGCACGCCTTCAAGAAGGCGCTGGAGGATCTCGGCGTCCACATCGGGATCGAACAGGTCTTTGCCCCAGACCAGACTGACTTTTCGGCGCAGCTCGACGAAATTGCCGCGAGCCATCCGGATGCCCTGTTCATTACGGCGCCGGCCCACTCGGCGGCGCCAATTCTGGTGCAGGCGCGGCAGCATGGCCTGACCAACGTGCCGATCATTGGCAGCAGCACCTTCAACTCCGACACGGTGTTGCGCAGTGCTGGGGACGCGGCCGAGGGACTGATCGTCGGCAGCGCGTGGAGCGCTGCCAACCCGAGTGCACGCAACCAGCAGTTCATCCAGAGTTACCACGCGCGGTACGGAGTGGATCCCGACCAGTTTGCCGCGCAGGCGTATACCGGGGTCTTCATCCTGGCGACGGCGCTGCGGGATGCCGGCTCGATGAGCGATCCGCGGGCCGAGCGGGACGCGCTCGAGCGGCTCAAGACGCTGGAAACGCCGCTCGGAATGTTCTCGTTTGACGCCGCGCGGGATGCGGCGTACGCGCCGAGCGTGCAGATCGTGCGCCACGGTCGATTCCAACTGCTCTAACTTCGCGACCATTAGTACCGGCTGTCTAAGCCACGCACCTGTTGTGCCGATACTGAACCGTGACCGCCCGACATGCTGTGTAGCCAATGCGATGCACCGGCTGAACGGTGCACCCGCTGCGCGGCCGCGTTGTGTACCCGCCGTCTGTGTGCCGAGCTGCACGAAGTCTCATGCGAAGCAGTCAGCGCACTGCCCGTCGGGGCGCCGACGACCGCGCCCGCGCCCGCGCCCGTGCTGTTCACCGCGCGTCCGCGACACCGCCGCGAACGCAACACCGAAGCCGAGAAGGCGATTGCCGAGCATCTCGTCACCCAGATCACCCGCCACCGCCAGTCTGGGCGCGCGGCGCTCCTCACCGGTGACCTCGACCTGGCCTTCGACGAGCTCTGGGCCGCCCGCCATCTGGAACCGGACCTCGACCGCCTTGGCCCGCGGGCTCGCCAGGCGATGCCGCGCGATTGGGAGCTCGAGACCGATCTGACGCCCCTGGCCCGGGCGCTGTCCTCGCGCAACCATCAGCACGCCACTGACGCCTGGCGTCAGCTGCTGGATGACCGCCCGGCACGCTCCATCCAGGCTGAAGCCGCCGAGTGGCTCGCGCGGGATGCGTTCGGCACCGGCGATCGTCGCGTCGGGCTGCGCATCCTGCACGCCGCCAGCCTGCTGGGCCGCGGCACCGAACCAGATGCGTTCCACGCCGCGTACAAACAGGCCGGCCTCGACCCGGCCACTGCTTTCGGCCAGTACCTGGCGGCCAGCCGGGTTGACCGTCGGACCGCTCGGGCCGTTGGCCTGGTCGATCCGCTGACCGGCACCCAGTGGTCCGACCAGGACCCGCGCTGGTGGGCGCGCGACACCCACCTGCCAACCCCCGAGACCACTGACCACCAGGTCGAAGCGTTGAACCGCGCGCGTGACCTCAATCACAGCAAACGCGATCAGGGCTGGCTGCTGCTGGCCGAGGGCGACCATGCCGCCGGCCCGCTCGGCGTGCGCACGCTCGGCCGCAACGTCCGCGCGGGAGTCGCCGACGCAGACGACGAAGACACCTTCGTGCGGATCCGGCTGGCCTACGAGGGTGCCGCCGACCGACTGCCCGACGTCGCCTGGCCCTGGTACCGGCTCGCCGAGCTCCTGGCCTGGGCGGGCTTCGCCGAACGCGCCATGGACCACTACGCGCAGGCCGAACGGCGCAGCCTCGGCGGCCGCGATGCGGTGCGCACCAGTCGACCACTCCTGCGCGCACTGGTGCAGGCTGGTCTCGGCAACGGTCCAGACGGGCTACCGACGGCCGAGCGACCCGCCCCCACGGAACCTTTCGGGCTCAAGCTCGCCTGGCGTCTACGGCTCTGGTAAGCCAGCCGTCAGCCGAACGGCTTGACACGGCATGCGCCCAGGCTGAATGCTGACTACTGCTAGCTGACTGCTTCGATGGCACTTGTCACCTGTTCGGAGTGTCGGTCACAGGTGTCGGACAGCGCCGTCTCTTGCCCGCAATGTGGCAACGTTTTCACGCGCTGCCCCGAGTGCAGAAGCGAGGTCCGGCCTGACGACGCGACCTGCAAAAACTGCGGTTATCCCCTCGCGCTGGCGCCGACCGCGCAACCGAGTTCTGTCGCACCACCATCGTCGCAGGTACTCGCGGACAATACGCTGTATTTTGGCCAGGATGACGGTATTGCCGCAGTGGTTTATGCAGGTTTCTGGCGACGATTCGCCGCGGCAATAATCGACGCTATTATTTATCTGGTCGTGCTCACAGCTGGCGATCTTGGTCTGGGTGCGCTCGTCGACAGCAACACCGGTGCGTATGCCGCGTTGAGTTTCGGGTTCTTGATTGGACTTGGCATCGCGTACTATGTCGGCCTCGAGAGTAGCCGCTGGCAGGCGACGATCGGAAAACGCACACTGGGTATTGTCGTGACAGATACGCACGGCCAACGCGTCTCAAACGGACGTGCGCTGGGCCGCTACCTGCTCAAGATACTGTCGGTATCTACGCTGCTTATCGGGTTCTTGATGGCGGGGTTCACGGCCAAAAAGCAGGCACTGCACGATATGATAGCGGGCACCCTGGTGGTAGTGAAGCCGACCAGCCACTAGACGGAGAGCTGACCACATGAGCGAACTCACGCCGGGCCGCGAGGGCCTTGCCAGAGCTGCCGAACAGCTACGCGCCTTGCACGCCGGGCCCGAGCCGCTGGTCTTGCCGAACGTGTGGGACGCGGCCAGCGCCCGCGCCGTGGCTGACGCGGGCTTTCCCGCGGTAGCGACCACGAGCAGTGGTGTCTCCGCTGCTCTGGGCTGGCCGGACGGCGAGCAAACGCCGGCAGACGAGATGTTCGCGGCCATTTTTCGCGTTGCCCGGTCGGTCGACGTGCCCGTCACCGCGGACATCGAGGGCGGTTATGGCCTCAGCCCCGAAGAGGTCGTCCAGCGGCTGCTCGACGCTGGCGCGGTCGGGTGCAACCTCGAGGACACGAACCACGGCACGGGCGCGGGACTGGTCGACGCCAGCGGGCAGGCGGATCGGCTGGCCGCCGTGAAGCGCGTCGCCCGGGCGGCTGGCGTCAACATCGTGTTGAATGCGCGCGTCGACGTGTTCCTGCGTCAGGCGGTGCCAGGCCAGACGCCGATCGAGGAGGCCATTCGACGCGGCCGCCTGTACGTGGACGCCGGCGCCGACTGTGTCTTTCCCATCGGGGCGCCCGACGAAGGCGCCATCGCCGCGCTGGTCGATGGCATACCGGGACCGATCAACGTCATCGCCGGCTTCCGCGGCGCGCCGGGTCAGGCTCGGCTGCGCGAGCTCGGCGTGCGCCGCATCAGCTACGCCGGCGGTCTGCATCGGGTGGTGTTCGCTGAGCTGAAGCGGCGCGTCGCGGCGATTCGCGTGGGCGAAGAGTTGTAGCGGCAGCCGCCGCTACACGCTCTCGATGACCCAACCACTACCCTAGGTGGTGATGGACGATCGGCGTAGTGGAGCAATCCAGAGGATCGGTGATGGACGATAGGCTCTTAAAGTCGCTGCAGTGGCGCTGCATTGGCCCGCATCGCGGCGGGCGGTGTGTGACCGTCGCCGGACACCCGACCGAGGCGGGCACGTTCTACTTCGGCGGCTGCGGGGGCGGCGTATGGAAGACCACCAACGCGGGCTCGCACTGGCAGAACGTCTCAGACGGCTTCTTCACGACGGCCGCTGTGGGTGGCCTGGCGGTCTCCGACTCCGACCCGAATGTGGTGTACGCGGGCACCGGCGAGGCGTGCATTCGGAGCAACGTCTCGCACGGCGACGGCGTGTACCGCTCGGACGATGGCGGCCACAGCTGGCGCAACACGGGCCTCGCGGCTACGCGCCACATCAGCCGCGTCGTCGTCCACCCCACGAACCCTGAGCTGGTGTACGTCGCCGCGCTCGGCCATGCCTGGGGCCCGAACGCCGAGCGCGGGATCTACCGCTCTCGAGACGGCGGCGGGTCGTGGGATCTGGTGCTCCACAAAAGCGACCGCGCCGGTGCGGCCGACCTGACCATGGACACGCGCAACCCGCGGGTCCTCTACACCGCGCTGTGGCAGGGGCGCCGCTTTCCACATGCCGCGTCGAGCGGCGGAGAGGATTCTGGCATCTGGCGCAGCCTGGATGGGGGCGACACCTGGACCGACCTCACCCGCCAGCCAGGTCTTCCAAAAGGAATTCTCGGACGGATCGGAATCACTGCCTCGCCGGCGCAGCCGGGTCGCGTCTGGGCGCTGGTCGAGGCCGAAGACGGGGCGATGTTTCGCTCGGACGACTACGGCGAGTCATGGGAGCGACTCAGCGAAGACGTCGAGCTGCGCCGCCGGCCCTGGTACTACATGCACACGTACGCCGATCCGACCGATCCAAACACGGTCTGGGTGCTCAACCTGAACGTCTGGCGGTCAGTCGACGGCGGCAAGACCTTTGAAACCATCGCTTCGCCACACGGCGACAATCACGGCCTGTGGATCGATCCGCGCAACTCGAATCGCATGATCGAGGGCAACGACGGCGGCGCGTGCGTCACTCTCGACGGCGGGCGGTCGTGGTCCAGCGTGCTCAACCAGCCGACCGCGCAGTTCTACCACGTCACCACGGACGAACAGGTCCCGTACAACGTCTACGGACCTCAGCAGGACAACTGGGCGATGCGGCTGCCCAGCCAGAGCATGGAGGGCGCGATCTCGTGGAAGGATTACGTCGAGCCAGGCGGCGGTGAGAGCGGGTACATCGCCATCTCACGCAAAGCCCCACATCTCGTCTTCGGGGGCGGCATCGGCACCGGTCTTGGCCACGGACGACTCATCGCCTGGAATCCTGAGACCGGACAGAAACGCAACGTCACCGTCTGGCCAGAAGTCTTCGGCATGGGTGGCGGCGCCGACTCGCTCAAATATCGTTTTCAGTGGACTTTTCCGGTCGAGCTGTCGCCCCACGACGACAACGTCCTGTACATCTGCTCCAACTTCGTCCACCGGTCGACCGACGATGGCTCCAGCTGGGAGACGATCAGTCCGGATCTGACCCGCAACGACCCGAGCAAGATCGGGCCATCCGGCGGTCCGATTACGTTCGACAACAGCGGCGCCGAAATCTACTGCACGATCTTCGCCTTCCGCGAATCGCCGCACGAGCGCGGCGTGTTCTGGGCGGGCTCCGACGACGGTCTGATCCACCTATCGCGCGACGGCGGTCAGAGCTGGACGAACGTCACTCCGCCCGACCTGCCGGAGTGGGCGATGGTCAATTACATCGAGCCATCGCCGCACGCTCCGGCGACCGCGTACGTCGCCGCCACCTGCTACAAGTCCGACGACACGCGTCCGTATCTGTACCGCACGAACGACTACGGCGCCACCTGGACCCGCATCACCGGTGGCATTGCCGAGGACAATTTCACGCGCGTGATCCGCGAGGACCCGAGCAAGCGCGGACTGCTGTACTGCGGGACCGAAAACGGACTGCTCATCTCATTCGACGACGGCGTGGCCTGGCAGCGGCTGGAAACCAATCTGCCCGTCACCCCCATCTGGGACCTGGTGGTCAAAGGCACCGATCTGGTGGTGGCCACGCATGGGCGGTCGTTCTGGATCCTGGACGACATCACGCTGCTACACCAGCTGCAGGCGGACATCGCCGTCGAGTCAGCCCACCTGTTCAAGCCCCGCGACACCGTGCGGTTTCGGCAGTACGGGCACCTGCAGGAGGGCAAGGTGCCGGGGTATCTCAACTACAAAATGACCGGACCGGTCACGGTGGCTTTCAAGTCCAGCGACGCACTGGATGGCTCGAAGGTCCGCAAATTCGTCGACGCCGGCGAGAACCCGCCGGAGGGGGTCATCATTCAGTACTGGCTCCGCGATGCCACCAGCCCGGAGACGGTCAAGTTGAGCATTCTTGGCGCTGACGGCAACGAGATCCGGTTCTTCAATAGCAAACCCGAGAAGAAGCCCGCGGACGGTGACACCGCGGCGCCCACGGCGGGTGAGGTGCAACAGGTCGCCGGCGAGGAAGAAGTCGGCGACACCGGCGAAGACGCGGGCGCAGGCGCTGGCCCGTGGATTCCCAACGCACCGGGGATGAATCGTTTCATCTGGGACTACCGGTATGAAAAGCCCGTCAAGCTGGATGTGAAGAGGCGCAGCGCGCGCGAGGAGGCGCTCGAAGGCGGAAGCGGACCGCGCGCCGTTCCAGGGCAGTATCAGGTCCGGCTGACGGTGGGTGATCAGTCCTTCGTTCAGCCCTTCGCGATCCTGGCTGACCCACGGATTCCCGCGACGCTCGACGACCTGCAGGCGCAGTTCGATCTGAAGTTGGCGATCCGCGACCGGAGCTCCGAAACCCATACGGCGATTAACCAGATCCGCCGCGTGCGGCAGCAGGTCGAGGACTGGGAAAAACGGGCCGGCGATCGCAGCGGCGTCAAGGAGGCGGCACGCGCGGTCAAGGATCAACTCAAGGCCGTCGAGGGCGAGTTGATCAACCTGGAGTTCGAAAAGCCGCGGCCCGGGCCAAACCGGTTGAAGGAGAAATTAGACGGGCTGAGCTCGATGATCGACGAGTCTGACGACGCGCCCACGCGCGGCGCGCAGGAGCTCTACGCGCAGCTGCGCGGGCAACTCGAAACTCAGCGCCGCGCGCTGGACGAGGTGCTCGAAGGCCCCGCCAGAGTCTTTGGCGACCTGGTCAAATCGCTTGATATTCCGCCAATTGTTCCGTGACCTGACGCCGCAGATTCAACTGCACGGCACACCTGTCACCGCGCAGGATCGAGGTCGCGAACTCGATCGTG
>Ga0070730_10003432_pt1 | contig 14225 bp, 14 predicted proteins | sample Coa_R1_3_FD_66447 | JGI IMG/M metagenome (GOLD analysis project Ga0070730, IMG submission 66447) | Surface soil microbial communities from Centralia Pennsylvania, which are recovering from an underground coalmine fire - Coalmine... | ecosystem: Environmental > Terrestrial > Soil > Unclassified ...
GTGAAGCCCATGGCGATGATGCAGAGCGACATCAGCAGCGCGCCGCCGATCAGGAACCGGCGCGCGCCGTAGCGATCCACCAGGAAACCGAGCGGCGTCTGGCAGACCGCGGCAGCGCCGGACATAAGGGCTACCGCCAGACCCACCTCGGCGAAGGTCACGTTGAACGCCGACTGCCACGCCAGGAACAGCGGCGGCATGCACAGCGAGTAGAAGTGCGAGAGAAAGTGGCCGTTGCCAATCAGCAGATTGACACGGGTGGATCGGCTCAGAGCCATCGTGCGGCATCTCCGGGAGGCGATCGCAGGATGCGGATGCAGCGGGACGGCGTCAACCGGCGGCGCAATGGTCTGCCCAACGCGACGGCAGTTGGTCTGGTAACCTGCAAGCAGGCGCCGTACCGTCCGTCGGCTCGATTTGGAGAGATAGATTGGAAACCGTCCGGCTGGTGTGTGGTCACGATTGTCCCGACATGTGTTCGCTGCTGGCACATGTGGACGATGGCCGTGTGGTGCGTATCGAGGGTGACCCGAATCAGCCGTTCACAGCCGGCTTCGCCTGCGCCAAGGTGAACCGCGACACGGAGCTGGTGCATTCGCCGGAGCGCCTTGCGGCGCCGCTGCGCCGCATTGGCGCCAAGGGCGAGGGCAGGTTCGAGCCGATCACGTGGGATGCGGCGTTGGACGAGATCACGTCGCGCTGGAAGGCGGTCATCGCCGAAGACGGACCGCTGGCGCTGTTGGGCTATTGCTACAGCTCGCATCAGGGGCTGATGAACCGGGGCCTGCCGAACGGCCTGTTCCACGCGATGGGCACCAGTAGGCTGTGGGCCGGCACGGTGTGCGACAGCTGCATGGAGGCGGCGTGGGACGCGACCGTCGGCCCGATTGGCGGCGCCGACCCGGAATCGGTTAGCGAGTCCGACCTGGTAATCTGCTGGGGCGCCGACCTGTTCGCGACCAACGTGCATTTCTGGGCGAAGCTGGAGGAAGAACGGAAGCGCCGCGATCTGACATTCGTGGTGATCGATCCGCGCCGCACGCGTTCGGCAGCGAACGCCGACTGGCACATTCCGATCCGTATCGGCACCGATGCGGCGCTGGCGCTTGGCATGATGCATGTGCTGGTGCGCGATGGATTGTGCGACCGCGACTACATCGCTGCCCATACGCTTGGCTTCGATCAGGTAGAGCGTGAGGTGCTGCCACGCTTCCCGCCAGAGCGCGTCGCCGAAATCACCGGCCTTGCGGCGGCCGACGTGGAGCGGTTGGCAGCGATGTATGGCGCCGCAAAGAAGTCGCTGATCCGCCTTGGCTGGGGGATGACGCGCTTCACGCATGGCGGCCAGGCGCTGCGCTGCGTGGCGCTGCTGCCTGGAGTGACCGGCGCTTACGGTCGTTATGGCGGCGGCGCAGTGAACGGCACCAATGCCTCGTTCGAGCTGAACTACAACGCGGTCCGCAAGCCGTCCGGTCCGGCGGCCACGCGCACCATCAACCACAACAAGTTGGGCGAGGCACTGCTGGAGCTGACCGATCCACCGATACGCGCGCTGTTCATTGCCGCGAACAATCCGGCGGTAACGTCTCCCGATGTGGTGAAGACCCGGCGCGGGCTTGCGCGCGATGATCTGTTCACCGTGGTGCACGACCCGTTCCTGACCGTGACCGCGCGCTACGCCGACATCGTGCTGCCGGCGACAACCTACCTCGAGACCGAGGACTTCTTCCGCGCCTACGGCACCTACTACATGCAATACAGCCATCGCGCGGTGCCACCGCAGGGCGAGGCGTGGTCCAACCTGAAGCTCACTCAGGAATTGGCCGCGCGCATGGGCGTCAGCGATCCCGTGTTCCGCATGTCGCAGCCGGAAATCCTGCGCGAGTTGTTCCGTGGCGCGAAGGGGCCGTTGGCGGCCATCGATCCCGACACGCTGCGCGACGCCGGGCCGATCTCGATCGCTACTCGGAATAGTCAGGAATTCCGCACGCCATCGGGCAAGCTGGAGTTCTATTCCGAGGCTATGGCGAACCAGGGCTTGCCGCCGATGCCCGACTGGCAGCCCGATCCGGCCGAAGCGCAGCAATCCCGCTGGCCGCTGCGTCTGCTGACAGGCCCCGGATATTTCCAGAGCCACACAGCGTTTTCCGGGGTCGCCTTTCTGCGGCAGCGCGAAGGCAAGCCGTATTGCGTGCTGCACCCGACGGACGCCTCCGCGCGTAATCTGCGTGATGGCGAGCGGGTGCGGCTGGTGAACGATCACGGCACTGTCGGACTGACGCTGCGGATACGCGACGAGGTGCGGCCGGGCGTGGTGTTGGTGCCGGGCCAACGGCCGGACGACGAATCGATCGAGGGCACGGTGAACATGCTCTGCTCGGATGCGCTCACCGATATGGGCGAAGGCGCTACATATCAGAGCACGTGGCTTGATGTGCGCTCGTGGTGAGGGGCCACATGTCGACGACTGTCATTGCGAGGAGCGCGGCGACGAAGCAAGCTCGACAAAATGACCTCCAATTTGTTCGGGATTACTTCGTCGCTCCGCTCCTTGCAATGATATTGGGCGTCCGCGACCCGTGCTTGCGCGGTGACGGACACTAGTATCCTCCCGGGAGCACCTCGATCGTCGGCCGCTCTGGCAAGGTGGCACGCGATATCTGTATCGTCGGTGATCCGTCGAACTTGACTGCATACTGATCGCGCACGAGTCCGACGAACCGATCCACAACATCGCGGGTGAAATAGTGCATCGGCAGCACCAGGCGCGGATGCAGCTCATCCAGCACCTTCGCCATGTCCGGCTGGCTCATTGTATAGACACCATCGACTGGTGCCATCACCACGTCGACATGCCCGAGCAGCACCAGGTCCTGATCGGTCAGCGGGTGATGCAGATGCGACAGATGCGCGATGCACACGCCGGCCATTTCGAACAGGAAAATCGAGTTCCCGTACATCTCGGTTCCGCCCTGCCAGTCGCGGATGTTCGTCGGCAGGTTGGACACGTGCATGTCGCCCACGGTCAGGTCGATATCGGCCGGCTTGCCGTCATCGCGCCAGCCGTGCAGCACGTGGTTGATCCGCCGATCTGGATGGTCCGTGTAGTGCGTCGAATGTGCATGGTTCATCGTGGCGATGTCCGGGGGATCGGTCGGAATATTGATCCCGTTGTAGTCCGTGACCGCCCGCACCCCGGCCGGCGATTCGATCAGGAAGCTTGCGTGACCAAGAAATGTCACCGTGATCGCATCCGGCGCTGCCGCGGCCAGGGTGACGCCCGGTTGGCCGAGAGCGATCGGCGAGCAACCCGCATCGGCGAGCCGGGGCAGGAGCACGGCCAGCAGGCCCACGACACAGGCTCGTAAAATTCCCATATCCCGGCTACCTTTCGACTGATCGTCCATCGAAAGCACACCACCGACCATGAGCTACGACAAGCCATTTGCCGGACTGAAAGTCGTTGATGTAAGCCAGGGCGTTGCCGGCCCTTATTGCGCAATGCTGCTCGCGCAATACGGCGCCAACGTCATCAAGGTGGAGCCGCCCGGTGTTGGCGACTGGGCGCGCAATCTGGGCGTGGTCTACGGTGACCAATGCGCCTATTCGCTGCCGGCCAATCTGGGCAAGCGCGGCATCGCGGTGGACCTGAAGCAGGACGCGGGCCAGGCGATCCTGTGGAAGTTGATCGAGGGCGCCGATGTCTTCGTGCAGGGCTTCCGTCCCGGCGTGATCGATAGGCTCGGTTTTGGCTACGGCGCGGTGTCCGAGCGCCAACCCCGCATCATCTATCTGTCGGTCTCCGGCTTTGGTCAGATGGGCCCGCTGGCGGAACGTCCTGCGATGGACCCGATCCTGCAGGCCTACACCGGCCTCACCGTGGAGAACAAAGGCGAGGACGGTATCCCCCATCGCACGCCGATCATCGCCATCGACATGAGCACCGCGCTATTCGCATATTCAGCCGTATCCACGGCACTCTATGCACGTCGCGACGAACCGCGCGGCCGACACATCGAGGCCAGCCTGCTGCAAGCCGCCGCCGGCCTCCAGGTCGTACGCATGATGCAGTCCTACCTGGAGGGGGGCGCGATCCGGCCGCCTGGCGCGCCAAGCGGGGTGTATCAGGTCGCCGATGGCTGGATGACCATAACCGTGGTGCGCCTCCACGAATGGCTGGGCTTCTGCAAGGCCGTCGAACTGCCTGCCTTCGCCGCCGACGAGCGCTTCAAGCAGACGCAGGGCCGCTACGACCACGCCAGCGAGATCAACGGCGTACTGCGTCCTCTGCTGGCATCGAAGCCCTTCGAATATTGGTCCGGCAAGCTTGCTGCCGAGCGCATCATGCACGAGCAGCTCAACACGTACAACAGCTTCCTGGAGCATCCGCATGTCGGGCAATGCGGCGCGATCGCCTGGCTGGAGCATCCGCACTTGCCGCAAGCGATGCCGATGCCGCAGGTGATTGGCGCGCCGCCCTTCGTCAGCGGCAGCCCGCTCGCGACTTCGCCTGGGCTTGGCGAACATACGGAACAGATCCTGCGCGAACATGGCTACTCGGCGGACGAGGTCGCTGACCTCGCCCACCGTGGCGTCGTGGCATTGGCCGGTGCGCCGCGTTAGTGCGACCGTACGTAGTCGAAAAAGCCCGTGATCATCTGCAGGCGATCATTGGCCGCGACCACGCCGAAGTCGGTGCCCTTTGCCACGACCTCGCCCTCCTCGGGCGCCAATTCCCAGGTAAAGCGGACGCGGTCGTGGTGGCTTTCGACGTCACCGGTGCGCCGGAAGCGATGACCGGGATAGCGATCCTGCACCGTAGCGATCATGGTGTCGATGCCGTCGCGGCCATCGCCTTGCAGCATCGGATCGAGATAGGTCGCACTTTCGGTCCACGTCGCTGCGATCAGGTCGCGCCTGCGCCCTGAGTCGGTCTCGTTCCATGCCGCGATGTAGCGATCGATCAGGTCGGTCAGGGTATTCATGGAGTGTCTCCTTCGCTGTTGCACCACGTTCGGTGCGCGGCGAGAGATGCGCGTGTCGATGATGTGCGTCGATTACATCTCAGGTAATTGGAAGCAGCGAAGCCGCGGCATTATTGTCGCTGCATGAGCAATACCGTGCGCCCCGTCGGTGATCTGTTGCGCGAATGGCGCCAGCGCCGAGGCCTCAGCCAGCTCGATCTCGCGTTGGACGCGGAAATATCCGCGCGCCATCTCAGCTTTCTGGAAACCGGCCGCTCGCGGCCCAGCCGCGACATGGTGCTGAATCTGGCTGAACGTCTCGATGTGCCGCTGCGAGATCGCAACGTCCTGCTGCACGCCGCCGGGTTCGCCCCCGTGTTTCCAGAACGGCCCCTGACCGACCCCGCTTTGCAGCTCGCGCGTCACGCGGTGGACCAAGTGCTGGCGGGCCACGAACCGTTTCCCGCGCTTGCCGTCGATCGCCATTGGAACCTCGTCGCCGCCAACAAGATGTCCGAACGCCTGATGGCTGGCGTCTCGCCCGCGTTGCTGCACCCGCCCATCAACGTGCTGCGGGTCAGCCTGCATCCCGAAGGGCTGGCGCCGCGTACCGTCAACCTGGCCGAGTGGCGCGCACATCTGCTGACACGCCTGCGGCATCAGATCGATGTCACCAGCGATCCCGTTCTGATCCGTCTGTTGCGCGAACTGCGCGACTATCCTGCGCCCGCCGAATCGCACCCGGATCCCGACGCCGCTGCAGTGATCGTGCCTTTCCGCATGCTGGCCGAGGGCCGCACGCTATCGTTCTTCGGCACAGTGACCGTGTTCGGCACACCGGTGGACATCACCTTGTCGGAACTCGCGCTGGAAGCTTTCTACCCTGCCGACGCGGTCACCGCCGAGGCGCTGCGGCAAATGGCCACTGAACATTAGCAATCGCGGATGCATGCGGGACGGCGCTGGTTCAACAATTGGACCAGTCGATCGGCACAAATATGGCCCTTCCGGTTGTGCCAATCTAAGCGGCATCACGGCACGGTATTCCGCGGAGCACCGTGATGTCGGAAGCCGACGCCTACCCGATCACTAGCCGCAACCGCGTGCGCCGCCGCTACGAACGCGGCCACTACGACCGCGCCACCGTCCACGAAATTCTGGATACGGCAATGGTCTGCCACGTGGCCTATGTGATCGACGGCCAGCCCTTCTGCACGCCCACCTCGTTCTGGCGCGAAGGTGACCGGCTGTACTGGCACGGCTCCTCTGCAAGCCGCATGGTGCGCGCCCTGTCGGAAGGCCTGCGCGTCTGCCTGACCGTGACGCATCTTGATGCGATTGTACTGGCGCGTTCCGGCTTCCATCATTCAGTGAACTATCGCAGCGTCATGGCATACGGCGAGGCGCACGCGATCACTGACCCAAAAGCCAAGCTCGCCGCGATGGACGCGTTCATCGACCGTTTCTATCCCGGCCGCGCCGCGATCCTGCGCCCCGCGACCGACCAGGAGATCAAGTCGGTCCAGATCCTGGAAATGGAAATCGAAGACGCAGCGGCGAAAATCCGTTCCACCGGTGTGTCGGACGACGAAGAAGACTACGCGCTCCCCATCTGGTGTGCGGTACTGCCATTGCACACGACGATCGGCGAAGCTGAACCGTGTCCTCGCCTCGTCTCCGGGACTACGGCGGAATCAGGTGGTATGGCGTCCTACACGCCGGGCCGAAACTTCGACGACGCGATCCTCGAGACGTATCGCAAGATGTATCCGGACAGAACCTGATCCCGGTCAGCCCGCCCGAATCTGAGCGACGTGCGTGTGCTCGCGGATGGCAGCGTCAGCCGTCGCAAGCGTGAATGTCAGCCGCCACGCCTGCGCCACCAGCATGCGATCCAACGGATCGTTGTGCTGTCACGCCAGTGCGCCGGCGGCCTCGGCATCGATCGGCAGGATCGGTAGTTCAAGGAATCCATTCGCGCCAATCGCTGCCACCGCGGCTCCTCGGAACAGCGCCTCAATCGCTGCATCCGGGGCGTCAAAATCCCGGCGATACGACGGATCCGCATCGCATTGGCCGGCTTCCGCGCCTCGCCGCGCGCGGTCAGCGGCACCAGCCGAGCCCGCGGCACGCCATTCTTCGCGATAACGATCTCCTCGCCCGCCGCCGCGCGATCGACCAGCCCGGACAGACGGTCTTCGCCTCACAAAGCGTAACAAACGGCGGCATCGGCGCGCCTCCTTGACCAGCTCGACCAGATAAGCGCCGCTGTTGGTCAACCAGACCAACCCGGTGCTTCCTTGCCACGCAAACCCAACAAGCCGTAAGGGGCCGTTACGAACGTGCGAGACCCATGCCCATGCCAACCCCCGCTGAAGCCGTGATCGCCACCGCCCGCGACTTCCTGGGCGAGCGCATCACCACCAATGCCACGCTGAGAGAACATCACTCTCACGGGCAGGATACCCAGCCGCCGGTCCTTCCCGACGCGGTCGCCTTCGTCGAAACAACGGACGAGACCGCCCGACTGCTCGCGCTCTGCAATACCAACCATGTACCTGTGGTCGCCTGGGGCGCCGGCACGTCGCTCGAAGGCCACGTCACCCCGGTACGCGGCGGCATCACGCTCGACCTCTCGCGCATGAGCCGCATCCTGCAAATCAGCCAGCCCGACATGGACTGCCGCATCGAGGCCGGTGTTACCCGCGACCAACTCAACGAGCATCTGCGCGATCAGGGCCTGTTCTTCCCCGTCGATCCCGGGACTGCCGCCTGCACCATCGGCGGCATGTGCGCGACGCGTGCCTCCGGCACCAACGCGGTGCGCTACGGCACCATCCGCGAGAACGTGCTCGGGCTCACCGTTGCACTCGCCGACGGCCGCACAATCCACACCGGCGGTCGCACACGCAAATCGGCCACCGGCTACGACCTGACGCGACTGTTCATCGGCTCCGAAGGCACGCTCGGCGTCATCACCGAGATCCAGCTCCGCCTGCACGGCATTCCGGAGGCAGTGTCGTCGGCCACCTGCCAGTTCCCCACGCTGAAAGGCGCGGTAGAGACGGTGATAGCGATCCTGCAAATGGGAATCCCCGTCGCGCGTATGGAATTGCTGGACGACGTGCAGGCCGCGGCCTGCATTGCCTATTCCAAGCTGGACGGCCTGCAACCGCTGCCGTCGCTGTTCTTCGAATTCCACGGCACCGAAGCCGCCGTCGCCGAGCAGGCGCAGCAGGCGGAAGAGATCGCCATCGGCTTCGAAGGGCAGGGCTTCCGCTGGGCCACCGATGCGGCGGAACGCGGCAAGCTGTGGAAGGCGCGCCACGATGCGCTATGGGCGTGCCTGGCGCTGAAGCCTGGTCATCAGGGAATAGCCACCGATGCGATCGTGCCGATTTCGCGACTGGACGAGGCGATCCTTGGCGCCAAGGAGGACATCGCTGCCTCCGGCCTCACCGCGCCGATTGTCGGCCATGTCGGCGACGGGAATTTCCACACGGTGATCCTGGTGCCGCCGGAGCCGGACGGACTGCAACGCGCCTGGGATCTGGATAAGAAGATTGTCGCGCGTGCGCTGTCGCTCGGCGGTTCGTGCAGCGGCGAACACGGCGTGGGCATCGGCAAGCGCGAGTTCCTGGAACAGGAGCACGGTGCCGAGGCGCTGGCGGTGATGCGCTCGGTGAAGCAGGCGCTGGACCCACGCGGAATCCTTAACCCGGGAAAGATATTTCTGAATTGAAAGAGCAAGCCTCTCCACCCCCGGGGGCGGAGAGGCTTGCCCCGGGCATCACCCGGGGAATGGGTGAGGCGGGGTCAGGCCGCCTTCAGGTTCTCAGCGGCGACCTTGCCTTTCTGGCCACGAACCGCTTCGAAGCTGATCTGCTGACCCTCTTTCAGCGTGGCAAGCCCGGCCTTCTCGACGGCCGAGATGTGCACGAACACATCCGCACCGCCCTCGGAAGGCTGGATGAAGCCGAAGCCCTTGGTTGAATTGAACCACTTCACGGTGCCTGTCGACATCGCGTTACACTCCTACACGTCGGCAACCCGCGATATGCGGGCCGAAAGACCTTTCAATTGGAGTGCTGATCTACGCGAGCCTGGGCTACGGACGAACAAACAAACCAGGCGAAAAGCGCCGATGCCGCGGATGTAGGCGCGCTGCGGCGGGAATTCAAGCCGTTGCGATCTGTGCAAGAATGCCGCCTTGAACATGCATTGGACGGAAGAAGACGCCGCGCAACCAGACATGCTGTTCGCCCAGGTCCGCGACCCGTGCACGCGGGAACTGACGGTGTCATGGACGATGTGCTATCCGCTGATTGCAGCACGTCTGGCAGCTTAACCCGGGAGGTGCCCGGCGCCCGCCGGGGCAGGGCACGTCAACAACCTGTCCTTACTCCATCCGCGTCGGCGAACCACCCGAGGCCCGCGGCCTGGCTCCCGCCCACTGCAGTTCCGACACATCCCAGGTCGTGATGTGCCAGGTTTGCCCATCCGCCAGTCTGGTCACTGTCTGCTTCCGCAGCGGAACCCCTGACTCGCGATCCAGCCAGTACAGCGTCTCTGCCGTCACTTCCTTCCCGCCCGGAGCATCCTGGCGCACCACGCGCACCTTCACCACCGGTCGCTTGTGGCTCCCCACTTGCAGCGAAGTGTCCGCTTCATGCGTTACCTTGGCGGACCGCCAAAGCGCCATGCGGGTGGGGGCGGGCAGCTCCACCGTCGCCGTCATCCCAACCGGCCCTCTCAGTACCGCCGCCAGCGCCTGCCGCTGTTGAGGCGAGCCCTCCTCGAACCGCCCGTTCCCCCAGAACCCGAGGTAGTATCGGTACTCCCGCCCATTCCATTGCTGGACGCAGATCTCGGGATCGTTCGCAGCCGAGCCCATGAATCGCACGGCCACTCCATTGGCCAGCACCGCGGTCAAGTTGTCGGGGCAGGGCGGGTCGGCCGGCAGATTTCCCGCCACTATGTCGGCATCGGCCTCAGCACTGCCTGGTGCGTGCCCCGGCTGTTGACACCCGCCAAGCGCAAACATTCCAGCCAGGATTGCGCACATCGCCAGCGGTCGACGCTTACCACTCATGAACTGCCTCACCCTTAAATGTTCCCCAGAAATTCGCTGCGCCGCAGATACCCGCGATGCCCGTCCACCGATACCCTGCACCACAGCGAACATTCCGCGCAGCCGAGGATACGTCCGATCACTCCGGCCGCCAGCCGAGCCACCAACGAAGCGGTGCTCGACGCGCGCTCCTCCAACGGCCGTGTCGCGCCCTCCACGATGAAGGTCCGATGTCCGCTCAGCAGAGCCGCGTGGATCCAGCCAGCGGCGCCGTCGTGCAGCAACACCGCCCGCCGTACCCCGTACTCCTGCACGATCTCCACCGGCAGCCCGCGACGATGCAGCTCCCACTTTATCGGGTACCGCGCGCCTGGGCCGACCCGCAGATTGAACCGGTCGGAGCGCAGGGACGCGAACCGAGGCACCGGCAGCCCGGTGTACCGCCCTTTCCCTTGCACCATCGTCTGCGCCAGCGCGGGCGCTCCCAGCGAGGCCAACACGATCAAGACCACCGGAACCCAGCCGCACCAACTCACCCCTTCGACTCCACCGGCTCCTTTGCCGCTGAGTGCTACACCATTGCCGCCGATAGCGGGCACACCCCCATGCATAAACTGAATGTGACCAACGCGTTGCGGCAGGTTTCCGAAGTTCGCGATAAAGACTCCCCATGGGGTTGGATCGCCGCAGCCTGCTGCGCCTGGGCTTGGTAGCATCTCTCGCACCTGGCGCGCTGTCCGTGCCCGCGCAGGCCCGTCGGCACCGTCCTCACCTGCAGCCACTCGTGGTCATCGATCCGGGACATGGCGGCAAGGACCCTGGCTGCATCGGCCACGCCGGCGTCATGGAGAAGAAGGTGGTGCTGGCCATCGGGCGCGCGTTGCGGCGCCAGCTCCTGGCTTCACGTCGTTGCCGCGTCGAGATGACGCGCAGCGCGGACGTGTTCATCCCGCTCGAGCAGCGTGTCCGCTTCGCGCAGCAACGCCGGGCCACCTTGATGGTCTCGCTGCACGCTAACGCTTCATCGGATTCGGGGACACGCGGCGCCAATGTCTACCGATTCGCCTACGCCGCCTCCGATCCCCTTGCCGCGGCAGCGCAACGCCTGGAGAACAGCGCCGACCGCTTCGAGGCCGATGCCACCTCCCGCCACCAGATGACGGTCCTGCACATCCTCGCCAGCCTGATGCGGCGCGAGACCATCCTCCATTCGTCGCAGTTGCAAAGCGATCTCGTGGATGGATTGGACGACGAATGGCGCCTGTGCGGAGGGGGCGCACGCCACGCGCGTTTCGTGGTGCTGAGTGCCCCCGACGTGGCAAGCGTGCTGGTTGAGCTCGGCTTCCTGACCAACCGCCTCGATGCCGCCGCGCTGAGCCACCCCGCCCACCAGGCAGCGCTCGCACGCACAATGGGTGCACAGATCGACAGGTACCTGGCAGCTTTGCCGCAGCGGCGCCGCAGTTAAAGCTGCACCCGGTCGTTCGGCTGCTTTGCCGAACCGTTCACGCCGCAGCCTTGAACGTCGGAGGAATGCCCGCCTTCGGCAGCTGCCCATGCATAGGTTCCGCCGGCAACCCCTCATGCAGCGCCTGGCGTGCATCGATCAGCTTTTGCAGATCGATTCCCGTCTCGAAGCCCATGCTCTCCAGCATGAACACCAGGTCCTCGGTGACGATGTTGCCGGACGCGCCCGGGGCATATGGACATCCCCCCAGCCCTGCGAGGCACGAGTCGAATGCCCGGATCCCTTCCTCAAGTCCGGCCAGAGCGTTGGCGATCCCGAGCCCGCAGGTATCGTGCAGATGCAGCCCATACAGCCTGCTACCGATGGCCTCGCGCGTTGCCCGCACCACTTCCCTGACCTGCGCCGGATGCGCATAGCCGACAGTATCGGCCAGCATGATCTCGTCCGCGCCGGCATCGGCCAGGCCTTTCGCCATCGCCACCGTCTGTGCCGTCGTGACCACGCCGTCGATCGAGCACCCGAACGCCGTGGATACACCTGCCACCACCGGCACCTTCCTCGGCTGCGCTTTCACCCAGGCCATCACCTCACGCATCATCTCGATGGATTGTTCCGGCTTGCGGTTCAGATTCGCCAGGCTATGCCCCACGCTCACCGAGATGGGGATGCTGATCTTGTGCACGCCCGCGTTGTAGGCGTTCTGCACGCCGCGCAGATTGGGCGCCAGCACCTGCACCACCAGCCCGGGGATCTGCAGGCACGCGTCCACAACCTCGGGCGTATCGGACAGCTGCGGGATCACCCGAGGTGGCACGAAGCTACCCACCTCGATTTCCTTCACGCCGGCCGCGGCGATGGCCTTGATCCATCCCACCTTCGCCTCTGTCGTCATGCGCGTCTTGGCGATCTGCAGCCCATCCCGCGGACCGACTTCACAGATCGAAACGTGTTCTGCCATCGCAGCACCATTATTTCTGAAAGCCGCCGCGACCTTGCGCGTTCCCTCGGAAAGTTTCAACACGGGTCCACGGAGGAGGAAGCCCCAATCATGAGCGTTGTCACCACGGAACAGCACGGCCAGGTCTCGATTATTCGGATCAACCGGCCGGAGAAACTGAACGCCATTTCCAGTGCGGTCGCCGTGGAGCTCCAGCAGGCCTTCGAGGCCTTCGATGCCTCCGACCAGCGCGTCGCCATCCTCAGTGCCGCCGGCGACCGCGCCTTCACTTCGGGCGCCGACGTCACCGACCTGCCAGAGCTCTGGCGCTGCATTCCGACCGTCGGCTTCAAGACAGACAAGCCGATCATCGCCGCCACATCGGGCTGGTGCGTCGGTGGCGGCATCGTGATGGTGATGATGTGCGACCTGATGGTTTCAACTGAAAGCACCATCTTCTACTACCCCGAGGCCAAGCTCGGCGTGACCGGCGGCATGATCAGCTCGCTGGTGACACGCATGCCGCACAAGCTCGCGATGGAGATGATGCTCCTGTGCAGCAAGGTCAGTGCCCAGCGCGCCTATGACGTGGGCTTCGTCAACCGCGTCGTCCCCAACGGCCAGCACGAGGCAGCCGCGCTGGAAATGGCCAACGCCATGCTTGATTCCGCCCCGCTGGTGATCGGTGCCCTGAAGCGCCTCGCCGGCGAGGTCACTCCCATTGGCCCCGTTGAGCGCATGGTCGCCGTCAGCCAGACCCTTGCACGCGTCCGCACCAGCGAGGACATGCAGGAAGGCATCCGCGCCAATCGTGAGCGCCGCAAGCCCAACTTCCGCGGCCGCTGAGGAGAACCGCCATGAATTCGGACGACCTTGCCGGCGTAAAGCGCTGGTTCGACACGTTGGCAGCGCACGTGCGCGAAGTGGATTTCATCGGCGCCCGCCCGATCTTCGCGCCCGACATGATCGCCTTCGGCACGTTCACCGACTTCATGACCGGTCGCGACGCCGCCGAGCAGCAGCAATGGCGCAACGTATGGCACCACATCGACGAGTTCCGCTTCCGCCCAGATGTCCGCGCCATCGTCTCGCCCGATCGGCTGATGGCTGTCGGCATGGCGATCTTCGATTCAACCGGGTATCGCGAGGATGGCACGCCGTATGATCGGCCGGGCCGCGCAACTGTTGCATTTGTGCGCGATGACGTCGGCAAGTCATGGCTTGCGCAGCACACGCATCTGTCGCTGTTTCGCGACGTACCTACTCGCAGCTTCAAGACCAAGCCGGAGAAACATTGATGCCCGACACAACCGCCAAGCCGCTGGCCGGACGCACCGCTCTGATCACCGGCTCCGGCCAGAACATCGGCAAGGCCATTGCGCTCGCTTACGCGCGCCAAGGCGCGAACGTCGTGCTTAATGGTCACCGCAATCAGGCAGCGATCGATGCCGTCGCGGCAGAGGTGCGTGACCTTGGCGTCGGCGCGCTCGCCGTGCTGGCCGATGTTGGTGATCCGGCGGCTGTGCAATCGATGGTCGATCAGGCGACCAAGGCATTCGGCAGTGTCGATATCTCGGTCTCCAATGCGTCGCTGCGCCTTCACACGCCGTTCCTCGACATCTCGCTGGAGGAATGGCAGCGCATCATCAACTCCAACCTCAGCGCATCGTTCTACCTGGCGCGCGCGGTCATCCCCGGCATGAAGCAGAAGGGCTGGGGACGCATCATCCACATCTCCGGCCGCGACGGCTTCATGCCGATACCCAACCGCGTCCACAACATCAC
>Ga0070730_10003433_pt1 | contig 14224 bp, 10 predicted proteins | sample Coa_R1_3_FD_66447 | JGI IMG/M metagenome (GOLD analysis project Ga0070730, IMG submission 66447) | Surface soil microbial communities from Centralia Pennsylvania, which are recovering from an underground coalmine fire - Coalmine... | ecosystem: Environmental > Terrestrial > Soil > Unclassified ...
AGCGTCCAGCCGTAGAGGTAGCCGAAGAGGGGCGAGATGCCCTCACGCAGGTACACGTACTGGCCGCCCGCGTTCGGGAACATCGCGGCGAGCTCACCGTACGACAGCGCGCCCATCAGCGTGATCACGCCCGACAGGGCCCAGACCAGGAGCATGACGCCCGGACTGGACACCTGCCGCATGATGTCCGCGGAAACCAGGAAAATCCCCGAGCCGATCATGGTGCCCACGACGAGCGCCGTGGCGTCGAGGCGGGTGATCTCCCGGCGGAACTCCGTGTCCTGCTTCACACTGACACCCATCGGGTCTCCCCTTTCGGTCGGGCCCTAACCTAGTGGCTCCTCCCGGGGGCCGCTATGTTTTCCACCGTCGGTCATCCCCTTCAGCCAATGAGGTCGTCGTGCGCCTGCTCCCTCGGGAAGAGGAATTCTTCGACCTATTCGCGGGTGTCGCCCAGCGCAACAAGGAGGCGGCCCACCTCCTCCGGCAGCTGTTCGACACAGCCCCGGACCGGCGGACCGCATCGGTCGAGGCCATCAAGAGACTCGAGCACGAGGCCGACCAGATCACCCACGAAGTGGTGAACCGCCTCGACCGCACCTTCATCACGCCCCTGGACCGCGAAGACATCCATCAACTGGCTTCCGACCTGGACGACGTGATGGACGTCATGGATGGAGTCGCGCGCCGCTCCCAGATCTTCCGCGTCGGAGCGACACCCGACGGCGTGAAACAGCTCGCCGAAGTCATCGAGCGCATGGTGGGCGTGCTGGCGGAAGGAGTGGCGTGTCTCAAGAAAGGTGACGACGTGATGAAGTACTGCGTCGAAGCCAAGAAGCTCGAGGAAGAAGGGGACGCCATCTACCACCAATCGCTGGGCAAGATGTTCGAAACCGAGAAGAACGCGATCGAGCTGATCAAGTGGAAAGAGATCTACGACAATCTGGAGCGGACCCTGGATGAGGCGGAGGACGTCGCCAATGTCCTCGAGTCCATCACCCTGAAGCACGGCTGACGCATCGGATGTCCATGACCGTCACGTTCGTCCTCGCGATCATCGTGGTTGCCCTGGTCTTCGATTTCTTCAACGGCTTTCACGACGCCGCGAACTCCATCGCGACGGTGGTTTCGACGCGGGTCCTCTCCCCCGCGGCCGCGGTGGTCTGGGCCGCCGCCTTCAACTTCATCGCCGTGTTCATGTTCGGCACCGCGGTGGCGAAGACCATGGGGACGGGCTTGGTCGACATCGCCATCGTCGACGGCAACGTCATCCTCTCCGGTCTGATCGGCGCCATCCTGTGGGACCTCATCACCTGGTGGCTGGGACTTCCCACGTCGTCCTCCCACGCCCTGATCGGCGGGTACGGCGGCGCCGCGGTGGCCAAGGCGGGATTCACGGCGCTCGTCTTCCCCGGAAAGTGGCTCTCGACGCTTCTGTTCATCGTCGTGGCGCCCCTGATGGGACTCATTCTCGCCCTCGGGCTCACCGTCGCGCTCTCGTGGGTCCTCCGCCGGGCTCGCCCCCGCAAAGTGGACGGCACCTTCCGCGTCCTCCAATTCTTCTCGGCGGCGGCCTACTCTCTGGGCCATGGCACCAACGACGCCCAGAAAACGATGGGCATCATCGTCGGCCTGCTGGTGGCCGAGCAGGCGCGCTTTACGACGTTCCCGGTGCAAGCCCTTCACCTCACCACCTTGAACGTGATCCCTTTCTGGGTGGTGGTGGCGTGCGGCGCGGCGATGGGGCTGGGGACGGTGTCAGGGGGTTGGCGGATCGTGAGGACGATGGGTCAGCGGCTCACCCGGCTGAAGCCGTTCGGCGGATTCTGCGCCGAGACCGCGGGGGCGATCACGTTGTTTCTGTCATCGCACTTCGGGATTCCGGTGAGCACGACACACACCATTACCGGGGCCATCTCGGGAGTGGGGGCGGCGCAGCGGCTGTCGGCGGTGCGGTGGGGCGTGGCGGGCCAGATCGTGTGGGCGTGGATTCTCACCATCCCGGCGGCGTTCTTCATCGCTTTCGTCTGCTACCTTGTCGTTCACGCGATCTAGACACCTCCTTGCGTTTCTGGCGAGTGTTCCGCTCGCCGCACAGGACTCCACTCCCCGCCAGTTCATTCCGCAACTGCTCGGCGCCCAGGCCACCGTGATCGGCCAGTATCTGTTCCGCTTCCAGGCACCCTATACGGGACCGAAGAGCCTGGTCCCGACCGGGGACGCACACGCCACCGACACCTACGGTATCTACTTCGGCGACCGCCTCGCTCTCGGCCTCGAGGCGTACGTCGATTTCGAGATGGCGCGGGGCGCCGGCGTAAGCAACGCGACCGGACTCGCCGGGATCACGAACGGCGACGTGATCAGACAGGGCAGTGCGAACCTGGGCACCGGTCCCTATCTGGCGCGGGTCTTCCTGCAGTACTACGTCCCGCTCGGCGCCGAGCGGGCGGCCAACGAGCGGGCGCAGGATCAACTCCCTGGACCGGAACCCACGAACCGTCTCGAGCTGGACGCCGGACGGTTCGCGGTGTCCGACTTCTTCGATCTGAACCGCTACGCCAACTCCACCCGCACCCAGTTCATGAACTGGGGTCTCTTTCAGAACTCGGCGTGGGACTTCGCGGCGGACACGCGAGGCTACACGTGGGGCGCCGTGATCGCGCTGGTGCGTCCGACCTGGGCCGTCCGCCTCGGTTCATTCGCGATGCCGCTCATGGCGAATGGCAATGTCTTCGACGTCTTTCCGAGGGCGCGCGGCGACAACCTCGAGGTGACGCTCCAGCCCGGGTCTAAGGGCACGATCCTGCGCGTGCTGGCCTACGAAAACCACGCGCGGATGGGCGTGTACGCCGACGCGATCGCGCGCGGCGTGGCGGTGGACAGCGCTCCCAACATCGTGGCCGACGACAAACCGGGACGCACCAAGAAGGGCCTTGGGCTCAACGTCGAGCAGCCCCTCGCGGACTCGGGGAATACGGGTGCCTTCCTGCGCCTCGGCTGGAATGACGGCAAGAACGAAGACTTCGCCTTTACCGAGGTGGACCGGCACTTGAGCGTCGGCTTGCAGGTCTCAGGGGCCCGGTGGGGCCGGGGGGCGGATGTGTTCGCGGTGGCGTTCTTGCTCCACGGTCTTTCCCATGACCATGAGGCGTATCTGGCGGCGGGCGGACAGGGGTTTCTGCTGGGTGACGGGAAGTTGAACTACGGCGGCGAGAACATCCTGGAGGCGTGTTACCGGGCACAATTCGGCCGCTTCATCGAAGTCGGGCCCGACGTTCAGTGGATCCACAACCCCGGATACAACCGCGACCGCGGGCCAGCCGCGGTAGCGTCCCTGCGGATTCGCGCCAGCTACTAGTTGCCGCTCGCCGCCACGATTCGCGCACGTCCCATTGCGGCCCGCAGGAGAGAGTCGAGCGCGGGTCCATTGTCATGCAGTTTCCCGTCCCGCGTGTGATAGGAGGAAGAGGCCGCGTACACGATGATCGTTACGCGCCGGGCCGGGTCATACCAGATCGCCCCCTGCACGTGGAGCACCACGTCGTGGAAGGCGTCCAGGCTTCCCTGCCACTGAAATGCCGGTGGCATTCCCAGGCTCGTGGACAAGGGCGTTCCGCCCTGGCTGAGGGGGAGGCCGGCACTGCCCTTGGTCTGAGAATGTGCCGGTGCCGCCGTAAGCAGCACGAGCGCCGCAATCGGGGAGGCTCGGCGAGCGAATAGTGAGTACATCGGGTGAGGGTAGCGTGCCCCCGTCACCCCACCGTCACGACCGGATCAGCCGACCTTCAGCGTGAGCATCCGGAGCTCGGTCATCTCCTGAATGGCCCAGTGAACCCCTTCGCGACCCAACCCTGAAGCCTTCGCCCCACCATACGGCAACCGGTCGATCCGGAAGCCGGGGATGTCGTTGCCATTCACGGCGCCGACTTCGAGCTCCGCGTAGCAGCGGAACATGGTGTTCAGGTTCGTGGTGAAGACCCCCGCCTGCAGTCCGTATGGCGAGTTGTTCACCTCGGCGATCGCCTTCGACAGGTCCGCGTACGGCGTGACCGTGACGAGCGGTGCGAAGACCTCCTCGCAGTTCACCTTCATCGTCGGCGTGGTATCGAGCAGTACGGTGGGATCGAGGTAGGCACCCTTTCGCCCTCCGCCGATGGCGACGGTCGCGCCGGCGGCCTTCGCCTCCTTGATCCATTTCTCGACGCGCTCCGCGGCCTCGAGAGAGATCACCGGGCCGATCTCGGTCTTCTCGTCCAGCACGTCTCCCACCTTCAATGCCTTCACCTTCGGAAGCAGGAGGTCGACGAACTGCTTGTAAGCGGACTGGTGGACGAAGATGCGTTGCGTCGAGATGCACGACTGTCCTGAGTAGTTGAATCCGCCCGCGGCACAGCGCGCAGCCGCGTGCTCGAGGTCGGCGTCGGCTTCCACGATCACGGCGGCGTTCCCACCGAGCTCGAGCGCGACGCGCTTCGATCCGGCTTTGGCACGGATCGCCCAACCCGCTTTCGCGCTCCCGGTGAACGAGATCATCCGCACCCGGGGGTCTTCGATCATGACCTGGGCGACCTCCACGTGACAGGGCACCACGTTCAACGCGCCCTCGGGATAACCCGAGTCCTTGATGATGTCGAACATCCTGAGCGTGGTGAGCGGGTCCTGCGGCGGGGGCTTCAGTGTCATGGTGGCGCCACACGCCATCGCGGGCGCGACCTTGTGGGCCGCGAGCAGCAGTGGATAGTTGAAAGGCGTGATCGCCGCGATCGGCGAAAGCGGAAACCGGCGGGTGATCGCGATCTTGCCGTTGCCCGTGGGGACGCCATCCGCGCTCAGTACTTCGCCCGTGATCCGGGTCGCCTCCTCCGCACCATCCCGGAACACGTCGATCGTGCGGTCGATCTCGAGCCGCGCCTGGTTGATGGACTTCCCGGCTTCGAGCGCCAGCGTGCGCGCCAGCTCCGGCCTGATGCCCTGCATGCCGTCCGCGATTTTTCTGAGGGCCGTCGCGCGCTCATGCGAGGGCATTTTCCTCGCTGCGTCGCTCACCCGCACGTTGGCGTCGAGTGCGGCCCGCACGTCTTCGGGGTTCGCGAGATTGCAGACTCCTACCTCGCTCCCATCCGACGGGGCCCTGATCACCGACGTTTCCCGCTCCACTTTTTTCGTCGTCATTGCCTTACGCCTTTCCTTGACGCCTCCCCTAGACGCCTTCCCTTGACGTCTTTGGTTCAGGCCAGCGCAGCGCGAACTGCCCGACCCGTTTCTTCCAACGCTTCCCGAAGCTCCGTCTGCTCGTTTCCAAACCCAAACCGGATGTGGCGCGGCGTCCCGAAATGATCCCCGGGGCAGAGCAGGACGTTGTTCCTGGCTCTGATCTTCTCGACCAGATCCGTGGCCGAGATCTCTCCCTTGTATCCCACATAACAGATGGCGCCGGCCCGTGGTGCCACCCACCGGAACTCGTCCCCGAACTCCTTCAGCCACCCTTCGAGCACCGGATAGTTCGCTTTCAGGATTCCGCGGGTGCGGGCCAGGATCTTCTCCCGCACCTTCGGCTCCAGCGCCAGGGCGGCCAGGTGGTCGCTCGTGCCCGGCGGGCCGATCGTGAGATAGTCGTTGCGGGCCCAGGCTTCTTCGGCGAAGGCCGCTGGGGCCACGAGCCAGCCGATGCGCAGGCCGGGCAGGCCGTACGCCTTCGACAGACCATTCACCACGATCAACTTGTCGTAGCTACCCCAGAACGACCGCGTGGTGACGCCATCGCGCTCGGCACCGATGTAGACCTCGTCGGCGAGGAGCCAGGCGCCAACGGCGGCGGCACGTTCCACGATGAGCTTGCGATTCACGTCGGAGAGCGTGCTGCCCGTGGGATTGTGGGGATTCGTCACCACCACGAGCTTGGTGCCCGGTGCGATGGCGCGACGGATCTCGTCGGGGTCGGGCTCCCAGTTCCGCTCGGCCGAGAGCGTGAACCCGTTCACCACGCCACCGAGGTTCTGGGTCATGCCCCACGTCTGGAGATAGTTGGGGAGCATGATCGCCACCTTGTCCCCCGGTCCAATCAGCCGCCAACACACGATGTGGTTCGCCTCGGCGCTTCCGGTGGTGACCAGGATCTGCTCGAGACGCGCGCCCGGATAGAGCGCGGCAATGCGCTGGCGCAGAAGATCGGTGCCGTTCGACTGGCTGTACCCCAGACGGACGTCGAGCAGGGGATCGGTGGCGGCGCCGGCGATCTGCAACAGGTCGCGGACCGAGAGGGGATGCACCCCCGATTCGGAGAGGTTGTACTTCACCCGGTTTTCCCAGGTGGATTGCCAGCGTTCGAGATGGAATGGAACGAAGCCATCAGCCATAAGGTGTCGGGGGTCGGGGGTCAGGGATCAGGGCGCGAGAGTAACAAGATCGCGAGGATGTTCGAGCCAATAGTCTGGCTGCAAGTCTTCGAGGTCGCTACGGCCGAACGGCCCCCACAAAACTGCCGCCGTCTCGACACCCGCCGCGCGGCCACACTCCATGTCATGCCGGGAATCACCAATGAAGACGGCCTCTTCCGGGGTGACCGAGAGCCGCGATAGCGCGGTGAGGACGGGCTCCGGGTGCGGCTTGGGATTCGTGACCTCGTCGGCGCCTACCACGACATGGAACTCCTCTTCGAGGCCGACCTTCTTCAACCCTCGGTAGGCACCACTCCGGAATTTGCTGGTGACCAGGCCCAGCTTCTTGTCCTTTTTCCGCAAGGCCTTCACCGCGTCCACCACGCCGTCGTAGGCGGTCACCATCTCGTCGTGATGGCTCAAGTTGTACTCACGATAGGTGACCACCATCGCGTCGATCTCAGCCGGGTCCTCGCTCCATTCCTTGAATTGCACACGGAGCGGAATGCCGAGGCCCTTCATCCAGACCTCGGGGGCAGTCTCGAGCTGCCGATGGGTGCGGATGGTGTGCTGGTACGAGCGGATGATCAGCTCGATGGAATCGATGAGCGTGCCGTCGAGGTCGAACAGGAAGGTCGTGAGGGCCACACCGGAAGCTAACCGGGGCTCTTGGGGCGCACCACGATTGCCGCTGTGAGACGAATGTCCGGCGCCAGCGATCGGGAGCCGGGAGCAGGGAGCCGTCGACTCCAGTCGCAGAGGGAGTCGACGGTGAGGGGGGCCGGGCATTCCGTCAAGGCTGCGAGTGACAGCTCTTCTCCCGCCGTCATGCCGGAGCCAAGCCGCTCGACTACCGCATCGAGCATCGCCACGCGGGGGGCATTGCCTTCGCGAGCCACGCGCCGGGCTTCCCTGATGACCATGGGAATGAGTCGCCGGCTCAGTTGGTCTCGATCACCCGCGCGCCAGCGAGCCGACGCAACCTGTTCCAGACGTTTCCTGATCGTCGGCGCTGCCCGACAGATCGCGGCGCGCAACGCATCCCCGTCGAACGGGATGACCGGTGCCGTGACGGCTTGCTCGAGCAGGGCGCAGGCGATCCGGGGATCGGCGGTCACGCCACTCTTCCGCACCACCAAGGCCTCCGCGAGGCCACCGACTGAGACCACCAAGACCGTGGCCTCCTCATCTCCAGCTACTGCACAGAGTTCGGCCTCGTCGTCCTGAACCAGCACCTGCAGCCGGTCACACCAGTCGAAGAGTCCGGCGCGCCTCCCCACGCGCGCCTTGGTCAGGAGGCGTGCTTCGAAGCCGATCGCCTGAGCGAGCGAAGCAGGGGGCAGGAAGGTGACGACCTGAATGCGGGGATGAGCCGATCCAATCCGATCGATGCGCCCGACCCGCTGAGCGAGCCGCGCGGAGGTCCAGGGCAGGTCGTAGTGAATCACCCGGCTCGCGTCCTGGAGATTGAGTCCTTCACTCGCGAGGTCGGTCGCGATCAGGACGTCGATCGAGAGAGCCGCCCGCGGCGCAGCCACGCCAAGAGCCTTGGGCGCGAAAGCCGCGAGAATCTCGGGTACCGGGACTGAACCGGAGGCCAGGAGCCCATGCGCCCCCATGACTGCGGCGACGCGGTGCCGGGCCTGGAGGGCCCGAAGCAGGTAGCGCGCCGTCGCTCGCGATGACGTGAAAACGATGGATTTCGCGTGGTATCGTGACAGAAGCTGACCGAGGCGTAGCGCCTTGGGGTCGGGAACGCCCGATGCGAGTTCTCGGAGTCGAGCGAACGCACGGCGATCCGCCTGATCAGGTTGGCCGTCTCCCTGAGGGAGCAGCAGAGGGAGGAGCGCGAGCTGCAAGTCGGGCTCCTCCCCTCGTGGAAAGAGCCGCTGGAAATGATACCTCGTCAGCGCCCGTCCGGAGTTCTTTGCCTCGGCTGAGAAATCCGCAAACGCCTCCTGTCGCGACAGGCTCTCGCGGAACGCGGTAGTGCTCGAGGCCAGGCGCGTGAGCAGGACCATCCGCACCAATGCGCCAGCCGGACCCGGATTGCATCTCGCGATCTCGCTCACCATTTCGTCGAGACGCTGGTCTGGAGCCGGTCCTACTCGAATCGCCTTCCCCCGGGCGCGCTTCGGGAGTTCGAGCAACGGTGCGCGGGAGCGAGACCGCGCCACGACGAGGCGAGCGAGAGCGGCGGGGAGCGCCGTCCAGGACTCGCCAGCGGCCGCCCGCTTGAGCGAGGGGACTCCCAGTCCGGTGAGCGCATCATCCCGCATGAAAAGGCGCAACAGGTGGACCAGATCGCCGATGCGGTTGTGGACGGGCGTCGCGGTAACGAGGAGTACCCGAGCGCCCATCGTGAGCTCAGCGAGTGCCCGATAGCGGCGCGTCGCCGGGTTTCGATAGTGGTGGGCCTCGTCAACGATGATCAAAGGGCATCGCAATTGCCGGCGCGACATGAAGTCCCTAAAGGACGAGCGCGGGCTCGGCACCTGCCCGATGAACGGGCGGCGGCCTAGCCGTTCATGGGTCTGGATCTCGGGGTCCACGTCAAAGCGGTGGCATAGCTGACGCCATTGATGAGCGAGCACCGCGGGCACCACGAGCGTGAACGGCTCATCACGCATCAACGCGACCGCCATGGCGACATACGACTTGCCCAGTCCCGGGGCGTCCGCGAGCACCGCGCCTCCGTAGCGCGAAACGATCGCGGCTAGCCTGATTGCCGCCGGTCGCTGGTGGACCGCGAGCCATGCCGGCGCGACGGCCGTCGCCGGCGATACCGGCGGGAGGTCGAGCAGAGCGCGCGCCGCCCGGGACGCGACCGCCGGGGGCGGGCCTTCGGGTCCGGGGGTAAGGAGGGCGGCGAGAGGCTCATGGATCATTCCGCTCGAGCGCCCGCCGATCTCGTGCGTCCAATCCGAGGCAGTCGGCGACTGCCTCATCGTCCACCTCGTGCGTCCTGCCACACGCCGCCAGCGCTGACCAAATCACGTGGCTGGCAGGAGGCAGGGGCAGGATGCGAACCACCCGCGCGTTGAAGCGCCGGAACCCGCCACGCGCCGGATCGGCGCGGAGCGCGGCGAGGGCAGTGTACCAGCGGGAGTTGAAGAGCGCCGCCAGCGCATGTGCCTCGTCGACCGTTCGCGTGACGATCCCATAGACCGTGTTGAGGGGAGCCATCACGGGCTCAGGCACCGAAGCGGACAACCGGCGGGCGAGGTCGGGCCAGATCACCCGATTCGGCGCGATGGCGAGCCCCAACCGGAAGAGCTGCCAGGGTGGTCCCCCACGGTAGTCGGCGCGCTGTCTCAATCGATCGGCCACCGGCTCCAGCCGGTCCGTCATCGCCGCATTGAGCCGGCCGCGCACCCGGCCATCGGGTTCATGAGTCCACAGCAGATGGAGACGCGGCTCAACATTCCACCGCCCGCAATCGCGCCCCCGGACCGCCGGGCGAGACTCATCACATGGCTCGCGGGTCAAGAACAGATCGTCAGCACCGGTCTTGACGCCGAGGATCGGAGCCCAGCGCTCGCCGACAGTCGGGAGCTCGTCCCGGAGCCGACGAGCCACGCGATCGGCATGAGGTTGGAGGATCCAGGGGCCCGTCTGCTGGAGCGCGCCCTGGGTGGTGGAAGTCCGCTCGCGTGGGTCGAGACCGAGCGCGACCCGCTCGGCGACACGCGGCGGCCGTCGCGCGGCGACCAGCGCCATGGGGTACACGGCCGCACCGAAGGCCGCCGCGGCGTCATCCGCGGGAGCCAGTCGCGCGATCCGCGCTTCGTTCGCGACCTGCCGCCGCAACGGCTCCGCGTACCCAGCCGTCGCGAGCTTTGCGGGAACGAGCAGACCAATCACTCCGCCGGTGGCCGTGAGCTCGAGCGCGCGCTCGACGAACGCCACCGAAAGGTCAGGCTGATGCGCGAACCCACGTTCTCCACCCGCGTGCCAGCAGCGGTATCGCGTGGACAGTGCATCCCTCATGCGCCGCGGCAGTCGTTCGGCGCGTACCCATGGAGGATTTCCGACGACGCAATCGAACCCACCGGCGGCAAGGACGTCCGCGAAGTGGGTATCGAAAGCGAAGAACGGAGCACCTTCGTCGCGAGCCAGACGCCGGAGAGAGGAGCGGAGCTCCCACCGGGCCGCCCGAAGCCGGCGCAGCTCCTCGCGGGCCAGGTCCGGGAGCCCGGCGATGCGGCCGAAGAGGTCCCGCGCCCGTCCCGCCGCGACGGTCTCGGAGATCTTTCGCTCGACTCCCGCGAGCGCCTGCTCGAAGAGCCGCCGGGCGAGCGCGACCTCCGCCTGCTGGAGTGCTCGGAGTGGTTCCCGTTTGGTCACACCCGGAGACGCAAAGACGGTCCGTCGAGCGTTCGCGAGATGGGCGATCTCGCCCCGCGCGTCTCCCAGGCCCAGCGCACCCGTGAGGGCGCGAGCCAGGGCCAGCGGGTCGAGAAGGGCATCCCCCTGACGTACTCTGCCGTCGAGGTTCGGGAGCGGAGCCACTTGCTCGGGGACCGTGGTGCCGTCGTCGGCCACCAGGGCGAGCCAGAGCCTCAGCTCCGTCAGCCGGACTGCCGTGGGATCGAGATCGACGCCGAAGAGCGATCCCGAGATGATGTCGCGGGAGAGCGCGGAACCGCGGCTCTCTCCCGCGGCCGCGCGCATCCGCACCAGCTCGTCGAGCGCGCCCAGCAGAAACGCGCCCGAGCCCACCGCCGGGTCGACCACGGTGAGGCCGCGCAGACTCGGTGCCTCCGGCGGGGCAGTGCCTTCGTGCGCCCAGCGCGCCGCGAGATCGGGCCGCACTCCCCGGCGCTCGACCAGTGCCGTCTCGAGTGCTGCCCGCACCAGGGCCCGGACCAGTCTCGGCGGCGTGTAGTAGCTGCCGCTCGAGCGGCGGTCCTGGGGATCCATGATCCCCTCGAACACCCGGCCCAGCATGTCGGGGGCGATCAGGTCGGCGCTCGCGTCCTCGCGGACCGAGAAGTGGAATCGCTCGAACAGGTCGTCGAACGCATCCCGCCAGTCAGGGTTGGGCCACAGGGCGGGCCCGACCTCTCGCTCGAGGGGCGTGGGCTCGAAGAGCCCGCCATTCAGGAAGGGCACGGCGCCGAGCTCCCGGGCACCAGCTCCCCGTTCGCCATAGGGACGGTTCAAAGCGCCGAAGCAGAGCGGGTGCAGGGCGGACCGGTGGAAGTGACGCCGCCGGGTGAGGGCCTCGTCGAGGAGCTTGGGGAGGTAGCGCGGGTCCCCGTCGAGCCAGCCTTTGGCCTGCACGAAATAGAGGAACAGGACGCGGGTGAGCGCGGTGAGGGCGAGGTGGCGGCGGTCGGGAGCCCGGATGGAGGGATCCAGGCGGGCGGTGAACCGGTCGACGAGGTCGCGGAAGGCACGGAAGAACCTCGGCGTGACCCCCTCGCTCGCGAGGGCATCGCCGATCTTGAGCGAGAGGCCAAGCGCCGACTCGTCAGCGGTGACGGACAGACGCTCGATCGTCGCGATCGTGGCCGCGGACGGGTGAGTGAGGGGGACCGTCATCACCTTGATGCCGAGCCGCCCCGATTCCTTGCCGGTCGCGCGCCACGCCGAGAGGACGAGTCTGCCCGCTCGGGCGTCGAGCGCCGCGATCAGGCCCCGCTCAGCCCGCTCGGCGAGTCTCGAGGCGGCGCGGCGGGCCCACAGCTCGGGTTCCCGGGTCTCGAGGCCGAACACCCGGAACGCCCCGAACCGCGCCACCAGCGCCGCGGTCTTTACCCCCGACTCGGCGCGCTCTCCCAACCAGGAGGCCGGGGGCACCTGCTCCCACACGGGTGTGTAGCCGAGCGCGCTGAACAACGCCCCAAGATCTGAGATCTGCTCGGTCCGGGCGAGAAGCTCCCGAAGCACTCCGGCCCCTGGTTGAAGAGGCCCTCAACATCAGTGTGCTTGGGGAGATCAGCGGTATCGAATTACTGCGGTGAGGAACGGAAAAACGGGAATCGGGAAAAGTGAAACGGGAAACGCGTGGCCACCACGTTTCCCGTTTCCCGTATCACGATTCCCGTTAGGTTCAGCTCTTTCTGAGTCTGATATCCCCATTGACCGTCGCCAGCGTCAGCGACCGTCCACCCTTGCCGATCGTCCCGTGCATCCGGCGCGGGCCCCACTTGCCCACGATCGTCACCGGCCAGTCGGAATCCAGATCGCCATTCACCGTCTCGGCCCTCACCTCGGTGTTCAGGTCGGCCGGCATGGTCAGCGTGATGCCGCCATTCACGGTGCGGAATGACGCCTCTTCGAAGTCGGTCTTGCCCATCGACGCCCGGATCGATCCGTTCACCGTGTTCGCTTCCGCGTGCCCGGAGGTCGACACGTCGATGCTGCCGTTCACCGTGCGCACGTCGGTGTTCCCGGTCAGGGACATGGCCTCGACGTCGCCGTTCACCGTCTGGCCCTCGAACTCGGTGCCCGTCGGGACCTGGATCGTGAAATCCACCACCACGTCGTTGTCGCGGGTGTTCGAATGCCAGCGGCTGCCCTGCTCGCAGGTATTGTCGCGGTCGGCGTCATCCGGAGTCGGGTAGACCGCGCAGATGGTCACCGCTTCCGGTGTGTTCACCACCACGATCTTCACGTCATCCGGATCGGAACGCCCGTTCTCGGAGTGCTTCCGGGCGCTGACGTCCGCGGTGCCGCTGGTGGTGCCGGTGGCGTGGATCGCGCCGTTCACGCCCTTGATCTCGAGGCGCTGGCCGGCGGCGAGCTTGCCCGACCAGTGGAAGTCCTTGCTTTGAGCGGCCAATGCCGCCGGGATCGCCAGGGCCAGCAGGCCCGCCACCACGAAGCGATTACTCATTGTCGTCGTCCCTGTCCTTGTCTTTGTCCTTCGAAGTGTGCGTGTCATGGCGCTTTCCCACCTCACCCGGGCGGCAGATCTTCAGATCTCCGCCGAACGACTCCATCTCGAGCTTCGCCGAGCCCGTGCCCAACGTGAAGCTGAACCGGTGCTTGTGACTGCCGGTCATCGTGACCGGGAAGCAGGGATCGAAATCCCCGTTGAAGGTCGACGCGGTCACGGCCACGTTCGCGGTCTGCGGCACGGACACGCTCACGTCGCCGTTGTTCGTCGAGAAGCTGTAGTGCCCGGCGTCCTTGATGGTCCCGTCATACGTGACGTCCCCATTGATGGTGGTCGCCGACACGTTGTCCGCGTCGATGCCCCTGAGCTCGATGTCGCCATTCGTCGTCTCAGCGGACAGGTCGCCCTTCGTGTCCGTCACGGTGATGCCGTCATTCACCGTCACCACGTCAATTCGGCCCTGGGCCTTGGCCAGTTTCACCGAGCCTGACGTGGAGTTGAGGGAGATGTGTCCCGATCCACCGGTCACGTCGACGTCGCCCTGCACCGTGGTGGCCGTGATGTCGCCGGCGATTCCCGTGGCGGTGATGTCCGTGTAGGTGCCTTCGAGATCGAGCGCCATCCACGCCGGCACCGTCAGGTCGAACGACACCATGTGCGGGGTGCCGAAGCGGCTCGACGTACGGATGGTCACCACCTGCTGATCCACGTCGATGTCCACCCGCTCGCGGTCCGAGTTGTCGGCCGAGATCCGGACGGCGTTCTTGTCCCACACCTTCACGGTGATGTCGCCGCCGAAGTTGTTGAGGTCGAGCCGGGCACCGCGCGTGACGGCGACCGTGGTGTCGACGTTTGCCTGGTACCGGTCGTCGTCACCCCCGTCGACGTTCACGACCACTTTCGGGGGCCGGACATGGCGGACTCGGGGCGCGGGATTGGGGCTCGGCGCCGGAGTCTGGAGCATGACGGCCAGGAGAATGGGAAGCATGGGTTTCAG